>Ga0182090_1138677_pt1 | contig 11018 bp, 10 predicted proteins | sample 041ome_24_FD_127767 | JGI IMG/M metagenome (GOLD analysis project Ga0182090, IMG submission 127767) | Metatranscriptome of coastal salt marsh microbial communities from the Groves Creek Marsh, Georgia, USA - 041408BS metaT (Metagenome... | ecosystem: Environmental > Aquatic > Marine > Intertidal... | reverse complement strand
GTTGAGTTGTAATACTAGTTGATGTCTCTCCTTTTTTTTCATTTCTGTTTTTCTTGCTTGCAGTCGTGCTTTTTCGATGCATGATGATGGTTTTTGGAAACAACGAACGAAGAAGAAGAGAGAGATTTTTCTTGATCGCGAATTCTCAAAACTTGAATTTCTTCATAAGAAAGAACGAGACGTATATATAAAAGATGAGCTCTTTTTCTTCTAATAAACATTCACGCAAAGCGTTGCTGGCGACGTTCGCCTTGGCGTGCTTGGCCATTTTTATCGGCATCAACGGCGTCTTTGTCGAAGCAAAGAAAGGACCGAAAATTACAAACACCGTTTACTTCGACGTCTCCATCGGAGGGAAAGACGCGGGAAGAATTACCATGGGTTTGTACGGCGCCACGGTACCGAAGACGGTCGAAAACTTCCGAGCGTTAGCGACCGGAGAGAAAGGCTACGGCTACGAAGGCTCAACTTTTCACAGAGTGATCAAAGACTTTATGATCCAAGGTGGTGATTTCACCAAAGGAGATGGCACGGGAGGCAAGTCTATTTACGGCGAAAAGTTCGCGGATGAAAACTTCAAGTTGAAGCACACCGGTCCAGGAACGTTGTCCATGGCCAACGCCGGTCCGAACACGAACGGGTCGCAGTTTTTCATTTGCACCGTGGTCACCTCTTGGTTGGACGGTCGACACGTCGTTTTTGGAAGAGTCACGGATGGTATGGACGTCGTTCGTAAAATCGAAGCTTTGAACGGAACGCCGCCGAGCGAAACTGTCACGATCACAAAGTCCGGCGAGTTGCCGATGGATGCGCACGTTCAAGATGAAATTTAATGAAAATTATCTCAAAGATGGAGAAGAACACATTTTTTTAAGTAGTATTGTTATTAATGTTAGTACTATTGTTCTTTTAATATCAATATCAAATGATTCACCGACAGACACGCGTAGCATGTTTTCATTTTAAAAGTTGTCGCGATGCGTTACATCCATACAATGTATCTATGCGAGGCGCGTACCAGGTACAATATATACTTATATATAGAATTCTAACGTCATGGATTAGTTTTTTATTAGCTGTAAATATAGATAGTATAACAAGCTGTTTTAGTTTTTAGCAAACGAAAAGCCATCATCATCGCTTATTCCCAGTTGGCCGCGGTGAGTTCAGCCAAATCGACGACTCTTTGGGAGTAGCCCCACTCGTTGTCGTACCACGCAACAACCTTCAACATGTCGTCACCGATGACCATCGTCAAAGCAGAGTCGATAGTCGTGGATTGGTCGGTGCATCTGAAATCGACAGAGACCAACGGTTCGTCGCAGACGGACAAGATGCCCTTCAACGGACCAGCCGCTGACTCACGGAACGCGTTGTTGACTTCCTCGGCGGTGACCTTCTTGGAGGTTTGGATAACCAAATCGACAACGGAAACGTTCGGGGTCGGGACTCTCAACGCGATACCGTTCAACTTACCCTTCAATTCCGGCAAGACCAAGGCAACAGCCTTGGCGGCGCCAGTGGAGGTCGGCACAATGTTCAAGGCCGCAGCTCTCGCGCGTCTCAAGTCTCTGTGCGAGGCGTCCAAAATCTTTTGGTCACCAGTGTACGAGTGAGTGGTGGTCATCAAACCCTTGACCAAACCGAATTTGTCGTTCAAGACCTTGACGAACGGCGCCAAGCCGTTGGTCGTGCAAGACGCGTTGGAGATGATCTTGTCAGAGTTCTTGTATTGGTCAGCGTTGACGCCCAAAACGTACGTCGGGATGTCGTCGCCCTTCGCCGGGGCGGTGATGACAACCTTCTTGGCACCCGCGGTCAAGTGCTTGGAAGCACCCGGGGTGTCAATGAAGACACCAGTACCTTCGATGACGATGTCGATGCCTAATTCCTTCCACGGCAATTGCAACGGGTCTCTGGAGGAGACAATTTGGATGCTCTTGCCATCGATGGACATGTGCGTGTCGTCGACGATCTTGACGTCAGCTTCGAACGTGCCCAAGACGGAATCGTACTTGACCAAGTGCGAGGCTTGCTTGACACCGCCGGAGTCGTTGATGGCAACAACTTCGAGCAAGGTGTCCTTGCCTCTGCCGTGCCAGCATCTCAAAAAGTTACGGCCGATACGACCAAAGCCATTGATGGCAACCTTGCAGGTTTTGCCCTTGGCTTCGATAGTGTTGCTGACAGACGCCTGTGAGAAGGGAAGAAACGAAAATATATGTGAGCAACTGCGTGTTTCTCTACTATACACCGGAACAGGATTATTACGTAGTACACAGACCCGATCGATTCCACGACAACAGTAGGAGGAGGAGGAGGAGGAGGAGAAGAAGAGAAAATAGAAGAGCTTTTTCTCATACGCAGAGCAAAAGTTGATCTGGACTCGCCTCTTCTCTCACCTCCTCTACACCAACCGCCTTCTACAAAAAAAAAACAGAGACCAGAAGAGAGAGCGGATAACGAGACTCGCCCGATGGAAAAAAGAACACACCTTGGCGACGGTCTTGTTCTTGAACTGACCGGCAGCCTTGGAGAACTGCGTGAGTTGGGTAGTCTGTGAGAGTTCCAGAAGATAGTTTGAGGTCAGTTGTCGCGTTTAAAATTTCGCGCGAGAGAGAGACGGAGGAGAATTCGTACGCGCGCTTTTGTCGCGCGCGCAATTTTCTGTCATCATTTACGATTACTCCCCTTTGCGGGGAGCGAGAAATTTCTTTTTTTTAGGCACACATCCATTTTCGATGATTAGCGGAGAAAAATAACGCGTCGGGCGAAAACGCGGGAGGGAACCTCCGACGCGAACAGCAGACGAGCGCGAGAAGAAAAGAATTGCGTTGTATGCGTACCTTGGCGGCGGAAAAAGTAGCCATTGTGTGCGAAATAAGAGTGAGGAATTCGGTGTGTGTGTGGATACAGAAAGAGAGAGAAAGATGGATGTTTTCACCACCACGGCCGGTGACTGTTGTTTTCTTTTCACCTCTCTCCACCTCAAGATTTTTCTCTTTTTGGAAAAGAGATTTCTTGTTGTTTTTGCCACCTGTTCGACGACGTCACAACCCGAAAAAGACCCTCCAAAACAAACTCAAAAAAGGGAGAAGTCGACACATTTTGTTGAGTGTCGTGTCACGCTCCCCTGGAAAGTTGTTTAAGAGAACACTTACTTACCGTGGAAAGCGCACACAAAGGTACGTAAAGAGAGAGAGAGAGAGAGAGAAAAGAAGAAGAGGCGCATTTTCTCCTTCGTCTTGCCCGGGTTGTAGTAAGAACGCGGGGTGGAAAAGTGGCGCGAAGAAGAAAGGAATTCTCAGAACAAACTACGTCAGCCTAATAAGTCCTCGTCGTCGTCGTCGTCGAAAGGGAAAGAGGGCAAAAATTTATGTCGTCCTCTCAGCAGCAGCGCGTGATGACGTCGGCGGAAACGGGAAGAACAACGCCGAGGACGACGACGACGACCAGGACGACGACAAGGACAATCGCTGCGGAAGATGATCGCATGAACAACACGAACAGTAATGGAATGCCTATGATCCACGTCTTAGTCGTGGACGACGAGAGAATCTGTCGTGCGGTCACGTCACAGGTTCTGAGAAAGTGTGGATACCGGGTGACGACGTGTGAGAGTGGCGCCGAAGCCATCGAGTTGTTGCGTCGAGGCACTGAGTTTAACTTATTGCTCACGGACGTGATGATGCCCGATATCGACGGGCCAAAGTTACTCCAACACGTGCGACATCACTCGCAATTTTCTCAGTTACCCGTCATCATGATGTCTGCCAATCAACACTCGGAAATTGTCTTTGAGTGCGTGCGAAGCGGCGCGGATGATTATTTACTCAAACCAGTCACGGTGAAACAAGTGAAACTTTTATGGCAGCACGTGTGGAGGAAGCAGTACTCGGCGGCACCGCAGACGGTTCCGAGACTGAACGAATACGGCGAAGAGTTAGATGAAGATAACGAAGACGACGGGATATGTATGCTCGGTAAAGAAGAAATGTTCCAAGGCGTGCCAAACGTCCCGAGGCGATTAAACTCAGAATCCGATCTTTTGATGAACAGTAACGGCAATAGCGGCAACAATGACAACGACAACAACAGTAAGAATAAGAATAATAGCAGCAAAAACAACGACAACAACATCACGATGAACAACAATTCCACCGCCATCAATAAAAGCAACATCAATAACAACAACAAAAATAGTCATCCTAGATCGCTTTCGCGAGACTCTTCGAGAGAGAATTTCTTGTCGATGCTTTTACTCAAGAGCATCGCCAATAACAATAAAGAAAGAAATCCTTCGAATGTTACTGCTACTGATACTGCTACTGCTGCTACCACCGCAGCGGCAAAAACTGCTTCTACGACACCGAAGAAAACGACGAAAAATAACAAGGACATGAACGACTCAAAGAACAACGCGAACGCGCGTAATCCGCCCGCGCAAACAAGAAGAGTCGAGAATGCCGATGTCGAAGTGCCGATGGAGGTGGATCTTCCGCGCGCCAATAATCGAGCTAATAAGACCAAAGATGCAGAAATAGTGCGAAGGAAGAAAGAAGAATCGGAGTTAATATTGAGGGAGAATAAAGCGAAGACAGAGAAACGGTTAATACAAAATTCTTCTCTTGCGAAAAAGTCGTCGTCGTCGAGATCTCATGGAGGATCTCCCGGAGCCCACCACTCTTCTCCATCCTCACTCAGTAGTCACGATGATAGTAACTTTGTTTTAGCGCCACCGATACAAGGCTTGGAGAAGTCGAGGTCGTTCGTTTCAGTTAGAAATTGGCTCGATTCGAACGCATTCAGAACGATGAGTGATGAAACGAAATTTCATGTGTTAGCTAGAACTGCGGCGATTCTAGCGAACGAACACGAGCGCGGTTTCTGCTCCGGTGGCGTCAATCCTTCGAGATTGTTGATTTCTCCGCAAGGAGATATCAAAGCATTTGATAAAGAAGAGATGAACGCAAGAAGTAATAGGAACAGAATGGCGAGAGGATCGAAACAACAACCGGTGATGAAACGTCGCGAAGTTTTGTACGAAACTCTTCCGAGTGAAAATGAACTTCCAAACACCATCAAATCTGAACTCGTTTCTCTCGGTGCCCTCGTATCCGAAATGTTTTGGAAAGATATGTTCGACGTTGGCTCTAGTTCTGAGAATCCGCGCGCTTGGTTCAATGAAAAAGAAATCACGCACATCGATGAGTTACACCCGGAAATGGCGGAAACCTTCAGAAAATTGATATCGAGAGATCCTCGCCATCGAGTATCGGCGCAATCTGTGAGAGATATCGCGTTGAAGCAACTAGAAATTCTGAGACACCGCCGGTCATCATCTTCTACGTCGATGCCTTCGAAAGCTACGCTCGTTGACCGCGAGTTGAACGTGGACTCCGAGAGAAAGGCGAACGAGTTGAAAACAATCATCGACGTTCTTAAATCGATTGAAAAATCCCGCCAACGCGAGTACGAAAAAACGCAGCGGGAATTGAACGTTTTAAATGCGCTGTCAAAGTTGCTCCCCGCCGGAAAACAAGGAATTTCTACTCGCAGCAACTCGAAAAGAAAGCGGGGTGAAAGTAATAACAATATTCACAACTCTTCAGATGTTCCCGGCGCACTTAACAGCGAAAAGTGGGCAAGGCAACCTCCAGAGTCGCAGCGCGCTCTCGATCACGTGCCCTTTGACGACTTGCCGAAAATTGTATTTGAATCTTTGGAAGAAACGTTATTTCAAGCATACGCGAAATCGTGCAAAAACCATGCTCTTCAACTCGCGCGCGGTGGATTTAGTGGAGAGTACAATACCGGTCGCGCAGGATCGGTGAAAGACGACGAAAAATGGATTTCAAACATGATCAAACGCACAAACGTTGAAGAACAGTTAACGGATGATTTGAAAGAATTTGGCAGCTGTTTAACTCGCGTAACGCGAAAGTGGCGATTTCGAGTCGTCGCTAGGCTGGGGTGCGGAGATTTAGTCGGTGGTTCGAGCGATATGGTGTGTTCTACCGCGTGGAATCGCGACGGCGACTTGTTCGCTACCGCGGGTATTTCGAAGCGGCTGTGTATTTACGAGGTTGCCTCCGTCATGCAGTTGGGCAACGCCGTGCATTGTCCAGCCATTGAACTTTCCACGAGCTCAAAGTTGTCGTCAATCAGTTTCAATCCGTACGTGAAGCCGGTTATGGCATCTGCGACGTATGACGGCGCGATGCAAATCTGGGACGTCCAGAAAGGCATGGAAACCATGCGATTGAAGAATCATACCAAACGGGTTTGGTCGACTGAGTTTTCTCCGATCGATCCAACTCGTCTGTTATCAGCTTCGGACGATGGCACAACTCGAGTCTGGTCAATCACGCAAAGGCGAGAGTGCATGGTGATTAATGATCCGAATCAAGCAAACATATGTTCGGTGAACTCTTCTCGCATGGACTCAAATCTGATCGCAGTCGGCTCAGCAGATCACAAAGTACACGTTTACGATCTTCGAAACGCGGTGATGCCGATGTTGACTTTGGAAACGCACAAGAAAGCAGTATCGTATGTGAGATGGATGGGTAATGAGCTTGTTTCGGCATCCACGGACTCTTTGCTCAGACTATGGGACGTGAAAGGATCGCGAGGTGTTTGTCTTCGCACGTACACCGGACACGTGAACGAGAAAAATTTTGTCGGTCTCAGCGTCACGAGTGATGGTAGAATCGCTTGCGGCTCTGAAGATAATACGGTTCGAATGTACGCAAAGTTTGCACCGCTACCGGTTGCGGGACACTCGTTCATGCGAATGACTCCTGGTTGTGGATTGAGAGAGGGAGGTCCCACGGCTGGTTTATGCGGCGGCATCAAACCCGTTCTCACGAACGACAAGGGCGCGTTCGTCACGAGCGTCGCGTGGTCTCCTGATGGTCAGCGACTGTTAGCGTCCAATTCTCGCGGTAACTTGAAGATATTTGAGTTGGATTAGGTATCAACAACGCGTTTTGGGTGTATAAAAAGCCTTCAATAATACTAACAACGCACACTACAAATAGAATCACGCATGTAATGTAAAAATATACTTGGAAATTAATTTCTTCTAACAATGAATCTCTGATTTAATACGGCCGGTCGCGACGATAATGTCCTCCACCACCACCTCTGTTGTAATTTCCATAGCCTCCACCTCGACCGCCGCCGCCTCGATTATCCGGGCATTCGCGCGCAAAGTGCCCGGATCGACCACAGATCCGACATCCGTCGCCGCCTCGTCCTCCACGACCCCGACCGCCACCGCCGCCATAGGAACCTCTCGCACCATAACTGTTATGACCTCTACCACCGTCGTAGTTATTGTTATTATTATTGTTGTTATCTCTACTAAAATCATCCTCTTCTCTTTTCTTCTTCGTCGCTAAGGAAACGCTAATCTTCTTCCCTTTGAAGTCGTATCCGTCGTAAAACCCGGGCGCGGACTGCGCAGCCATTGGATCGTCGTAGGTAATCGTGCACTCGTCTTTGTTCTTTCCCGTGGACTCGTCTGAGTATATCTTTACCGCCCAAGGCCACTGATCGGGAAATCCCGTGCGTTGACGTACTCTCGAAATCATCCCGATGCCGCCGAATAACTCTCTCAAATCGTCCGAAGTCGTCGTCTCTGGGTCGAATCCTTTGACGAAAATTCGATTGTTGGTCGGATCGTCCACGCCGTCTAACAACCATCCCGCCGCGGCTTTCTTCTCCTCGTCTTTCACTTTTTGAGATTTCGGTAAATCGCATCGTTTACAGGTTTTCCTCCACGCGAAGTTTGTGTTTGAACACGAGTCGCACTGCCAAGAACCATCTTCGGACAATTTTTTCGCTTTGTTTTCTTCTTTTTCGTTGTTGTTGTTGTTGTTGTTGTTGTTGTTCAACCCGGTACCGAAGCGCAACGCCGGCGCGTCCTCTTCAGGAGGTGGAGGAGGAGGTGGTGGTGGTGGTAGTGGAAGAGCACCGTCGTCGTTTTCCTCTTTGGACGGGTGTGGTGGCATATCGCGTCGCAGACTCTTCTCGTTTTTAAATTATTTTATTAATTGTGATTATGATGATGATGTTTTCCTCTCTCTCTCTCTTCTGTTGATGGTGAACACACAATGCTCTGACAAAGACTGAAAAAAGTGGTCTTGCTCTAATCACAGCCACACACAAAGAACACAAAAAAGAAAAAGAAAAAGAAAACTCATCGTCGTCACTAAAAGTACTCACGTTTGCTGCGCGCTCGTCATCACAGATACGAGAACATTACCACACAGTATCACGAACAACATTAACAATATATTCTTCATATTCTTTCACACATAATTAATCAACACAACGACAAAAAATGAGTATTTTATTGGGCATGGGTAATCCCCTTTTAGATATCTCCGCCGTCGTCGAACAGGACATTTTGGACAAGTACGAGTTAAAACTGAATAACGCCATCTTAGCCGAGGAAAAGCACAATCCGTTGTACAAAGAAATGGTGGAGAAGTATCCAGTGGAATACATCGCCGGTGGTGCCACGCAAAACTCTATTCGCGTGTGCCAGTGGATGTTGAAGACGAGCGGCGCGACGACCTTTATCGGATGCGTCGGTGAGGATGATTTTGGCACCCAGATGACGAAAGCGTGCCAAGCGGACGGCGTGACGACAAAGTACATGATCGACAAAGCGACGCCAACGGGGACGTGTGGGGTTTTAGTGAAAGACGGCGAGCGATCTTTGATTGCCGCGTTGAACGCGGCGAACAACTACAAGTTCGAGCACTTGCAAGAAGCAGAAAACTGGAAGATTGTTGAAGACGCCAAGTTTTATTACAGCGCCGGCTTTTTCTTGACGGTGTCACCAGAATCCATGATGGCGGTGGCCAAGCACTCCGCGGAAAACAAGAAATGTTACATGATGAACTTGTCTGCACCGTTCCTAATGCAAGTGCCGCCGTTTTTGGAGGCAATGATGAACACTTTACCGTATGTTGACGTGTTGTTTGGAAACGAATCCGAAGCGGTCACCTTTGCGGAATCTCAAAAGTGGGAAGGCGTCACGGACGTTGCCGAGATTGCGTTGAAAATCAGTCAAATGCCGAAAGCGAGCGACCACTGCACGAGAACGGTCGTGTTCACGCAAGGTGCGGACGCTACTATTGTCGCCAAAGACGGCAAGGTCACGAAATACGACGTCATCAAACTAGCCAAAGAAGACTTGGTCGATACGAACGGCGCGGGAGACGCGTTCGTCGGCGGGTTCTTGTCCCAGTTTGTACACGGTAAGGAATTAGCGGATTGCTGCAAGGGTGGTAACTACGCCGCCAATGCCATCATTCAACAATCTGGGTGCAAGTGTCCGGGAGAGTCAAACTTCTCCAGCTAAAAAATTGTTCATCGTTCAAATCATTCTTTTAATATAATTTAAAAACTCCAGTACTTAAGTATCTACGTAAACATCTTTAAAGAATGGGAAGCGGATCCGGTCCGTGATTGCTAAACACTTGAACGGATGAATCCCAACCGCAGCTCGCTAACTCTCCTCTATTCAAAACACTCACGTCTAAACCAACCGCAAATTCGGTGTGGTGGCGCCACTGCCGCAAAAGCGGCGAAGGCTGAACGCCTCTTTCTCCTCCTTCTCCTAATCCTAAAGTATTACTAATGCTAGTTGTGTTGCTAATTTTCCAATTCCACATTGCTACAGTCATATCGTAACTCGCGGTGTAACATATATCTTCGTCGAATGGATCCATTTTTACTCGTCTCACGGCGTAACCGTGACCTCTCAAAACAGAAAGTTCCTTCTTTGGATTTCGAATGTCCCACAGTTTCACCGTTCGATCGACCGATCCCGTTGCGACGACGCAATCGTTATATTTATTCCAATCCACGCACAAAACTTCAAAATCATGCGCGGGTATGGATAGCGTCGAGTGATTTTTCCTGCAGTCCCAAATTTTTAGTGTACAATCACCGGAAACAGAGGCGAAAACGTCCGCGTGGTGCGGCGACCACTCCGCGGCGTACACGCAATACGTGTGTTCTCTAAATGTTTTCAACGAGCCGTGCGTGTGCGCATTCTCTCTCGGATTCCAAAGCTTAATAGTATCGTCCCAACTCGCGGTTAAAAACACGTCTTTTCTCGTCGGGTTCCAAGAAACGGTATAAATTTCCGCCTCGTGTTCGTTGAACGAACGCAAAGGATTTTGAAACGGTGGGCGAGATACGTCCCAGAGTTTTGCGGACCCATCGCCAGAGGCGGAGACTAACACGTTCTCCGATTCTTCCGACCACGCGCAATCGAATATCCCATCTGCGGTTTCAAATCTCGCCTCCTCTACTAGCGGAAGCGTCGCCGGTCCAGAGTGAGGAAAATTGTTGTTGTTGTTATTCGTGTTGTTGTTATTGAGCGCGTTCAACTCTCTTCTCAAAACGTACTGATGGCCGTTCCCGACGATGCCAAAGTTTTGCGACGCAGATACCGCTATGCGATCGGCAAAGAACGGCGAGAATTTAACGCTGTAGCCATTGAAAGGCGTGCGAAAATGCGACGTTGCCGCCATGTATTTGCTGTTAGGTTAGAATAGCGTTTGGTTCCGGTGGTAAGGTGTTGGTGGTGGTGAAGGTGACGGTGGTGGTGGGAGACAACAAACAAACAAAACAAACAAACACACTTTCTTCCTCTTTCTTTCTTCTGCTCTTTTTTTTACTTTTTTTTGACGACAGACTGAACGAAGAGTTCTTGGTCTCTTTCTGTTGTTGTTGATGAAGAGACGGAAAAATTTTGGGAGGGAAAAGGAGTTTTTTTGGTCGGCTTTTTGAGTTGAGTGACGTGGAACTTTCCTCCACCTCACCCATCTCAAGCTTCACTTTTTAACGCATACAAACACACACACACACACACACACACAATGTTCGCTTTACAATCCCAAATCGCCGGCGCCAAGGTCGTCTCCAAAGTTGTCGCCAACAAGCAACAACGATCCACCGTCGTCTCGGCGAAGATTGCCCACGGCAAAGGT
>Ga0182090_1078654_pt1 | contig 11022 bp, 10 predicted proteins | sample 041ome_24_FD_127767 | JGI IMG/M metagenome (GOLD analysis project Ga0182090, IMG submission 127767) | Metatranscriptome of coastal salt marsh microbial communities from the Groves Creek Marsh, Georgia, USA - 041408BS metaT (Metagenome... | ecosystem: Environmental > Aquatic > Marine > Intertidal... | reverse complement strand
TCGGCGGCACCCACATCCATAATCCGCGTCGTCATATCAGCGCATTCCACCAAGCGCCCCAACTTAATAAAACCGTAGGCATGGTCTCGCGGTAGCGATGCCCCCAACAGGCCATTAATCATCTGGCATCGTGAAATCACTTCAGACAGGAAGTCATGGCGATTACGCCGCCCTGATGCGTTGCCGGCGTGGGCGTCGACAAACAGATGGAGCTCATTCACGAGCTCCCATGCCTCTTCCGGCAGCACGTCACGGGTGGTGCGTACGTTTTCTCTGGCTGCCTTGACCGCAAAGGGGATACCGCAACTCGCCTTATCGTCGGCAATCAGAAACTTCAGTACATTTTGCTCGCTGCCGGCTTTAAACCGGGCACGGAACAACGGCTGCGCATCAAGAATATCGATCATGATGTCCCAGGGGGGCTCTGCGCCTTTAGGAATATCCATGATCAAATGGTTGTAGGCCTGAATTAGCCGCGCCGTATCCTGCGTTCGCTCCAAGTAACGCGACATCCAATACAGCCGCTCAGCGACACTGGAGAGCATGCTCATGCTTTGCCCTCCACGATCCAGGTATCTTTGCTGCCGCCACCTTGAGAGGAATTGACCACCAGAGAGCCCTTTCTGAGTGCCACGCGCGTCAGTCCACCGGGCGTCACCCAAGTATTTTTGCTTTGCAGAATAAAGGGCCTCAGATCCAAGTGGCGCGGCTGCACCTTACCTTCGACATAGGTGGGGGCGGTCGATAGCGACAACGTAGGCTGGGCAATGTAATTGCGCGGGTTTTTCTCAATCAACCGCGCAAATTTGCGATGCTGTGCGGCACTGCTGTGCGGCCCTACCATAATGCCGTACCCGCCTGACTCGTTAGCGGGCTTGACTACCAATTTGGCGATATTTTTCAGCACGTACTCCCGATCTCGCTCACGCATGCACAGATAGGTCGGCACGTTATCCAGCAGTGGTTTCTCTTTCAGGTAGTACCGAATCATGTCAGGCACAAAGGCGTAGATCACCTTGTCGTCGGCAACCCCTGAGCCGGGTGCATTGGCGATCGCTACTTTGCCACCGCGCCATGCGCGCATGAGCCCGGGCACACCCAACACTGACTCGGAGCAGAACGCCTCCGGATCCATAAAATCCTCGTCAATGCGTCGATAAATCACATCAACTCGAACTGGCCCGTCCACTGTGCGCATATAGACACAGTTATCATCACCCACCGTAAGGTCAGTGCCCTCGACCAGCTCGGCCCCCATACCCTGAGCCAGAAAAGCGTGCTCAAAGTACGCCGAGTTATAGATACCCGGTGTCAGCACAACAATATTGGGGCGCTTGGCAGCTCGCGGAGAGAGTGCTGCCAGCATCTCGTAGAGTTTTAGCGGGTAATCATCGACCGGGAGAATGCTGTAGTTTCTGAACAACTCGGGCACCGCGCGCTTGGTGATTTCGCGGTTCTCACCATGTACGACACGCCTGACGGCACGCGCAGATTATCTTCCAATACCAAAAAACGGCCGCGGTCGTCACGCACCAAATCGCTGCCACAGATGTGTGCCCAGGCCCCGAATCGAGGGCTTACGCCCTCGCACTGCGCCTTGTAGTTATCTGAGCCGAGGACGATATCGGCAGGCACGATGCCGTCGGCCAAAATCTGCTGCCGGTTATAGATGTCATCGATAAAACAGTTCAATGCTCGGGTTCGCTGCGCCAAACCGTGGCTGACACCGGACCATTCACGCGCAGAGATAACTCGGGGGATCATGTCAAAGGGCCACGCCCGATCGATGTTCTCTCCCTCGCTGTAGACGGTAAAGGAGATGCCCATTTCCTTGATCGCCAGTTCAGCTGCCGCCCGCCGGGCTTGCAGTTCATCCGCTGACAAGCCCTTGAAGAAATTAACCGCACGCCGTGCCGCCACGCGCGGGCTACCGCCGTGGGTAATCAGTTCATCAAAAAAACGCCTTGTGCTGTAACGGCGCCATGGCTTACTCATTACGGAACATCTCGAATCGGCTCAGTCGAAGCGCTATCAAGACTCTACTCTACCGCAACCTAGCAGAGTCGGCGCTGCCTAGAGGCTACGAGGCGGTCTTGTAACGCGACGTACGGTCATAAACGGCGTCATCGAGGCGATTCCCAAATAGAGAATCCGGCATCATCTGATAATACGGGTCTTGCGTCGGCGTGGTGCGACTCCAATCAACGCGCTCTGAGCGATACGCCATCTTCCACTCACCACGACTGGCGATCAAGCGCATGACTGATTCACCCCAGCCCAAAGGCGAGGCCCGCGCGAGCGGTAAATCGATTGCCGATGTGCTGTCGTCTAATCAACAGCCGGCGCCCGCGCCGCTGATCGCCTCCGAATATACGTTTATAGGCGATACGGACCTGCCGGCGAGTCGCTACACCTGTAGCGACTTCCTCAGAAAGGAAATCAGCGGCATGTGGGCCCACTGCTGGCAATGGGCGTGTCGGGAAGAACATATTCCCAAGATCGGCGATCATTATGTGTATGACATCGGCCCCTACTCGGTGATCGTCACGCGGACCGCAGAAAGCAAGATCAAGGCCTTCATCAACAGCTGCAACCACCGCGGCACGCGAATACTTGGCGAGGAGGGCTCGGGCCTCTCTGATGGCCTACCGCTTCAGGCCCTTGGGCGATGATGTTGACCGTTGCCTTTTCGAGATCTTGATGCTGGAGCCGCTGGCCGAGGGCGCAACTCACCCCGATCCACCCGAACCCGTGTACCTGAATGTCGAGCAGTCCTACGCGGAAATCGATGAACTCGCCTGGCTGGACGCGGTGTACGATCAGGACACCGGTAATCTGCAGCGCCAACAGCAGGGGCTCAAGACCACCCGCAAGGAGGTCACGCCGGATAACTACCTCGGTCGGCACAGCGCCTCGTAAAGCCAATGGGGGTGTCGGCACGCGGGTTGAGCACTTAAACTGGTTGGCCCGCACATCACGTATCAAGGGTCTCAGCACACTACGGAGCACCGCATCATGAAACTAGGCTTTCTTCTTGGTTACTCGGGCAAGCACATCCACATCCCGCTGGATCTCGTCAAACAAGCGGAATCCATGGGGTATGACTCGGTGTGGACCGCAGAAGCTTACGGCAATGACGCGGTAACCTCCGCCACCTGGGTACTGGCAAATACCACCAAAATCCGCGTGGGCACCGCGATCATGCAGATGCCCGCGCGAACACCGGCCATGTGTGCCATGACCGCGATGTCCCTTGATCAACTCTCTGGCGGGCGCTTTATTGCAGGTTTGGGCGCATCCGGCCCTCAGGTGGTCGAGGGCTGGCACGGCGTGCCCTACGGCAAGCCGGTGACCCGCACCAAGGAATATATTCAAATCATGCGCAAAATCTTCGAGCGCGAGGGCCCTGTTGAGCTCGATGGTGACATGTATCAACTGCCCAATAAGGGCGAGGGCACGACAGGACTGGGCAAACCGCTCAAGTCGATTCTGGCTCCCGCCAAAGACATCCCGATCTACACCGCCTCCATTACCCCCGCGGGGCTTCGCTGCGCGGGAGAAGTCGCCGATGGGGTCTTTCCTGTGTGGATGGATCCCAATAAATACAGTGTCTTAGGGGAACCTATTGAACAAGGGTTTGAAAAAGCGGGTAACGGCAAAAGCCTCAAAGACTTCGACATTGCGCCTTTTGTTTCGGTGGCTATGAACGACGATCTCGACGCGGCCTACGACTCGCTAAGACCCTGGCTGGCGCTATACATCGGCGGCATGGGCGCCAAAAACAAAAACTTCTATCACGCCTATGCCACCCGCATGGGCTATGGCGACGCTGCTGATCAAATTCAGGAACTGTACCTGAGCGGCAAAAAGGCCGAAGCAGAAGCACTTGTGCCTAATGAACTCCTCGATGAAGTATCACTCATAGGCCCGCGAGAGCGCATTATCGAGCGGCTACAGCCTTGGAAAGACGCGGGTAAACGCGGTGAAGTGGGCAGCATGCTGCTCGGTGTTCAGGACCCGGCCGTGCTCGAGCTGTTTGCCCAGGAAATGCTCTAGATTCCCATGGCGGCCGCAAAAAGCATCGACGGCGGCTGTTTCTGTGGCGATATCACCTGGGAAGCGACCATCGACTCCGACCTCGTAGGCGTCTGTCACTGCACCGATTGTCAGACCGTGGGTGGTTCTGCGTTCCAGTTCACCACACGAGTCGCACGCGAGGACTTTAATCTGCTCAGCGGCAGCCTGACGGTCTATGAAAAAGTCGCTGATAGCGGCAATGCAAGGGCGATGAGCTTTTGCGGCCGCTGCGCCACCATGATCCATACGGGTAACACGGACGACACCGGTCTGCTCTCATTACGGCTTGGTGGCTGCCGTCAAAAACACGAGCTCAAACCGCAGTTTCAGATTTGGTGCCAATCGGCCTTGAGTTGGGCCTCGTTCAAGAACGGCGTCAAAGTCCCCGGTCAAACAATACCGCTAAAGTAGTCGCGGGGAAGCTCGCCAAAGAAAGCCACCACAAACTTCGAACTCAGACGTCTATTGCAGATCACAAATACTCGTCCAGAAACGCTAAATAAGCCTCCGCAGCGGTGATTCTATTCTCACGCTTGCGAAAGCCGTGCCCCTCATCGTCAAACAGCACATACCGCACGGGCACACCGTTTTCACGCACTTTTTCTACCAACTCATCGCTCTCGACCTGCAGTACCCGAGGATCGTTGGCCCCCTGCACCACCAATAACGGCTTAGTGATGTTTTCAGCGTGAAAGAGCGGTGAAATACTAGTCAAGCGATCAGAGTCCGTGGCGGGATCTCCCAATTCATCGTAGAGCGCCGTGCGAAATGAGCCCCACCAGTCAGGGATAGAAGTCAACGTTCTCAGCCAGTTGGTCACACCAAAAATATTGATGCCCACCTTGAACACATCGGGTCTGAAGGCCAGCGCTGCGGCCACCATATAGCCGCCATAGGACCCCCCCATGACCCCTATACGATCGGCGTCAACCCAATCCAAAGCCCCGAGATACCCGTGGGCCGCGACTACATCATCAAGATCATCTTCTCCGTGCCGCTTATCATCGAGGTGAAAAAACGTTTTGCCGTAGCCGCTCGACCCACGATTATTGATGCTGAACACGGCATACCCGTGGTTAAGCAAGTACTGAATTTCGGCGCGGTAACCTTTCCTGCTTTGCCCACCGGGACCACCATGGACATTAATCATCATCGGTACCGGTTGTTCGGCACTCGCTTTTTTGGGCCGATACAGCAATCCGGGAACCTCAAGGCCGTCGAAACTGGGAAATCGAATGACCTCGCTGGCGACCAAATGCGACTCATCAATTGCCTCATTGAGTGCTCTGGTCAGCTGCAGAGGCTCGCCACCTATAGGCATATAGAAGAGATCCGTTGGCGAGGTATCGCTGTTAATTCCAACTGAGAGCGAAGACTCATCGCGGCTGAAGCGCACTTGAGAGATATCGCCTTTGGGAAGAGCACCCATCTCCAGCTCAACACCGGCCTGCCTGTCGAGCACGATCAGAGACGTTCTGGCATCTTCATTGATCGCCACCACCCGAAACCGTCCTGAAGGAGAAAAATCAACCGACACCACGTCCCACTCGGCCGCATATTCCAGTGCTCTATCGCCGGTTTCAAGATCCAGAGACCAGGCCTGTGTGAATTCCCCAAATTCATCGGTGGCGTAAACCAAAGTCCTGCTATCGGGTGAAAATCCAAATACCGAGTAGTTTACCGGCGCTTCGTGCGGCGTGATATTGACTAGCTCAGGAACGTCAGCACCCACATCGACCAAAAAGAGGTCGCTGTCTGCATTGCTGTTGTTGCGCGTAAGCACGACCCATCTGCCATCCGCGCTGACATCATTAAGCTCGAGTCCTTCGGTATTGGTGTAAAGCGGTTGTCTTTGGTAGTCATCGGCGCCGTAGCGATAAACGTCAAACGCGGCGCTGTCACGCTCGTTGGTGAACACAAAAAAAGCAGCATTATCCGCAGACCAACCCATAAAGCCTGCTTTAACCTGTTCGCCGGGTGTGAGATCAATCGCCTCCCCTGACTCCGCTTGGACAAAAACGTGCGTTAGCTCGTCGCCATTCCCGTCCTGGGCATATAAAAAGCGATCATCGGTTGGGAACCAACCCATCGCGTAAATACCGGAGTCGGTAGAGGAAGTCAGCGGTTCTCGCGCGCCACTTTTCACATCGACGCGGTACGCATTGAAAATACCCGTCTCGTCGCTGCTGATCAGTAAGTCACCAGACCGCGCGGAAAACGCATTTCTAGGGTCCCGCGCAGAAAAAAACCGGGTTGTCTGAAAGAACGTCGGGGCTGGGTAAGTGGCAACCGCCTCCACCTCTGTCAGCGCTGCCTTCTGGTCGCAGCCAGAACCCAAGAACACAAATGCAGCTATGGCAATCAAAGATTTTTTCATTATTAGAATACCTCTCCCCATTGATGGGTAACCGAAGGGACGCTGATCCCTAAGGCCGCGTTGGTCGGTCAGCGCCGGTGCGATACTGTATGACTAGGCCCTAGTTTCCGCTAGTTCGACAACGTTGTCATCGCCTTTGAAACACGTCGCTCACCGCGGGATCTCCGCCGCCGGGCATTACACGCTTGGCGGCCTTAACCGCCTCGACCAAGGCTAAGATCACACGAGACACGTCGCAACAGCGTCAATCTCCTCACCATCATTGTAGATGTGAGGGCTGAGCCGCATGCCGGTGCGACGCAGATCAAACGCAACCTCCCCTTCCTGCAGGTTTTTGGCTATCCGGTGCAACTGCTCCTCTGGATATTGCAGCACCACGGTTCCGCCACGTAGCGCAGACTCCCGGGGCGACACGCAATGCTCGTCGGACACCCCACGCAGGAGTTGATCGGCTAAGGCAAGGTTATGCTCACGGATACTGTGAATGCCTAGGCGGTTGAGCCTATTCACACTATTGGTCGCGAGCACGTAAGGTTGAACCGAAGGTGTGCCTCCCCAAAAACGCATGGCATCGGGTGCATACCGAAAATTGCGGATGTCGAACTCGAAAGGCGCCTCGTGGGAGAACCAACCGACGTCCTGCGGTTGACACTGACTCAGCCTGTCCGGAGACACCCAAAGAAATCCCGCACCAGGACCGCCACACAACCATTTGACGCAGGACCCAATCACGAAATCTGCTTGCCACTGGCTGAGATCGATGGGAATCACCCCTACCGACTGCGCGATATCGACCACGCTGATAATGCCGCGCTCTCCGCAGAGCCTCGTGATATCTGCTACGGGCAACTGCCGACCCGTATTGGACTGTACGTGAGTAACGAGTGCCAGACCGATATCCTCGGTGAGTATGTCGTGCCATACCTCGAGATCCTGTAGATCGTGATCCGTCGACACGTAGCGGAGGGAATGTCCTCGCGCACAGGCTTGCTCCAGCACAAAGCCCATGGAGGGAAAGTCCTCCTCTGAGCAAAGCAACCCCTCATGCCCCTTTTCGAAAGGGAGGCTGCCAACAATTTTTGTCAGTGCGCTGGATAAATTGACCTGCGGGCAAATGTCAGCGCGCTGCGCGCCCAGCATGGCAGCAACCGCTTCTCTGAAGCCGTCAACCACCGACAGCCATTGCGGCCAGTTATCCTCGCTGGCGCCCTGCCAGGGCGCTAAAAATTGGCGATGCCAGACCTCAGAGGTATCAGCGGGAGGCAAACCCACCGAGTGATTCAGCAGATAAATGCCTCTGTCGTAGAGAAATTGATCGCGAATGCTCATGGGTTATTGAGGCTCGCTCGCAGTCGCTCAAAATCCTTGAATCGACTTGGGATGTCGTCACGCGCCACGACCGCTCTCAAGTCAGCCAGTTTTTGCAGCGACTTAAGCAACACAGGAAGCGGTGGCCCGCTAGCGGTAATGCCCGAGTCATTCGTCATATCCCCCTCGGCCGCGGGTTGCTCAATAAATTTTTTGACCAATAACTCATGGTGTTGCACCGCCGTTTTGCCGTGCGTTTCTGCGGTAGCCAAAAACGCCCCTAGATTGTGCTGAAACCAATCCTCATTCGCTTCCGGCAGATGCTCCAGAAATTGATCCAGCAAACTGGGTCTGCGCATACAGTCCCGCAGGACCATTTGATCTTCGGGTGTCATGAACAAAAATTTATCTACCAGTAATTGCGAATAGTAAGCATCGTCAGCACGACACACGCCCAGCAACAAATCGATCACGTTAATGCCGGCAAAATCGCCGGCGTTGGCGCCCCGATACTCATGCAATCCGACACGGTGTGGCTTGTAATAAGGTCGAATACAGTAAAAAAATCGATCGGTATCGAGCTTGTCGAACAACTCGGCATTGGATCGTAAAACATCCTCAAGCGCCTGCCTTGCCGCCTGAAGTAAATCGGCGGTGACGGGATGCGATACCCCCAGAGGAATTGTGCGTCTTAACGAGTCTGATGCGCGAATGTACGCCAGCGCAGCACGGGTATTGTGTATCAGGAAAAGCGCCTCATCCTCCAGCCAAGTAAAGCACTTGAACACGCCCTTCATTGCAGCGTTATGCGTTTCGAGGTGTGCAGAGGCAAATCGAGGCACCACGCCCAACGAGGCACCCAATTGCATTGCCAGCGCAGACGCTTCGATCAAAGGCGAGCGCTCTTCGCGCGACGGTTCAGTGAGCTCGTGCCGGCGGCAGGCGGCCATATAAAAACCGACGTTGCCGAGCAGTTCATACCCGGCATCAAAGCCTTCGTCGGTATTGCCTTCGGCGAGCAGCGCCTCAATGAAAACGCGCCCTTCAGCTTCCAGTTGCTGCTTGAGCGCGTCGCCTTTGCCCGCCACTGACCCCGGCTGGTCACTGGAGAAGTAAATATCCTCCAAGGCGGTGTTTAAATCAACGAAGCTCGAGCGAATCCATTGGTCAAAGGCGACAGAATTAGGCGTCATGGGAGGCGTATTGTTTAAATTGGGGGGTCTCGGGGCAAGTCTTCATTGATTTGGTCGCTTTGAAAGCATCAACTTGCACCTCCACAAGCGTCAAGGCATCGCTTCCGCATGCTCGGGCGGCAGCTCCGAATCAAATATCTGAAAAGCGCCCGGTATGCCCTGAGAACGATCGCTCTTGGGAGACACTCCCATGTACTTGCGGTAGCAGCGACTGAAGTGCGTTGTCGAGACAAAACCACACATCGAAGTAATCTCGACGATTGACCGCGAAGTCTGTTTGAGTAGCCGACGCGCCCGGTCCAAGCGAAGCTTGAGGTAATACCGAGACGGCGTGCTGTGCAAATGCTTCAGGAACAACCGTTCCAGCTGGCGTCGCGAGAGGTGCACGTAATCTGCCAGATCCTGCAGCGAGAGAGGCTCTTCGAGGTTGGCCTCCATCAGCTGCAGAGCCTCCTTGAGTTTGGGCTGCACCTCGACTTTACGTGACCACATGGGGATGACCTGCATCTCGACATCAGTGCGGTGCCGCTCACACACCAGCATGTCGGCAACGCCGTCAACCAATGACTGGGGGTGCCGCTTGCTCATCATCGCCAGCATCATGTGTAGCGGGACTGTGCCCCCGGTGCAGGTCATACGATCTCGATCAATGGTGTACAGGTGAGAGTTGAAATCGATTCCCGGAAACTGTTCAGTGAGCAGCGTCAAACAATCCCAATGCGCACTGCACTCATAACCATTGAGCAGCCCCGCGCTGGCTAAGGCATAGGAACCGGTGCACAGCGCCCCCATCTGGGCGCCACGCCGGGCTTGCTTGCGCAGCCATGCAAAATCGGCCTTTTGCACGGTGCGTTCGATATCAATACCCCCCACCACGATGACCAGGTCAAATTCGACATCGTCGCTCAAGGGGTGATCAAGCTTTACCCGGACCCCGTCGCTACTTATCTGCTCCGACTCACCCGAGCCGATCAAACGCCACTGATAGAGCTCTTGGTCGGACAGCAGATTGGCTACGCGCATGGGATCGATCGCGCTGGAGAGCGAGATCAGCGTGAACTGATCCATTAGCAAAAAACCCACTCGCTGCGCACGTTTTGCTGCACCATTCGCCGCACTGTTCATTTCGCGAACCTCAGTTGATCCCATCGCCCGCCGCTGGGGCGCGGTGGTTGTAAACACCGACTAACCTCATTCTGGCCCAAGATAAGCACGAAAGCGACATTCAGCAGACAAATACGACACCTTTTGCGAGCCATACCTGACCGACCCGTCGCGCATAGCGTCCCCGGCCCGGCAAAGCCCGTTTACGCGGCTCAGAAGCCCCCTGTTCGGCTTGCCTAATCGAGATCTTGACGCCAGAGTATCGCCACGACCAATCCAACCTAGCCGGTTTTGCGGGAGTCGCTGTCAATGACCTATCGAAATCTTGCAAGCCTGCTCTGTGGCTGCCTGCTCGCGAGCAACACCTGGGCAAGCTATGCCATTTATATCGGCAAAAACTTGACCGCAGACGGTAGCGTCCTACTGGGTGGGTCAGGAGATGAAGTGTCGAGCCACTGGCTCGAGGTCGTGCCAGCGCGATCCTATCCTGATGACGCCACAATCACCGTAGGCGTAAACGCCAAAGCCTTTATTCCCGGTGAGTTCACGCAGATCCCGCAAGCCTCGCACACGGCACGCTACCTGACCATGAATTACTCCGAGTACGAGGGATTTCCACCACCCCTGACGAACGGAGGGCTGAATGAGCACAACGTGGCTGCACGTGACGTGTGGTCGCCCTCTCGACCCGAACTGATCGCCATGACGCCCAACCCACAGTCAGGCCCGCAATACAGCGACCTGTCGCGCATCGCCATGGAGAGAGCGACAACAGCGCGTGAGGCAGTGGAAATTATTGGTGCGCTGATCAACAAACATAGCTACTCGACCTATGGCGGCAATTCGCATCTGTTCGCCGATGAGAACGAAGGTTGGGTGCTGATTAACTTCGCCGGAGGAAAAGGGCTGTGGATCGCAGAGCGCCTGGGGCCCGACGATATCCGTATGTCCTACCCCGGCTAC
>Ga0182090_1743048_pt1 | contig 11036 bp, 9 predicted proteins | sample 041ome_24_FD_127767 | JGI IMG/M metagenome (GOLD analysis project Ga0182090, IMG submission 127767) | Metatranscriptome of coastal salt marsh microbial communities from the Groves Creek Marsh, Georgia, USA - 041408BS metaT (Metagenome... | ecosystem: Environmental > Aquatic > Marine > Intertidal... | reverse complement strand
TGTAAACGCTGTGTGTCCAGATCAAAAAGATTCCATTCCGAAAGCCTCTGTGGCCGGGCATCAGCAACGAAGCTAGGCGTCACCTCGGTGCAGCCTGCAAGGAGTAGAAGCGTCGAGGCGAGCCCCTTGGTCAGAAACGCGCGTAATGCTGGGTGTGTCACTTTCTTTCCTCTTAAAACCGATTATTCAGCACTGCCGGCATCGCCGGGCAGCACGATTTTGCTGAGGCGGGGTTGCTCGCACAGATGCGGGGCGGGATCGAAAGAGGGCGCAGCAAAGCCGTTCATTGCATCCAAATTCACGAAGCTCATACCGCCCTCTCCTAGGCATAAGATTTCGGCGAAAGTTTTGCTAGGCTCGCCGTTCGCATCGGGCATGATTGCTCCGCCCCAAACAACGTCCGGAATGGGCTGACCTGTCGCGGTTTGCAATGCGATCAAAGGCTCTGAATCGGGATTTTCGCCGCCGCCTTCGAAGCTATTGCTGTGAATATAAATCGCCTCAGGAAAAGGGTCATAGTTGGGATCATCGATCGGCAGGCCGTTAATCAGGTAGCTTACGACCATCACGTTAGTTGTCTGATTGTCGGCGAAGCGATTCCCAAATATCTCGATGCTATCGTTGGCGAGCACCATCAAGCCAGTGCCTGCGGGAACGGTGCCAACGATATTGCCTTCGGGCGCGAAATTATCGACATTATTGCTCATAATTTCGTTATTAAATACGCGCGTATTGCGGCCTCCTTGAACAGGCAGGTTGGGTAAATCGAAGACCAGTATTCCGCCTGTATTATTAGTCGCCACGTTGTCGTAAACATCGGCAAAAGTAGAGTTTTCGATCTCGATGCCAGCCACATTGTATTCGGCGCGTGAATTGCGCACGATGATTTGGCTCGACTGACCTACATAGATGCCAGCGTCAGAGGCGCCGATCGCCACGGCGCCGTCAATAAGAATGTTCTTAGATTGGACAGGGTATATGCCATAGGCGCCGTTGGTGGTTAGTGGGCCACCGGTCCATTCTGTGCGGACATTGCGAATGACCACATTCTCGCTCTGATTAATTTTGAGCGCGTCGCCGACGGTGTCTTCGAGGGCGAGGTCCTCAAGGATAAAATCGTTGGCATTAACGAGTAGCCCCTCGGCGCCCTGCGCTTGGTTTTTGAAAGAGAGGATCGAAACATCCATCCCTTGTCCGCGGATAGTAACGCCTGGCGCATTCAGAGACAGGCTGCGAGTCATTTCGTGGACGCCAGCGGGGATTTCGATAACATCGCCCGGCTGCGCCATGATGAGCTTCTCTTGAAGCGCTTCTTCGAAGCTAAGTTCGGGCAGGGCGGGTTCTTCGGGTGCACAACTGGCTAACATGAGGCCAATCGCGAGTGCTGCTGCAATTGGGCGCACTGATTTCATTCCTGCCGGCGCGTTGCTCTCTTGAAATTCATTTGTGTTGTGACAAAATGTCGAATGAAGTGCGCTGCGAAATGGCATTGTGTTTTCCCTCGATGAAGCGGTTGCAAAGTAAAGCCTAGGTCTGTGACCCCACACCGAGGTGCATATGACTGAGAGCGCTAGGCTTTGGTTTTTTATAAGAATTGTGTCTGAGTATAGAAGGATATGTAGCGCCACCGCAATGCATGGTCGTGAACAACTTGCTAGACGTCCGGGGCAATCATCGGCGCAGGTTTGCCCCCTGTCAGCGAGGGGCTATGGGGCTGATTGGCAGTTAGAGATCAGGCAGCGTGTGGCATTGTTCTAGGTGCTAGGTTATGCTCGAATGAGGTTAACGCGGCCGGTTTTGGCGCACCTTAATGATCCTCAAAGCCGTTACTTTGACGCCTCTTATTCGATGCCTCTTAAAAGGAGACGAGTCACCCAATGACCGCTCGCATTTTTTCCTTTCTACCCTGTTCTGCTTTTTTTATCCGAGTTGCAATCACGTCCCTTGTTACGATCGGGAGTACGTTTGCCGCGAGTGTGGGCTCTGTACCTGCGCAGTCGGGCATCGAACTCCCCCGCACTATGGCATGGTCTGCCTATCCGACTGGCACGGGTGGTTACAGTCAGGCCGTTGCGCTAGGCAACATATTGCAGCGAACCTATGGCGTTAACCTGCGGGTGATCCCGGGGCGTAATGACGTTTCTCGGCTAGCGACGCTGCGGGCGGGTCGCGTGCATTTTTCCGCCGGCGGTTCGGAGGCGGTTTACGCGCAAGAAGGGATTCTCAATTTCGCCTCAAAAATTTGGGGGCCCCAACCGGTGCGCGCGCTCCTATCAAATTTTTCGGACAGCTGTTCTTTCACCTTCGCGACGGCTGCAGATGCAAATATTTTCGGCGTCGCCGATCTCAAGGGTAAGCGCGTAACCTTCGTGCAGGGCGCGCCGTCGCTTAATAACGCGACCGCCGCGTTGCTGTCTTACGCAAATTTGACATGGGACGACGTCACGCGGGTCGAGGTGGGTGGTTACAACGCATCGATCGATGCGATTCTTAATAACCGTGCAGATGCGGCCGGTGGTGCGTGCAACTCACCGCCTTTTTTACGTGTCGATGCGTCGCCTCGCGGCCTGAGATTTCCCGCTCTCCCGCACGATGATGCCGAGGCTATTGCGCGTGTCCGTCAACGACTGCCTTGGTATGTTCCACATATCGCCTTCGAAGGTCCGACATTGCCTGCTGAGGGATTAGAAGTGTTTACGTCGGCGTATCCACTGCTCGTTGGTCTCGATACATCGGAGGAGGCGATGGTGTACAGCACCGTCAAAATTATGCATCGCCACTATGAAGAGTATAAAGACAGCGCGCCTGGCGCGATGGGGTGGACGTTCGCGCGTCAGAAATTGGAACAAGCCTTTTTACCTTTCCATGAGGGGGCAATTCGTTACTTTAAAGAGAGCGGTGAATGGACGCCCGAAGCAGCTGCGCAAAATGCGAAAAACCTTCACCGGCAAGCGATACTGAAACAAGCATGGGATGCTTTCGTCCCCGCAGCTCCGGATGATTATCGAGACTTTGAGAAGGCGTGGCTTGTTGCCCGTCTCACTGCGTTAGAAGCTGCGGGTCTTGTCACCCTCGCAGACAGCCTCTAGCGGCTAACTCTCAGGCCTCGGGTCGGGTCGTAAAACGAATAGCGTCAGCAACAAGTGAAAAACAATATGAGCGAACAGCAAAGTAGTACTCAGTCTTCGGTGTCACCAAAGGTTAGCGGTGACATAGGGCTCAAAGCGGACGCACCCGTACCAAGTATTCGTTACCGCGCACTGTCCTCTCGATGGCGCACAGTAATGGCGATGCTCACCGGGGTGTCGATTCTTCTCGCGATTAATCAGGTATTTAATTTAGGCTTTTTCGTTGGCTATGTTTTGCTCGACAGTCGCTATATGTATCTCATCACTGGGGTCATGCTGAGCATGGTGTTTGTGACGTTTCCGGCGACTAAGCACAGCCCAACCCACGTGCCGTGGTATGACATCGTGATCATGCTCGTCATAGCCTGTGTTTTCTCGTACTTTGCTTTTTATGCCGAGCGTATTGTGCTCGAAGCGTGGGAGTATGCAGCACCGCCGATCGGCGTTTGGCTGGCTTTGGTGACATGGGTTATCGTCATGGAGGCCGGCAGGCGCGCGGGCGGTTGGCCAGTTTTCGCCATCGTTGCTGTGTTCTCACTGTATCCAACTTTCGCCGATAAATTGCCCGACGTGATGGCTGCGCTTAGCATTCCCGTTCAAGACGTCGCTATGTTTCATGTAATGGGCGAGGAAAGTCTGTTTGGCATACCGATGCAGGTGTTCGCCCAGCTTGTTTTTGGCTTTCTGGTTTTCGGCGTCTCGCTGCAATACACCGGCGGTGGTCCTTTTTTCATCAATCTCGCCTTCGCACTGCTCGGGCATAAGCGTGGTGGGCCTGCGAAGGTGTCAATTTTTTCAAGCGGCCTCATGGGCTCGATGAGCGGTGGGCCTATAAGTAACGTGCTCACCACCGGGCCACTGTCGATTCCCGCGATGCAGCGTATTGGGTTTACGCGCGAATATGCGGCGGGAGTCGAAGCCTGTGCGTCGACGGGCGGCGTGTTAATGCCGCCTATTATGGGCGCTACTGCGTTTGTCATGGCGAGCTTTCTCAACATTAGTTACGTCACCGTTGCAATCGCCGCAATTGTTCCATCGCTTCTTTATTTTTTTGGCCTGTTTATGCAAATTGATGCCCACGCTGCGCGCGATAATTTGCAGGGCTTGCCAAAAGAGGAGCTGCCTAAGATAGGCGAGGTATTCCGCGACGGGTGGTATTTCATTGCTGTGTTTGCTTCCTTAATTTGGATGCTTGTTTTCATGCAGCGTGAAGCTGTTGCGCCGTTCTATGCGACTGCGTTGTTACTCGTTATCAATCAGTTTACCAAGCACAGGCTCGACGCGAATAAACTGCTCGAGTTAGTGGCGACTATGGGCAAGCTTCTTGCCGAGCTTGCGGGAATTCTCGCTGCCATCGGCCTCATCATTGGTGGCCTCGCGGTGACAGGCATCGCTGGCACAATTGCTAATGATCTCGTTTATTTAGCCGGCGACAATGTGCTTGTCCTTCTGCTCATGGGTGCGCTTACCAGTTTTATTTTGGGCATTGGTATGACGGTAACCGCCGCTTACATCTTTCTCGCCATTGTGCTGGTTCCTGCATTGACTAACTCGGGGCTCGATCCTCTCGCGAGCCACATGTTTGTGATGTATTGGGGTATGTTGAGTTTCATTACGCCGCCTGTTGCACTGGCAGCGTTTGCCGCAGCGTCGGTGGCACAGGTGTCGCCCATGCGCGCAGGATTCGAAGCGATGCGGCTTGGCGCAATTATCTATTTTGTGCCTTTCTTCTTTGTGTTTAATCCTGCACTTCTCTTGCAAGGGTCGTGGTTCGAGAATCTTCAGGCATTATCAACTGCGCTAGTAGGTGTCGCCTTAGTTTCCGCTGCACTGCAGGGCTACTTAATAGGCTTGGGTGATTTGGGCCGCGGCGCGCTCAGTTGGGTTGTGCGGGCCTTAGTAGGTATTGCGGGTATTACTCTCGCGCTTCCCGCAGGCGGATTGTTTGGAATAAGCCAGCTGCTTCTGCTTGCGATAGCGGGCGGTGCACTTGTGCTTGGCTTGGGGCTGAGGAGACTGAGCGTCGGCAACCAGAATGTACCTGCTCTATGAGAGCGGTCCAATGATGAAAATCGAATGCTCGCGAGAGTGAAGGAATAACCACGTAATGAATAAACTAACGAGCAGCTTTCGCGACCTAGTTGCCGAAGCCGAGAAAGAAATTGAGACCTTGAGTCCTGCGCAGGTTCGAGCAGCGCTCGATTCGTCTACTGGCGGCCTGCTGCTCGTCGACCTAAGGGATGTGCGCGAGGTTAAGAGAGAAGGGCGCATTGCGGGTTCCCTTCATATTCCTCGAGGTATGCTCGAATTTTGGATTGACCCCGAAAGCCCTTACTATCGACGTGAATTCGACGAAGTAGACAGCCTGATACTTTATTGCAATAAGGGTTGGCGCTCTGCGCTTGCCGCTCAGACTCTAAAACGAATGGGCGCCGAAGGTGTTGCGCATATGCAAGGCGGCATGGAGAACTGGAAGGCCGAAGGTGGGGCGATAGAGCAGTTGCTTTCCTAGAACCTCGCAGCCGATGCCAAAAATCAATCGCGTGAATGTTAAGTGCGCAAATAGAGAGTGAGACAGACCGATGCGTAATTTCTTGCAATTAGTTTGCGCACCGCTGCGTTTGGGCTGCCTGTTTGGTCTTTATTTTTTTAGCATGAATTCTGTGCATGCGCAGCAGCAGCAAAACTTACCCGTATTTGCGCTCGTTGGTTACCAAGCGTTCGCCCTGCGAGTGAGCGACATAGACAGATCTGTTCGATTTTACAGCGATGTTTTTGGCGCAGCGCCGGTGCGCGATGCTAAACGCGCGACCTATGCACTTGGTACAAGTAATCAGCATTTCATTCTTTCGGAAGCCGAGGGCGATGAGCCGCTTGGCTTTGCTTGGATTGGCTTAGGTGTGCGTAATTTCGATAGGCAAAGTGTCATCGAAGCATTGTCGCAGCTTGGTTTTTCGCCTATCGAGGCTCAGGAACAAAGGCCTTTAACTCGCGCAATGCGGTTCTGGAGCGACGAAAAATGGGGCCAAGACGCGCTGTTTTTTGCCGATGCCGAGGGCATTGTGTACAGGGTTATGTCCACAGACGATTGCGGGGCGTGTGCCCCCGCAGCAAGTGCTGCGGGTTTGTTTTCGGCGCAGGGCATTAACCACTTTACTAATTTTGTGGCCAACTACGAGCGTGGCAATCGCCTGTTCTTCGAAGGCCTCGGCCTCGGTATACTTGCCTATCAAGGCCCGACTTCGCCAACTGTTAGCCTTGGCGATGGCCTGCAATTTTTGATGTATGTCGGGGGTACCGATAACTCGTCTCCAAGCGTGCCGGGCCGCACCGATCATGTCAGTTTGAGTGTGGCTGAGTTCGATGTTGAGGCTATTCGTACGCGATTAACGTCTTATGGCTTAGCCCCGAGTGATGGACAACGGCCACCCCGAGCGCTGACTCATTGGGTGAGCCTGCGGCAACCTAATCGAGGAGGCGTAGTAGGGGGTACGCCTGAAGTGTATTTTAGTGACCCCGACGGCCTTGCTATACAAATACAAGATGCCGGCTATTGCGGCGGTGGTGGCTATCTCGGTGATCAATGCGATTAGCGTGCAGCAGCCGCGTAAAGAATTATAGAAACGAATAAGGACGACATTATGGAATATCGTTATATCGGCAAGAGTGGCCTTCGTGTCACGCCAATCTGCATGGGCACAATGAGTTTCGGCAGTTGGAGCGACAAAAAAGAATCGTTTAAGATTCTCGATACTGCATACGATCGCGGTATTAATTTTTTTGATACCGCCGAGGTCTACCCAGTGCCACCGAATGCCGAAACGGTCGGTGTCACGGAGAAAATAGTCGGGGAGTGGATTCAGACGAAACCGCGCGACTCGCTTATTGTCGCGACTAAAGTTGCAGGCGCGGCGGCGGGCTGGTTTGTGCCACCGGTTCGTCACGGGATGACTGCTATAGACCGGTTTCATATCGAGACTGCTATCGAAGGCAGTTTGCGTCGACTCGGCACCGATTATATAGATCTTTATCAAGTTCACTGGCCAGACCCCATCGTGCCAATCGAAGAGTCGATGGAGGCGCTCGATCGCTTAGTTCAGGCAGGAAAGGTTCGGTATCTTGGGACGTCTAATGAGACAACCTACGGGCTTACGAAGGCGAATACCATTGCCTCATACGAAGGCCTGGCGAAATTCCAGTCGATTCAAAATAACTTCTCTTTACTGCACAGACGTTTCCTCGACGAATTGGCCGACGCCTGTCGTCAGGAAAACGTGTCATTACTCCCGTATTCGCCAATCGGTGGTGGTGTGCTGAGCGGTAAATACAATGTCCCTGAGGTGCCTAAAGGCTGCCGTTTCGGCGACTATCACTATCACGACAACCCCCGCCAACGGGCGATGGCGGATAGATTTGTCAACGAGGGCACGCTAGCGGCAACTGCAAAGTATCTCGAGATTGCGAAAGACTTAGGCATGTCGCCGGTCACGCTTGCCACTGCATGGAGTATGAATTTCGATTTCGTCGCTTCGACGATTATTGGTGCGCGCACTGCCGCGCAACTCGAGGAGTCGTTAGCGGCATTAGAGGTAACGCTGTCGGATGAGGTAATGAAGCGGTGCGATGAAGTGCACAAGCTCATTCCTTACCCGATGGGTTAATGCTGAGTGAAAATGCACAGGGAGGGTGTTTATTTTACTCTCGCGCTAGGTCAATCACACGCGAGTGTTTTTCTTGTTAGTAAAACACTGCTTCATGCAGTGCACGCAAGTGCGCTCGCTGTCGTCCTCGGAATAATAAGCGGCGGGCTCAAAGCGGCAAGCCTCGAGCCGATTGTTGCTCATTGTCTTAATGGCTCATGCCCTGTTTGGCAGGGCGATGACGCTGCCGATGAGATTGTTGTGCGGCAGCTGTTTGCCGCGCAGATTGACTCTCTAGGAGAAGGGCAACTGCCGCGTTGGGTCGCTTACCGTATCGTAGGTGAGGGCATTGGGGTTGCGTCTCTTCTGCCGCGGGAGTGGGCGGCGGATACGCTGCTCGAAGGTTCCCGCGCACAGCAACTCGCAGCAGATGCGCGAACGCGTCTGTTGCAGCCAGACCTGACAGATTCCCAGGACCGCGACTACCGTCTCACCGAAGTCACTTTGCTCGCTGCCGAACAGGGGCGTCTCGCCCCAATGACCAGTTTCTCTGCAACGCCTTTCTGGGATGAACTCAATCTTCTGTCGAATAGAGCGCGACTGCCTAGCGATTTAAGGCAGGGGCCTTGGTCGCTGCTAGATCAGGCGCTAAACGAATTGGCTGCGCAACAGGTCACCGACGAAAGCGGGCGTAGCGAAGCAATCTTTGTGGTGAGCGGGCCGCTGCAGGCAACGGAATTTGAAGAAGAAGGCTTCTTTAAAATTGCCGTGTTCAATGGGCGGTATGCCGCGTTTGCTTTTGCTTCGTCGACAGAAAGTCATCGCCATTACTGTGAGGCACTCACAACGCTCGATGAGATTGAAAATCGCACTCAGTTAACTGTGTTTAAAAACCAACAAATAACGTCAGGCCTTGCGCTTGGCTGCGCGGAGTAAGTCAATGGATTATGTGATTTCACCTCCACCACAAGTGTCTGTTTCCGTCGTTGGGTTGGACGCGCGTTTTCCAGTACACCGCGTTTATTGCGTCGGTCGTAACTACGCCGACCACGTCGCAGAGATGGGCGGAGATCCGAAGTCTGAACCGCCCGTTTTCTTTTCCAAACCAGCGTCGGCGCTCGTGACTGACGGTGAAGCGGTTCGTTATCCGCAGGCCACCTCTGATCTGCATCATGAGGTCGAGTTGGTCGTCGCTCTGGCAAGCGGTGGCCGAGATCTCACGCTTGCTGAAGCCGCTGTGTGTGTCTATGGCTATGGTGTAGGCATTGATTTTACGCGACGAGACTTACAGTCCATCGCAAAGAAGCATGGTCGCCCCTGGGATACAGCGAAAGGCTTTGATCAATCGGCGCCGCTTTCTGCCTTAACACCGAAGGCGAATTTCGCCCCGTCGACTGATACGCCTATCTGTCTGACGGTTAACGACGAACTAAGGCAGTCGGCCTTGCTAGGCCAAATGATCTGGAGCGTGGCAGAGATAATCGAACAGCTGTCGCGGCTGTTTGAGCTAAAGGCAGGAGATATTATTTATACGGGCACGCCCGCGGGGGTCGCGGCGGTAGTTAAAGGCGATAAGCTTTGCGGGGAAATCGCCGGATTAAATGCCCTTAACTTCGATATTATCTGACAGCGGAGATTACATGTTCGACGCTGAAACGCTCGATCAATTACAGCTCATGTTCGTCTTGGTTTGCCTCCTTATTCTTTTGGTGTGGGGACGCTGGCGCTACGATGTTGTTGCCCTCGGCGCGCTTTTTACTGCAGCACTCTTTGGTCTCGTGCCGCAGTCACAGCTCTTTGCAGGGTTTGGTAACCCAGCGACAATCACCGTGGTTCTCGTCCTCATCGTAAGCTTTGGGTTATCGCGTTCGGGCGCTGTCGAATTTGTCACCAGCGCGATCGAGCCCTTGTCATCGCGTCCGTCTCTCCATATTGCTGTGCTGTCATTTATCGCCGCGTTTTTGTCTATGTTTATGAATAATGTCGGCGCGCTCGCGCTACTGATGCCTATCGCTATCCAATCGACTAACAAGGCAGGGCGCTCACCGGCTAGCGTGCTGATGCCGCTTTCGTTTGGCTCGATATTGGGTGGGCTAGTCACGCTCATCGGCACCCCCCCAAATATTCTTATCGCGAACTACCGAGAAGAGGTTACGGGGCAAGCTTTTACGATGTTCGATTTTGCTCCGGTCGGCGGTGGAGTAGCGCTTGCGGGTATTGTGTTTATGCTCGTCTTTGGCTCGAAGCTTGTGAAAGTAAGAAAGCAGGCCGCGGGTAGCGAAGGATTCGACATAGAACGCTATTTGTTCGAAGCAAAAGTGGGCGAGGACAGTGATTTTGTCGGCCAGCCTGTCGGTGAGTTAAAGAACGCCTTAGAGGCGCAGAAGATGGATCTCGTTACTCTGCAGAGCAGACGTCAGGTGTCGCCTGTTGTGAACAGGCGGCAACTACTGAGGTCCGGCGACATTCTCGTGCTACAGGGTTCTCAGGAAGACATCGACGGATTCACCACAGAACACAAATTTGCGCTGGTAAGCGCCGAAAATTCGACGCGTGAACTGCTTCATTCCGCCGATTCACAGATGCTTGAGATAGTCGTGACTCCGCGATCACCACTCGTGGGCCGCACGCCTGCGGAGAGCCGATTTAATCGCCGCTATGGCGTCAATCTGCTTGCTGCCTCGCGCTCTGGCACGCCCCACCGAAGTCGATTACGCGACTTTGTCATCCGCGTGGGAGATGTGCTATTGCTCCACGGCGAAGAGGACGCGCTGCAAGAGGCCATCACTAAACTCGCTTGTTACCCTCTGGCGACGAGGTCGCTTGATTTGAAGCGAGGAGAGAACTCATTGCCGGCGCTGATAATTTTTGTTGCGGCGATCGCCTCTACGGCGGTAGGGCTTTTGTCCATTCAGCTAGCGCTAGGACTCGCCTGTGTGGCCATGGTTCTTCGTTCGATTGTGCCTGTGCGCGAACTCTACGACGGCGTCGATTGGCCTGTGGTGGTACTCTTGGGCGCTCTTATACCGTTGGGAAGCGCGCTCGAAACTACCGGCGCGACGCAGGTTCTGGTAGGAGGGATATTAAATGTAGCGGGGGACTATTCGCCGGTTCTGCTGCTAACACTAATTTTAGTCGTGACAATGACTGTGTCGGATGTCTTGAACAATGCGGCAACCGCCATCCTTATGGCGCCGATAGCTTACAGCATAGCGACGACTCTAGGCCTTAACCCAGACACGTTCTTGATGGCGGTCGCAATAGGTGC
>Ga0182090_1095985_pt1 | contig 11037 bp, 3 predicted proteins | sample 041ome_24_FD_127767 | JGI IMG/M metagenome (GOLD analysis project Ga0182090, IMG submission 127767) | Metatranscriptome of coastal salt marsh microbial communities from the Groves Creek Marsh, Georgia, USA - 041408BS metaT (Metagenome... | ecosystem: Environmental > Aquatic > Marine > Intertidal... | reverse complement strand
CGCAGAGCACGTTGTACGAAACCACGCGCGTTTTCGTTTCGCGCTCGACTTCTTCGGAGGACCATTGGCGTCCAAAGAACGGGTCTAAATCCTCGTCGTCTTTTTGAACGAAGCGAGCGACCCGCTTCTTCTTCCTCTTGTTGTTCTTTCTCCCTCGTTCTTCTTCTTCTTCTAACGGTATTCGTTGGCGCATTTGTTGTTTCATTATCCCGACGATGATGGCGATGATGATGAAACGGACATGTCCATCGCAAAATTTTCCAGTCTCGACTTGAAATCGCTCTTCTCTTTTTCTCCGTCTAGGCGAGCTCCGTCTCGTTCTCTCTCTCTTGCGCGGCGCGCGCGTTTTGTGCTGCCGTCAGGTCCGGTCTCTTTGGAGGTTTTAGTGCTAAACCATAAACCCTAAACCTATACCAAGGGGAGGAAGAGGCTAAAAATTCAAAATTTCCCCATTAAAGATAAACGCTCCCTTGGACGATTTTAATCGAATGACGACGTCGACGTCTCTCCTGAAAGACCGCACGAACGCGAACCCTTCTTCTTCCTCGGTTTCTTTACCTTCCGGTGTTTTTACTACTCGTTCATCTTCGTTCGAACGAAAAGAGGAGGAGAAGCACAACAACAACAACCGCGATGGGGAAAACGAGCAAATGCGAAGAAGAGCTCTGAGTAGAGAAGAAGAAGACGATGAAGAAGACGAAACAGAAGAAGAAGAAGAAGAATGCGAGAGCGATTGGTCGCAAGACGACCCGTTCGACGCCTCGAATTCTTTTCTCACGAAAATCGTCAGAGCTCACAAAAAAGCCATCGAAACGAGCGAGGAAGAGCGAAGGCGTTTGAAAGCGCTTTTGTTCAAAGCAGAGGACAGGTGCGAAGAGCTTTTAGAGTTGAACGAAAACTTAGAGCGGAGATTGGAACGACGAGAGGCGACGTTTACGAAACTTTTGGAGGAGGAGAGAATGAAAGCGGAGCGATTTCCGGAACGGGAGGCGATGGAAGCGGAGACGAGGAAACTGAAATCGGATTTAGAGGCGGTGAAATCGACGTGCGAGAGTTTGGAGAGACGCGTGAACTCGCTCAAAATACGCGAGAGAGAGCAAGCGGACGCGTTGACGAAATTGAGAGATGAGACGGCAAAGATGAAGTCTTCTGGTTCTTCTGATGCTTCTGGTGCTTCTTCTTCTTTCGCGTTGAGAGAAGCGAGAAGATGCGAGGAGGAGAAGGAGAAGCAAACTTTGGCGGTGATCGCGGAGACGTACGCCATGGAAATCAGAAAATTGAAAGAAAAAGTGGAGCTGTACGAGAAAGCGCGAGTGCGCGAGAAGACGTACGGCGGTAGATCAGAGAAGACACGGCAACGAGAACAGCAACAATATTTCTCGTTCGGAGTGAGCGAGGATGTAGAAGAAGAAGAAGAAGGAAAAAAAGGTAACGAAGACGACGAAGTTTTGAGACCCCCGCCGACAGTCGCGAAGCGTTTACCGAGCGATTCAGAATCTCCGTTTGGGACGCTGAACAGCGAAGGACGAATGCGAGCTGCTATTTCTAGACTTGGTATTTTAGACGATAACGGGGACGTGCCAAAGAAGACTTTTGACTTTTAATGTGTATATGTATAGATTTAACATTCTGTATTTTGTAAATTTCTTACACATCGAACGAATGAGATTTTCTTTTTACAATACCAACGTCGCTGTCGCCGCGTTTGCATTTGACTTGCGTTTCTTTACTACTGTAGTTGGCGCTTTCGCTGCAGCGCAACATACACCACACTTCACGTACTCTGAATGCGTCGGTAAAACGAAGCCATTCTTTTCTGCCCATGCATCTTTATGTGCTTTCTCGAATTCAGCCCCCGACGAGCACGTGTCGCAATACCCAAACCCGCACTCGACGCATCGCAATGTGGTCTTCTCCGTCGCGCCGCAGATATCGCCGCATACCGCGCACTTGTGTGAAGGACATAACCACGGTTCCGCTGGATTCGGTGTTGTGAGAACGCGAGCACATCCGGCACTGCCTGCGTGCGGGCACTTCGAGCATTGCAACCAAATTGATGCAACTTCTGGAGTTAGCCACGCCGGCGGAATAGCTTTACATCCACCCTCTTTGCTCGATTTACAGCCGAAACAGAACGCGTCGTGGTTTTCAGTCGGAAACGGAGTAGATGGATCGCTCTTTGGACGGTTGGAATTCGCCTTAACACCATCGCCATTTTCCACGTTTACGCTCGCTGAAGACAAAAACTGAACTTCAGGAGAGCATTCGCTGATGACGTTTTTCGCAAATTCCGCAACGGCTTCCTCGGTATCTTCGAGTATCTTGACCACTACTTCGTCACCATTCGCATCGCTTTTCAAGTTCACGATAGGAATGTCTTCCTTTGCACGCGTATCGCATGGCGCAAGCTTGGGATAAACTACATCTTTGACCACTTCCGCATCAATATCGTACAGCACACAAACTTGCGTCCCGCGCGTCAATCGGGACGCTTTTTTCAACCCGTTCAAGCTCACTATACCCAAAGTTCGTTTCTTGATGTCCCTGTACTCGACTGCATCGACAAGTCGTGCTCCAAAAGGTTTCACTAATGGATCAAGAACGCAATACATATCGTTTTCGGCACAACTGACGATTGAAAAATCATCGTATGTCTTCGTATCGTCATAGACAAACAGTGTTCTCGCTATTGAACGAGTAGCGATGACTTGCGCAACTTTCAACGCTCCTTTGATTCCATTCGATACCTTTTTCGGTTCCATGTCATAAAAGGACTCTCTCAAGCGCTCGGTGATCGCCACTTCACTCTCTGTGTTGCTATCATTGTTATTAATAGCACCACCCCATTGTTCTAAGACATGAAGAGGCTCGACTACTTTGCTTTGTAGCAACGAATCTTTCTCGAAGTAGGTAGTGAGCATTTCGAGAGCGCGCGCATCCGTGCTTTCGTCCAATTTGAGCTCTTCTTCTGGCGAATGCGATTCCGTCGTGAAGAGAAAATCATCGTCTTCGGTGCTCGGCGGTTGAGACTTGAGTGCCCATACACTCGTCGCGGAGGCTTTAGCGTAGACCTCGCCACACCTCGCATGTACTGTGCGAAACACTTTGCGGAACTCTTCCCCTTTGCTCTCGAATGTGTCTGATTCATTCGGCATCAAGAGCACGCGTCTCGTTTTTAACCGAATCTTGCTCGTTTCATCGTCGTATTGCGCAATCCACTTATTAAAACCACAAACACCGTCGAAATTTGCACTCGAAAACGGTCGAAGTAAAGTTCCCGGACTCAGCGCGGCGTACGTCGCCGGCACCGGAGTTCCGTCTGCACTCAAGGCAGTTCCGTGTTTTAGTACTACGTTGAACAATACGTCTGTCGTGATGACCAGCACATCAAATGTAGATTTCTGGATAGCTGCACCTTTAAGCGTATTCTTTGCATCAGTCTCATTCAAAATGGACACCTGCCTAAGTTTCGGACAAAACTTTGCGAGATCGGCGATCCAATTCAAAGCATCTACTTTGCTGTCGCAAACAATCGCGTGCGGCTTTTCAGCTTGAATTGCCATGGCAGTAATTGTCGTCAAGCGCTTACCAAATCCAGAAGGTAATCTGAGCACAGCGAACGCGAGACCGAGAAATTTGTGACGCGAGATGATATCTCTAGCTATCACTCTCTGCTCCACCGTCAATACTTTCCACGGCTCGCTATATTTCTGCGATCCAGGAACCTCAAAGGCGCCAAAAGCGCGCTTGAGAACGGCATGAACAGAATCAATAGAAGCATCGCTCGTCATGTGCTCATCGACGAACGATTGCGGGAACAAAGTCATACATTTTGGATTCAAACTGCGCAGGATAGCCATCGCGCGCCCGATGGCAGATTTTGCGTTTAGGACAATGTTTTCAATCGTTCCTTTCGTTATGTTTTCTAGATTGCCGCGCTTTCCTTTCTTTGGTTTTTCTATGAAGAATTTCACTGGATTTTCTTTCGCTAATGGTCTTTTATTGTCTTGTTGAAACTGATTCTCTGCGCTGTGCGACGCAACGTTTGTTGAAGCGAGCACTCGCATACTTCCGTCGCCCGAATTTACTAACGGTTTATCGTGCGTGCCATTCGTTACAACCGTTGTTGTCGCTGTACCGGTCGCATTCGCAAACAACTGCGTCGATTGACTCACGCCAGCGTTGTGCGCGCCCCAGAAAACGGATCCACCGGTCAAATACGCATCGTTCACCGATGAATCGATTGGCAGAGAGCACGTTTCTCTTCGTCTCTGCAACCATCGCTCGCTCGAATGCGTGGAGCAAAATACCATTGGCTGACCAGTACCAGCACGGCGAAGCCACGCGTTTTTAGACCCTCTCGCGCAGAGTGGATGAAATGCCTTGTAACACTTTTTCATCGCGCACTGCGTGCAAGCGCCTTCCTCTTCGCAAATTTCACATTTTAACGTCATTCGCGAACTCGTAAGCTTCGAAGCGTCTATGCGCAGCACGGAAGAACCGGATTCCGAAGCTTTTTTATCGTCGTCTACTGCTTTAGAGAATGAAATTTCAGGTAACGTTAATGCACACACGACGTGTGCGTGGTACCCGGGTGCGCGCCAGTTGGTTGGGAATCTCGATTTTGGCTTGATTCTTGCCAACGCACCTCCCGGCGTAGGGCACAAAGCGCACATCCCGCGTCCGTTTTCGATGAGATCAGAAACACCGTCCTCACATCCCGCGCACAACCACTCTCCGTCTGGAATCTTTTCTATCCCGTAACAGCTCTTGTGCACTTGCACATCGCACCCGTCACACAACAGGATTTGATCGTTTACGTCCCAGTAATCCATGAGTTGTTCGTTGCACACGTGGCAGGCATCCGCTGAAGACCAAACTACTTTTTGTATATACTCCGACGCAGGTGCAGGAGCTTCCTTAATCTTTTTCGCATCGCGAAGTTGATGCGGCGGTGTGCCTTTCTTTTTATTCTTTTTCTTTTTCGTTCCATTTTCGATTTCTTGTTTGCCTGCTCCCTCATCGGCGGCGACGTTGGAATGATGTTGTAGCGAGTCCTTCTCGTCTTCTTCCTCGTCTTCCTCCTCTGAGCTCGATGCGGTATCAGTACCGGTATCGCGGCGTCCGTTACGATTCGCTTTCATCATGAATTCGTTCTTCATTTTTTGCTTCAGCGCGCGTCGTTGTTCTCTCACTCCTATCTTGCTCACCTTCAACTCTTCTCCGTTTGGTTTCTGTCTCGTTTCTAAAACCGAAGCGACTCGTAACAGCTTCTCTGCTCTTTGCAACTTCTCCGCGGCAATCTGCGCCTTTCGGTTGGCATTTTCGAACGCCATTTTTGCCTTCTCCATCTTCTTTGCAGCGAAAATTTCAGTCGCTGCCGCCGCACTCGCAGTAAACGCCCACTTGTTATTCGTGTTTCCGCTGGCGCCGTTCAATTCACCTAATCTGGCGTCCACAACGCGCATGATTTCCTCTGACGTTGGAATATTGAATGGATTACTGACCGAATTATTACCACCACCGCCGCCTTGCGCAATCTTCTTCTTCAACATCTCCTTCAAAAACACGATTTCTTCGTCGATATCTGCGTCCGAATCCGTGTGATCTTCCTCGTCTTCTTCCTCGTCTTCGTCGAACGAGCGCTTCCTCTTCGACGTCGCGAACCCTCTCTTCCTGGTAAAGGCTAGCGCTTTCTGCACGTCCTCCGATTGTTTCTCGTACTCTTTCAACACGTCTTCCACCGACGTCGAAGCGTTCGCACACGTCCTCGCGCGCTTAGTCTCCAGAGGGCAGTCGTCTTCGACGTTCGCCGCGGGGATATTATTTTTATCGCCCTCCTCGCGATGGTGCATTTTCGCCTCGAGCGAACCGTCGTCGTTCTCTTCGCAGCTTCCCGCGTCGTTGTTCAAAATTTTCTTCTCAAAATCACCACCATCGGTCGCATCTTCGCGCGTCGTCGTCGCCATCTTCTCCGAGACGTCTTTTTCGTCGTCTTTATCGTCGCACGATCCGAGAAGCGTCGTCGAGGATTTCCGTCGCTCCAATTCGTTTAGTTTCTCCTCTTCGGTTTCATCCTCCGTGTCTTCTTCCTCGCCGTCCTTCTCCTTCTTCTCCTCTTTCTCCTCGGAGATGGGAGCGCTCTGCGGGTGATCGTCGTCGTCGCGCATGTCGTCTTCTCGCGCGTTCTCCTGTTTTTTGCGCTCGCGCGGTGTGTATGAAAAATGGCGAATTCTCAATTCCTACAATTCAAAGGAAGAAGACAATAGAGAGGAAACGCCTAAACGCGCGCGCTTTATAATAGTACGAGTTTACAATCCAAAGAATAATTTTAATATACACAACGTTTTACTCATATATACCACGCGCGCTCTCGCGATCGCTCTTCTTTTCTTTTTTCTTCAATCATCAGGCTAAAAACTCCTCCTCTTCCAAGAAGGTTTCTTCCTCGTCTTCGCCGTTTTTGGCGACTTTTTGGTAGAAGAGAATGTACCCGTGTTCGCTGCCGCCGTCTTCTCCACCTCCTGCGACGCCGCCTTTGCTCCCGAAGACGGACTCTAAGTCATCCGTGCTCATGTCCTGGACGGTTTCGTCGTCGAACATGACCCATCGCTCGCTGGCACCGCCTCCGCTGGATTTGTACCCGGAGGTTCGAGCGAAGCAGACGTAGTGGCCGTGGTTCGGGCCGCTGCCGATGTGGACGACGACGGCGAAAAGGCAGTAGAGATCATCGACGGAAGTGGAGTCAGCGGAGAGGTTGGGAAGTTTCAGCTCGCGCGAGAAAGCGACTCGGTGGTTGAGCTTTTGCATGCGTCCGACGGATTCGACGTACTTGAAACGTTTGAGGTGAAGCGCTAAGACGGAAGGCGCCGTGCGGATGAGAAGTCGTTTGTGCGCTTCGTGTAAACCGGAACAGGAGTCGCATTGAAACTTGTCTTCGCCGCCGAGGAGTTCGCTCGCGGAGAAATCAGACAAACACTGTTGAATGGACGAGTTCGGCTTCACCTCGACGGAGATTTCGAGGAACGATTCGGATCGCGACGTAACATTTTCGCACCACAAACATCTGGTTTCGTTTACAGTTTCGCCTTGGAAGACTTCGTGTACCCAAGTCTGCTTTTCTTTTTGCTTACTGTTGCTCATTGCTGCTTTCTTTCGCATGTTCAGTGCATCGCTAATGCCACCAATGTTTGTGTTACTACTCGCTTTCGACGACGATGGCGTTGTCGATGCGTTGGTGGTATCTTTATTCGAAGCGGCGCTCTTACTAACTTCTCCGCCCTTCTTCAAATCGACGTTATTCCCGTCGCTTCCTTCATCCACGCTCAATCGGCCACCGCTTGAAGTTCTCGGCGTGCCGGAGATGCTTTCGTCTCCGCTCTTTCTCGAATTCCTCTTTGAGTCGTAATTATCTTTCACCTCGTCTCTCTCCCTCTCTAAAATCTCGCAACACTCGTTCAAGAGATAATTCAAAAACTCGTGCGCGTCTTGATGCTCGTTCGAGTTAAAACACTCGTTCGATTTCTTCAATCGAGAGACGAATTTCTTCGGCTCCACCACCGGCACTCGCTTCGCCGAACTTTGCAACGCTTTTTGCTCCTTCTTCGACATCTCCGTGAACAAACCGCCGAGCGAAAGCAACAAGTTCGCGTCCGAGTCAGTTTGCGTCGCGTGGTATTCCAACAGCAGTTTCTTAAACGGCTGACAGTGATACAACGCTTGCAACACCGAGTTGCAATAACACGTGTTCCCGAAATTCTCCAACCCGACGCCTCCGGAACCCCTGTTATTATTATCATTGCTGTTCTTCTTCTTGGTGGTATCGTCGTCTCCTCCGGAAGACGTCGATCGCGCGTGACCGCTTCCGCCGTTCGCGTTCGAGTTGAAATTGCTCCCACCATCGCCCGAATTCCCGCGCGACTGATTTTGCCGATCAGAATGGCTCTTCAAACCACCACTTCCATGAGTAGCGTTGCTCGTCGAAGAAAAAGGCGTCGTTGGTCTTCGCAGTCCTCCTCCGCCTCCCGTTGCCGCTACCGGGTAGCTCTCCAAACTCGTCGCGGACGACGAATCGTTCGAACGCCGATGGTGGTTGTTAGTGGTGATGGTATTCCCGTCGCTCCTCCTCTCGCTCTCGTCGAAGGATAAATTACGAACGCCGTCGGATAAGGAGGAGGAAGATTTCGAGCCGCTTCCTCCCATTCTTTTTTGCAGTTTGGTCTCTTCTTTTAGTCCGTGTCTGTGTGCGCGTGTAGATGTTATGAAGTGATAAGTTATTCGCGCGCGCGGGGAAGGAAATTCTTTCGAAAAGTGAACCTTTTTTTGGAGCGTGTGAGTCAGCAAAAGACAGAAGAGAGAGAGATATTTTCTCGCCGGACGTCGAAATACAATCGTTAGTATTATTATTAGTATGATCGCGAATACTATAATCGCGAATGAGTGGTGGTAATACTATTACAGCTTCTTTTTCTATATTATTTCCTCTCCTCCGGTAACCGCAACTGGTCGCAGATGTCGCTCAGAGCGCTCTCGTACCTCGGAATGAAGTGGTCGGCGATCATGTTTTTGTTCAACCATAAAGCGTTGTAGGCTTCTCGCTTGACGTCGGCGTATAGGGCGAAATGTCGCGGGGTATCTTTTGGCACGGCTTCCTCCAGGAGTGGCTGCTCGTTCGCGAGGCCTTCGGCTCGATTTGCCGCGGCGAGGTCAATCATGTGGAGGATTTTACCCGCCGGGAAGAGCGGCACGTGGAGCGTGCGTTTGCGTTTGGTGCCCCCAGAGTCTTTCGCGTCGTTCGATCCTTCGCCGCGCTTTTTCAGTTCAGACTCGATGGCTAAGATGGTACTTTCGGCGTCGGCGTCGTCGACAGCTGCGGCGGTTTCAGACGGATCTTCGACGTCGTCCATCGGTTCGAGCTTTTCACTTTCTCGGAGACGTTCCGGTGAGATATTTTCCTCTGAAATTTTCATTTTTGCATTCAAGAGCTCCTCGGATGCTTTCGCTATGTCTCGGTCGTTTTGTAAACGCAACACGCGCTCGGTCGCTTCCGGTTCTGAAGCGTCGAGTATCTCCTCCGTGATGGATTCTCTCGAAATGCGTTCTTCTTCGGCGGCGTCGAGTTCTCCGACGCCGTATTGCGTGTGCGACGCGACCCCACCAAAAGAGGAAATTTTTGTTCCCGTTTCCAACTGTGAATCTCCTTCTTTCGGAGAAGATGATACTACTGCCGCTATTGGCTTTTTCTTGTTCTGGCTTCTCGGCGCGGCGCATCGAAGTAACACGGCGACTGACAAACTCGCCAAGCGCGACGAGACGGATCGCGCGGATTTCGTCGCAGCCGACGCCGTGGTTGCTAATAAATTACGGCCTTGCGACGCAACCGCAGCCGCTAACGGTGGTTTTTGTCCCTTGGATGCAGCTTCAGTCGCTGCGGCCACGACAGAAGCGCTCGATGGATTTTCCCCACTTGCATTATTCGTAACTGGAGATGGGAGTACGGCAACTTCCGGGGCCTCGTTCCACTCGTTATCGGGCGAAGCGAAAGCCTGCTTCTGGTTCTCTTTTTCTGGTGAACGAGGTCCGATGCACGGTATGGGCACGCCGCACATTTTCGGTGCGTTCGCTAAAACTCTATTCGCTGCATTTACATCCGTGAATGTTGCCGCTAACGTTCCGGCCGCTTCATCCCCCATGATTCCTAGCCCGCCGAGCTCCGCGTCGCCTTCGACTCTTCGGCCTCCTTGCAAAAACCTTTGCAATACCTTTTGTTCTATGCTCGTTTTTACAATCTGTTCGCGCATATCCTCCGCCCGCGAGTAGGATAACAAAGGCACCACGTCGCCTTTGTTGATCAACGTTGTCGTCCAGGGCGCGCAATTCGCGGCTAAATCTTCCGAGAGCATGGATGGACACCCGAACGCAATCACTCGCACGTCTGAAAAATGCTCCGGCTGCGCGTCTCGCAGCATTTGCGCTAAAAGAACGCCAACGCCGCCTCCCAGAGAATGTCCAACAACCATAAACTCGTAATTCGGGTTCATTTCTCTCGCTTTTCTGAGCTCCTCCGTCGCGTTTTTCATCAACCACCTCGCGTTAGCTAAGAAACCGGCGTGCGCGTACCCCACGACGACGTCGCCGGATCCGTCCGGTCTCAACGCGTGGTGCGGACTCGAATGCGCCGTCAACGCCGTCAAAGAATCTTTTATCGAATGCGTCCCGCGAATTACCAGCAACAGCGATTTTACGTTTTCATCCTTGAACAAAACAAACGCCGGTTTATACGTCGACGGTTTAATCTGATGGAGTAAAATCTTCTGGTACGACTCGTCGCATCGCCCCCGAATAGTTTCGTAATCCCTCGCGCGTCTCAAAAGTTTGTTATACTTCAACGCCAATCGTATCCTCAACAACCGCTCGTCCCACCTTTCTCCGTTCGCCACGTGACTCTCGTGCTGTGAAATATTCTCCTTAAAGCTCTCCTCCGTGATTCGTTTCCCTTTCCCTCGCTTAATCACCGCCTCGGCGATTTCGTCCTCGCAGTCTCTGTTCGCCATCTGCCGAATGGCGAGCAAATGGTCGACTCTCCAAATCTTCAAGATGGAAAGCGCGTCCGTCCATCCCGTGCGCACGATCTTCGCCAATCTGGAGGCAGTTTCTCCGTACGTTTTCGGTTGCTCCGAGAGTTGCCAATCGTCGAGATCACTCTCGTCGTTCTTTTTGTTCTTGTTCTCGTTCAAAGTGCTTTTAGTAGCATCAGGTGACGATGCGTTCGTCCCGAACGAGGCATTTCTTTGTCCATTATTCCCATCGTTTAAAGTAGCGTTCTTCGCGTAAAAAAGAGACGCGAGCGTCGTCAAAGTGGCCGCCGCGACCACGGATGCCATGATGTCGAGGACACTCCGCCTTCTTCTTCTTCTTCTCTCTCTCTCTCTCTGGCTTACTAATGCACGATAATAATATGGGGAATAGCACACTCGAGAGAGAGAAAAAGCGTCGTTTGCGGGTCGTTGAAAATGGAGTCCAAAGGCACCTTTTTTT
>Ga0182090_1581449_pt1 | contig 11041 bp, 15 predicted proteins | sample 041ome_24_FD_127767 | JGI IMG/M metagenome (GOLD analysis project Ga0182090, IMG submission 127767) | Metatranscriptome of coastal salt marsh microbial communities from the Groves Creek Marsh, Georgia, USA - 041408BS metaT (Metagenome... | ecosystem: Environmental > Aquatic > Marine > Intertidal... | reverse complement strand
CGTGGCGGAGTGCCAAGACGACCGTAGCCAGCACAAGAACAAGGACAAAGCCATGAAGGTTCTGGCTGCGCGCGTGCGTGACCGCGAACTCGCCGCCCTGCAGCAGAAGGAGGCCAGCGCCCGTAAGCTCATGGTGGGTTCGGGCGACCGCTCCGAGCGTATTCGCACCTACAACTTCCCGCAAGGCCGAGTTACTGATCATCGCATCAACCTCACCCTCTACAAGATCGATCAGATCATGGACGGGGATATGTTCGAGCTTACCGATGCGCTGTCGGCGGAGCATCAGGCCGAGCTCTTGTCATCGCTTGGTGACGACGCCTAGTCTTTCCCGCCAGAACGATCTTGCACTTCGTGAGGCGGCAAGCGGTCGCCCCCGTACCCATCTTATTGCTCATGACCTTCAGCTTTCAGAGTCCGAGCAGGCCCTTTACGAGAAGCTTGTAACTCGTTATCAGGCAGGCGAGCCCCTTAGCTACCTGCTGGGCTTTAAAGAGTTTTATGGCCGCAGTTTCTGGGTGAGCCCCGCCTGCCTCATCCCAAGGCCGGAGACCGAGGGCCTGGTGGATTCTGCGCTTCAATGGGCTGCCGCCCAGGCGCATCGGTTCAGTGCCGAGGCACCCCTGCGGCTGCTTGACCTTGGCACTGGCTCGGGCTGCCTTGCCATCAGCCTTGCGCTAGAGCTTCAAGCGAGAGAAATTCCCACGCTTGGTTATGCCACTGACCTATCGGAGAAGGCGCTTCGGCTAGCCCGTGACAACGCCGCATGGCTTGGCGCATGCGTAAAGTTTTATCAAGGCTCATGGACCTCTGCGCTTCCTGAGTCCGAGCAAGAGCAAGGTTTTGACCTTATTGTCTCCAACCCGCCCTATGTGGGCGATGAAGACCCGGAGTTCCTCTCGGGGGAGCTTGCCTGGGAACCATCCTTAGCCCTTGTTGGGTCTCGCCCCAGCCGTGACGGCATGAACGACCTGCGCGAACTGGCGAGACAGGTGTTTGCCTTGCTCAAGCCGGAGGGCTTTTTTGCCATGGAGCATGGTTACCGCCAGCAAGGCCAGGTCACAAAACGCTTTGCGGAAGCCGGCTTTGTGCAGATTACACCCATGAACGACCTGGCTGGACGTCCCCGTTATGTTCTAGGTCGTCTATGATTCTGTCATTGTGTTTGTTGCGGTGAAGCTTCTTAGTTCCTTGCAGCAAACTCTCTTAACATCGATTAACGATATCTCGCTCGAAAGGAGCTTCGGCCATGGATGCCAAAGCATTTGTTGCTCAGACCATTAACGACAACCCGGTTGTGCTTTTTATGAAGGGCACCGCCCAATTCCCTCAGTGCGGCTTTTCGGGTCGGGCCATTCAGCTCTTAAAGTCCTGTGGTGTCACGCAGGTTGCAACGGTGAATGTGCTTGAAGACGACGAGGTTAGGCAGGCCGTGAAAGACTTTGCTAGCTGGCCAACCGTCCCTCAGTTGTATGTGAAGGGCGAGTTTATTGGTGGCTCGGACATCATGGGTGAAATGTACGACTCGGGTGAGCTCAAGAAACTTTTTGCGGACGCCGGAATTGTTGGGGCTGACTCGTAAAGAATGGTGCCGCGTGTCGGATTCGAACTGACGACCTACCGCTTACAAGGCGGTTGCTCTACCAACTGAGCTAACGCGGCGCATAACAAATTCTAAAGGGTTATTGCTCTTATTTCACCCGACGCAGGCTTGGCCTGCCCGTGGCCTTGCCCGAACGAACTGCTTTTAATTTTTGGGCAGGTGAAGACTCAACACCTACCAGCCCAGGAGGTGCCGTGGGCGGGGTATCGTCGTCATCGGGGCCTTGATGCGCCTGTGGGTCAGTCACCAAGCCCAGGGGCTTCGAGACGTCGAAGGCCATGCCATGCCCCGTTTCCTTGGCATAGATGGCAACAATTTGAGAAATGGGCACCTTAAGGTTTTCGACAACACCTGAAAACCGCGCAGAGAACCGAACGTCCTCGTTGCTAATAACAAGCTGATGGGTGGCCAGCGGGCTGATATTCAGAACAATCTCGCCGTTTCGGACATGGGCGGGGGGCACGCGTGTTTCATCATTCACCGAGACCGCAAGGTAGGGCGTAAAGCCCTGGTCGGAGCACCATTCGTAAATGGCCCGAACCAGGTAAGGCTTGGTGGAGGCAACATCGCCAGCGCTTGCAGTCATTGGCTGTCCGGCAAAGAAGGGGGGCGCATGGGCTGGCAAACAAACCAACCGCTAACGACGCATGACCTTTTCAGAGGGTGTTAAAGCCTCAAAGAACGCAGGCCTTGAGAAGATACGTTCGGCATATTTTAAAACGGGGGCAGCGGCCTTTGGAAGCTCAACACCATAAAGCTCAAGCCTCCAAAGCAAGGGGGCAAGCGCAACATCAATCATGGAGAAGTCTTCGCCCAGCATAAACTTTGACTTCGCAACGACAGGTGCAAGCTGCGAGAGTCGGTCGCGCACCACCACACGCGCCTTATCGATGCGTTTGGGGTCTTGCTTCTCAAGGGGCTCGACATTGACGAAGAGCTCGCGCTCAAAGTTCAGCAGAAGCAGGCGGGCGCGGGCGCGTTGAACAGGGTCGGCAGGCATGAGTTGGGGATGCGGAAAGCGCTCGTCGATGTACTCGTTAATGATGTTGGACTCGTACAGAATGAGGTCGCGCTCAACCAGAATGGGAACCTGGCCGTAGGGGTTCATAACAGAGATGTCTTCAGGTTTATTGAATAAATCAACATCCCGTATATCGAAGTCCATCCCCTTCTCGAACAAAACAAAACGGCAACGCTGACTGAATGGGCAAGTGGTGCCCGAATACAAAACCATCATGGGTTGAATCCCTAAAAAAGTAAGGCGGCGAAGTTACGAACTAGCGAATATCCCGCCAGTAGGCTGCATTGAGGCGCCAGGCAAATACAAAGAAGATGCCTAGAAAGAGCAGTACCCAGACACCAATTTGCTTACGCGTCTGGGCGACGGGCTCGGCGGCCCAGGATAAAAAGGCGGTGAGGTCGGCGACCGCATTGTCATACTCGGACGGGGTCATTTTGCCGGGCGCCACCTGGACAAAACGGTCGAAGACAAGCTTTTCTTCGCCGTGACTCATTGCCTTTTTATACTCCGCCGTTCGTGTGCCCTGAAGGTCCCAAAGCACGTGAGGCATGCCAACGGCTGGGTAAACTGTGTTGTTCCAGCCCGTGGGTCGGCTTGGATCAAGGTAATAACCACGCATGTAGGTGTAAATCCAGTCGGCGCCTGAGCCGGCGCCCGATGAACGCGACCGAGCCGTAAGAGATAAATCGGGGGGGGCCTTACCAAACCACTTCGCAGATTCCTTCAAAGGCATAGTGGTTTTAATAAGATCGCCCAGTTTGGCCTCGGTGAGAATTAAGTTCGATTTAATTTGATCTTGGCTTAAACCCAAATCAGCGAGCCGGCTGTAGCGAACCTGCGAGATGCCGTGACAGCCTAAGCAATAGTTCATGTAAAGCTTGGCGCCATTTTGCAGGGCTGCGCGATCGGTAAGCTTTTGCTTAGGAAAAGAGTCCAGAGGAACAGCGGGGCCCGCGGCCATGGCCGCCGACATACCAAGCCCCAAAGACACGCCAAGACCAACTAAGAGGGCTTTTAGCACGCGACCAAACCCATGCGCGGGGTGAAAGGCCGAGGGGCCTCGTTCACCAGAAATCTCTGCAATACGCACCATAATTCACCTTCAAAAGAAGGCGGGCTCGAATGGATCCGCCCGCCGTTATTGTTAATCTTCGCCCCAGAACCTTATTAGTCTAGTGGGGCTGGAACTGAACGCGCTCTGGCACGGGCTGGTACTCCCCCATACGAGTCCAGATAGGCATAAGTGCAAAGAACGCAAAGTAGTAAACCGTGCCGATCTGTGAAATAAGTGTGCCACCCGGTGTTGGGGGCAACACACCCAGGTACCCAAGAACGAAGAAATTAACTACGAAAATGCCGTAGAGCCACTTCTGCCAACCCGGACGCTGGCGAATAGACTTGACCGGCGACTTGTCGAGCCAAGGAAGCACAAACATGATGAGAACGGCTCCACCCATGACAACAACGCCCCAGAACTTGGCATCAAAGACACGGAACAGAACAGCGAGCACAACCATGGCACCAATGCCTGCGACCTTGATAAGGCCCGAACCCGACATTCTTAGAAAGGCCAAGGCACCCAAGCCGGCACTGGCCACCATGACCCACATAAAGACGTCGGTTGTGGCACGCAGCATGGAGTAATACGGCGTGAAATACCAAACAGGTGCAATGTGCGCCGGGGTGACCAAGGGGTCGGCGGGGATGAAGTTGTTGAACTCGAGGAAGTACCCACCGAACTCTGGGGCGAAGAAGACCACGGCAAAAAACAGAATGGCAAAACCTGCAAAGCCCACGATGTCGTGCACCGTGTAGTAGGGGTGGAACGGAATGCCATCGAGAGGAATGCCATTGCTATCTTTCTTTGCCTTAATTTCAACGCCATCGGGGTTGTTCGAGCCAACCTCATGCAAGGCAATAATGTGGGCGGCAACAAGGCCCAAAAGCACAAGAGGAAGCGCAATGACGTGGAAGGCAAAGAAACGGTTGAGCGTTGCATCGCCCACCACAAAGTCACCACGAATCCAGATCGCCAAGTCGGGGCCAATGAAAGGAACGGCAGCAAAAAGATTCACAATGACCTGCGCTCCCCAGTAAGACATTTGTCCCCAGGGAAGTAGGTAGCCCATGAAGGCCTCTGCCATTAGGCACAAGAAAATAAGGCAGCCAAAAATCCAGATAAGTTCGCGGGGCTCACGGTAGGACCCGTAAATAAGACCGCGGAACATGTGCAGGAAGATAACTGCGAAGAAGGCGGATGCGCCCGTGGAATGCATGTAGCGAATAAGCCAGCCAAAGGGCACCTCGCGCATGATGTATTCAACACTGGCAAAGGCCACCGGAATGCCTGCGGCATTTAGCGAAGCATCGGGCTTGTAGTGCATGACCAGAAAAATACCGGTGACAATTTGAAGCACCAGAACCAGCATGGCCAGACTTCCGAAGAAATAGAAAAAGTTGAAATTCTTCGGCGCGTAGTATTCAGAGAGATGCGCTTTATATAGAGAGATAAGCGGGAAACGTCGATCGACCCAACCCAAAAGCCCATCGGCCTGAACTATTTTTTCTGCTGCCATTTGTTGGTGCCTCAGTAAGAGTTAAAACTAAGAAATAGACCAAAGCTAAGGCTGGGGGCCTTTGCTAGGCTTCGCCTTGTTCGTCTTGACCAATAACGATACGACTGTCCGATAGGTACATATGCCTTGGAACTTCGAGGTTATCCGGTGCAGGCTTGTTGGCAAAGACTCGCCCTGCACTGTCAAAGGTGGAGCCGTGACAGGGGCAGAAGAAACCACCCGGCCAGTCTGCAGAAATACCCGAGGCCTCGCCCGTTTCAAACTTGCTGACCGGTGAGCAGCCCAGATGAGTGCAAATACCCACGGTCACGAGCACCTCGGGCTTAATGGAACGATGAATGTTCTTAGCGTAAGCAGGAACCGGGTAGTCGGTGCGGTCGGAGGTGGGGTCAGCCAACTGGCTATTGAGTGCCTCAAGGCCCTTCACCATTTCGGGTGTGCGACGAACAACCCAGACGGGCTTACCACGCCATTCAACAATTTTTACGCCACCAACGGGAATGTCGGAGATGTCGACTTCGACAGGGGCACCGGCAGATCTGGCCTTCTCAGAGGGCGCCATGGAACCCAGAAAAGGCACAGCAACCGCGGCGGCCGCACCCGCGCCCACGGCGCCACAGGCAATCATCCAATTGCGACGGTTGGGCTCGGAGGCAGGCTGCATATCGAAGGACTCACCCTTGGTGACTGCAGATGACAAGCCAAGCAAGGGTCCAGAGGAATTGGGGGGGGAGCTACTCATAACGCGCCACTTTCGACAGTATTAACAGCCTATTGTTGAGGAATACCCTGATTTTAGCCCAGCCAGTCATACCAAATCCAGCCATAATCCTTTCATGATTAGGCGGCTATGGCTTCTCTTTGCACAAGTGACAACTGTCGCGCTGGCGCTTCTGTTTGTCCTTGCCACTTTAAGGCCCGACTGGATCGCTCCAGATTCCTTGCCCGGTCAGGCCGGAGGGGCTCTTTTAGCTGTTCCCGGACCGAGCCCCAAGGGCATGGCAGCCTCCGGAACCGATCTGCCCAGCTTTCGCCAGGCCGCTGCTAAGGCCATGCCAGCCGTAGTTTACGTCTTCTCCCGCCAGAACAGACAAGCTCCTCGTCACCCACTCTATGACGACCCCTTTTTCCGTCGGTTTTTTGGTCAACCACCCGGGGAATCCCCACGCGACCGCAGCCCCCGGGGCTCGGGCCTGGGCTCGGGCGTCATTGTGAGCCCCGACGGTTATGTTTTGACGAACCATCATGTGATTGAAGGGGCTGACCAGGTGCAGGTTTCGCTGTCGGATGGGCGCAAGGCCTCGGCTCGTATTGTGGGTACGGACCCGGAAACCGACTTGGCTGTTCTACGTATCCGTCTTGAGAACCTGCCCATTATCGAGTTTGGTGAGCCCAGTGCCTTGCGTGTTGGCGACCCAGTCCTGGCCATAGGCAATCCCTTTGGCGTGGGTCTCACGGTCACTCAGGGCATTGTCAGCGCCTTGGGCCGCAAGCAGCTCAACATCAACACCTTCGAAAACTTCATCCAGACCGATGCTGCTATTAACCCGGGCAACTCGGGAGGCGCTCTGGTGGACACCCAAGGCAAGCTTGTGGGTATTAATACGGCCATCTACTCCCGCGATGGAGGCAATCTGGGCATTGGCTTTGCCATCTCCGCCGACATGGCTCAGCAGGTTATGCAGAGTCTTATAAAAAGCGGCAAGGTAAGCCGAGGCTTTATTGGGGTCGAGCTGCAAGACGTGAATGCAGCCATTGCCGAGAGCCTAAGCCTGCCAACGGCTGAAGGCAGCATCGTGGCATCGCTTCAGCCCGATGGGCCTGCCGATAAAGCCGGCATGAAAGTCGGTGATGTAATTGTTGCCGTGAATCAAGCCCCAAGCCGAAATACAGCGGAGCTCCTAAGCCTTGTGGCGGCTTTGTCGCCCGGCGATAAGGCCAAGATTGAGGTCCTGCGTAATGGCCAACGAACCGGGTTAGAACTGACCGTTGCCGAGCGGCCTCAAAGGGACTAAGACGGAGGTGAGCTTTCTTCTTCTTGGGCCCTCGGCGTGACATAGCGGGCCAAGAAGATTCCAAACTGGTACAGCAGGCATAACGGTATGGCAAGCATTAACTGCGAGATAACGTCGGGTGGGGTTACGATCGCCGCAATCACAAAGGCAATCACAATGAAGTACGGGCGAAAATCGATCATCTTTTGCATGGAAATGATACCCATGCGCACCAGAACCATCTGAACCACCGGGGTCTCGAACGACAGGCCAAAGACAAGGAAGAGGCTAAGGGCGAAGCTAAGGTATTTGTCGATGTCGGTGGCCATCTGCACACCCTCGGGCGTGTAGCCAGCGACAAAGCCGAAGACCGCTGGAAAAACCAGAAAGTAGGCAAAGGCCATACCTATCAAAAAGAGACCGAAGCTTGAGACAATAATTGGCATCGCGAGTTGGCGTTCGTGCGTGTAGAGACCCGGCGCAACAAAAGCCCAAGCCTGATAGAGCACATAGGGAAGCGCCACAACGAAGGCCACCATCATAGTGACCTTGATAGGCACAAAAAAGGGTGCTGTGACATCGGTAGCAATCATGCTACTGCCTGCCGGCAGCGTGGCAATGAGGGGCTCGGCAAAGACGCTGTAAATTTGCGGCGCCCAATAAACAAGGGCTAAGAAAACCACCAAGACAGCGAGAACGGCTCGAATCAGCCGGTCGCGAAGCTCAACCAGGTGCGAGATAAAACCCTCTTCAGCGCCGCCCAGGACGGAAGATGTCTCGGGGGGCTCAAGGGCCTTGGGGGCCTCTTGCGACTCTTGACTCTCTTTGGGGTCGGCTGCCATCGCTAATCCCTCGGCCGCTTAACAAGGTAACGCTTACGAAGCCTTGCGCGAAGGCGGTCGCGAATTCGGCTATCGGCCTGCTCCTGAGACCAGCTGCGGCCAGGGGCTCCGATGTAAAGCCCCGCGCGTTGATCGTAGACCGACTGAAAATCACGATCGGAATCAAAGGCGGAGGAGACATTGCTAGCAATGGCATTGGCCTCGGATTCGAACTTGGAGGCCTCCGAGGCAATGGACTCGCCAAGGTTGGTCACTGTGTCCTTCACTTTGCGAAGCTCTTCAAGCTCCATTTGGCGCTGGATGTCATTTTTTACGTCGCTTACATATTTCTGAGCCCGACCCAGCAGTGTGCCCACCGTGCGCGTTACAACAGGAAGGCGTTGAGGACCTAAAACAACAAGCCCAATTCCTGCAATTAAGATGAGCTCGGAAAACCCAATGTCAAGCACGATTTACCGGACCAAGGCCATGAACGAGGCCACTTACGAGCCTGATGTGGTCTTGTCCTTTGCCTGCACGTCGATGGTCTGGGCTGACTCCACCTTGGCTGTCGGTGCGGACTCCTGCTGACCCTCGGGCTTGGAGTCTTCGGCCGTTGCTTCTTTCATGCCGTCTTTAAAACCCTTCACCGCCCCACCTAAATCGGAGCCCAGGTTACGGAGTTTTTTGGTTCCGAAGACCAGCAGAACGACCAGCAAAACAATAAGCCAATGCCAGATGCTAAAGCTGCCCATGACGATGCTCCAATAGACCTTGGTGTTGAATACCTGACGAGGAGACTAATTGGCCCGCTGGCCAGTAGAACTCAAAACGTCGAGCTTCAACGCGTTAAAAAGAGGCTGAGGCACCCAGCGGTTCTGGACCCCCAAGCAAATGAATATGAAGATGATACACCTCCTGCCTGCCAACCCTGCCGCTATTAACCACAGTGCGAAAGCCGTTCGGAGAGCCATTCTCGATCGCAAGACCCTTTAAGCGGGTCATCATTCGGCCAAGAAGTTCGGTGTCTTCGGGCGTGGCTGTGGCCAAAGATTCGATGTGACGTTTGGGAACGACCAAAAGATGCAAAGGGGCGCGCGGATGGATGTCATGAAAGGCAATCATGTCCTCGTCTTCAAAGACCTTTTTGGCAGGAATCTCACCCTTTACGATCTTACAAAATAGGCAGTCAGACATTACGGTTCCTTTCCAGGTCTTGGGCGCGGGCATCGGCCCGTCGGGCCGCCTTTTCATCAAGGCCCGACAGACCCTCTCGGCGCTGAAGTTCGGTAAGCACCTCGGCCGGTCCAAGCCCATACCTATGTAGCGTAACCAGGCAGTGAAACCAGAGGTCGGCGGTCTCGGCAACAATGCGGCCTTTATCGGCATCCTTACAGGCCATGACGGTCTCGCAGGCCTCCTCCCCAATTTTCTTCAATAGGCTGTCCTCGGGGCCATTCAAAAGCTTGGCCACATAACTCGCGGCGGGATCGGCCAAGGCGCGTTGGGCGACCACTTGCTGAAGGCGATAAAGCACAGCACCGCAAAGCTCGGTCGTGGCATTCGTATTCTTCACCAAGTCGCCCTCCCCTTCACCTGCCATGATCGGTTCGTAGCCATGCTGACCGTTTTTGGGGTTCCCGCCATAAATGAGGTCAGGATCTTTTTGAACAGGCTCAACAACCTGCCAACCCTTATTGTCAGTAAGTTGCTGGAAGAAACAAGACGGCCGACCCGTGTGGCAGGCAATTCCACCCACCTGTTCAACCTGCATCAGCACCACATCGCCATCGCAGTCAAGCCGAATGGACTTCAAGGTCTGGAAGTGGCCGGATTCCTCCCCCTTGTGCCAGAGTCTCTGGCGAGACCTTGAGAAATAAACGGCCTGCCCCGTGGCCAAAGTCTTTTCAAGCGCCTCACGATTCATGTGAGCCACCATGAGCACACGTTGGCTGGCCGCGTCCTGGGCAATGGCCGTGACCAGACCCTTCTCATCGAAGCGCACCTGGTTAAGCCAGTCGGACACAGACCCCCCTGTTGTTCATGTAGTGCTTGGCCTCTTGGATTGTGTGTTGCCCGAAATGAAAAATGCTAGCGGCAAGTACCGCATCTGCGCGGCCCTCGGTGACGCCTTCAACAAGGTGATTAAGCTCGCCCACACCACCGGAGGCAATGACAGGGATACTCAATGCGCTTGAAACGGCGCGGGTCAGTTCAAGGTCAAATCCCGACTTGGTCCCGTCGCGGTCCATGCTGGTAAGAAGGATTTCGCCTGCACCAAGGGACTCCACCTGCTCGGCCCAGTCAAGCACATCCAGCCCGGTCGCCTGCCTTCCGCCATGCGTAAAGACCTCCCAGGCCGATCGATGGCCCTCAATGGTGGCTGTTCGTCGTCGCGCATCAATGGCAACAACAATGCACTGACTTCCAAACCGATGGGCGGCATCGCTCACGAGCCTTGGCGACTGAACGGCAGCCGTATTCATGCTGACCTTATCGGCGCCTGCGTTCAGAAGGCGTTGCACGTCGTCGGGGGAGCGAACACCGCCACCAACGGTAAGTGGGATAAAAACCTGGTTGGCCACGGCCTCAATCATGGGAAGAATAAGGTCACGGTTGTTGGAAGAGGCTGTGATGTCGAGAAAGGTGAGTTCGTCCGCACCATCAAGGTCATATCGACGGGCAACCTCCACAGGGTCCCCGGCATCGCGAAGCTCAACAAAGTTGGTGCCCTTCACGACGCGCCCTGCATCCACATCAAGGCAGGGAATAATGCGCTTGGCTAGCAAAACAGCTTAGTCGCCACCGAGCTGGTCGGCCAGCTCTTGGGCTTTAGCAAAGTCAAGCTGACCCTCGTAGACGGCCCGACCAAGTATGGCGCCCATAATGCCTTCCTCTTCGAGCTCTGCCAGAATTTTTATGTCGTCAAGGCCCGAGATGCCGCCCGAGGCAATGACAGGAATACTCACCGCGCGAGCGAGGCTCGCAGTGGCTTCATGGTTGACGCCTGTCAGCATGCCATCGCG
>Ga0182090_1271991_pt1 | contig 11056 bp, 14 predicted proteins | sample 041ome_24_FD_127767 | JGI IMG/M metagenome (GOLD analysis project Ga0182090, IMG submission 127767) | Metatranscriptome of coastal salt marsh microbial communities from the Groves Creek Marsh, Georgia, USA - 041408BS metaT (Metagenome... | ecosystem: Environmental > Aquatic > Marine > Intertidal... | reverse complement strand
GCACATAAAGACTTCGCTTGTACTTTATATAAGATCCATGCAGAAGCAGTTGGCACCCATGGGATACCATTACAGGGCACAGGACATGGAAGGCAAGCAACACTTGGAACACGTGATACCACAGAACAAGATAATAACCGCTTACCTACACGACAAGATATCAGCAGAACTGGTGCTACAGATGCCGTTGTGCCTGATCGACGACACAGACAAGCACATACTGGAAGGTGACTGGCAACAGGCAGGCAACTGGGAATACCCATTCCGTAGATATCAGTTGGCCGGCTACACCAAAACGATCAAAGACGTGCGTGGAAAGAATATAAACCTACAAAACTACACATTAAATAATCATTTTGAAATGTTAGGTTACAAATTATGAACATTCTAATATTAGGGGATTGTGCATCTGCAGGCACTAATGTACTTACTCCAGAAATTACAGGTGATAAAGGTGCAATTATAGAATACAGCCTGACTTGGGGCAACAGATATTGGAAAGACATAATGAAGTGGTATCTCGAGGAGACGAAATACGAAAGAGGCACAATAAAAGACATGAACACAATACCTTTTAAATCAATAAAATATCTGTACGAGCAGGAAATTGCAAATAGTTACTGGAAATATATTCCTGTTAATGTTGACAATCGTAGCAAGAATGGTGCGACAGCAGGTGGATATTACAAACGCCTACTAAAATATGAAAAAGATAAAGGCCGACCCGATGTAATTTTCATCACTGATCACACGTTAAGCCATAAATGGCAGGTGATAAATCACAACGGACAGAAATATTTCTTTGAAAAGAACTTTGACTTAAGGCAACCAAATTTTACTTACAATGCACAACTAAATTCTCCACTAGAAATACAAAAAATGGCATTTGAAAAAGCAAAAGCCACTTATCACAATGGAGTCGTAGAAAAAAGAAATAAAAGAATAATGTCATGGTTCATAAAATTCTTGAAAAAGAAAAATTACAAATTTTATAAAATTAAATTCTACGAAGGGTTTGATGAATTTGATAATGATCCTAGTGTGTTAGATTGTTCCGATCTAGTTCAAAAATATACAGTCGGGCATGGTGATAGGGTTGATATCAAAATACAAGTAGCGCCATTGATTGCTCAAATGATACAACAAAAGTACAAATGGTTGACAGAGAACCAAAATAGTGTATAATTAACAACAGCAAATCCACCAGAGCTGGTAAGGTACCAATTCTCATTTGCAATCTAAAACAGAGACACTCTATGTCGATGATGGATGGATAGCCTGAAGAGGGCGAGGTTGGAGTCGATAACGGACTGGTGGAGAGCTAAACATTATGCCAAGCGAGAAAACAAAGAAATTACTGGAGGGACTGGGCAAGATCACAGACTCGGCCCCCAAGGCCTTCGTGGAACAGAAGTACCACTCCTACACCAATAGGTACTATCCCAACACACTACACACACTGCCTACATCCTATGACAAGGCCAAGAGGAAGAAGGATGAGGACGGAGATGAGTACATCATGATAGACAGGGTGTATGGTTCATTGTACGATGATCACCTGTTGCAGAAAGATGGTACTATCTATGCAGGAAAGTTATATAAAAAGAGAAGATTGCTAACACGCAAAGATCCAATGACCAATGACAAGACGAACTTCTACAGTGCCTGTGTCAGCACGGCAGATGGCAGATGGTTTGACAATACCGGTGTACCAATAGAAGCACCCACCAAACTGGAACCTGAAAAACAGCCAGATCCAGAAGAACTAGAACTAGAGAAAAATAGAAAAATTGAAGCCGCCAAGAATCGAGAGGCGGCCATACTTGCCAACTTGAAATAAAAGGGAAAGTCTTTGGGATACTAATTAATTGTATGTTGAAAAAAGATTACCAAGAACTTATTGATCAACGGCCATGGCGTAAGATACAGCAACATTTTGATTCATTGCCTCCACAGAAAGTTGAAAAAATTGTACAACTAAACATAGATTCGCAGAAATGGATAGATTTCACTGTTCGAGAATTTGATCAAGCACAGCAAAAATGGGAAAGTTCTAATGATCATAATTCACGTAACAGCAATGAGTGGAACCAATCAAACAACAGATTGGGCATGAACGAACTCAACACGTTCGCATTACACTATGGCATAAATGGCAACACCAATAGAAAATTGATCGAACTGCTTGGCACCGACAACATTCTCAAGTTAAAGGCAATACCTGATACCATATCGATGATATTGACAGTCAAGATGCCAGGGCATGGAACAGCATGGCACCTCGATGATGATTTAGCATACATTTCTAAGTCATCCAATGTAGATAAGAGCAAACTAAAGAGGTTGTGGTTTCCTGTCCAGGATTGGAGAGATGGCCATGCCTACCAGATATCTAAGACTGTAATAACCAATTGGAGGGCCGGCGATGTGTATCAAACACCAGTTGGGTTAGGACATGCTTCATTTAATTTTGGATATGCTCCACAATACATGGTGGCATTAACTGCCATAATAAAAGATTAGACATATACAATTTTTACCAAAAAAAGTAATGGATAGTCTCTCTTAGAATAAATATATTCGTAACGCCACTTCCAAAGTGACGTCGGCAAAAAAAACGACATCTGTGCTTTGATGCACGTGCCGTGCCGTGTGCAATTATTTGCTAACAATCAATCAAAAAAGTATAGTACAGGATTCCATAAATTGACTCCTATTGTCTTCTGTGCTATACTATTGATACATTTTTAGGAGAGTATATGCAAGTGACGAGAAAACTTAAACCCTCAGAGATCAACGCCAACTACGGTGATCTACCAGAGGACATCAATTCTTACATTAAGGACAGTGTCATGGCCAAGCAACCAGAAATTGACCTCTGGGACTTCATGGATACAAGACCTGACAAACTGTACGAGGAATGGGCATACGAAGTTGGCTCTGACCTGACCACCAAACACGAAGCAAAACCTATAACAAGATTAAACATAGACCAATCCAAGTTCTTTGAGTTCATGCAAAAGAATAGAGCAACTTGCCAAAAGAAATACTACGAGGCGAGACCATACCACAATGGCAGGAGCGAACTAACAGAAAACTTCCCTATGAAGGTGGGCTACAACGCAAGGAACACGGTGGAGTACAACTGGGGCCTTTATGGAGATAGCAACAAACAGATCAAAGACCTACTTGGAGACAGAAGAGTATGGGATGAACAGATTGGAATTGACTATGATACTGCATTGATTAGATTACTGGCTTACATGCCGGGGATGATACTTCCATGGCACGTGGATAACCTGGGCAACTGGTGTAGGAACAACAAACACCTAAACCCAGACATAGACACTCAGATGTGTGACATCGGACCCATAAAAAGATACCTTGTTGCAATCACAGATTGGCATTGGGGACATGTGATACAGTTCCAGAACAGTTACTTCCCCAACTACAAGAGTGGAGAGGTTTTTGATCTACCCATTCCACAACCACACTGTTCAGCCAACATGGGAATGAGATTGAAAGTTACACTCAGCATAAGTGGGGCAAAGATAAAGTGAAGTTAAAGCATCCAATATCTGAGACACGTCTAGATCCAAAGACAGCAGTTCCCGGAGAGATACTAGAACAGTATCCATGGCATTGGAATCCCATGGAACCCAACCACACCGACGGAGATCACTTCATGAAGAACATAGACTTCGACTGGAAAGGTTTAGGAGACTGGGCAGTTAAGAAATGTAATGAACATCTCACTCCACAGAAGTACTGGAGATTTGACTACGAAGAGAATGCAATTTATCATGCTAAAGAGAATGTCAACAACATGCCGATCAAGGAGCAGGCGTTCATGGCATTCAAGAACAACACCCATACACCAGAGAACAGCCAGTATTTCAAGATAGCCAACGAGGAGTTTGAGCAATGGCACGAACCACTCAAGAACATGTTCCCTAATCTAAAGGAAGACAACATGGGTATCAGCCTTTTTGTGCAACCTCCGGGCCACACCATGTTTACACACGTTGACACCTATAGCAGTTTTATAAGACGTACAGGAGATGCCAAAGCGGACTACACTGTATTACGTAGGTACATGGCATTTGTGAGGGACTGGGATTTTGGACATTTCTTTCACTACGGGAATCATTGCTTCAGTCAATGGCGAGCAGGCGACCTTTGGGACTTGGTACCGGGCGTATATCACGGCAGTGCCAATGCAGGGATGAATCCAAAGATCACAATACACTGGAGTGGTGAACTCAAAGATGCTTGATAACCAATATTTTAAAAAATTCCTTAGAGACAAGGACATCGATCTCGCACAGCATATACAAATTGACAAACTATGCACTTTGGATCTAGATCCCAAAGCCTTTGAAGACTTTGCTGAAGCACACAGATCCGATGCCACAACGAAATGGTATCACCCACGACCGTTCCTGAACGCAGAGACTAACCAACAGGCCATCAATGCCAATTGGATTGGTTACAACGAACACAACACAACTGAAACCAACTGGGGATTAAATCCCAAACATAACCAAATACTTAAAGAAATCATTGGACGTGACAATTTTGACTTACTGGGCATTGATCCCAACGAAACGCTGTTGAGGCTATTAGAGTATATGCCCGGCAATTGTTTACCTCTACACTACGATGGATTTGAAGGATTTAAAAGATTGTATGGTAAAAATGATAGCACAAGATTTTTTGTTGCAGTAAGTGATTGGGATTGGGGTCATGTGTTACAGGTACACGATAATGTAATATGCAACTGGAAACCAGGGGATACTTACGTCATACCAGCAGGTGTGTGCCACGCCAGTGCAAACTTTGGTATAGCACCCAAATACACACTGACAGTGACAGGAGCAAGGAAATGATTCCAAATGTAGCAGGCGATAGAGTTTACGACCAACTCAAAGAACGATTAATCGAGGCTTATGATCATATTCATTCAACAGGTAACTGGATTGATGACACGTATACTAATTCTGTTGAAGAAAAATTAAAATCACATACAGGCAGGCGTCACGCAAAACTTGTGACCACAGGTACCACGGCAATACAGACTGCCCTCCTGGCCTGGAATCTAGTGGACAAAAAGATTGCCTGTTCAAATTACAGTTACATAGCCAGTGCCAATCAGGCCGCTTTGTTAAATGATGTTGATTTCTTTGATGTGGATGATAACGCACTGATAGACATACGTGAAAAATTTACCCATGATGCAGTTATTCCTGTATCTCTTTATGGAAACACAATAGATTACGACAACCTCAAAAAAGATGATTCGACAAAAGTAGTAGTGGACTGTGCCCAGAGCCTTGGAGCAAAGTATAAAGGCAAACCCGATGGCAGTTTTGGAGACGTTGCAATTTTTAGTTTTGCAAGGAACAAACCGGTTCCCACAGCAGGAACTCACGGTGCATTGGTATGGGATAATGACACGATGACGGACAAAATAAAGGCCGTATCTGTCAATGGCAAGTTGGGACGTAACGCACCTGTCAGTTCGATGGGACTAAACGGCACACCTTTCGAACTCCAAGCGGCATGGATAGACATAGGTATGGACCACATAGGCGACTGGCAAGAAAAAAGAAAGCAGATACACAATTTTTATTTTGACGCATTCAAAGATTTACCTGTTGAAATAGTAGAAGCGCCTTCTTACTGTGAATCAAATTATCATAAATTTGCTATGAGAACACATACGAGAGACAGATTACATAACCACCTACAAGAAAAAGGCATACAGGCATTACAACATTACACAGATAATTTTGCAGAATATTTTGGATCACACAAACAGTTTCCAAACACAAACCTTTTCTGTAAATCTATAATAACACTTCCTAACCATGCATGGATGACAGACGGAGAAGTAGAAACAGTGGCAAATAGTGTCAAGGAATTTTACAAATGAAAAACATTGCCGTAATAGGACATGATGGTAAACTTGGATCCGCGTTAATGCACCATCCAAACACTATCGCTGTTCCATGGATGTTTGAAAATGATCAAGAGGTGATTGCAAAATGGTTCAATGCCAACCCCGCGGTTGATACCGTTTGGCACGTTGCGAGAACATGTAGAAAAGTGGGTACCAGACGAGATCATGAAACTTTCCTCACGGAACAAAAAGGCATGCTAGACCTAATGCAGACGAGGGCAAGACATTGTAGGTTTGTCTACGCATCGAGTAAAATAGTGTATGGACTAGGAGGTGTTAGTGATAACAAAGACGAAGTTTTGCCTGTTGAAAAAGTGGCGGAACATTTCTATGATGAGAAAGTTGGTATTCATAACTGCCCTGAATGGCAAAAAACTAGGGAAATTAACATAAACGAGCTTGATACAAAAAGAAACATCTACGCCTGTACCAAATTGTCTAATGAACAAATTATTCAGAAGTATTGTTCAAACTATAAAATTATTAGAATATGGGACATCGAATAGACTACAAAAAACTCTACGAGCAAGTCAACACAGTAAACGACTGGTTATAGTTTTATGCACAAAGACGAATACAAAAAGATAATCGATGACAAACCGTGGCAAGAGATGGAAGACTATTTCAATGGTTTACCATTAGCAGATGTCACGCAGATCACACAATTAGACATCAATGCAGAGGAATGGATACAATTCACCCTGGACAACTTTGACCTCGCACAGCAGAAATGGGAATCACCAAAAGATCATTACTCTGAATACAGCAATAAATGGGCATCTGTGAACAACCAGCTCGGAAGGAATGAACACAACACTTTCGAATTAAATTATGGGATGAACGGCAACAGCAATGAAAAGTTAAAATCACTACTAGGCGATAAAAACATTGAGGCACTCAAGGCAGATCCAGATTCCATCCTAATGCGATTCATAGTGAAAATGCCTGGCCATGGTATAGCATGGCACATGGACGATGCAGGATCTTACAAGAAAAAATTTCCCAAAGCAGATATAAGCAAGTTGAAAAGATTATGGTTTCCTGTGCAAGACTGGAAAGACGGACACGCATTCCAAATATCAAAAACAGTGATAACAAATTGGAAGGCAGGGCAGGTGTTTCAAATACCATTTGGGTTGGGACACGCCTCATCAAACTTTGGTTACACGCCTCAATACACAATCTCTTTTACAGGAGTCATCAATGATTAAGGCTCATAACACACAAAGGAAGTGGGAAGAGGTCAAGGACTTCATAGTGGACGGTCTGGAGAGTATACATGCCAGTGAGAAAATATTCAATGCTAAATTTACACAGCAAGTTGAACAAAAACTGAAAACAGCATCGGGCAGGAAGTACGCTCTTACCTGTGCCTCAGGATCACATGCGATAACGATGTCATTGAGGGCAAACAACATCAACCCGGGTGACAATGTGATAATACCAAACTACTCTTGTCCGGCAACATTGAGCAGTGTCATGGTCATGGGAGCCATTCCTGTGTTCTGTGAAATTGACGAGCATGGCATGATGTCTATGGAACATCTACCCAACTGCATGAACGACAAAGTCAAGGCAGTGTTAGCCACAGGACTCTATGGAGATGTACATGATCATCAAACAATCAAGGATTTCTGTAGCACTAATAATCTCCACTACATCAACGATGCCGCACAATCTCAGTTCGCAAAGTACAAAGGAGTAGAAAGTCTATCGCTGGGAGATGTTGTGTGCATGAGCTTTGCCGATAATAAAGTAATACCCACAGCAGGAACATATGGAGCCATGTTGACAGATAGCGAAGACCTATATAATAAGTTAAGAGCCCTAAGGAAAAACGGAAAGCCTACAAGGCTTGAGCCTTACAGCACCGCTGGATACAGCAGTCAACCCGAAGAAGAGAAGGCCGTTCAAATATTAGCATCGTGGCAACATTTATATAAATGGCAAACAAGGAAACAAGAAATATCTAGATATTATTTTGAGAATTTAAAGAATAAGATCACCATTCGACCCAGCCCTCTATACAGTGGATGGAACGCCCACAAATTTGCAATCATGGTGGATGATAAGTTTTCCGCACACAAAAAGATGCTGGAAGCGGGAGTTGAAACAGAACAACATTATGCCGACAATTTTGCTTCATTATCATGGACACCCAAAACAGACAAAAAATTTCCAATGACGGATAAATTTGTCAAACAAAGTCTCACGATTCCTAACAACCCTTTCATGACAGATGCAGAGGTTGAAGTTGTTACTAAAAAAGTAATAGATATTCTTGCATAGTATAAATAAATGTCAATAGGAGTCAAAAACCTTAAGGAGAAACAAACTATGTACAAGTTTGAAACTACGACGAACGAAGAAGGCGTGATTGAAAACGTAATCAATCATCAGCCAGAAGGATATAATCCTTCGACTGGTATCTATGCTTCTTCATACATTTTCCAAGGAGACTGGGAAGATGAATTGAAGGCTCTAAACTTCACAAGAAGAGGACAAGCATTTAAAGAAGTTGAGAAAGTTGACGCTATGAAAGGCCAAGACACTCAATACCTTTACAACTCTTTTAGAAGTGCAGACGGTAAAGATACTACACACGACCAACTACAAGACTTCTGGAAAGAAGAAAATCCAGCAGACTACAAAGACACTAATTCTAAACTTGCTTCACCACAACTGGCCGCTATTTGCGATTGGTTCCAGTGTGAGAAAACTAGAATTAGAATCTTCCAACAACAACCAGGTGCTTACATGCAGATGCACACAGACTTTGACAATCAACGTGGAAACGAACACGGTGAGACTTTGAGGATCTTCGTGCAATTGACAGACCAACCGGGTGGTGCTTGGTACAGATTTAAAACTGCTGATTCAGAAGTAAGTATAAATCTACAAAAAGGACAGTTCTTGATTTTCAATCCAGATCACACTGGACACCAAACTCAGAACTTGACTGAAGTTCCAAGAAATGCTTTCATGTTAGTTGTTAAGAGAAACGCATGGTTAGATTCTTTAACAAAGAACGAAACTATGACTTTCATTGACACAAAAGAACTAGCAATAGAGAAAAAAGCAGTTTAATTAAACTTTACAAATCAATAGCGATGTTTTATAATATCGCTATTGGTACGAACAAATGATAGATTCATACACATTAGAACAGTGGGAAAAAATTATCTCAGTGAAGGACCTCATGGAATTTATTGAGAATCCTGATTGTGATGTCATGGGACTGTCTAGACATCTTGTAGACAAATCCAAGAGCAGTTTTTGGACAGCGGCCAACGTTGATTTTAAATTTGATATAGATAAAATTTTAAACAACAAACCAGAAATATTACACGACGAAATTTCAAGCACAACAATGGTGCCCTCGGAACTGGAGTACCATAAAAAAAATAACTTTACAAACGGGTATGACAGAATATCACCGGACGCAGACACACTCAAAATAGTGAAGTGTTTAGGGTTTGGCGATAACAGCAGTGTTTGGATCAACAATCAACCACCAGGCGCCATGATGGGCAGACATGTGGACTTCATTAGTTGTTTCACTTATGAGAATCTAGAGAAAGATAATGCACTGGAGGACATGCCATATGACAAGGACAGAAGACAACCTTTAGGGATGAAAACCATATGGAGATGTTTTGTCGCTTTAGCAGATTGGGAACCTGGACAACTAGTAAACTTTGAACCTGGTTTTTGGACTGATTGGAAGAAAGGCGATGTGGTATTTTTTGATTGGAAGAACACTCCTCATAGCACAGCAAACTGTGGATCGAAAAACAGACCTTTTTTGAAAATTACAGGTGTGCTTGATGACGACAGTTTTGTGGAAGATGCAAGGACAAACGGCACGGTAAAGAAATTTAGGGTATGAGATGGTGTCACGAGGTCGGCGGGAAAAAATTTGACAACAAACTTTTAGCCATAAAAGAAAGTAATTCAACAAAGGATCCTATCTTTTTTAATACACCTCAGGCATACGATAATTTTGATTTCTCAAAAGAACCTAGTCAAGATTTTGCTATTCTGCTTAAACAGGAAGCAGAAAAAATAAGAGACACGTACCGAAAAGTCAGGATTTATTATTCAGGAGGATCAGATAGTCACCTGATGCTCAGTACTTTTATCAACAACAAAATAAATTTTGATGAAGTGATTTGTCTAAAAAGCGGGATACCCAGTGCGGATTATGAAATTGATAGGTACGCGATCCCCCAATTGAACTCTTTAAATGTTCCTTCTAATAAAGTAAAAATAAATGTTCCTAATATGGAAAGGTATGAAAATTACTATAATGAAGATGTTGATTGTAAGATACAAAAAGGAATGTACACTTACAATACCCATTTTAGATTGATAGCCCAGGATGAACTGTTTAGTGATCAAAATTATGATACTAGCATTGCAAACTTACGTGGCTTTGATAAGCCAAAAATAATACAAGTGCATGGCAAATGGTACACATATTTCTTAGATGTAGATATAGAAACTTTCTCCCATACTTTAAATTTTTTTAGTGACAATCCATTACTACACTCAAAGCAGGCCCACCTTTTCCAAAAAGCAATAGACTCCGTAAATGAATCAAATATATGGAGCAAACAGAAAATATGGAACGAAAGCACTGGCAGGCAAAATATAATAGAAAAAACCTTATACCACGACAGTGATGATTGCTTTTTTGATGTTGGACAAGACAGGATACATTATCTAAACTTGAAAGAAAAAGAAGCAATAAAATGGGCATTAGAAAATAAATTGCCTTCGCTACCAAACTGGGTCGATTGTCTGCAACAACTTAAAGACCTTACAAAAGGCACATGGTGGAATAAAGGACGTCCTGAATTAGGCACTGTTGGAATATTCTCAAAATTCTACGGTATAACCACTAAAGATGTCAAAACAGTTGATCAACTGTTTCCTGATGGTTTTAAACTCTAGTAAAATAGCCACTTCTACGCCAGTTGACGGTTATACCATTACCATGTATAATAGTGGTAACAAAGGAGAGAAAGACAATGTATAAATGTTCAGCAAAAGCAAGTTTGGTAATAGATCAGATTAGATCTAGATGCCAAG
>Ga0182090_1360674_pt1 | contig 11066 bp, 8 predicted proteins | sample 041ome_24_FD_127767 | JGI IMG/M metagenome (GOLD analysis project Ga0182090, IMG submission 127767) | Metatranscriptome of coastal salt marsh microbial communities from the Groves Creek Marsh, Georgia, USA - 041408BS metaT (Metagenome... | ecosystem: Environmental > Aquatic > Marine > Intertidal... | reverse complement strand
GTTTTCCTGGCTGCTTCAGCGAATGCCATGGGTTCCGGCTACTTCTTGGCAGGCAGATGCTTCTCGATCACCTCAGCCACATGCTCACCAAGGGCTTTTGAGCCTTCCGCGGTGTAGTGCACGTTGGCTGGTCGCTGTGTCTCCTTCACGCTCTCGGCAAATGCGAAGAACGGGTCGGTCTCGATCCCACCAACCTCAGCAATCGACTTCGCGGCCAGGGCGTTGTATTTCTCGGCATCGCCCGGCACGCGGCCGTCCGACCCCTCAGGCACCGGAGTGGTCTCCCGCCAGATCACCACCTTCGCCTGCTTCTTGATCCGTTCGGCAAGCGTTTTGATATGGGCCGCATACTCCTCGGGAGGCACCTGCTGGTGCGACGTTGCCGCGGCAGGATCGGCAAGGTTCTGCCCTTCTGGCCCCATGTACTTCAGGTCATGCAGGCCGAAGTTCCAGTGCACCACATCCCACATCCGGTCTCCGAGCCAGGCATCGATCTGCTCCAGGCCACGAATCGTCGGCCCGCAGTTTGTCTTGGGCCGGTAGACGTTGGCCTTGCCGGCGAGTGCATTGCGGGCATCCACGTGGTAGCCGATGGAAATCGAGTCTCCGATCAGCAGCACATTCGGCAGCGTCTTATCGACCTCAGGATCGGTAAACGCAGGATTAACGCGACGCTGGTTTTGGCCACTGGCAGTGGACGCCACAACCGCCACCAAGGCGACGGCAAGGACAGTCTGAATCCGATACATCACAGGCTCCTCTCGAAAGCAAAACTTGATTCTTCATATGTGTTCGCAGCTGCTGTGACTGCTGCAAAAATCGCAGCGGCTCTCAGCGAAGCGACGCCTCCCACTCGTCATGCACCCGCGTGAGCTCTGCGACCACGTCAGGATAGGCTGCCGCATAGTTCTTCATCTCGGTAATGTCCCACTCGAGATTCGAGAGGAACAACGCATCGTCATCTCCAAGCGGCGCCTTGTTTGACGTGTCGTTCGGCTTTGAAAGCAGTTTCCACTCACCCCGCCGAACAGCCCAACTCTTGCCGAACGTCCAGTGCACCGCCTGATGTGGTGATGCTGCGTCATCGCTGAGCACCACATCACGCAGGCTTACACCATCAACGTCATGAGCGAGCGGACCAATGTCACAGAGGTCCACCAGCGTTGGCAGCCAGTCGCAACCGTGCGTCAGCTGCCCACGCACCTCCGCCTCCGGAAGGTGACCAGGCCAGGAGATGATCGCCGGCACGCGGATGCCCCCTTCAAACAGGCTAAACTTCGCTCCCCGGTAGGGCCCTGCACTACCGCCCCCACCGTGGGCTCGCTCCTCGGTGGAATGCCCATGGTCTGACTGAAACACAACGATCGTGTCTTCTTCGAGCCCTAGCCTCTTCAGGTTCGCAAGCAGCTGACCGATCCGCTGATCTTGCGTGGAGAGAAACGCGGCGTAAAGGTCGCGGGGATACGGCAGATCCGCATAGGTCTCCAGCCATTCCGCTTCCCCCTGATAGGGATAGTGTGGGCAGTTCATGGCGAAGTACATGAAGAAGGGCCGCTCCCCCTGCTGCTCCATGAACTGCGTCGCCTCACGCACCATCAGGTCGGGGAAGAACATGCCGGTCTCACGCACCCGTGTGTTGTTTCGCCACAGGTCGTGCCGGTTGGGGCCGTTCCAGTAGAAGACATGAGAGTAGTTGTCGATGCAGCCCCCCATGTGCCCAAAGGAGTAGTCAAAGCCCTGGTCGAGCGGCCGGGCCCCGTCGTGCGCATGCAGATGCCACTTGCCGATGTGAGCTGTGGCATACCCCGCGGCCCGAAACACCTCTGCCATCGTCAGCTGGGAGCCCCAGGTGGATGCGGCATCGCCGGCGATCTCCTCCAGCGATACCACTGACTCGGCGGGTGGTGCTGCTGCGTTGCCCGCCATTCCGGCTCGCACCGGATAGCGGCCAGTCAGCAGGCCCGCTCGCGACGAGGAGCAGACGGGGGCTGCTGAGTAGAACTGTGTGAACCGCACGCCCCGCGCTGCCAAAGCATCAATCGCCGGCGTCTGCAGGTCATCCGCGCCATAGCAGCCAGCGTCCACTGAGCCCTGGTCGTCAGTAAGGATCACAATCACGTTTGGACGTGTCTGCTCCGCCGCAGAGACAGTGCCCATAGCGAGGCAGACCGCCACCGCCAGAACAACACGCGTCATCCGTCTTTGGCTCATCCCGCTCTCCCTCTCGGCCCCCAGTGCCGGTTGTCTTCTTTCTTGTTACTCGGCTGGTGCCTCGATCACGATCGTGCCACCTTCGTAGACACTCTTGGCCAGCTGCACGTCGCCAATCTTGTAGACAACCCGCAGGCTCTTAAAAAACCCAGACGCGGGGTCGCCCAGGAGTTCGTTGTTGACCGCCATCTCAAGCCGGTTGTCTTTGAGGTAGGTCTTCACCACCGTCAGCACGCTCTCGCGAATGCCGTCAGGCTGCACACCGTAGGTGGCCTCGACCAACTCCAGATCGCCCTTCAACTCTGGCATCGGAATCAACAGTGTCTCCCCTTCTTTCACGGACACCTGCCCGCGATCCCCGTTCAGCGAGTACGACACCTGAAGCGTCTTGCTCTCCTGCTCTGCCGGATCACCGAAGAGCACGTTCGTCGCCTCAAGACGCAGTGATCCATCATCGACGAGCCGGGCCACTTCGGTGGTCACGTCGACCTTGCCGCCATCGGGCAGGTCGCCATACACCGCCTCCAGAATCAGCAGGCTGTCCGCGGCCTCCGCAGCGCCACTGCCACCCAGGATCAACACCGCCATCAGCCACAGTGCATACCGCATCACATCCATCCTTCGCTCTGATTGCTTTCATCAAGTCCGCGTGACTGCGGGCCAGACGGCCTCTGTCCGCTCACGACCTCGGCATGCTCCCCCACGACCGCGACAACCGCCTACACTGGCAGGCTCGTATTGCATGCCGAAACCGCCAGCCGGTCAAGTCGCGAGACAGCACGCACCGGCCCCACGTCCACGTCACTCGCCACTGGGAGCACACCCCATGCAGAACTGGATCTCAACACTCGTCTGTGGCATCGCCGTCGCGTGGCTGCCAGCGGCCGTTGGGGCAGAGCCGTGGAATGTGCTGTTCATCATTTCCGACGACCTCACCTCAACAGCACTCTCCTGCTACGGCAACGACGTCTGCCAAACGCCCAACATCGACGCTCTGGCTTCCCGAGGCACCCGCTTCACACGGGCCTACTGCCAGGGGACCTACTGCGGTCCATCGCGTGCGTCGTTTATGTCGGGCTACTACCCACACGCCACCGGTGTGCTCGGCTACACGAGCCCCCGACCCGAGATTGGCAACCGCGAGACCTGGGCAGAAGCCTTTCGTCACAACGGCTACTACACCGCCCGCGTGAGCAAGATCTTTCACATGGGCGTGCCCGGGGGCATCGAGGAGGGGGGGGATGGCGCTGACGATCCGCAGTCGTGGACCGAACGCTTCAACAGCCCAGGCCCGGAGTGGAAAGCAGCTGGCGTCGGCGAGACCCTCGAAGGCAATCCTGACGGCACGCGGCCTGTTGTCGGCGGCAACACCTTTGTGGTGGTCGAAGCCGAGGGGGACGACTCGGTCCACTCCGACGGGAAGACGGCTGCCAAGGCCTGCGAACTCCTTCGCGAGCATGCAGACACGCCGTTCTTTCTCGCCGTCGGCTTTGTGCGGCCGCACGTTCCCTTTGTCTCTCCGGAGGGCTACTACGAGCCTTTCCGGCCTTTCTCATCGATGACGCTCCCGCCCAAGATCCCGGGTGACTGGGATGACGTCCCAAAGGCAGGCATCAACTACAAGACCAGCGTCAACATGCAGATGGACGAGCGGAAGCAGAAGAAGGCGATCGCTGGCTACTACGCCTCCGTCCGCTACATGGACGCCCAGGTTGGCAAGGTGCTCGCCGCCCTCGACGACTCAGGACAGGCCGACAACACAATCGTGATTTTCACCAGTGATCACGGCTACCACCTCGGCGAGCACGACTTCTGGGCAAAGGTCAGCCTGCGTGACGAGTCGTCACAGGTGCCGCTGATTGTCAGCGTGCCAGGCAAGGCTCCGGCTGTCTGCCACTCCTTCGTCGAACTGCTCGATCTGTTTCCCACCACGCTGAACCTTTGCGGCATGCCGATCCCTGAGCGGCTGCAGGGCAAAGACCTCTCACCCGTGCTTGATAACCCCGCGCATGCTGTGCGAACCACCGCCTTCTCTGTCGCTCCGTCACGGAAAGGCTTTCTCCTCCGCGACGACCGCTGGGCATTCATTCAGTATGGCGAAGATGCCAGCGGCGGCATCGAACTGTTTGACATGCAGGCCGACCCCAAGCAGTACACCAACCTCGCCAGCACCACTGAGCACGCTGACGTTGTCGCCGGCTTCCAGACGCAGCTCCGCGACAAACTCACCGAGATCCGCGACAACGACCTTGGTCAGCAGTAAGCCAGTGCTTGGTCAGCAGCATTCACTGACTGCCCGGATCGCTCACAGCCTCGTCAACAAACAGACGCTGCAGGAGGTGATACAGATTGTTCCTCCAGTGCGTCCCGTCATGCCCGTAGCTGTCAACATTCCAGAGATGGGACACTTCCTGCTCGATGAGAAAACGGTGCACCGCTTGGCTGATGCGAATCAGGCCGTCTTTATTCCCACAGGAGAGATAGAGCAGCCGCAGCTGTTTCTTCGCCTCCTCGGCATCGGGCACCAGCTCCTCGACCGGCTTGGTGTTGGGGGCTGAAGAAAAGCCACCCACCCACGCAAACGTCTCAAGATGGCCCAGGCCAAAGTTCAGTGACTGCCCGCCTCCCATCGAGAGGCCGGCCACGCCACGATGCTCACGGTCAGCCAGCACCGAGTATCTCGACTCGATCGCAGGAATCACGTCGTCGAGAAGATCTCGCTCAAACACGGCGAACGATGGAGCCGCTGCAAACATATTGCCCTGAGCACGATCGTTTTTCTGGGCTCGGCCGTTGGGCATGACCACGATCATCGGCACCGCTTTGCTGTCGGCGATCAGGTTGTCGAGCATCACATCAACTGTGGCAAACCGTTGCCATTCCGTCTCATCGCCACCGATCCCATGCAAAAGGTAGAGCACGGGAAACTTCTTCTCGTTCGAGTAGCCGGGCGGTGTGTAGACATTCATCTTGCGAGTCGTGCCCACCGTCGTCGACTCGTAGTCGATCATTTCCAGCTTCCCGTGCGGAATCTCCGCACGCTCTTCCACGATGCTCTCGGGGGGATCCGCAAACACCTGCACGTCATCTGCCGCCAACTCAATCGGCCCTCCAAAACGTCCCGGCCGCGGACGGGGATTCTCAGGGGGCTGCCCCCAAGACAGACCGGTCGCAAGCCCCATGACCACCAGCACACCCCACAACAGCAATCGCATACTCGCCCTTTCCTCTTGGCAGTGTTTCGCACCTGAGGAGAGCGTATCAGGGCGGCTGAGAATGCACGAGCTGGCAACCCCGTCGCCAGCCCGCAGCGGCGGCGGCTCACTCAGGCAGCTGCGGATCGTAGGCGAGCATGGCCGGCTGACTGCAGAACGGTGACGCAGGCAGTCCATCGCGGTTGTAGAGCGAGCAGGACTCCGGCGTCACAGCGTAGGCGTAGCGAGCGGCAACAGGCTGCGGCACCGCATCACTGAAGACCCGCACCGACGAGCCGTCAATCACAGCGGTGGCCGGATGCCACTCGCCTTCGGCATCCGCCACTTCAAAGCCCGTCAGCGGCGTGTTTGGCATTTCCTCAGGAGCCGCGAGGCCTTGCTTGCGTGCCACCATCAGCCCACTCTCGGCGTCTGCAAACTGCAGGACCAGCTCGCCATCGCGAACGGTCTGCCGCAGAAACATCGGTCCACTCGTCGGCACCTCCTGTTGGGAGACCTCAGCGAGCGCCCAGGCGGCCAGCCGCCTGCCCACATCGACCTTGTTTGGCGGATGGATGCCCTCGCCTTCAAGGTCTACGGTCACCACCATGCCCACATGCGGGAGGTCGCTCGCCAGCCGCTGCTGTTCACGCAGATATGGCCAGCCGGGACCCGCGCCACTCCCTGGCAGCTGCACGTAGAAAAACGGCAACGTCTCATGGCCAAGGGCCGCCCGCCATCCCCGCACCAAGGCTCGCATCTTCACCGCGTAATCACGCGGATCTTCCTGAACACCGCAGTTCGACTCGCCCTGATACCAGACACAGCCACAGACCGGAAAATGCCTGAGCGGCGACAACCGTGAGTGAAACAGCCGGCCCGGCAGCCAGTTGGCATCGCGAGCCCGCACGCCTCCTGGCATCCGCCAGATCGCGTCGAGATCCTCGCGGTCGCCCAGTTCGAGCTCTCGCTCGAGCGTCGGATGCCCCGTAAACGCCTCCTGCGGGATATAGGGCTCGATCGGTGTGCCGCCGCGTGAGGTGTCGATCACGCCAAGCGGCACGCCTCCTTTCCGATGCACTTCCATGGCGAAGAAGAAGGCCGCGGCTGAAAAACCACGGGCTGACTCCGGCGAGCAGACTCGCCACTCGGCAGGCGTACGGAGATCCTCAAGCGGCTCCCGGCTCTCCCCCTCACGAATCCGGCAGAACCGAATCAGTGGAAGATCCGCTGCCGCGACAAGCGGCCCAGCAGCCGGCAAACCAGCCACCGTCTCCGCAACGGTCATCGCCATGTTCGACTGGCCGCTGGCATGCCAGACATCGCCGACGAGCACGTCCCTCACCGTTGCGCCGCCGGTCGTGGTCGCCACCTGGAGATCCCGACCTTCACTCGCCGCAGGCATGGCGGGAAGCATCGCCATCCATGAGCCGTCGCCCGCGGCAACCGCCGTCACCACGCGGCCAGCAAACGCCACCCGCACCATCTCACCAGGTTCGGCCCAGCCCCAGACAGGCAGCGGCTGATCTCGTTGGACAACCATGTGGTCTGTGAAGACGCCCGCGAGCCTCAGCGTTGCCAACGCATCATCGGCGACAAGGCTGACCGCCAGACTGGCGAACACCCCTGTGATCACTTTCCGCAGCATCCACACCTCCATCCCATCTGCACGCCGTCTTTTGTCAAAGTTGCGTTACTTCGGTTCAGGCTCCCCCACAACGCCCAGCTCTGCGATCGACGCCCAGGGGCCGCCGTTGACCTCAGAGAGCACCCGCAGCCGCAGGTACCGCCCATGCACAGGAGCAAACAGCAGCTCTTGCGATTGCTTCCGCTTGGTGAAGGTGGTTTTTGCCACGGGCTCGCCGAAGCCGTCGGGGGATGAGGCGACCGCGACTTCAACCGCTGCGAGTGCCCCATTCCAGCCGTTGTCCTGCCGGGCGAGATAGCGGAGGCCGCGAACGGTCGCTTCACCGCCGAGATCGATCACCAGCTCGTGTGGATGCTTGAGCACCTCGGGGCTGTACGCCGTGTGCCAGTGGGTCCGCGGATTGCCGTCAATCGTGTGCAGGGCCAGCCGGCTATTGCCGCTGGCTTCACTGCTGAAGGAGTGGATGGAGAGCCGCTTCCTCGGCAGCAGCCCCTCCTCTGGCATGACCTCGACTTTCGCTGGCATGCCGTTGGGATCCTTGCCGCCAAACTTGGCCCGGCGATCCCGCTCATGGATCTCCGTGTCGAAAAACACCCCTTCTTCAACAGGCGTGTGGGCGGCTTCGGCTGCAACGGTTAGCTTCGCTAGCAGCTCAGGCCGGTCCGCAGCCAGGTCATGCTGTTCGCTGGGATCTGCCGCGAGATCGTAGAGTTCCCAGCCGCGTTTGCCGCCAGGATGAACGGCCTTGAGGTCGCCCATGCGGATGGCGGTCTGCCCGCCGAGTTCCCAGTAGAGATAATCATGCGTTGGCTGCGGCCTTCCTGCTGCACTCTCACCGAGCAGTTCCGGCACAATCGACAGGCCATCGATGTCGTCGGGCATCGCCACACCGGCAAGCTCCGTCACCGTCGGTAGCACATCGGGGAAATACCAGAGCAAATCGCTGACCTGCCCCGGTGCAATCCTGCCTGGCCAACGGGCGATCATCGGAATCCGCAGGCCGCCCTCGTAGAGGTTGCCCTTCTTGCCGCGATACTCCACGCCCGTCTTCGGATTCACGTTGGCGCCGTGGATCCCGCGAGGGTGTTCTTTGTTGGAGAAGTAGTCGGCCCCGCCATTGTCGCCACTGAAGAAGACGAGGGTGTTTTCCTCGAGGCCGAGGTCTCTGAGCAGATCGAGCACCTCACCCACCTGCCGGTCCACCATGCTCACCATCGCCGCATAGCGACGGGCCTGTTCCGGCCATGGCTCGTCTCGGTAGATCGCCCAGGCGGGGTCGTCATCAGGAATGTCGAAGATGCCGTGCGGCGGCGTGATCGGCATGTAACAGAAAAACGGCTCATCCTTGTGGTCGCGAATGAACTGTTTGGCTGCATCGACAATCACATAGTGCGAGTAGGTCTCGCCGTCGCTGCCGCCTCGATTGTTGGCGAGCGGCACCTCCTCGCTGTTACGAACGATGTAGGGCGGGTAGTAGCTGTGGGCGTGCACCTGGTCGTAGTAGCCAAGGAAGACGTCAAAGCCGTGCTTCTCCGGCACGCCCGTCGAGCCGCGTCCACCGCAGCCCCACTTGCCAAAGCCACCGGTGGCATACCCCGCCGTCTTGAGCAACGAGGCGATCGTCTCCTCCTCTGCCCGCAGCGGCGTGCCGCCACCGTTGGAGCGAACAGACGTGTGGCCGCTGTGCTTCCCGGTCAGAAAACAGCAGCGTGTCGGGGCGCAGACCGATGAGCCCGCAAGCGCAGAGGTGAACCGCATGCCTTCGGCCGCCATCTGGTCGAGCCGCGGCGTTTTCAGGTGCGGGTTGCCAAGACAAGAGAGCTCAAAATAGCCCAGCTCGTCGGCCATGATGTAAACGATGTTCGGCCGCGAGGGAGCTGCTGCCGAAGCCGCCGCCGTCATCCAGCCATTTGCGGAACAGGTGAGGATCGCCAGCACCACTCCAGTCACCACACGACGCATACCACCACGCTCCTCTGAAGGTCTCTCTCGGCAGCCCCCTTGCTCCCATCGTGAGCCATCATAGCCTTGTCAGAGTCGCCTGTGCCGATACGTGTGTCGGCTCCACCTGGCTACGGTTTGGCCGGCAGAGCGAACGTTTCGCCAGCGAGTGGCTGCGTGCAGTCAAGTGGGTCTCCCGCTGGCGGCAGCGGATACTTCAAGCCACTCGCGCAGTTGAAGAGCACACACGACTCATCGGGGCTGATCCGGCCGGTCGCGAGTTCCTGCCGCCAGGCGGCATACGTGGCGCCACCCTCCGGGCAGAGCAGCAGACCTTCCTGTCGGGCAACCTCATCCACAGCCTGAACGATCGCAGCGTCACTGACCGCCGTGGCAAAGCCCCCACTCTCGCGGACCGCATCGAGCATCAGGAAATCGCCCACCGCCACCGGCACGCGAATCCCCGCAGCCACTGTGTGGGCATTCGGCCAGAGTTCGGCATGGCGGGATCCCTGTTCAAACGCTTTGACGATCGGGGCACAGCCTTCGGCCTGCACCGCGACCATCCGCGGTAGCCTGTCGCCAAGCCAGCCCATCGCCTGCAACTCTTGAAACGCTTTCCACATGCCGATCAGTCCAGTGCCACCGCCGGTTGGGTAGAGGATCACATCAGGCACCTGCCAGCCGAGCTGATCGGCCAACTCCAGCCCCATGGTCTTCTTGCCCTCAATGCGGTAAGGCTCCTTGAGCGTGGAGAGATCAAACCAGCCGAAAGACTCCTTCCCCTCACCAACCAGCCGCCCGCAGTCGTTGATCAGTCCGTTGACTCGCCAGACCCTGGCTCCCTGCGCCGCGATCTCGCGGATGTTGATCTCGGGCGTGTCGTCAGGGCAGAACACAAACGCCTCGATCCCCGCTCGACTGGCATACGCGGCCAGGGCTGCACCGGCATTTCCATTGGTGGGCATCGCGATGCGGCTGATGCCCAGTTCGCGGGCCATCGACACAGCCATGCACAGCCCGCGTGCCTTGAACGACCCTGTGGGCAGCCGGCTCTCGTCCTTCACGATCAGCTGCCCACGGCCCGCCTCCAGTTTTGGTAGCCGAACCAGCGGCGTCTCGCATTCACCGAGGCTGACGATGCTCGCGGCCTGGCGAACCGGCAACAGTTCGCGATACCGCCACATTCCTGCCGGTCGCCGAGCGAGGTCTTCTTTGGTGATCGCCTTCGCCACAGCCTCCAGGTCATACCGCACCAGCAACGGCCGCCCCGCCTGGGAGAGCCCGTGGACCTGATCGGCTGGATACGAATCCCCCTCCAGCCCACACACAAGATGCGTCACAAACGTGTCACGCTCTGCAAACAGATTGTCGTCAGTCATCAGGTCACTCAGTGCAGTCGTCGTTGAATGTCAGTGGTTGCGAAACGGTCCACGGATTGGGGCGTCGTGCATCTCCTGCTGCCAGGTAGAAAGCTGCCGCTGAACATGCTCCAGCTGCTCTGGCATCGACCCCGCGAGGTCATGCTGCTCGCCCACGTCGTCAGCGAGATTGAACAGCCGGGGGGTGTCGCCCTGTTGCACGAGCTTCCAGTCACCGACGCGTGCAGCCAGGTCGTCGCGGCGTTTCCAAAACATGGTCGTTCGTGGCGAAGGCTGGGTATCACGAAGCACTGGCCTCCAGTCGTGCCCATCGAGCACGAGCTCTTCCGGCACTGGCACGTCTGCCGCCGCGAGCAGGCTGGGAAACACCTCAAGCGACGTTAAAAACGCATCGCTGACCTCTCCGGCGGGTACCCGCCCGTGCGGCCAGCGGACCAAGCAGGGCACGCGGATGCCTCCCTCCCACACCTGTCCCTTGCGGCCGCGAAGCGGCGTATTATCAGCCCCACCAGACCCTCCGTTATCCGAGAAGAAGATCACGACGGTGTTGTCGAGTTCGTCATGTTCCTCAAGCAGGTCAAGCAGCTTGCCGATCGCCGCATCCATGCAGGTCACCGCGGCCCGGTAGTCGCGTTGCCTCGCCTCTGGCGTGGTCACCAGCGTGGGTCCGCCGTAGCGATAGGTTTCCAC
>Ga0182090_1790527_pt1 | contig 11068 bp, 6 predicted proteins | sample 041ome_24_FD_127767 | JGI IMG/M metagenome (GOLD analysis project Ga0182090, IMG submission 127767) | Metatranscriptome of coastal salt marsh microbial communities from the Groves Creek Marsh, Georgia, USA - 041408BS metaT (Metagenome... | ecosystem: Environmental > Aquatic > Marine > Intertidal... | reverse complement strand
GGTTATCATGGCTTCAAACAGAGGAACAACCATGGAGTTGGGGATATCGCCGATTATTACCTCCGGTCTCGTCATGCAGCTGTTGACGGGGAGTAAAATTATCGATGTCGATCACTCCTTGAAAGAGGACAGAGCTTTGTTGGACGGCGCGCAAAAACTCCTCGGGATTTTGATCACCATCGGTGAAGCCGTGGCGTACGTAGCCTCGGGTATTTACGGCGATGTTCGTGATATGGGCATGGGTAACGCGTTTTTGATCGTTTTGCAGTTGTTCATGGCTGGTTTGATTGTCATTTGCTTGGACGACTTGTTACAAAAAGGCTACGGTCTGGGTTCAGGTATTTCGTTGTTTATCGCGACGAACCAGTGCGAATCGATCATCTGGAAAGCGTTCTCGCCGACGACTATTAACAGTGGCAGAGGAACCGAATTTGAAGGCGCAGTCATTGCCTTGTTTCACTTGTTGCTCACGAGAACGGACAAAGTGAGAGCGTTGAAAGAAGCGTTTTACCGTCAAAACTTACCAAACATCACGAACTTGATGTCCACGGTTTTGATTTTTCTCGGCGTGATTTATTTCCAAGGCTTTCGCGTGGATTTACCGGTTCGATCGAAGCGTAACCGTGGGATGGTCTCGAACTACCCGATCAAATTGTTCTACACGTCGAACATGCCAATCATCCTCCAATCCGCTTTGGTGTCCAACATGTACTTCATCTCGCAGTTGTTGTACAAAAGATACGGAGGCAACTTCCTGGTCCAATTATTGGGGAGATGGCAAGAATCCTCCGAAGGTTCTGGTCAGTTAATGCCAGTCGGTGGATTGGTGTATTACATTTCGCCGCCGACGTCTTTGGCGGATATTGCGGCGAACCCGTTACACGCGGTGTTTTATCTCACCTTCATGCTCTCCGCGTGCGCGTTGTTTTCCAAGACGTGGATCGAAGTTTCTGGGTCTTCCGCTCGTGACGTTGCGAAGCAGTTGAAGCAACAGCAAATGTTTATGACGGGTCACCGTGAGTCGAGTTTACAAAGAGAGTTGAACAGATACATCCCGACGGCGGCGGCGTTCGGGGGCATGTGCATCGGAATGTTGACGATTATTGCAGATTTTATGGGCGCAATTGGAAGTGGTACGGGTATTTTGTTGGCGGTGACCATCATCTACCAATACTTTGAAACGTTTGAGAAGGAAAGAGCGGCGGAAATGGGCGGGTTCGCGTTTTAAATGAAGAAAAAAAGAGTGCTACGAATAAAAAACACGAATCAATAAAATACTTAGTCGCGACCACCAACGCAACAAAACTACTTTTGTTTTCTTTTAATATGAAAGTAAAAAGCGAAACTTACAAATAATTTGGCTACACATTGTACGTCCGCACTCCTCTATTATCACTCTCTTCCCCAATACAAATCTACCTAACTTACATCGTCTTGGCCTTCTTCGTGCCGCGCACCTTCTTGAGTCTGTTCTTCTTTTCCTTGATTTGCTTTCTCGATTTTTGCGAAGCTTCCTTCAAACCCGCTCTGACTAATCTGTGTTTCGGTTCAAACTTCTTCATCGCGTCGAGATCGTCGTAAATCAAGCCGAATCCAGTAGATTTACCGCCACCAAACGCCGTTCTGAAGCCAAACAACGAGACTTGCGTCGCGTCGGCGATGTCGTACATCTTGGCTAACTTTTCTCTGAGTTCAGACTGTAGTGTTGAAGAAAGAGAGGTGAGTTTCGGATCGTCTTCGATACGCGCCGTTTTGCCAATCGAGCGCGTTCAATGCACGTCTACGGTGACGTTGATTGCAAAGAAACGAAAGAGGCTAATAAGAGAGAGAAAGAGAAAGAGGGAGCGTTGAGATGAAACACATGTATCATTTTCACGCAACCCAGAAACTCTGCTCTTGTGACTAGGTCTCCCGAGCTGGGAAAAAAATCTACGAAATTGAGTGCGTACCTTCGGGACATTCGCGCGTCCTGGGTGAAGAACATCGAGAATCTGTTGTGAAAAAGAATAGAGTCGTCAGTAAGAGCGTTTGATTTGGAGTGAACACTTCGCGAGTGCACCTATTCCCGCGCAATTCGCAACCAAACAAAAAAAGGGCGAAAATTTCTCTCCTTTCTTCCTTTACGCGTAAGCGGCGGGTCTGTGAAAGTTGAAATGCTTCCGCGAAAAGCGGGAAAATCTAAACGATGCGAACACTTACGAATTGTCTGCGCTTCAACAAGCGGTTGGACATGAATTTCCTCGTTCGTAAGGTGCAAGAAGTTGACATCTTGAATCCTTATGCGTATCTATTGTTGTGAGGATTTTCTTACGCGATGATGTCTTGTTGAAGTGTGTGAAAGAGAGATTTTGAGTTTTGGGAGAAAGCTGCGTTTTTCGCCCCACGACCTAAATTTCGAAGGAAGACTTTTGTCAAAAATTTGTTCTCCATCGTCGTTTTCTCCACTTTCGCCCGTTCCTTCTTTCCACTTTGGCGACGAAATGACGAGCGATAATACAAACTCCTTTTCCTACGATGGAGGAGAAGGAGGGAAAAAAAAGAAAGGAGACAACCAAGGCGAAGAAGAAATCGTCGCGCTCGTCAGAGAGTCCGCGGAGAAGTGCAAAAAGTGCGAACGGAATATCCTCTCAAACATCGACGCGTTCAACTCGAAATTTTTGACGACACCGAAGACAAAAACAACAACGGTCTCGTCCGAGGAAGAAGAAGAAGAAGGAGAAGAGGGAGAAGCTGCTTTGCAACGCGCTCGGAAATACGTGCAGGCTTTGAAAGGAATGGTTCAGGATTTAGAATCTGTGGCGGAAGACGTGCTGATGAACGTGGAAACGAATTTTAGCAGCAGCAGGAGGAGGAGTACGACGACGACAGACGGTTTCGATGAAAACAACGACTGCGAGGAGAAGATCAGAAACATCGTGCGAGAGCGAAAGTTTGCCATGAAAAGAGTCCAAAGCTTATTTCGCGAAGCGCAAGCGAAGAAACAACGGAGAGACGTGGAAGAGGAAACGAAAAAGCGGGACGAGTTGTTGCTTCGTAAACAAAAGCGCCGACAATTACGGGCGGGAGAACTTCCCGATAGCGAAGAAACGTCCGTCCAAGCGGCGAAGGACTCCACGGACGCGTTACGCAGAGCGAGACAAATGATGCACCAAGAACTCGAGAAAGGGGAAACAACGCTCATGCAAATGACCGAGAGTAGTAACACGATGAAAAAAACAGACTTGGAATACGATACGCACTCGGGTACGTTGAAAGATGGATCGCAACTCATTCAGACGTTGGAAAAGCAGGCGAAGAAGGAACGAATCGTTTTATGGCTCGGCTTTTTCTGTTTCGTGACGGCGTGTTTGCACGTGGTTCTAAAGCGAACGCCAGTTCTAGCGCGATTCCACCCGCGACTGTATTTCTCGAAGACCAAGAATAACGATACTAATCATCATCACAAAAAGATTGATATCGATGAGAAAAAAAGTCATCATCAAAGCGAGAGCGAGAGCGGAAAAAATCCGCCGCCGCCGAGACGCGAAGAGTACGCGTATAAACCGACAATGAACGACGACGAGTATAACCAAAACGCCGAGCTTTAGTGATGAACTTCATTCGTATAGTATAGTATAGTATAGTATAGTATAGTAGGAACTTAGTTCATAGAAAATAGTTTTATACAATAACAAAAGCTTGATTAACACATAGTACCTCTAATCCCCCAACTTTCTTCTTCTCTCTTAAATTTCTCTCTCTACTTCTGTTTCGGCGCCGCAGGTCTCGTCCTTCGTCTCGGCGAGTTTGCGTCTATTATTTTCTTCTTCCTTTCAGCCTCTTGCGTCGCGTCGAGCTTCTCGTTACTCGCGAACGGATGGTTCGCGGGAATTTCCACCGTCTCCAACTCCTTCGCTAAGTTTGCGTCGCCGGCTCTCGAGGCTCTTCGTCGTTCCCTCGCCGCCATGATTTGCTGCTCTGTAAGTTCCGGCATGTCCACCGTCCTGACCGTTTTCATCATTCCTTTAAAAAACTTCTCCTCGTCCACCTCTCGATTTTCGTCCAACATCCCTCTCTCTTCCAATCGTCCCATCGAACCTCTTCTATTTCTCCCGCCAAAGCGCACCTTGACGATCGCCAACGACGCGAGAACAATACCAATCGTTCGCTCGTTCCCACTCACCATCGCTTCCACTTTCGCCGGCAGTTTCGGTTTCGGAACTTCCACGCCAACGATTGGAATTTTAATCTTCTCCCCCACCTTCAGAGAAGATGATAAGTCCTCTTTCGCTTTGCCTCTTCTTCCCGCTTCGGTGACGAAGAATTTCGATGATCGTCCTTGGTTTTGGTGTCGTTGTTTTTTATTACTTTTCGTTGAAATCCTTCTCCTCAAAAGAGTGTTGTTGTTGTTGTTATTAATATTATTATTATTATTATTATTGCTGCTGATGCTGTTGCTGCTGCTGACGTTTCGTCCACCTCGAGGAGGAGTTGAAGAAACGATGATGAACGACCCGGAGAGGAGGTGAGACGACGATATCATTCGTAGTATTCGTAGTATTCTTTCTTTTTTTCTTGGTGTTGTTGGTTGTTTGAAAGTGGGGCGTGCACGAAGCTTTTTCGCAAAAAAGGTGCACAAAAAAACTTCTTTCATCAGTCTTTTCCTCACAACACAAAAGTCTTCTCATCACGTCGTCGTGAGGAGAGAAAAGAGAAGAGAGACTCTCTCTCTCTCTCTCTCTGAGTGCGTGTGTGTGTTGCTCTCTCGCCTTACCGGATTCCTGAGAAGACAACAGAGAGCTTTAACAGTGTCGTTTCGTTTGAAAGCGAAGAGAGCTCTTTTTTTTTCGCTCATCAGAAGAAAACCGATCCCATCTTCTTTGGGAGAGAAAGAGAGAAAAAAAAGATTTTCGACTCGGTAAACATGTCCTCCTACCGTCGTCCAGACAATCCGGAGAGGACTTTGTGGACCGAATTCGACGAGAAGGAGGATTGTGGCGTCACGTTTTCCAAGTTTGGTATCGAAACGTGCGAGGAGATGATCACGAGGGAGGAAGATTGCGACCGATCAGCGGCCGAGAAAAGTCGTCGCTGTCGGACGGAAAGAAGAGTTGGCGCCAAAAAGTCATCGAAAGAAGAAGAAAAAGGAAAAGACACGCTTCCACCCTTTGAAACAACACCAAAAACAATCAATACGAATAATATCTCCCCGGAAAGGATCGTAGAGAAGGAAGAAGAAGAAGTGAAAGAAGGAAAAGAAAAAGCGACGAGAAGAGCATCGGTGTTGTGCAAGCACGAGCGAGGGAAGAAGAGTCCATCGTCGGTGTTTATATCCACGTCCTCGTCGTTGTCCTCGTCGTTCGAGGATGGAAAAGAAGAGGGAGAGGAAGAGGAGGAAAAAAACAACCAACAACAGGAAGGAAGAGTCGCTGACTCGACAAATATTTTTTCCGAAGAGGCAGAGAAGAAAATATCTGCAGCCTCCTCTTCCTCCTCTCCATTTTCAGCAACGGGAGGCCAAAAAATTAATAGGAACAAAAATAGGACTTTTCGCGAGGAAGAAGAAGAAGAAAATGAGCACACGACGAAAGAAGATAAACAGTCTGGATTCGACGTCGAGAAGGAAAAAGAGCGCGAGTTGCGACGGCAGAATGTCCTCGAACGCGTGCAACGAGTGGCTGAAATCTTAGCGCTCACTCCGACAACAACACCAAAAAAAGAAGGAAGTACAGAACGAGAAGGAAGAGAAGAAGCAAACGAGGATACTTTTGCGGTAAATAAGAAACAAGAACGCGTGGCGTTATCTTTGATCGATGAGGAAGATGGTGAAACCGAGTTATACTCGAAAGTAGCCGCGTTACGTCTCCAACTTCGCCGGTATAAAGAACTCGCCAGCATGGCGCAAAAACGAAACGAGGGATGGGAAACTGAACGCTTTGAACTTACGAAGGAAACGAATGAATTAAAGATTGAACGATTCAAATTGAAGAGCTGTTTGGATGTGCTCAGCGCTCAGCAGCAAGTGCAAGAGTACGTTGAATCTTCGTCCTCGAACAGAGACGAGGAGGAAGAGGAGGAGCAAGCAGAAGAGAATAGTAGAGCGAGCGAAAAGAAGAGGAGAGCGAAAGTAGTATCTGAGGTGCTCGAGAAAGCGACGTTAGAGATGGAGAATGCAGCAAAAGCGAATGTTGCCGCAGATAATCGATCTGTGCAGGCAATGCGAGAAGCGCAACGGCTCGAAGATGAACTCGTAGCGCACAAAGAAGCATCTCGAGAAGAAAATGAAGCGCTCATGATTGAAGCCAGTCGGTCGCGAATCCGAGCGAGAGAGTTTAAGCGCGAACTCGAAGAGTCCAAGGAAAACTTCACATTAGTCGAAAAGGAAATGAGAGCGGCGCTTGCGAAAACGATAGAAGAACACGAAAAGGTAATGGACGAAAAGGATAAGAGAACGCACACTCTGCGCCTGAGGCTTGAGGAAATAGAGAAACGCAACACGTTTTTGGAAAGTAAAAACGAGGAACTCGAAACTGCGTTGGAAAGCGACGCTGGTGCATATTACGGTGCGCAACTTAGAAAAGTGCGGGAGGCGCACGAAGAGATGCTATCGAGAGAACAAGTAAAGTTGGAGAGAGTACAAGAAGAGCTCCGCATCGAAAAGGAAAAAGCGGCCAAAAATAAAAGCGAGTTTGAGAACGTCAAACGTGCGCTCAAGTCTCGAACATCTGAGAATGAAAAAGACAATATCGCGGCGTGGTCGAATGCCCTCGGATTGAACGATATGGATGATAATAATAACATGATTTCATCGCTATCATCTCCATCTTCTCCGTCTTCTCCAGTATCTTCGGCTACATCTTCTGATTCAGCGGCGGCGGCATCTGCGACCAAGAGACTCCAAATGAAGCAACAACGCATCGAGATGCAAGACTCACTTTTGCGCATGGCTAAGGATGAAATCGAAGAATTGAGGGATATCAATAGGCGACTTCTCGAACGTCAAACGAGTCGATGTAATAGCTCGGCGTCTCTGTATCGTTCGGACTCTGCGCAGGGGATTCCGACTGTTCCGTCGTCTCGCGCCTCGAGTCGTCCCTTGTCTCGAACGAGCAGCAGAAATAATAATAATTTCAATGCTTTCGATGATCACCAAATCCCAGAAGACGACGAGTTGTCTTTAGAAGCGCGCGAGTTCTTGAATTCTCCGTATTATTGCGGAGTATCGCCACATAGGAAGAACAGAGCCTCGGGTGAGAAACTTCGCAAGACTGATTCCTCGGTTTCGCTCAGTTTGCGTGAGACGGCAAACGACGACGTGAACCTCGCACCTCTTGGTTCATGGGCAAGCTTTGAAGCTGCAGCGGCATCTCCAAAAAGCGACGATTACACGGACGACGGAGACATCTTATCTCTGACGAATACCACGAATGCAACTTCTGAAGAAGAAGAAGAAGAAGAAAGAGAAGAAAGAGACGCGGAGCTTTTACACAACTCTAGGAAACTCCAAGCGTTTTTTGAAAAGAGAGCCGCTGCGCTGTCTCGCAGCTCGAGCGCTTCTTCTCGCTTGACCGAGCATCGAGGTTATAGCGCGAGCAAAGCTTTGGAAATGAGCATCAAAGAAGGTGAAGCGGTAATGCGCTCCGTGAATGTGCGCGCGTCAAAGCACTTTTCGAGACCAACTGGGAGCAAAGGAGCCTCTGATCGATATTACGACGAGAATGGCGAGTGAATTACGCTGTTCTGTTAGCTACATACATACATAGAAATCTGTTGTACATTATATATTCTTTTATACATCTAATAATCTACACGCGTCGGATGTCCGTTTTTCAGCAATAGACTAGTTGGGGACCAACGTCGGGTGTCGCAAACTCGCGGTTCTCTTTTCGAACTATTCCAAATATCCTCGAGGTTTACAGTTGGCGAAAATGACATTGATGGATACGATACTTTCTTTATCGTTGGTGGAGAAATACTTGCGTTCTCTTTCGATGATCTTTTGTCGTCGCCGTCGTCGTCATAATCTGCCTCTTCTTCCTCGCTCTCGTCTTCGTATTTCTTTATTTCCGAAGAGCTCGTTGTTTGCTTTCTCTTTATCTCATCCTCTTTATCAGCGGGTGGAAGATGCGGGAGAGGTTTTGCTCTAGTAACTGGCTTTGAAGTAACACCATCCGCTGCCACTACCCTGCTTGGTTTCAAATTTCCGTCCAGGATTCGTGGAACTCCGTTCTCTTTGCTCGGTGCGAAGAGTCGATGAGAACCGAGGAAGCGCAAACCGCAAAGCGGGCCTAAATCTTCAGTTGCAGCCTGCGTAACCCATTTTTCTTCCTTTTGTTGTTTCTCTTCGCTATTATCGCTACTAGTATCTCTTTTCAGACACATAACTTGTAGTATGGACTTTTCGACGACATCGCTTTCACTGTTCACGCCATTTGAAGAAAAGGCGACAGACCTCCCGTCTTCGCTCACCGAACAAGACTCAACGTCGACGGAGTTGTTGAAATTTCCTCGCAACCGCTTTGCCACCGCGTTTTGTAAAAGCTCGACGCTCCAATCTGCGTTCTTAATATCTCCTCCAGATTTGAATAGTGTACTTTTCCACACGCGAAACGTTCCCTCGTTGCTCGATCCAACAAAAATTCTCGCAAACGACAGAGACGGAGACGAAGAAGATTTGTAATACTTCAAGGAAACGCACGAAATCGGCGAAACTCCGTTATCTAGTCTACACAACATTTTCAGGCGAATATTGTCCGAATCTACGATCCATATCCGGACGATTCCGTCGGTACCGCCGGATGCAACGATAATATCCCCGTTGCTCTCCTCTTCCTCTTCCTCCATCTCTCTAACTACCGAAACGCACTTCACGCCGCCTTCTCCATCGTGCGCCCTTCGACACGACCCGACTTTTTTACCATCTTTGATGGTGTGCACGAATAAGGATCCATCTGTCGCTCCTGAAGCAACGATATCAATTTTTGAATTCGCGTTAACCGCTAAGCACGAGACGGGATTTTCGTGTTTGCCGAACAAGTACACTTGCGAGGGCGAGTGCACCGCTTTCGTCAACTCGGCGTAGAGAATATTCTTTGAGTTTCTCTGCGCGAATACGATCTGATTGTCGTCTATGAACTCAAAGTGTGCGACATCTCTCGCGTTCACCACTCTCTTTTTCTTCCCGGTTTTCTTTTCATCGTCAACGTTAGTATTATTGTCGTCGTCCTCGTCCTCGACTTGAAGTTGATATTTTCGTACAATCGAGCGGTCGTCAAAATCGATTTTCGAAAATCGTAAAGTTCCTTTCGACCCTTCGCAGCTCACCAGACAAGACGCGTTGTTTTCATCGGTACTAAACGGGTTCATCCGGGCTATTATGGATGACGATGTGACGTTGTTGTTGTTCGATGTAAAATTCCCTTCTCCTATTCCTCTTCTCGAGAGAAGATTTTCAAACCGTTTCGTGACTCGCTTGTTGTGCACGTTTTCGCCTCTCAAACCGCTCGTGAATAACTCCTTCTCCTCTTTGGACGGCGCGTACGGGAGAAGATGGACTCGAATCGTCATTATTGTGTTTGTTGTTATTCTTAGTGTGAGTATTCGTAGTGTTGGGTTGTCGTTCTGTGGGTATCGAGATGAACAACTCAGTAAGTCTTCTTCTGAGGACACAAATCTCTCTCGCTTTGGATTTCAGGAATTCGGCGACTTCTTTACAGTACTTACTAGTTCTTAAACAACGCAGCAGCTACTCTCTCTATATTTGTAACACTCCTCTTTTTCAACGACGAGCTCTTCTCCTACCTCTGCGCCGACGCAGTCGTCGTCGTGCCGGCGGCGTCTAGAAGTAATTTGTGCACCTCCGTGTTCCCTGAACTCGCGAGCGTTTCTCGAGTGAATATGTCGTACTCTTTTCCGGAGAAGTCGGTGAAAACGCCGCCGGCTTCGGCAACGAGCAAAGCACCCGCGGCAGTATCCCACGCGTTTAAGGATTCTTCTATGTAACACGATACTCTTCCACAAGCTACCCAGGCTAACATTATCGCCGCGCTACCGAGCATACGAATCGAGCGGACGGGGTATTTGGTCAAGTTAGTGGTCGTTTCGAGGAGGAAGCGACTGCTCTCTTCGGTCGGAGCGTACCCGGTGGCAACCAAACAATCATCTATTTTCGAACAGTTATCGACGGATATCTTTCGTTCATCCATGAAAGCACCGCGACCTTTAATCGCGTGAAACGTTTCGCGACGAAACGGGTCGTAAATGACAGCGACGACGACTTCTTTCGTCTCGAGCGAACAGACACCGATGCTAATGGCGGAGAGTGGCATGCCTGAGACGAAGTTGGTTGTCCCATCGATTGGATCTATCACCCACACGTAATCGCCATTCGGGTCTTCGCCATCGTCGTTTTTATTTTGTTTCGGAATGAAAGCGTCTTTGGTTGCTTTTATGGCTGCATCTGCGCCTGGAGCGACGTCTTCTTCGCCAAGTATTCGGTGGTTAGGAAAGTTCGACTTTATTTTCGAGCAAATGATGTCTTGGACCTCTTTGTCGTATTGCGTTAACAAATCTCTCGTGTTTACTTTAGTCTTGACGATATCCGCACCCTCAGAACCAAACTTACGCATTATGTATCCACCTTCGTTGGCTGCTTTGATCGCGACTTCGAGAATCCTGTCCAACTGAAACGTTGTGGACGTCCACTCGTTTTCTTCTACTCTGTTTTGTCCATCATCATCGTTTGTAACAGCTCTCAAAATCGGAGAACAAGAATTTCCATTTTTATTACAACTTTTTCGGACGCGATGGTGAACTGAGCTTCTTTTCAAAGAGGAGACGCGCTTATCACTTCTAGAGGATGTAAAGGGCAGAAACGTGCACAAAGAGGAGGCGAAGGACATGATAGTCTCCTCTTTCTTTATCGGAGATGATGGATGAGAAAAAAAAGAAGAGATTTCCCTCTTCCTTGTGAGGAACTTTTAAAATTTTAGAAAATAAAAATTAATTTTAAATACTATTACGATTTCATTCGACCCCCTACTTTTCGTCATCTGATTTGAAATAATATAAATATTTCGTTTGTATCCCG
>Ga0182090_1224162_pt1 | contig 11090 bp, 7 predicted proteins | sample 041ome_24_FD_127767 | JGI IMG/M metagenome (GOLD analysis project Ga0182090, IMG submission 127767) | Metatranscriptome of coastal salt marsh microbial communities from the Groves Creek Marsh, Georgia, USA - 041408BS metaT (Metagenome... | ecosystem: Environmental > Aquatic > Marine > Intertidal... | reverse complement strand
GAAGAAGAAGAAGAAGAGGAAGCACAAAAACAGGTAATTAACATAATGTTACATTGTTTCCGCACTCATTCGCGCAAATTATGTCCGTGAAACATTTTCGCCACGTCGTGCGTAATGTTTACGGTTCTGATTTACAATTGTACAAAGCCTTACGTTCGCTAAACTTCAGCTGTGTCCATCTAAATGTTTATGCCCGCTTTCCCGTCTTCGAACTTGTTCTATTTGCAATCTGTCGAATTTAAATACACCGTCGCTTGAATCTAACTTGAGGGACGCCTTGAATGCCTGCTTCATTCGTAAAGAAGAGCTCGAGAGATCTCCGTTGCTCGCACTGCCGTCCTCATAGCTTAAATTTTCGTGCAAGTGCACGTATTCACCATCCCCGTGTTGAAATCCTCCGTCGTCGCCTTCTTGCACTGGATTCTCCGGGCGCGGGATCGTTTCTTCATTCCACTCGGGAATTCGCGGAAGCGAGTGGAAATCGGTCGGCTCTTCGGTTTCGATGACGACCATGTCCGAAGCTATCGGGGCGCGACCTTTCAATTTCATGAACTTACTCTCACCTTCAGGAATCTTGGCTTTCTTTATCGTATCCTCCATCTTCGTCCTCTCGGATTCGGCTTTGATGACGTTCCTTCTCTCAAGAAACGATTTCAAGCCGCTCGCAAGTTTCTCTTCACGCGCGTCGTCTTCCTCGTAATCTCTCTTATTCTTCTCCTCTTCCCTATTGTCGTCCGCATTTTCCTCTATAACGTCAAGCTGCGTCGGGCGCCAATTTCTAGCTCTGTTTGCCGCCTTCCATTTACTACCGACGTGTTCTTTTGACGCAATGTGCTGAAGTGCTTCTTGAATGTCTTCGGAATGACGCGCAGGAATGATTGGACGCTGATTAGACGCTGTTACTTTCTTTTTTTCCTTTTCGCTCGCTTTCTCTATAACATCCGAAGTCTTCGTTTCATCAATGGCGACATACTGCGGCGAATTTGGAGTTTTCGCGCCGTCGATGATGACGGTAACTTCATAGTCACTCGCCGGTCGAACGAATTGCGCGCGGTAACACGACGCATCAGGCGCGACTCCGAACTTCATTCGCTGCGTGACGTCTGACCCGTGAGTCACTTCAAGCGTAAGCTCTTGGCTACCATCACCGCCTCGAAGCGCCGCGCCTTTTAATTCCTGACCAAGCCCGTCTTTACAAAAGACATCAATCGTTGCCAGCTTCCCCGGAGTGTTTCCCGTTTTTGCTACTCCATTGCCAGAAACCTTTGCCGTTCTTGCAGTACACGCTGCTCGGACGTGCACGAGTACGCGTGCTTGCTCAGCGCGCGCCGCGGTTGGCGTTTTCCCGTCCTCGACGTATGTCAACGTAATCGAAACAACATCTTCACTCTTACGCGTATTTGGCGCTTTTGCATATTCTAAATTCGAGAGAAGTTCTTTGAGCGCTTCTAAAGATCCAGTTCTAGCTTTCGCGCTACCATCCGATGCAAAAGTTACAACGCTTCCGTAACTATTCGACGCTCTTTCAATCGAACTCGCGCTAAAACTAATTGTACCTCCCCGAAGCGCTCCGACCGTTATAGTACACCGACTATTTTTGCACTTCGTTTCCAAAGCGTTTTCGCTTTTCGAGGAAAACCTCACGTTTCGAATCGTTCTCACACTTGCTCCAGAAGTTATGGTTTGAATTCGCGTCTCGAAGAATGGAGAATCGCGTTTCGATTTTTTAACAGAACGTCCTCTCACGAGGAACTTCAAAATACGCGACGAAGCCTCGCGTGCACACGGAAGTTCAAGCGTCATCGATTCAACTGATGAAATATGTCTTTGCTTCTTCGACGCGCGAGGCGGCGCATATATGAATATCCGATCAGGGTGCGCGATTAAGGCACCAGCGGATATCAAAGGCGGACCCGACGGAGTCTTTCCATCTAGTGTCTGATAAATAGCGCCCCCATTCGTCGGCGTCGTGCGAATAATCGGTGCACAATGTTCTGATTTCTTTTCGTTTCTTGGTGCGAGCGCATCGGAAACAACGAATCGAGCTAAGCTATATCTATTATCGTCGCTATGATCATCACTCGGTGGAAATGCGTTCGAATCGAGCACTACAGATGTTGTTTCCGGAAAAATCTCGTGCACTTCGAGCGAAAGCTCGCTCTCTTCGCTCACGTCAACCAAACCAAACCCAGGATACGTTTTGTGTGCCGCCTCTAACGAGGACGACTTCGATGAAGACGCAGCTCTTCGAGGCGAAGATGAAGCTATGCTATTTGCATCCGGCAAGCGCGTTTCTATTATAATAAAACCAAGTCCCAAAACGAGGACAAATGCCATCGCGAGACTTTGAATCGATTCGAGTCTCATCAGTCGCTTAGTAGTAGTAGGTGTTGGACCTCCAGCGACGGCATTTTTCTTTGCCTTTTGAGGTGCTGCCGCCATCAAACCAGTTGGTCGACCGCTACTAATAGTTCTACTGCTATTTCGATCAGTCGCGCCAAAGAAAATTCGAGCGAGAAACGAGGATTGGCGCTCTGCGCTTTTTCGCAACCGTTGTTGCTGCTGCCGCTGCTTCGCTTGTTCTACTCGTCGATTGGGAAAGTTCTTCGCGCGCATAATCTCTCTACGTGAAAAGAAGCGCTTTATAAAAGTGCTCTCAATGTTAGCAGACGACGAAGCATCAATGAGCATGAAAACATCTCTATACTTTTCAACATCACCCATTGTGCGCCTCTTAAGTTCCGTTTTAGCTTGTGTGCTCAACGCGCCGACAATAATAGATGGTACCGGTTGTTCAGCTCTTTGCATCAGTTGAAGGAAAGAGTCCAAGTCCCGGTTGGATTTGACCAGCAGCACGATAGCATCCACGCGATATATATTTATATATTTACACACGCTTTGAACCTCTTGCGTTTCCATCGGCTTGAACTTTTTATGAATGAGCGTACAAATGGAAGTTCCTCCATCTCTGAGAGGGAATACGCATTTAAACGTCCTATCGTCAAACTCTTCGGCTCTCGAGCTACTACTCTGTATCGATGCCGCTCTGATTTGACCCTCGACGTTCGGCAGAAGAGCGTATACATCTTGAGAAAACGAACATCCCCTATCGTTCAAAACGAGTAAATTCAAAGAAGAGGATGTCGAAGAGTCGTCGTTTCTTCTCTCGATTCGATCATGATACTGATGATGATACGCCATCTCGCCAACTCCTCGAGAGGCGCAGATGAGAACGTTGGTCGTCACCAACGCCACGCAACACCACCACGATTCGCCTCTCTTCTCTCTCTCTCTCTTTTTAAATGAAGTATTATATCTGTTTTTGTGCTTCCTCTTCTTCTTCTTCTTCTTCATTTTTCATAACCAACAACCTGAGGTCCAATTGACTATTTCGTTTGTAAACAACAACATAATAGTAAACTCATTTTGCATGTTTGAGTGTGCCAGATGCGGGTACGCATATCTATGCGCGTCTTTTATCCGTTCTACCCTTTTCATATGTATCTTATACTGACATCTTCTAATGAAAACAAAAACACACAGGAACGAAATCAACGCGGAATCCCTTAATTTCTTTTGTGAAAACTGTCGCGCAATTTATTATTGTTCAGATGAGTGTCGAATCGCGAGCACATCGGGAAGAAACGGTGATCATGATAGAAATGCGTGCATGAGGCTAGCGGAGGAAGTTAGTCTATTCGAACAATTGGTAAAGAAAACTGAAGGTGGTGCTGAAGATGAATTATTAGGTGTTCAAGAATCTGCATGCAATGAGCTAAAAAGATTAGGTGTTCATAAGCATCGTGAATATCGACGGGAATGCTCTTGTTTCGACTTTGTTCCTTTCGGTGAATTAGTATATAACGAGCTACGCAGCGTTTCAACGTATGAAGAATACATTGCTTCTGAGCTCCAGTATTTCAGAAAATTACTTCGCGACGTTAACGATGGAGACACCGATTGGGTTCAAAAACATGCGCGAGTAGATCATCTGCCATTCTCGATAGCTCAAAACATACTCAAATTCAACTTAGATATTATAATGGAATCTTCCATACTCAGAGTATACATAGCAGGTTGCGAGAAAGAGTTTGATACATTTGAGCGCGTGGCGAAAAAAATATACGCACTCACGAGTCGAGATGATGAAGATGGTGATTCTACTACTCGAAGGATGGAAGTATACTTTGTTGGTCCAGAGCTTTCAAAACGATTACACAATACGGTCGTGTCGTTTTATGATGGGAAATTGCAATGCATTTTGCTCAAGGGTTTGCTTGGTACATCTGCAGAACTAGAAGGTGGAGCGCCACCAGATATAGTGTATTGTCCAAACGCCGGTGTTGCGATTTACACATTCGAGTGGCATGCCGCTGTTCGTTGGTGTATCCTGAATGCGAAGGGAAGAAAAAAAGGATGTTTGATGCTATTCAGCGATTATACTTTTGAAGCGGCTTGGAAAGGGTATGAATTGTTGCTGCAATGGATCGTGGAACAAGGAGCGGAAGGGAAAACAATTCTGCCTGTTTGCGAAAACGCGTTCAAACATCCAACGCTGAGAAAGCACGAGAGAGTAACGACAAAACAGGTTCGAGAGTATAGCAACGGTTTTATATTTGGTTTCGGTACTTAGGAGATAAAGAAACAGCCGTCTTCTACCTAAACAATATACCTATCTGAAACTACCCATTCCGATAGACATTGACGCGTTGCCGCCGCCAACGTATCCGCCGCCAAAACCCCCACCAGCTAAATCATCCGCGTACATCACCGGTGCTTGTTCTATTGTACTAATACTTTGCGCTTTTCTCTTTTTTCGACGTTCAGTAGCCACCTTTAACATCTCGGCGGCGTGTTCTTCTCTTTCCTCGAGCGCACTTTCGAATGTCGTGAGTTTGTCGAGCGCTTCTTCCGCGTTCTTTTGCAACGCATCCTCATCGTCAACCTCTTTTCCTCCTCCTCCTTTCCACGATATCAGGAACGACTTTTCAAGCTCTATCTTCTCGCTTCGCCCAATTGCACTTTTAATCAATCCTTTTACTGTTTTCGACACTTCCTCGTATTTGTCTTCTTCGTTGAGTCTTTTCAGAACGCGTTTCGTTACGGTCTTCGTCCCGTCCGTTTCCAAGTTTGTTTCGTTGTTCAAGACATACGCGACTGCTTTTTCGTATTTCCATTCTGAAGTCAACTCTTCTCCCAGCGTCGTACGGTCTTCGTCGCATTCGCACTCGTTTATCCATTTATTGACGAACTTGCGCACCCCTCTCTTTACGGCGAGTTTCAAAGCGCTCGAATCGAGCGTATTCGCGAATACGTCCACGAGCTCGGTATTATATGCTCGCGAACACAAATCTTTCGTATTTATGGTGGATAAATCCGCCTCTTTCAATATTTCTGCACACGCGCGCTCGATTTGCGTAGCTCGGATCGTTGCCATTTCATAAGCAGCGTCTGCCATGTCCACATCTTTCGTCAAACGCGCAAGCTCCATTTTTTTCAATTCTGTTCTCTCTTCCTTGGGGAGTGGTTTGTTTATAAAATTCACGTTGTATTTCAAGCGCGTTAAAGCTTCCGCAATTGCGATGTATTGAGACCAAGGCAATCGATAGACGCGCGACTCTTTATCGAACCATCCGTCGTATTCCTCGCACAATTCTCGTATCGACATCGACGTCTTAAAGTCGTTAGAGCTCACCAAAGTTTCGCTCTCGGTGGTCGGACTAATTGTATACCTCACATGTACTGTTCCACTTCGCGACTTTATCGTTTGCACTTGCTGTGGAACGTTCGCGGAATTTCCACCGAAAGGTTGTTTGTTTGCTGACATGTTTCTTCTTCGTCGTCTTCTTCTTTAATGGACGATGATGATGATATGATGATGATGTTGATGATGCTCTATTATTATGAAGAATTGAACCTGCGAATTTGAAAATTTGAAAATTTCTTCGCCTCAAATCACCTGCTGCTTAGTTCCCTCCACGACCGCGTATAGAATTTAGTAGTTTGTATTCGACTCATAAGTATTTCATTTTAAAATCCGTGCTATATCCTACTGTTTTACCTGCGCGCTAATCGCTGCTGCTGCTGCTGCTGCTTCTAACTTCTACCGCTGCTGTTGTTTTTTAACTATATTATTGCTTCTAGGAAACCGCACGAGTTACACGAGGCGAACAAAACGCGGTTCAACTCGTCCATCGTCGACGAACCCCCCTTTACCGTCGTCGGTCCTTGATGATGGCCAAACTGAAACGTCAAGTCAACTTCTGCGCAGAAATTTTCACCTTCTTCCATCGTGAACGTGCGATGGTTCTCAAACGCACTCGCGAGTCGGTCGCGTAGGAAAACGAGACCGCCGTCGATATCGATGCGAAATCCGTTTTCGCATCCACAAAACACGCGCGATTTGTTCGAACCTGGCGACGTGAGCAATCGCCGCGTTTTACAGAGAGGACATAAGACAACTGGATCGTTCGGATCCGAATTACGATCATCAATTTCCCACGCTTGCATTTGCTCTAACGCGAGGTCGAGTTCCCTCTCGTCCGCTTCGTCTATGGCGTATTTTTGTTCTGCTAAGAGTACCTCTTCCTCCTCTTTCGCTTCGGCTTCAAACTTCATCAACATCGCGTTAATCAACTCGTCGTATTCCTCTTTCGAGATTTCTCTCGTCGACGACGAGGTGGCGAGCACGTCGTCCCACGAGCGACTGTCGACCGATGACGTCGGCGACGGTGCTTCTCTTCTCATCGTCGTTGATAACATTTTTGTCTTCTTTTCGCTTTTTATTTCTTCTTCTTCTTCTTCTTCTTCTTCTTCTTCGATTGGTGAGGACGATACAACCGCGTCAAATCTTTCTCCTCGTCCTCGTTTTACGCACGAGCGAGTCATTTCTGTGGATAATATTTTCTCCATCAATGCCGAGCGGTTGTTTCGAGCGGCGGAGAGGATCTCGTTTCTATTTTCCTTGACGCGTCGTAAAACTTCTTCTCGGAGTTTGTTTTTCCACGCTGCTCCAGCGTCTCTCGATTTGACTCCACCGTTTCGATTTTTGTTGTTGTTGTTATTATTGATGATGTGATGATGATGATGATGAGAGGAAGAGGAAGAGGTTATCGTCGATGGTATCGACGGTGGTTTAGCATCGCGCCCACCACTCGTGGTCTCCATTTTCCTTCTTCGCGCTGATGTAAAACTGACGTGACAAAAATAATGGCGCAATTGGAAACAACAACACAAAAAACAAAAGAAGAAGAAGAAGAGATGAATACGCCGCACGGGGGATTTTAGATACAAAACAAAGGCATCATGCCTCGCCGCTATCTTCCATCTTCGATTTTATCCTCTTTTTCTGTTTCTTCTCCTCAACTTCTTCTTCGGCTGCATCGTTTGAGAGGAGGAAAAGGAGGAAGAACGAGAAGCGCACAAAAAACGATGTTGGAAATGATGATGTTTTCCACATCGTCATCATCATCGTCCGGGAAGAAGAACAACGAAAACGACAACGACGGAAGGAAAGCAACAAATATCGACGACGAGGGGGATGATGAATTCTCAAACTATGAAGATTTAATGGCTATGGAAGATTCGTATGGATCCGGAGTATCCGCATCGGAGCACGCAGCCGCAGAAGCCAACGCGAAACTGTTACAACAGAGACAAAAAATACTCGAAGAGAGGGCAAAACGAGGGATACAACCAGGCGACAGGGTGAGAGTTTACGCTCGTAAAGGTGCACCGTATCCAGACTTGAGTAAACGAAAAAAATACTACAACGAGGGATACTCATTGATGTCGACAAAGACTGTGGGTGGTGCGAGCGGCGACGGCGGCGACGACGAAAGAAAACGAGAGGCAAACGCAGAAAGTTCAAAGAAGAAGAAAAGGTTCGACATCCGACCAGTCGTTGGATACGTCATAGAAGTTCGGAACGATAGAGTAGGAGTAAAAAGAAACGATCGCACGGAGGATACGGATATATCTTATCCAACCTTTCCACGTTCGTGGGTGGAGCAATTGGATATAGGGGAAATGTGGGAGATGAACACAGGATCTCGATTTCAAAACACGTACGGGTCGTTTTCATCAGCTGAAGATGCGGCTTTTTACCAAAGCGGAGGAGCAAGTGAAGGAAACGAGGGAAAAGGGGTAGAGGTATCGGACGACTTCTTAGCAAACAGCATGTAGAAGAAAGTAGCACTCATAGCGCGCACGTAGCACTGACCATAAAGGTAGGATTACAACCATGAACTAGTTCATCACATCACGTCCACGCGGTCCCGCGCGCATCATAGAATCCATTTTTTCGCTTCCTTCTCGGGAATATCTGGGAAGATTTCTCGCATCGCTTTCAGCGAGCTCTTCATAATTTTTTCGTTAATTGTGCTCGTGTCCCAATCGCTGGGTGATTGAGCGGGTTTATTCAACATATCTATCAAATCCATTTCGAAACAACACGCCGCCACGTCGGCTTCGCCGCCGTAGAATTTATCGCCGAAAGAATGTACGCCCAAAACGTAACCATCGTCGTCGAGTAAAGGACCTCCCGAACATCCACTCGAGACGGTTGACGTGTGCGCGATGTGCGTACAATCTTCCGAATATCCTATGATTTCACCGTTTGACTGCTCCGAGTCCCCAACGAGGCTAAAAAATGGATTGGCGTACGCCATGGGATACCCAAACGCTCGAACTCTTTGGGTCTCCTTCATCTTTTCGTTACGCTTTTGGGGCAACTCTAACCCACGAGAAGACAATAAGGAGGAGACAGAGGAGACAGATGAAGGCGAAGATACGACTCGTAGAAGTGCTAAATCGAGTCGCTCGTGAACGCTAAAGATTTCCGCTTGAACCGAAACCGCTTTTTCCTTCTTAAAATCTGAAGGAAAAACACATTCGAGTCCATCTCGTCTTGTACCTGCCATGGAAGCGACGTGAGCCGCCGTCAACACGAAGAAATCCTCTCGATTGAACGCATCTATCTCATTAGCGGCGGCATACTTTTCAGTGCTCAAGAGAACGCCAGAGCCGTGGCGTGAGGAAAGAAACCGAGATACTATTGCGGGCGTTTTCGATGATGTTCTATATCTTATTTTACACACGGAAGATTTTTCGATGCGTGATGAAGATTGGGACCGGTCATCATCACCTTTCATCATCGTCGTCATCGTCGTCATCATCATCATCATCTTAATCATACTCAACCTGATTGATGATTCTAATACTATTTTCTCCTCCTTTTGCTTCTCTCTTCTTTCGCCTTCATCTTCATCATCATCGTAATCATCTTTTTGTAACGAACTCTCTTTTCTCTCTTTTCTCTCTCAATGCTAAACCCTGATTGCCGGTCGATTTTCTTTAAAAGGTTTTCCCTCTCCCTTTTTTGGGCAGAAGAATTCTATCCCATCGCACCACCTCACTATTTTCAGCGCGCGCACGACACACCCTTTCAATAAGGTACACGCACACGCACTCAAAAGAGACATATAGTAATAATAGTAACAGCACGCGGTAGTTTATGTACTTGAGGAAAATCACTCAGTTCACGACATCATCTTCTGCTAAATTATTATTCACTTCTTCTTCCACGACCAGTGCGCTGCTCTTGAACAACAACATTTATAAGACGAAAATGATGTCCACGATGACGACGACGCAGACGAATTTCTCCTCTCGACGAGGAGCGATTTTTTCGTTGAAACAACAACAACAACAACACAAAAAAAGATCGTTCAGTTTAACGACGCGCGCAATGGGTGCTAAAGTTGGAGATCAAATCAGTGGCGTATTGCAACTCGGTCCTTGGATCGATGGCATGCCAACACCAGTCAACATGGCTGAACGATGCAAAGGCAAAAAGGTCATCTTGGTCGGCCTTCCAGGTGCTTTCACACCTACATGATCCACGTGTCAAGTTCCGGGTTATATTGCCGGACAAGATAAATTGAAGGGCGCTGGGATCGATGAGGTGATCATTTTCTGTACCAACGACACGCAAGTCATGGATGCGTGGGGAGAGGCACAAGGTATTGCGGGCACGAACATTACGTTCATGGGTGACCCGAACTCCGTTATGGTTGAAAACTTGGGCGTCGAATTGACGCACCCAGGACCGTGCTCCAAGCTTGGTCCGGGGAGATCCAAGCGTTTCGCCATGTACATCGACGACGGAGTCATCAAGACGTTCAACGTCGCGGAAAGTCCGACTGATCCAGCCGGGGACGATTTCCCGGAAGTCGCCTGCATCGACAACATGGTTGACACCATGTGCTAAGATGCCTGCGAAAAAAGGCTTCAGTCCGAGGAAGAGAAGGAACACTGTGTTTATTAAAAACTCTTCATCTTTTATATAAAAGAGAGAAAGAGCTCGCAACGTTTTGTTTGTGTTTTCCGCAAAAAGTACCATGTCATGGTGGTGCTTCGCTCGCTAAATTAAAGTGACGTTTCTCGCGTTAAACGAGTGTGTTTATTCACATCTCCTACGCGAAAAACCGATGTCGGCGAGAAGGTTTACATACAACAAGCGAAAAGAGCGCAATATAAATTAGACGCGTGTTTTCGTCAAGAAAATTTTTTACGGAACAAAATTCTATTTACACATTTTACTCTTCTACTTTTTAATTAGCTTACTCTTCTTCGACTTTGACTTTGTTCTTGCGCTGCCAATTCACGAACGCTTTCACGTTTTTATCGTCCGGTTCGTGCGTTAAATCGCCTTGACAGAACACGATGTACGAGTCCATTCCAAAGACGCCGATACCAAAAATTTTCAACTCCGGGGTGAGTCCGACTTCAAATTTACCACACTCGGAGAGAAATCTGGTGGTCAATTCAACGAGCGCGCGCATTCTATTTGGAAATAATCCCAGAGGACGAATAATCTCAAAGACACTATCCGGCGTCGCATTTTTGTGAAACGAAGTGGGAGTCGGAAATTTCTCGAAGAAGCCTGATATGCACCTGTGTTTAACATCCGCGCTCGAAACTCGACTCATCAAAACGACCGCTATTAACAACTGCCATCCGTCGTGGCAGTAATATTCTTGTAACAACATGTATGGCGACGGCGGTGGAGGGGTCCCCAATCTCGAGGT
>Ga0182090_1916882_pt1 | contig 11142 bp, 8 predicted proteins | sample 041ome_24_FD_127767 | JGI IMG/M metagenome (GOLD analysis project Ga0182090, IMG submission 127767) | Metatranscriptome of coastal salt marsh microbial communities from the Groves Creek Marsh, Georgia, USA - 041408BS metaT (Metagenome... | ecosystem: Environmental > Aquatic > Marine > Intertidal... | reverse complement strand
GCTTGGCGGGTTGCTCGATAGTGAGATTCCGACGCGTCTTGCAGCGTGGTGGTGGCAAAAGGCGCCCGTCAATCTGGCTGAGGTCGCAACGATCGAGGATCTGCCCGCTTCTGCCAAGATGCCGCAGGCCACGCCCACTTATCGTGCAAACCTCTTAATTCCCGAGGGCCAGACCTCCGACCTGGCCGTTATTAATCAACCCGGCGGTGCCTTTTTGCTCGACCTACCCTTTGAACTTACCCTTAAGGCGTTTCGGGTTGAGTACTACAGCACGGGCATGCCCAAGCTCTTTGCCAGCGATGTCGTTCTTAAAGATAAGCTGGACGGAACGGTGAGAGAGACCACCATCGAGGTTAATAAGCCACTTATTCATCGTGGTGTGGCCATCTACCAGTCAAGTTTTGATGACGGCGGCTCAAAGCTAAAGCTTGTTGCCCACCCTCTCACAGGCCCCGCCCGCCAGATGCTTCCTGTCGAGCTTGCGGTGGGTCAGTCCTTGCCGCTGCGTAGCCAGAGCCAGACCTTGGCACTTGAGGTTTCCGGCTTTAAGGCCATTAACGTTGAGAACATCAGCGATCAAGAACCCATCGAGGATCCGTTTAAAAAGCATGTCGCCGCGGTGCTGTCGCCCGCGGTCAACGCCACAACAACAGCCAACCTGCGCAATGTCGGCCCAAGCTTTAACTACAAGCTTCGAGACACGGCTGGGCAGGCCAGGGAGTTTCATAGCTACATGCTACCGATTGACCTTGATGGCGCCCCGGTCTTTCTCATTGGCGTTCGGGACAGCCCCGACGAAAGCTTTCGTTACCTTCGTATTCCTGCCGACGAAAATGGTTCTTTGGAAGAGTACATGCGGCTCCGTGTGGCCATGGCGAGCCCCGAGGTGCGACAGAAAGCAGCCGAGATCTTTGCCCAGCGCTCTGCCCCAGACAATCTTGCATCAGCCCTGGCAAGCAGCGCACAGCGGTCACTTGATGCCGTCGCCGAGGGCGGTCTTCAGGGCTTAGCAGACCTTTTAGAACAGACCGTACCCGAGGCTGAGCGGGACAGGGCTGCCGATGTCGTTGTGCGTATGCTCACCTCTGCCTTCTGGGAGGTCTGGCAACTTGCCCGTCTTAACGATGGCCTGCCAAGGCTTGAACAGAATGACACCACGCTTAATTTCACTCAGCGTGCACTCAATGCCTACAGCGACAGCCAGATCTTCGGAGCGCCGCTTCTGGTGATGCTCGATAACTTTGAACAGGTCCAGGCCTCCGTTTTTCAGGTTACACGCTCACCGGGAAAGACCACTGTCTATCTGGGCTGTTTCTTGCTAATCATCGGGATTTTCGCCATGCTCTACATCCCAGAGCGTCGTGTCTGGGTGTGGCGTGGTATCAATGGGTCAGGTCAGGTTGATTCGGTGCGTGTGGCAGCCTCAACGACACGCCATTCGCTTGACTTTGATCGCGAATTTCAGGAGCTTCGTGCCTCCATCAAGCCTCATTAGCAAAGGCGTAACTGCGGGAGAATGAAATGAACACTGCAACGGCCAATACAGCATCAACCCCCGAACTGGCCATGCCGTCAGTCCACGCCGTGGGACGCGGACGACTGGGACTCCTCGATTTTGGGTTCATTTTTGTTCTCGCGCTGGGTGCGGGCTATGTAAGTCAGCAGTACGGGGCGTCCATGGACATCTATGAGACGGTTATTCTCTGGGCCTGTGTGCCATCCATTACCTTCCTTGGCTGGCTCTGGCCGGCCCTACGCCCCTACTTCCTGGGCTGCGCGGTTCTGGCCCTCATTGGCATTGCCACCTACGGCGGAACATCACAAGGCGCAGAAGAAAAGTTCTTGCTGAAGTATTTCTTGGCGTCGCAGTCTGCCATTTTATGGATGTCCGTCCTGTTTCTGTTCTCTTCGGTGATGTACTGGATCGGAACATTCTCGAAGGGTCAGACCGCCCTTTGGATGGGGTCCGTAACAGCATGGTCCGCCTGCGTTATGGGTTTTGTAGGCCTGCTTGTGCGCTGGTACGAGTCCTACCTTATTTCCCCCGATGTTGGTTACATTCCGGTCAGTAATCTCTACGAAGTGTTTATTTTGTTTTCCGTGATTACGTCCATGTTTTATTTGTACTACGAGCGTCGGTACCAGACGCGTGCCCTAGGGGGCTTTGTTTCTCTAATTGTCGTTGCTGCTGTCGGCTTTTTGTTGTGGTACTCGGCAACGCGCTCTGCCCATGAAATACAGCCTCTCGTGCCAGCCTTGCAGTCTTGGTGGATGAAGATACACGTACCTGCCAATTTCGTTGGCTACGGTACCTTCTCCATTGCTGCCATGGTAGGTTTTGCTTACCTAATCAAGTCCAAGGCTGAAGAGACCTCCCTGAAGTCGTTTATTCCGCTGTTTATTCTCGGCATCTTGCTTTGCGCAGAGCCCCTTGTCTTCCGTCAGTCGGGAATGCCCGACTATTGGGCGCTTTACTTTGGGGTTTCGGCAGTTTTTGTTGGTGCCGTCATCGTCTTTCGTCGCCGCATCTCCGAGAAGTTGCCAAGCCTCGAAGTGCTTGACGATGTCATGTACCGCGCCATCGCGATTGGTTTTGCCTTCTTTACCGTTGCCACCATTCTGGGAGCTTTGTGGGCGGCCGAGGCCTGGGGAACCTACTGGCAGTGGGACCCCAAGGAAACCTGGGCACTGATCGTCTGGCTGAACTACGCCGCCTGGTTGCATCTTCGGATGGTGAAGGGGCTTCGAGGTCAGTTCGCAGCCTACTGGTCCTTAATTGGCCTACTTATTACTGGTTTTGCTTTTCTTGGCGTCAATATGTTCCTCTCGGGTCTGCATTCCTATGGGCAGCTTTAAGCCTGCTGCAGGCCCATCCGCACCGAAGGCCTCGGAGATAACACCCGAGGCTTTTTTTTCCAATAGGCGTCGTATAACGGGCACGCTGCTTTCCACTCCAGGAATAGCTTTAGGGCTTGGGTCCACGCCATCAGTGGGTTCGGCCGCCTCGCTTGCGGTACCAAAGCCTCTGGGTGCTCAGCCAAGTTCTTGGAGGGTGATGGATAAGCCCACCGAGGAGCATCATTTTCTTAGCTACAACAATTTCTATGAGTTTGGAACGGACAAATCCGACCCTGCCGAGAAGGCCCCGTCGCGCCTTCTTGTCGATCCATGGACCCTGCGCGTCGAGGGCCTTGTCGCCAAACCGCAGATCTTTGATATGCAGGAACTTCTTAAGCTTGCCGCGGTGGAGGAGCGGGTCTACCGGCTGCGTTGTGTGGAGGGCTGGTCGATGGTTGTCCCGTGGCTGGGCATTCCTCTGAACGCCCTTATAAAGCGCGTTCAGCCACTTGGCTCCGCGAAGTACCTTCAGCTTGTAAGTCTGGCCGATGAGAAGCAGATGCCGGGACTTCGATCGGATGTTCTGCAATGGCCATACCGAGAAGGACTGCGGATGGATGAGGCCGCTCACGACCTCACCCTGCTTGCTGTTGGAGCCTACGGGAAGACCTTGGCGGCCCAGAATGGCGCGCCCATTCGACTTGTTGTGCCATGGAAGTATGGCTTCAAAAGCGCAAAGTCAATCGTGTCCATCAACTTCGTTGAACGGCAGCCAACTATAAGCTGGCAAAAAGCGGCTGCCCACGAGTACGGTTTTTACTCGAACGTAAACCCCGAGGTGCCCCACCGCCGATGGTCGCAGGCCACCGAGCGACGCATTGGGGAGGGAGGCCTGTTTGCACCCCGTCGACCCACCTTAATGTTCAACGGCTACGCTGAGCAGGTTGCATCTCTTTACACGGGCATGGACCTTCGAAGGTACTACTAGCTTGTTGTCCCCAAGTATTCAGACCTGGGCCGCTCTGCCCTTGGTGCTTGGCAGTCTTGTAGTGCTTGGGCTGGTCGATCTGGGCGCCAACCCTCAAGAGGTCATCATTCGTGGCCTTGGTCAAGCAAGTCTCGTCCTGCTTCTCTTTGCTTACGCCATGACGCCAATGGAGCGGCTATGGCAGGGCTTGGCCAGCCAACTCGGTTACAAAGCCAAACCCTTTGGTCTTGTTTCGGTGCGGCGCGCAGTGGGCCTTTGGGCCCTTGGCTATGCGGTGCTGCATCTTCTTGCCTATTGGCTCTTCGAGCAAGATCAAGACACCTGGCAGGTGGTGGTCGACTTCTTTCGCCGGCCCTTTGTGACCGTGGGCACGGTGGCGCTTCTACTTATGCTTGCGCTTGGCCTTACCTCGAACCGGCTAAGCATGATAAAGCTAGGGCCGAGGTGGAAGCAGCTTCACAGGCTGATTGGCCTTATCGTTGCTTTATCTATTCTTCACTACGTACTTCACAAGGCGGGCAAGAACGATTTTATTGAACCAATGGCTTTCGGCTTAGTTGCCCTTGCAGCTTGGCTTTTAAAGTTTAAGGCGAGTCGATCTTAGTAAGTAGTTCACCGCGTTGGCAGCCATTCAAGACCACAAGTCTTGGGGGATTTTCTCAAGCTCGATAAGTTCCTGAAAGGTTTCTCTTCGCCGAATAAGGTTTACGGACCCATCGGATCGAATGAGAACCTCTGGCGGACGTGCGCGGCTGTTGTAATTCGAACCCATGGTGCTGCCGTAGGCGCCGGCAGACGCAAAGGCAAGTAGGTCGCCTTCCGACAGTTCTAGGCTGCGTTCCCGAGCGAGCCAATCACCCGTCTCGCACACGGGGCCCACCACATCCCAGGTCTGAGCCCGGGCGACCGACTGGCGAGGGTGCAACAACACAAGGTCGTGCCAGGCCTGGTAGAGGCTTGGTCGCATAAGGTCGTTCATGGCGGCGTCCACGATGGCGAAGTTTTTTGCAGTGGGGTCGCCTGATGGCTTGAGCAAAAGCACTTGGCTTAATAAAAGACCGGATGCCCCCACAATGGAGCGACCCATCTCAAAGACCACCTCAGGGCTTTGGCAGCCGGTTGTGGCTGCCCAATCGGCCACCATCTGCAGCCCCTGATTTTTAAGCTCTTCGGCTGACGGGGGCTGCTCATCTTTGTAACAAATTCCGAGTCCACCACCGAGATCAATATGCGCAAGGGAAATCCCAAGATGATGAAGCTCGGTGACAAAGGCAAGCAAGCGTTTTGTGGCGTCCTGAAAAGGCTGAAGGCTGGTGATCTGCGAGCCGATATGGCAATCCACACCAACGATACGAAGGTGCCTGCTCTTTTGTGCGCGCTTGTAGGCCTCAAGCGCATCGTTAAGACCAAGCCCGAACTTATTCTCTTTGAGCCCCGTGGAAATGTAGGGGTGCGTCTTTGCGTCGATGTCGGGATTCACACGAATCGAGATGGGCGCGGTGAGCCCCAGGTCTTCTGCCACTGTTTCAAGCTGCTGCAGTTCGGCAAGGCTTTCCACATTAATGCAGCCAACGGCCTGCTCGAGCGCCAATCGCAGCTCCTGCTTCGACTTCCCAACGCCCGAAAATACAACACGATGCGCGGCACCCCCCGCAGCCAGGACTCTTTGCAGCTCACCACCTGAGACGATATCGAAACCTGCGCCTGCCTTGGCAAGCAGTCTTAGGATGGCCAGATTGGAGTTGGCCTTCACGGCATAACAGATGCGTGCCATTCGCGCCTTCGAGTCGGGGCAGGCAAGCGTCTCGTGGGCTTTCAAGATGGCGGCTTCGGAATAGACATAGCAGGGGGTTCCGAATTCTTTGGCAATGTCGACCAGCCGAACGCCCTGACAAAAGAGCCAGCCGTCACGTTGTTCATAAGGCCAGGGCAGCGACCTAGGCGTAGGAGCTGTCATTGCACGGGACCGACAGGCTTAGGTGCCGGTGACGCTTCGGGCGCTGGCTGAGCACCTGCCCCCGATGTGGCTGGTGCAGGAAATTCAGGGCGTGGCATGTACAGGGGCCCCTTTTGCCCACAGCCCGTTAGAGCAAGGGAGGAACTTAGAAAGACACCTAACATCAGACCACGCGCTCCGGGCGCTCGGCAAGCAAACGCCCGCAGGAAAAATTCACACAGCCGGTAGGTATTTGGATTGGGTATCTGCACGTATCTCATCAAACTGTCGTAACCTTGAAGTTATGAGTATGAACGAAACCCAGTACCTGCAAAAAATTGAAGAAGCCTTCGAGTGGGTTGAATCTCAGGTCGATCATTGGTCAGCACATTACGACCTTGACCTTGAATCCAAGCGAATGGGTTCGGTGCTTGAGGTTGAGTTTGAGTCAGGCCAAAAAATTATTCTGAATGCCCAGGCACCCACACAACAGCTCTGGCTCGCTTCCGTGCAGGGTGCGCATCATTTTGTCTGGCAGCCTGAGCATCAGGACTGGCTTGATACCAGGGGGCATGGACTCTTCCCACAGGTTTTACTTAGTCATGCACAGTCAATTGCCGGTCTGTCCGGCCTGGCTTTTTTGGAAGAGTAGCTCTTCGATGGTGACCGGGTCTTCAAGCCCAAGGCTTGACAACCCGACTCCAGGAGCGCTTTTTTCTGTATAAAGTTCGCCGTTAATACGCAGCACGCCCTCAGGTATTGCGGGGGTTGAGACAGGCACTTTCTTAAGTGCCTCGCGCATAAAATCCATCCAAATGGGAAGGGCAAGCCCGCCCCCTGTCTCGCGCTCCCCGAGAGAGCGGGGCTGGTCATAGCCCACCCAGGCGAGCGCAGCCATGTTTCGCTGGTAGCCCGCAAACCAGGCGTCCTGCGCATCGTTGGTCGTGCCTGTCTTTCCAGCCAAGTCGGGTCGACCCAGACTTAAGGCCTTACGCCCAGTACCCACTCGAATGACATCCTGAAGCATAGAGTTAAGGATGAAGGCATCTTGGGGCTCAATAATTCGCGGCGCTTCGCGATCTGCCCTGGCGGGCTCCGTCTGGCTAAGCAAATTACCGGACTCATCGATAACGCGGTCAATAAAGTAAGGCGTGACCCGGAAGCCGCCATTGGCAATGGCCGCATAGCCTGTGGCCATCTGCAAAGGTGTGACACCCCCGGCACCTAGTGCAAGGGTAAGGTAGGGCGGATTGCGTTCGGCCTCAAAGCCAAAACGGCTCAGGTAGCTCTGACCAAATCGAGGTCCAATTCGGTGAAGGATGCGAATGGAGACCATGTTCTTCGATTTGGCCAAGGCCTGACGCATGGTGAGGGTTCCTTCATATCGATCGTCGTAGTTCTTAGGCTCCCAGGGCTCCCCGCCGGTTTCGCCTGGATCAAAACTAACGGGCGCATCGTTAATCAGGGTGGCTGGGGAAAAGCCTTTCTCTAAGGCTGCCCCATAGACGAAGGGCTTTAGGGTGGAGCCGGGCTGACGGTAGGCCTGCGTCACGTTGTTGAACTCGCTGCGCCGAAAGTCAAAGCCACCCACAAGTGCTCGTACAGCACCCGTATCGGCCTGTAGGGCAACGAAGGCGCCTTCGACCTCGGGCAGTTGGCTGATCTCCCACTCACCACTGTCCATGAGGCCGATGCGGACCACAGCACCTGGCCGTAGTTTGAGGTTCTGTGGGGCATCGGCGTCAAGACCCTTACGGGCGAACTGCAGGCCATTACCGGTGATGTTGAATTGGCGTCCTTGGCTGCGGCTTACAACCACCTTGTCTTTGGCCACTTCAATCACAACAGCGGTGAAGATTCGGTCGCTGTCAGGCCTGTCACTAATAACATCGTCAATGGCATCTTGTCGGGCCTCGACCTCGGGAGGCAGATCAATGCGAGCCTCCGGCCCCCTCCAGCCAAGTTTGCGATCGAAGCTTAGAAGTCCTGCTCGAAGGGCGTCATAAGCAGCCTTCTGTTCATAAGACCGCACGGTAGTAAAGACGGTAAGGCCCCTGCTGTAGGCCTCTTCTCGGAACTGGTTATAAATTTGAATGCGAACCATCTCAGCAAGATAGGCCGCGTTTACAGCGTAGTCATCGGCGCGACCCACCACCTTGATGTTTTCAAGAATAGCGCGACGAAACTCGGACTCGGTAATCATGCCCAGTTTGAGCATTCGGCCAAGCACGTATTCTTGACGGACTTTGGCCCTGCGAGGGTTGACCACGGGGTTGAAAGCTGAGGGCGCCTTGGGAAGGCCGGCAAGCATGGCGGCCTCAGCAAGGCTCACTCGCTGGACAGGTTTGTTGAAATAAATTTGAGAGGCTGCCGCAAAGCCGTAGGCCCTACGCCCCAAAAAAATCTGATTCAAATAAAGCTCAAGAATCTGATTCTTTGAAAGCTTACGTTCAATTTCAATGGCCAGTAGAACTTCGAAAAGTTTTCGCGTGAAGGTCTTTTCCGCAGAGAGGTAAAAGTTGCGAGCGACCTGCATGGTGATGGTGCTTGCGCCCTGTGCTTTGCTTGCTGTGAGGAGATTGGTGGTGGCTGATCGCAAAATACCCCAGGGGTCGATGCCCACATGCTCAAAGAACCGCTCGTCTTCGGCGGCAAGAATGGCATTAACTAGAACAGCGGGCGCTTGCTCGGCGCGAATAACACTTCGACGTTCTTCCCCAAACTCGCCAATTAAAACGCCGTCGGCTGTCATGACGCGCAGTGGCACCTTGGGGCGGTAGTCTGCCAGTGCTTTGACCTCCGGAAGGCGAGGGCTTGCAAGCGCGACAACCAGCAGGATGCTGGCAACAGCGGCCACGAAGAGCAGGGCAAAGATTGCAAGTGCTTGGGTGATTTTCTGCGTCACACCTTGATTATCGCCTGTTAGACTGAACTTCTAATGAATTCACCACCGCTTTGGCCAAACACAAGCAATATTGTCCTTATCGGGCTCATGGGCGCGGGCAAAACCACCATTGGCCGCAAGCTCGCTCTGCGTCTTGGCCGTGAGTTTGTAGATACCGACCACGAGATCGAGGCGCGTTCAGGTGCATCGGTAGCAACCATCTTCGAGCTGGAAGGCGAAGAGGGCTTTCGGCGTAGAGAGGCCAAAATGCTGCTTCAGGTGATGCAACTCGAGAAGCAGGTGGTCACCACGGGTGGGGGTGCACCCATACGGCCTGAGAATCGGCCGGTCATTGCGAAAGGGTTTGTTATTTACCTCGAGGCAGATCCAAGGCAGCTCTGGCAGCGTTTGCGTATGGATCAGTCACGTCCTTTGCTTAGCCAATCGAGCGATCCCAAGGCAACCCTCGAGAAGCTTCATGCTGAGCGCGACCCCATTTACAGGCAGCTGGCCAATTGCATTGTTACAAGCACGCGCGGGTCCATGGGCCAGGTCCTGGCACAAATTGAGCAGGAGCTGAGGCGGGCTCGCCTTGTTGGCCTGGAGCAGACTATGATCGCAGACAGCGGCCGGGACTCAGCCTTTGACTGAAGGAAGCCGGGTCCAGATAACGCGGCCTTAATGACGTTTAAAGGGGGGAGATCTGCTTGGCGCAGTCTGAAAGAGAGAGAGCATCGATGGACCTAAGGTCTGCGGGATCGTCCGAATTACCGCAGTCTGGGGCGGGCAACGCCGGGGTAAGGCAGCTTCAGGTCTCGCTTGGTGATCGAAGCTACCCCATTCGCATCGGAACCAACCTGCTTGGCGATGAGGCGCTCTGGTCGACACTGCTACCAAGTGTCGCTTCTCGAAAGATCGCATTGGTCACGAATGATCGAGTGGGCCCACTCTACGCCAAAACCCTCGAGCAGGCCTTAAGCAATCTGGGCTGCCAGATTTCCACCATCGTTCTTCCCGATGGCGAGCAGCATAAAACACTTGAAGGCTTTGGTAAGGTGATTGATGGCCTTATGCAGGCACGCATGGAACGCAAGTCCACGCTCATCGCCTTAGGCGGGGGAGTGGTGGGGGACATGGCGGGCTTTGCCGCCTCGTGCTATCAGCGGGGGATGCCCTTTATTCAAGTACCGACAACCCTCTTGGCCCAGGTGGATTCATCCGTGGGTGGCAAGACCGGTGTGAACCGGCCATTGGGCAAGAACATGGTGGGCGCTTTTTATCAACCGCAGGCGGTGGTGATCGATTTGAATACGCTTTCCACGCTTGCCGACCAGGAACTCTCGGCCGGCATGGCAGAAGTTATTAAGTACGGCTGCATCATGGACGAGGCCTTTTTTCAGTGGCTCGAAACCCATGTCGACGGTCTGATGAGCCGAGATCCCGAGCTACTGGCGCAGGCGGTTTATCGATGCTGTGAGCTCAAGGCCAAGGTTGTGGCCATGGATGAGCGAGAGTCAGGGGCTCGGGCACTGCTTAACTTTGGTCATACCTTTGGCCATGCCATTGAGTCAGAGATGGGCTATGGCCAATGGCTCCATGGCGAGGCCGTGGGATGCGGGATGCGTATTGCTTCCGAACTCTCCTGCCAGCTCGGCCTTATTGATATCTCAACCAAGAGGCGTATTGAAAGGCTCATTGCGGCAGCGGGGCTTCCAACTCAAGCCCCGAATTGGCCGGCCAAGGCCTACTTGAGTGCGATGGCTCATGACAAAAAGGCCGAGTCGGGCGAGATTCGTTATGTCTTGCTTCAGGCTATGGGCCAGGCCTTTGTTCGCCCAGTGGACGACCAGGCCGTGAGCCAGGCGCTTGAGGCCAGTCAGGGGCCTATCGAGCTGCAGGACTAGTTCGCCATGGCAAGACGGCCCCGTGAGGCCACGGCCGGAAGGGTTTATCACCTGGCCCAGCTTGGCCACAATGGCCAGGCCTTTTTAAGAGATGACATCGATCGGGAGCAGTACTTTCGGGCTTTCTGTCAGTCTGCCCTTGGACGGGGGTTAATTGTTCATGGCTGGTGCCTGCTTGAGTCCGAAGCGCATTGGATGGTCTGTCCTCAGCGCAACGATGCGCTCTCAGCCGTCCTTCAACAGACGGGCCGGCGCTACGTGAGGCATTTCAACGGACGCTGGGCCCTAAGGGGCTCGCCTTGGGAGGGTCGATACAGAAGCTACTGGATCGATGCGCAGGCTTACGGCCTGGAGCTTTTGAGCTGGCTTGAATGGCGACCGCTGCAGCTTGGCCTTGGTGAGCAGCTGCTTGCCTGGCATTGGACCACAGGCAGTCTTGTGCTTGGTCACCGCCAACAAAGCTCTGCCGCACCCTTTCGCCCCATCGATAGCTATTGGCAGCTTGGTAATACGCCCTTTGAGAGAGAGGCACGTTTTTCCGAGCTGATTCGAGACCCCCCCGATCAGCTGCCTGACCCTTGGCAGCATTTGC
>Ga0182090_1452454_pt1 | contig 11142 bp, 8 predicted proteins | sample 041ome_24_FD_127767 | JGI IMG/M metagenome (GOLD analysis project Ga0182090, IMG submission 127767) | Metatranscriptome of coastal salt marsh microbial communities from the Groves Creek Marsh, Georgia, USA - 041408BS metaT (Metagenome... | ecosystem: Environmental > Aquatic > Marine > Intertidal... | reverse complement strand
CTTCCTCCACCGACCAAGTCTGCGGGGCTTTCTTGCAGCCAGCCTTCGAGTTGCAGGTAACGGTAGAAGGTCCTCAGGCTTGCGGCATGACGATTCACGCTGGTTCGGGAGAGCCCACGAGCATGGAGCCAGGCGAGATAGTCGCCAAGGTCGCTCGCAGACAGCCGCGTGCAGTCGCGGCCCTTGAGCCATGTGGTGAAATCAGCGAGGTCTCGCCGGTAGGCCTGCAGGGTGTTTGGAGCGAGGGCCCGCTCGTGGCGGACGTGGTCGAGAAAGCCGTCGACCAGCAGCGGCATGGCCGCTGTTCCCGCTAGCGGGACCGCCTCGTCAAAGACGATCTTTCGCGGTCCTCGCCGCACACGCTGTGTGGAACCCGACTCGGCAGCAGGCTGAGACTTCTTGGGCATGGCATTCCGACTCCCTCCCAGTGATCGGCTGGATGAGGCCGAGCACCGTGGTCGTGCCAGGACAACCCTTGTGACCGGCCTGACCGCTGCAGATGGGCGTTGAACTCTACAGATGGGCCCTGGCAGCTGCAGGTGGGCGTCGGGGATGCCTGCCTCCCGCCTACGCAGTGCCCGGCTCGTAGCCTAGATTCGGGGCGAGCCACCGCTCAACCTCCGGCACCGTCATTCCCTTCCGGGCCGCATAGGCCTCCACCTGTTCGCGGGTGATTCGATCCACGGCGAAGTAGCGGCTTTCGGGGTGGGCGAGATAGAGGCCGCTGACGCTCGCTGCGGGCGTCATCGCACAGCTCTCGGTGAGCGCCATGCCGGCATGTTTTTCTGCATCAAGCCAGGCGAAGAGATTGCGTTTTTCGGTGTGGTCTGGGCAGGCAGGATAGCCTGGCGCCGGACGGATTCCGCGATACCGCTCTTCGATCAGGTCGTCTGCAGAGAGACTCTCGTCACGGCCATAGCCCCATTCACGGCGGACCCGTTCGTGGAGCCATTCGGCGAACGCTTCGGCCAAGCGGTCAGCAAGGGCCTTCGCCAGGATCGACGAATAGTCGTCGTGAGTTGCGTCGTAGCCGAGACAGAGCTCTTCGCAGCCGAGGCCTGCGGTGACGGCGAAGCCACCCACATAGTCCTTGCGGCCACTGTCGAGCGGTGCAACGAAGTCGGCAAGAGCATGGAACGTGTCCTGGCCTCGCCGTTCCCATTGCTGGCGGAGCGTGTGGATCCGCCCTGCTTCCTGCTGACGGGTGTCATCAGTGAACAGCACGATATCGTCGCCACTCGCGTTTGCCGGGAAGAAGCCATACACCCCACGAGCGGTCAGTGACTTCGTGCTGATGATTTCATCGAGCATTCGGCGGGCGTCGGCAAAAAGTCTGCTCGCTTCCTCGCCGACCACGGCGTCTTCAAGGATCGCCGGATACTTGCCCTTCAGCTCCCAGGCCATGAAAAAAGGTGACCAGTCGATGTAGGGAACGAGCGATTCAAGCGGCACGTCACCGAGCGGCCGGACTCCAAGGAAATCAGGGGTATCGATGGGGGTGGTGGACCAATCGACCGACCACTTCTTTTCACAGGCAATGGCGTAAGGAACGAGGTTGGTTTGCTGACGCCGCGAGAATGCTTCCACAGCTTTTGCCTGCTCCTCGCGGTTGTTCTGGACGAAAGCGGCGCGGAGCTCAGGGTTGATCAGCTTCTCGACCACGCCAGCTGCTCGGGAGGCGTCGATCACATGCACGATGTCACCTGAATACTTCGGAGCAATCTTGACGGCGGTGTGTCGTGCCGACGTTGTCGCCCCGCCGATCATGATCGGAATCGTGAGCTTCTCATGCTCGAACTCCGTCGCGACGTGCACCATCTCCTCGAGGCTTGGCGTGATCAGCCCACTCAGGCCGACGACATCCACCTTCTCTTCCTTCGCCTTCGCCACGATCTCAGCCGTGGGAATCATCACGCCCATGTCGATCACGTCATAGCCGTTGCAGCCGAGCACGACGCCGACAATGTTCTTGCCGATGTCGTGGACATCACCTTTGACGGTCGCCATCAAGACGCGGCCCCGAGACGTCTGCTCAGCGCCGGAGGCCTTCCGTTCTTCCTCCATGTACGGCAGTAGGTAGGCAACCGCACGCTTCATCACGCGGGCGCTTTTCACCACCTGAGGCAGGAACATCTTGCCCTCGCCGAACAGGTCTCCGACGACCTGCATGCCCCGCATCAGAGGGCCTTCAATGATCTCAAGGCTTGCCGCATAGGCCTGCCGGGCCTCCTCCACATCAGCTTCGATGTAGTCAACGATACCTTTAACGAGGGAGTGGCAGAGGCGGTCCTCCACCGATTCGCTCCTCCAGGCGTCTGTTTTTGCTTTATCTCCAGCATCGCTGCCCTTCACCTGCTCGGCGAGCTCAATCAGCCGTTCCGTCGCATCCTCACGGCGATTGAAGAGCACATCTTCAATCCGGTTTCGCAGTTCCGGCTCAATCTCCTCGTACACCGCAAGCTGACCGGCGTTCACGATGCCCATGTCCATGCCCGCGCGAATCGCGTGATACAGGAACGCAGCATGCATTGCTTCGCGGACGACATTGTTGCCACGGAAGGAGAATGAGATGTTGCTCACCCCACCCGAAACCCGGGCCCTCGGCATCACCTCTTTAATCTGCCTAACGGCCTCGATGAAGTTGATGGCGTAGTTGGCATGCTCCTCCATGCCCGTTGCCACTGTGAGGATGTTTGGGTCGAAGATGATGTCGTCGGGAGCAAAGCCTGCCTTCTCGGTGAGCAGCTGATAGGCCCGCTTGCAGATCGCCACCTTGTGATCAGTTTCGGTGGCCTGCCCCGTCTCATCGAACGCCATCACCACCACGGCTGCCCCGTACCGCCGGGCGATGCCCGCCTGGCGGAGAAACTCGTCTTCGCCTTCTTTGAGGCTGATGGAGTTGACGACCCCTTTGCCCTGTAGGCACTTCAGGCCCGCTTCGAGCACGGCAAAGTTGGAGCTGTCCACCATGATGGGGGCGCGAGACACCTCTGGTTCGCTCGAGAGCAGCGTGAGAAACTTCGTCATCACCGCTGGGCCATCGAGCATGCCTTCGTCGACGTTGATGTCGATCAGGTTGGCGCCTCCCTCCACCTGTTGCCGGGCAATGCCGACGGCCTCTTCGTATTTCTCCTCACGAATGAGCCGGGCAAAGGCCCGAGAGCCGGTGACATTCGTTCGCTCACCAATGATGGAGAAGCTGCTTTCAGGCCGGATCTCATAGACCTCCAGGCCAGAGAAGCGGGTGGCGGGCGCTCTCGGAGCTGGCACACGCGGGGCGTGGCCAGCAACGGCGTTTGCGATAGCCCGCAGGTGATCAGGGGTGCTCCCGCAGCAGCCGCCCACCATGTTGAGCCAGCCTTCTGCGGCGTACTCGCCGAGCACCTTCGCCATCATCTCAGGAGTTTCGTCAAACCCGCCGAGCGGGTTGGGAAGGCCTGCGTTTGGATAGCAGCTGGTGTAGATCGGCGCGATGCGAGAGAGTTCGGCCATGTATGGCCGCAGCTTCTCTGGGCCCAACGCGCAGTTCAGGCCGATCGACAGCAGGTCGAAATGCTCGAGGCTCGTCCAGCAGGCTTCTACAGTCTGCGCTGAAAGCGTGCGGCCTCCATCAAAAACGGTGAACGACGCCATCACGGGGATCTTCACGCCCCGGTCCGCAAACACCTGCTCAATGGCGAACAGGCAACTCTTCAGGACCAGCGTGTCAAAGGCTGTCTCGGCCAAGAGAATGTCGACACCGCCATCGAGGAGTGCCTCGATCTGTTCGCGGTAGGCGGCCACCATCTCATCGAAGGTGACGTCGCGATGTCCGGGGTCGGCGACATTGCCGGCAATCGAGAGCTGCTTGTTGGTGGGCCCGATTGAGCCGGCCACGAAACGAGGCTTCTCCGGAGTCGAGTAGGCGTCGGCCGCTTCTCGTGCAATTTTGGCCGCTGTGAGATTCAGTTCACGGACGAGCCCTTCGAGACCAAAGTCTGCCATCGCAACAGACGTGCCACCGAACGTGTTGGTTTCGATGATGTCACTACCGGCAGCCAGATACGACTCGTGGATGCCACGAATCGCCTCCCCTTGCGAGAGCGTGAGGATGTCGATGTTGTTTTTGAGGTCTTTATCGTGATCGCGAAAACGCTCCCCGCGAAAGCCGGCTTCATCGAAGCCGAGGGAGTGGACCATCGTGCCCATCGCGCCATCGAGAACGAGGATTCGCTTGGTGAGAAGATCACGGAGCAGGTTGCCACGATCTGAGAGAGGAGCGGCAGAAGCTGTCGAGGGGTTCTGGGAAGACAAGGGGACATCCAGTGGCGCGGGGAAGACATGATTCTTACAGACTCTTCCTATGATAGGCAGATTGCCTGGTCAGTCCTACAGCAGCCATCTCCCCGCCGACGAGGTGATTCATGCCGCAAACAGGAGGAAGCAGGGAGGCTCTGACGCCGGGCTGGCGATCGCTTCAAGTCGCCCTTTGGGAAGCGACGACGGTTGGGGAGAGCCTGCCGATTTTGGCATGGCCAGATCGACCATCGCCCCATTTGCTGGAAGCCTTCGATGCGGATTCTCGCTCGGTTCCCAGACATCGCCCTCGTGTCTCACGATGCTGCTCTAGCAGTGCGGGAGACCGTGTCGACTGCCACGGCTGAACCTGCCGCCACGGCCGTCGATGAGTTGTCACACGACGACGTCTCGGCCATGGACAAGCGGGAGCAGCCGGAGCTCGTGGAGCAGCTTGCGGAAAGCTCCACGCGTCAGCAGTTCACTGGTGGGCTGGTCAGGGCCGTGCGGCCACGACGACGGGGGCTTCGGCAGCCGCCCGTCGGCTGGGGCTCGATTGCCTTCCTCGCCATACTCGCTGCGGGTGTGTGGGGCTTCGCTTGGTGGCAGGATTTCGAGGCGGGCCGCGACGTCGAGGAGGCAGCGATGCCGCGTGCGACCACAGCTGCTCTCGAGGTCACTGATGAGTTCGTCCGTTAAGCATCGGAGGGCCCACGCGGCACGCTGACTATGGATCTTCTTGATCGTGCCTTCGTGCACCATGCCAACCTGCCCTCCGCCGCCACCGACCTTGTCGAAGACGAGGTCGATCTTGGCGTGGAGCCTCTCGTGCCTGCTCACGAGCTCGACAGCCCAGCTGCTGCCGACCCGAGGGATGCACTCTGGGATCGACTGGCAGGTGAGGTTGAGCAGGCTGTCTGGCAGGGGCGGCGGGTGATCGCCCTGACGGCTGCAGAGCACGGTGTGGGTGTCTCAACGATCGCGGTGGGGCTTGCCCGAGCGCTCGATCGTCGCGGGCATCGCATGGCGGTGCTGCATGGCTCGCCGCTGAAGCCTGGCTATCACGACGACCTCTTTGAACTTGCGGCCACACATGATGTCGTGCTTGTGGACCCCGGGCCGTGGTTTGGGCCGGGCCGACTGCGGCGAGAGCGACTGGCACGACTGAGCCAAGGCTGCGATGCCGCGATCATTGTTCGTCGCGAGTCTGCAGCAGAGATGCCAGGAGTTGAGGCAGCGGTTGAGGCGGTCGGACTCGCCTGCCTTGGCGAGGTGCTCACCTTCTCGCAGGCAGCCGCGGTAGATGCTGGCAACGCGGGGTAATCGTCCATGGCCGACCCCTGTGAGGCGTTGAACTTCCTGACGCTGACTGCTCCGCAGCAGGCGGCGGCTGCCCGGCTGCTCGAGGTGGTACGTCGCGGCGGTGTCGCGGTCTTGTGTGGGCCGGCAGGAACGGGGAAGTCGATGCTCCTTCGCCGGCTGGCAGGTGAACTTCAACAACAGCAGACGATTCCGTGTTCTGTGCCGACGGGCGTTGCTCAGGCAGCCGAGTGTCTCAGAACGGCGCACCAAGACGCTGCCGTACGCGGGCGGCAGCCGCTTGCGCTGCTCGTTGATGATGCGGACGCTGCCCCCAACGCGACAACGCTGGCAGATCTTGTGAGTCAGATGCCAGCCGCCGGGGGGCTCGTGTTGGCCGGCGAAGGTCGCCTGCTCACGCTGCTGGCCCGACAGCCCGTCGTTGAACAGCGGATCAGCCTACGAGCCGTTCTGCGACCCTGGAGCGACTCCGAGAGCCGCGACCTCATTGCGGCCCGCCTTCCATCACTGCTGGCGTTGGCCAACGCCAGCGAGCTTGGCCAGCGCATGCACGAACTTACCGCCGGGATCCCAAGGCTCCTCGTACGGCTGATCGAGACCGTGGCGATGGTGCTTGCTGCCAACGATCGTCAGCAGCTGTCCGTGGAGGATCTCGAAACCTTCCACCGCCGGCTTTTCCTCGCTGCGGCGTAGCAGTCAGGCGTGGCCACGATGCTGCTGTGACGAGGTGCTGGAGGCTGGCCTACCAGCTGATGGCCGCCATGTCGGCGGCCGCTCGCTGCATGGTGGCCTCGGCGAAGTCTTCCCCTGCAGAGAGCCGGTCGACCGCAAAGGCCGTCGGATCGATTGGTGAAGGCGTGTCAGTGAGCAGGTTCGCGACGATCAGGGCCGTGCCGGTCGATTGGTGCCAGCCGGCGCGGAAGTGGCCAGTGGCGACCAGCCCGTTGGTGACGTTTGGAGAATGGCCGATCCAGGGGAGGCCATCGGGCGAAGCGGGACGAAGCCCTGACCAGCTCGTTTCCATGGCCGCGTCCGCCAACGCGGGTACGAGACGGCCAGCGAAAGCCCGCATGCGGTGTAAGGCGGACTCAGTGGTGCCGTCAGTGAAGCCCACGTTCTCAAGGGTGGAGCCCACAAGGACGCGACCGTCAGGCCTCGGTACGAGGTATTCCAGCCCGACGTTGACCACCCGTGTCAGTACGGCCGCCGGCTTGCTCAGCAGCATGATCTGGCCACGAACCGGTTGGGGACGCACGTGCGAACCAAAAGCCTCGGCAAACCGCTGCGACCAGGCACCGCCGGCGAGAATCCAGACGCCCGCATCTTCTCGGCCGTGTGAACACTTCAGGTGGTCGATACGGCCGTCAGCGAGATGAACTTCTTGAACCTCGCTGTCAAAACAGAACTCGACACCTCGCTGGCGACACGAAGCCTCCAAGGCCTGCAGATGCCGTGGTGGCCGGATCTGCGTTTCTTCCGGAAGCAGAAGAGCACCGCTGAGCAGCCCGCGGTCTGCCGCTGGGGCAAGCGCGGGCTCCACCTGACCAAGGGCGGTCATCTCGATCCACTCGGTCACTGCTCCTCGGGTCTGCCAATCGTTGGCTTCCGCACGCAGGCGTGTCAGGCCAGCCTCGTGCACTGCGAGGTAGAGACCGCCACAGGTGGCCAGCCCGTTGTTGATGCCGGTCTCGTCGAGGAGTTCCTGATGCCAGTGCCGGTGGAGCCGGTCGCTCAATGTGGTCAGCTGCTCGCCCGGCCCTGCAGCAGAAAACGCAGGCGCGGGAGGAAAGATCCCCGACGCTGCCCAGGATGTGGTCTGCCGCGGCGGCTTACGGCTCAGCACCCGAACGGCAAGGCCTCGGCCCGCGAGTTCTCGAGCGATCGAGAGCCCAATGATGCCCGAACCGATGATACCGACGTCGACCATGCCGTGCGCAGCGAGAGCAGTTGAGAGACTCACAGGATGAGCCAGAACCGATTAGGAGTTGGTGGCAATCGATGGATCGTCGGCAATGTTGACCCACACATGCACGTGTGGTGCGCCGCGGAAGTGCCAGACGAACGCTGGACCTTCCAGACGCCAGTTGTCCCAGACGCCGTCGTTGCCGATGTCCTGGTCCTTGTAGAAAAGGAGGCGACAGCCTTCGAGCCCCCCCTGCTTTGCCAGGCACTCGCGGACCTCCTCCCGGTCTGAACCACGAAACGGTTCGAGCAACACGCCGAGCACTCGCGACAGTTCACCCTGCTGGTCACCGCTGAGGTCGGTGACCGCGATGCCCTGCGGGTTGGCCGTGTGCAGCTTTGCGCCTCGGAAGCCGACCGCATTCTCGCGCGGCGACTTTGCAACGAGTGCTGCGTCACGCTGCTTGCCGTCGAGCATCTCGTAGACCGCGTTGGCAGCGAGTGCCTGCGACCAGAAGACGTTGCCAGGATGGTCCTTGTCTTCGTCGAAGCCGCCAGCGTCGTGGCCGTAGAAGATCGGGCCACCGAAGGCGACGTGGTCTGCTGCATTGCCATCACAGCGGAGGGTCATGTGGCGGCCGGTCAGCAGGAACTGCGAAGGGCCGGCACCAGGCTCGCCGAGGATCGCGAATGACTGCTGGTGGCCAAAACCACCGGTGTCGTCCTCGAGCTGCTGATGAAAGCGGGCGTGCCACTCCGGGGCGATCAGCTGCTCGAAGATGTCGCGAGTCAGCTGCTTCTGATCAGCCGTGAAGAAGTCGCTCGAGAGGTCGGTGTCGTTGCAGTTCCAGTTGTTGGCCACGCGGGTTCGCAGCAGGCCAAACTTCGGATGCACGTAATCCCACGGACGGCAGACCTTCTCACGCTGGGCGGGTGTCAGCGTGGCGTGTAAGGCAGCAACGAGGCTCTCTGCCGTAGTCGCGGTGGACCCAGCTGCCGACGCGGTGGAGGCACCGAGCCGCCCAAGCGAAGAGCCGCAGGCAGCTGCCAGCGAACCCGCCAAGAACCCACGGCGTGGAAGGCTCCGCAGTGGACCAGCTGTATCGTTTCCCTGGAATGACTCGTGGGGCTGCATGGCTCACCTCTCTCAGTGTGACAGAACACCAAAGCTTATGCCTCCTATCAGACTCGATGCACAGCCCTCCGGGCAAGCCATGGCATGGTGGCGACCGCGGCTCTGGCTACAATCAGGCAGAACAAAGACCTGAAACGACGCGGCCAGTGCACTCCTCTGGCGGCAGGCAAACGCATTCGGAGGCCCCTGTGGCATCGAGCACTGCAGTCCAACCACCCTATTCGCGGGTTCCCGACCAGCTTGGCCGGTTTGGGGAGTATGGCGGTCGGTATGTTCCCGAGACGCTCTCCGCGGCCCTGGACGAGCTTGAACAGGCCTACGCTGACGCGGCCGCAGATCCTGCCTTTCAGCGGGAACTTGACGACCTCCTGAGGCGATTTGTGGGCCGCGAGACGCCCCTGCTGTTTGCCAACCGGCTCACGGAGCACGTTGGCGGCGCCCAGATCTACTTTAAGCGAGAAGACCTTAGCCACACCGGCGCCCACAAGATCAACAACACGCTTGGCCAGGGGCTCCTCGCTCTGCGGATGGGCAAGCGGAGGATTATCGCTGAGACAGGTGCCGGGCAGCATGGCGTGGCGACAGCGACGGCATGTGCTCGGTTTGGTCTTGAGTGTGTCGTCTACATGGGTGCCGAAGATGTGCGGCGGCAGGCTCCGAACGTCCGCAATATGCGGCTGATGGGGGCTGAGGTTCGGCCAGTCGAGAGTGGTTCACGAACGCTTCGTGATGCAATCAACGACGCGATGCGGGACTGGATGGGGTCCGTGGAGACCAGCCACTACATCATTGGGTCGGTCGTTGGGCCGCATCCGTTTCCGAAGATTGTGCGGGACTTCCAGAGTGTGATTGGCCGCGAAACCGTCGCCCAGTGCGAGCACGATCTTGGCCGCATGCCAGAGGTGGTAGTGGCCTGCGTTGGCGGTGGGAGCAACGCCGCCGGCATGTTCTATCCGTTCGTCGACATCGACGGGGTGCGGCTGGTCGGTGTTGAAGCGGGCGGCCACTCTGCCAGCCCGGGAAGTCATGCGGCGAGCCTCAGCCACGGCCAGCCGGGCGTGTTGCATGGCAGTCTGAGTTATGTGCTGCAGAATCAGGACGGGCAGACATCAGACGTCCACTCGGTTTCTGCAGGCCTCGATTATCCGGGCGTGGGGCCTGAACATGCCTACTGGCGGGATGCCGGTCGGGTGGACTACACGAGCGTGACCGATGCCGAGGCACTCGACGCTTTCGATCTTGTGGCTCGCCAGGAAGGCATTCTGCCCGCACTCGAAACATCTCATGCACTCGCCTGGACGATCCGCGAGGCAGCGAAGATGCCTCCAGAGGCAGTGATTGTCGTGTGCCTCTCGGGGCGTGGTGATAAGGATGCTGCCGAAATCGCACGGCTGCGGGGATTCTCAGAGGACATGAGTCATGGCTGAAGCAGCCGTTGATGCACCGATCACAAAACTTGCCGCCGCTCTCGCTCAGCGTGAGAAGGCGGGCGATGTCGTGGTGGCTCCTTTCCTCACCGCCGGTGATCCTGACATGGACTTCACCTTTGAGGCGTTGGAGGCCGCCCAGGCGGCCGGGGCAACGCTCTGTGAACTCGGCGTTCCCTACAGCGATCCCATCGCCGACGGGCCCGTTATTCAGGCCTCTTACACGCGGGCTCTCAACGCCGGAGCGTCCCTGGAAGGTGTGTTCGGCCTGGCCAGCAGAGCCTCAGCTCAGCTCAGCATGCCCCTGGTAGCCATGACCAGTTATTCGATCATCTTCCGACGCGGGATCGATCGGTTCGCCGGCGAAGCAGCGACCTCAGGCCTGACAGGACTGATTGTGCCCGACCTTCCGATTGAAGAGTCGGCGGCGCTCTCCAAGGCCTGCCGTCAGTCAGGTCTGGCTCTGGTGCGGCTAGTCACACCAACCACGCCACCTGAGCGGGCTGCCCGCATCGCTTCTGAGTCGACCGGTTTTCTCTACTGCGTGTCGGTGGCAGGAGTCACCGGAGAGCGGGTTAGCCTGCCGCAGCAGCTCAAAGACCGGGTGCTCTGGCTGAAAGAGCAGACGGACTTACCGATTCTCGTGGGCTTTGGGATCAGTCGCCCCGAACAGGTTCGGGAGGTGGGAGAGGTGGCTGACGGTGTGATCGTCGGCTCGGCGCTCGTGCGGCATCTCGAGGCGGCAGGCGGCTCTGGAAGCGATGCCCGACAGGCAGTGTTGGCGACGATTGCCAGCCATGTGGGCGACCTGGTCACTGCCGGCGGCTCTGCCCGTGGATCACGCACAGGTGGAGACGGTCGCTGAGGCGGCGTCGATCTCTCCTGAGGCGAGGGGACAGCGTTGGCTCTGCGGCCTCATGAGTTGTGCTCGCTCGGCTCTATTTGCTTAGCCGTGCTCACTGCTGGCAACGGATCGACGCCAGGCATCCAAGGCGTCGACACTCCACGCAGGCCAGCTGCCAGTCGGTCTGCTTCATGGCGAGCGAGTTTGCGTTTCTTACTATGCTGATGAAAAATTCCCTG
>Ga0182090_1495848_pt1 | contig 11208 bp, 9 predicted proteins | sample 041ome_24_FD_127767 | JGI IMG/M metagenome (GOLD analysis project Ga0182090, IMG submission 127767) | Metatranscriptome of coastal salt marsh microbial communities from the Groves Creek Marsh, Georgia, USA - 041408BS metaT (Metagenome... | ecosystem: Environmental > Aquatic > Marine > Intertidal... | reverse complement strand
ATTTTTTTGGTCTTTATTTTTATTTTCGAAGGGTGGGTGGGGGAATCATTTGCCGGGGTGTTATTATCCCTAAGTCTTCTCCTTGGTATTCTGAATATTTCCCAAATTAAAACCCCAAAGCTTTCTTCCAACCCCATCAATGTTGTTTTACTTGGGAGTTACACCGTTTTGATTACCTGCTTTTTTTATTGGAAGCAATGGAACCAAATGTAGGCAAGTTAGATGGTTATTTATACAGTAGGTACATTTGATTTATTACATGTCGGGCACTTGGCTTTATTGGAGTACTGTAAAACCTTGGGCGACACCTTAGCGGTTGGGGTGGGTTCTGACAGCGTGGTAAATTCTTACAAACCCAACCTGCCAATCATTCCCCTGGAGGAGCGCATGGAAATGTTGAGGGCCTTGAAATGCGTGGATGTTGTACACCCGTATTATGAATTGGAATATGTTTCAGGTTGTAAGGAAGTGAAGCCGGACATTTTTGTTATCGGTGAAGACTGGGGAAACAATACCCACAACCTGGATGTGGAGGCATACCTTTGCCGGGAAGGAAAGAAACTGATTCAAGTTTCTTACAACCCACGGACATCTTCCTCGAAGATAAAGCAAAATGTAATTGATCAATCCCACCGGGGTAAATACCTGGCTCAGGAAACTTTATTACATGAATGATTTTTTTGATCCTCCTGCCACCGGGAGGGTTGATGATTAATAATTTGATTCGATTATCTGGCGGACATCGAGAACTTCGGGGCTTGCGAGGCTATCCTTTTCTCTTCTCGCCTCGAGAGGACAGGGATGACCCGTGATTCCTCCGGCTTGCTCGTTACGCAAATGACTTTATGGCAAGCGATTTGTACTTGGCTGGTGCCATACTCGGAAAAATCCACCAAGTTGTACCCCCCGGGCCCCTTTATGGTATGAGCTGGCCTAAGCGGGTAAATGTATCCTCATGAAACCCCACGGCCTGCTTGATAAACACATCCCGTTCCAGGGGGTTGTTGATCTTTCGGGATTTTATGTAATCACCGGTTTTTAGAAGACCCCCCATCCAGGGACCCAACCCACCGGATGGGATGGGGAAGTCACTCCCGTGGGTTACGCGTGCTTGAACTTTGGGGTCGAGCAGAGGCTTGATGGTACGCCAGCGGTTGGGGCTGGCGAGGGCACTGTTGTCGGTGAAAAGCCGTGGGAAGTGATCCATCATCTTGAGTAGATCTCTGGTGTAATCGGGATCCCTAAGCCCGGATTTACCAGCGCCGTGGGCTGCAATCACCGTAACTCCGCATGAAAGGGGCAATCGAAGAATACGGGGGTCGGCATAGCTTGCATTGAGCACGGGTACCGAAAATTCACCGCCGGTGTGAGCAAGGAATGGCAGGCCGAGGTGGGCGAGTTTTTCCCAGAAAGGGCGGTACCTGGGGTTGGAGCAGTTGACAAGGTGGCAGTTGGGGAGAAGTTTGAGGACTTTGGCACCGGCATCGGCACAGCGTTCAAGTTCCTCGATGGCATCGGTGCGGGAGGGGTGAATGGAGCAGGCGGGGATAAGCTGAGGGTGTGCTTGGGCAATGGAAAGTACATGATCATTGGGGACATAGAACTGTGCTTTTGCCTGGAGGCAATCTCCGTCTTCGCTGTAGGGATAGTCCATAGCGAGCAGGAGGACGGCATCCAGGGATGACTGGGTGATCAGGCGGGTCAATCTCTCCTCATAGGCCCGGTCGAGCCCAAGTTTTTGGCTGGCTTGTAAAATACCCGCCTGGGCTTTCACCACCGGTTCCATGATGCGGTCGAGCAGGGTATGTGACCGGAGCCAGCATCCGCTTCCATTGGAGCCGTCACCCACGAAGTGAACATGGCCATCGATTTTCACAAGTTATCGGGCAGTTAGAGCTTTTGGAGCAGGTTTTTGAGGCTTTCTTCCCGCCTGGCCTGTAGGTGGCTTTGCAGGGCCTGCCTCGATTTTTGGGGCAGGCGGGAAACCAGGTAGCAGAACGCCCCGAGTACAATGAGCCCGAAGATGGACCCCGGGGAAAAACCGAAAAGAAAAAGCACAGAACAGAGCCCAAGAAGCCAGGTGACGGTGCTAAGGGCATAGACTGACCAGGTAAGTTTTTTGGCGGTGGAAAGAAAAAGCATGGGCTTTTCGCAGGCGATGCAGTGGGGAACCTCAACATTTTCGGAGTAAGCCCCGCCTTCAAGATCGGAGCGCCTGATGGTGTCCCATTTTTTCCGGTAGTCGGAGAAGCGATGACAGTGCAGGCACCAGGGCTCTTCCACTTGGGCTGCGGTCTCGATTATTTCTATCTCCTGATCATCTTCCTTCATATGAAAATTCAATCATGGTGGAAAAAAAAGATTTCTCCAATCACGGAATCAGGAACCAGTGTGATGTGGGATTTGTGGCTCAGCAGGTTTCCTCCTGCTCTCAGGAAAGGCTGTCTGTTCTTATTTCTTGGGTCCCTCGGAAATCTGAAAGATGGTCTTGGAGATGATTTTTAAAAGGGTGCCGAGGGAGTTTTTGTCGGAATCGGTAAACACCAGCCGAAGAGTTCCGGTGCCGTTATTTTTGCCGGAGTTGGAGGAGGCTTCCAAGTGGGAGATTTCCTTGATCATGTCCATGGCCTCACCAGGTGGGATGGGCAGTCCCATGTCGAGAAGGGGCTCAACTTTGAAAATCATTACAAAATCATTTTCCTTATAGACAGGCATGGAGCCCCCCGATACCGGGTTGGCCACCGAGCCAGATTGGGAAGCTTCGATATGGTCCTTGCTGGCGACAATGAGAAAGTCATCTTTTTCGGTAACCGCATAGCCTTGCATCATGGCCAGTCCCAGCCCCATGGCAAAGGGGGGGGAGGCTTTGAGGGTCGCCCATTTCTCAGTGTCGATAGATGCCCCTAAGATAAACTCGGGCTTGGGCATGGCCGCCATGAGCATGGCGGTTGGGTCCATCATGGGCAAAGCTGCATCCCCGGAGCCTGCAGGGCTGGGGAGAGCGTCCATGTCCTCCATTTCAATATCTCCAAATGGGTCATCCTGGGCAGCATCGGCCAGGGAGGCGGGGTCGGGCATTTTGATATCGGTAAGCGAGAGCATGAATTCTCCGGTGAAGGTGTTGATGACATCCCGTATGCTTAAGTTGCCGAGTTCAGCAATGGGTTGATCCAGGTTGAATTCATCCTCAAACTCGGGGATGATATCTTTTTCGAGGTATTTTATAAATTTGGGAAGGTTGGTCGCGAAGCCAAGTGAAAAAATTGCATCGGATGGGGTTAATTTTAGGATCCCGTCGGAAAATTCCCCTTTCCCGTAAACGAGTTCATCGTTGGGGGTTTTTAAAAGGATGTCCATCCGCATTTCCCCGGCTTCAAAATTGAGGGTAAGTTGTCCTTCGCTTCCCGCGAGGCTCTCCGTATTCCAGTGATCGATCTCGGGAAAACTTGCGGACTCCCAAATGGATTCTCCTCCAAACCATAAACTCATATCATGTTTTTCCTGGCTTAAAGAGGAGAAGCTTTCCTTGCTGCCTAGTAAGCCATCCGATCCATCCGCCTTCATAAATTTTATCAGGGCAGATTCGGCTAGGACTGGGCTTTCCGTAAGGCAGAGGTAGAAAAAATCGGGACCGATGGCCAGGCTTTCATTTCCCTCAATTTTATAGAGCTCGTATCCATCTTTTTGGGTGGGTTTTGACTGGTTGGCCACAAGCTCAAAGGTGTTTTTAAACTTTTCCCGGTCCGATAATTTCCCGGCAAACCCAAGGGTGAATTGCTCTGCTTGGCCCTCAGCGGGTGATAAATGTGCCTGGAGGGGTTCAGACAGGTCAAGCCCGACAGTGGCAGGTTCTTTGATTATATTGCCCACCATCGGAGGAATGCCAGGGGGGAGAAGGGAAAGGATATCGTCTCCTCCTTTACTCAGGAGTTCATCGAGCCGGGTGAGAAAGACCATACCGGCATCGGCAGGGATGCGGGAGAGCAGGGGAATAATGGGGGGAGATTTCTCCTCGGGTGCCGGGGTGCCAGCCAGGTCATCGGGATTATTTCCCTCCGTGCCTGACTCTGTTTGCTTCCCCTCAAATTCGCTTTTTCCCTCTTCCTGACCTTCGGTTTCCTCTCCGGTAAAAATAATCAGCAGGGTGGTGATGATGGCAGCCAGGGCGACCACTGCAATAGAACTCCAGATGATAATTTTCTTTTTGGAGCGAGCAGGAGAGGCGGCTTGGGGGGTGGCAGCCTGGGCGCTTTGAGGAGCTGCTTGTGTAGCCTTGGCTTGGGCAGGTTGGGCTTGGGGGGTGGCAGCCTGGCTGATGCCGGGGACCTGGGCAACCGTTACCCAGTTTTGTCCATCGTAACAGGCTTGGTCCTGGACGGTGAAGGATCCCTTTTGGACATATTGCTGCATTTGTTCAAGGGTGTAGGGACCGTACTGGGTACCATCTTTGTGGACATAGATATTCATGAAGGAGTGGGCTGGCTGGTTTTATAAAAGTTAAAAATAATTAAACCCCGCTATCAAGGATTAATATTTGTATGATATTATGGAAAAGTAAGCAGGGGAATGTACGATTTGCATCGAATCCTCAGGGTAATCATTTATTGTAAAACGGATGCGGGCATATTGTAACGACCGAGTAGGAGGGAGGGCATGAAGCAACAAATCTTTTTGGCTCTTCGGCAAAATTTTATCCCTGGTTTATTTCTATGGTTTTTTGGCTTATTGATGGTTGTTTGTTTTTACTATGTGGAAGGCTCCCGCTCCTGGTTTGAGCAAATCATTCAGTTGAAAATGACCTATGGTTACGCTTACTCCGCGGTATCGACCGCTTTGTTTGGTGGGCTGATTCCTTATGTTTTCATGCGCGTGAGTGGAAGAGACCGCCTGGGGAGTGCCTGGGGTATGGGGTCGGTTTTTGTGGGCTACTGGGCATTGCGCGGAATGGATGTGGATGCCTTTTACCGCCTGCAGGCATTTCTTTTTGGGCAGGGTGTTGACTGGAAGACCATCGCCTGCAAGGTCTTTGTGGACCAATTTGTTTACTGTGTGATCTGGGCCACTCCGATCACTGCCTTGTTTTACGGGTGGAAAGAGGCGGGGTACTCGATACGCAGGTGGAAGCGGGAAAAGAAAGTAGGAGAATTTTGGAATAAGATGATCATCTTTAATCTTACCACCTGGATGGTATGGACACCGGCAACGGCAATTGTGTACTCCCTTCCATCCGCATTACAAATCCCTCTTTTTAACCTGACACTTTGCTTTTTTGTACTGCTGGTGAGTGTGTACGGGAAAAGATGAGTGGGGGCTTATCTTGGAATTGCCTCGCCCGATCCGCTATTGGGGCGGGGCGGTGGGGGTTCTCTCCCGGTGTGGCGGTCTTTTAATAATGGAGTGAGGTGGGTCTGTCGGGGGTACACCCAATTCCTGCCGATGAATTGCCAGCTGCCGAATAAGCCGGTTCTGAGTTTCCATATATTTGGCCGTACCATAAACACTCTTCATTTCAGAGGGATCACTTTTGAGGTCGAACAGTTCCCACTGCTGGACATCCTTTTCATAGAAATGAATTAATTTATAGCGACCATCTGCGACTCCATAGTGTCTTCTCACATAGTGAGAGCCTGGGTATTCGTAATAATGATAATAAAAACTTTTTCGCCAGTCTTTTGGGGTTTTTCCCTGGAGCAGGGAGACTATGGAGTGACCATGCAGATCTTTGGGTGAATCAATACCTGCCACTTCGCAGAAGGTACTGGCAAAATCAATCGGAGATACAATGTCCGCATTCCGGCTCCCGGGTTTGACCACCCCGGGCCAGCGGACCAGCATGGGAGTACGCAGGGATTCCTCATACATCCATCGCTTATCAAACCAGCCGTGTTCGCCCAGGTAAAACCCCTGATCCGAGCAGTAGATTACAATGGTGTCTTTTTCCAGTCCCGCATCCTTGAGGTAGGCAAGCATTTGCCCGACTCCGTCATCCACGGAGGCAATGCAACGGAGGTAATCTTTTACATAACGCTGGTATTTCCAACGCACCAAGTCTTTCCCGTGGAGGTTGGCTTTTCTGAAGTCTTGGTTTTTTGGTTTGTAGGCGGCTTCCCAAATCTTTCTTTGCGGGGGCGTGAGGTTGTGAGGGGTATGCAATTTTAAATCCCCATGGTTCATGGTTTCAGCAATGGTCATGTCCTGTTGGTAAGCGGCCAGGGTTCTACCTTTGTAATCATCAAAAAGAGTTGCAGGCTCGGGCAGGGTGACATCGTCATATTTATTGAGATACTTGGGTCCGGGCTGCCAGTTTCGGTGGGGTGCCTTGTGCTGGTACATAAGCATGAATGGCTTTTCTTTGTCCCGTTTGTTTTTCATCCAATTGAGGGCACGGTCAGTGATGATATCCGTGGTGTAACCCACATGCCTGATGATTTCATCATGCTTACCGTCGCCATCTTTATCCAATCGCATCCGTGGGTTGTAATAGGGTCCCTGGCCGATCAGAACTTCAGAGTAGTCATATCCTTGTGGGGCCATATGAGCCCCCAGGTGCCACTTCCCAACCACTGCGGTGGCGTATCCTGCCTTTCGGAGTAATTTGGGGAAGGTTTGCTGGGTGCCATCGAACTGATTTCCATTTACCAGGAAGCCGTTGGCATGGGAGTATTTCCCGGTCTGGATTGCCGCTCTCATCGGACCGCAAATTGAATTGGTTACATAACACTGCTCGAAAAGCATCCCATCCCGGGCCAGCGAATCGATATGGGGGGTTGGGCAATAATCCTTGAGCCAGGAATTGTAGGAACCTACGGCCTGATACGCGTGGTCATCCGTAAATATGAAAAGAATATTTGGCTTTTTTTGGGCCCATAAGACAAAACTTGAAAAGAGGATGAAAGTGATGATTAACTTCATGAATCAATCAAGGTGTATGCTATGATTACCGTCAAGAGATTAAGAACTTTTATGGTAATTGAAGCCACAGAGAGTGGGGCAATATTTTAAGTAATAACTCTCAAGTGATGGGGATACCCCCAGGGGCGGTATGATAATCGCGGGGATTCCTTATGTTCCGCAGAATGTCTGGTAGACTTTCTCTGTTTGTTTCGGTTGAGCTTGGTAGGGGAGCAGATGATCTCCGTCTTCATAAGGTCGTTCAATGGCCTGAAGGAGTCGCTTGAAAGGTTCGATGTCACCCTGCTCTCCAGCAGTCAGGGCTTCCTCCACTTTATGATTGCGGGGAATAACTGCCGGGTTGACGGTGCCCATCAAAGATAAGGAGGAGTCGAGGCCTTTGGGTTCTTTTTTAAGTCGTTCCTGCCAGCGGGTATGCCAAATTTCAAAATTATCAGTTTTAAATAGCTCGTTTTCGGAAAGTTCCGCTTTACCTAAGTGGCAAAAAGTATTTGTAAAATCGGCTTTGGTTTTGTGCATCCAGTCGAGCAGGTCGGTGATCAGTTTTTCATCCTCTTTTTGGGGATCTGCCAGCCCAAGCTTGGACCTCATCATGGAAAGCCACATGGTTTTATAAACCGGTTCAAATGAATTCAGTAATGCCTCTGCCTCCTCGATGACCTCTTCTCTTTTACCCGGCATGAGAGGCAATAAACTTTCTGCGAGGCGGGCGATATTCCATTGGGCGATGTAGGGCTGGTTTGCATAGGCATAGCGGCCTTTGTGGTCGATTGAGCTGAATACGGTATCCGGAGCAAAGCTGTCCATGAATGCACAGGGCCCATAATCAATGGTTTCACCGGAGAGTGCCATGTTGTCGGTGTTCATTACCCCATGGATAAAGCCCACTCTCATCCAGTGGGTGATCAGCTCAGCCTGCTGGTAAATGACCGCCTCAAGCAGAGCGAGCGGTTGGTTTTCCTTTTCCTTGATTTCAGGGAAATGCCTCTCGATGAGGTAGTGGAGAAGTTTTTCGGTGATGGTTTTATCTTCGAGAAGGGAGGTGAACTCAAAGGTTCCCACCCGAATGTGAGAGGAGGCGATACGGCTGAGTATCGCTCCGGGTAATGGGGTTTCCCGGTACACGGTTTCCCCCGTGGATACCACAGCCAGGCTTCGGGTGGTGGGCACGCCGAGGGCGTGCATAGCTTCACTGATAATGTACTCGCGAAGCATGGGGCCTACGGCGGCCCGTCCATCTCCACCCCGGGAGTAGGGTGTTCTGCCCGAGCCTTTGAGTTGGAGATCGAAACGTTGGCCGGCAGGTGAAAGAAATTCTCCCAGGACTATCGCCCGCCCGTCACCCAGGACGGTGAAGTTCCCAAATTGATGACCGGCATAGGCCTGGGCGAAGGGAGTGGTTCCCTCCGGTACTCGGTTGCCGGAAAGAAAGTGGGTTCTTTCCTTTTCGGAGATATTTCCCAAGTCGAGTCCGAGTTCATCAGCAAGGTTTTGGTTGTAGATGATGAGTTTGGGCTCGCTGACCGGGGTGGGGGAGAGCTTGGAAAAAAGCGACGCGGGCAGGGTCGTGTAGGTGGGGTCCAAACATATTTTGAATCTCGACATGTTATTCTTTGGATAAGCTATCCGGGGAAGCATTCCTGGCAACCTGCAAGAATTGCTGGATAAAGTTTTACAGCCGAGGGGAGCCGGGAAATAAATTTTCTGAACTTTACCGGGAGGCGGGGTTGGGCAGGGATTTGACCCCACCCTTGGGCACTTCCATCTTGGCAGTCCACACGATGGCGTTGAGGACGCAGGTGCGGAAATCATCCTGATTCCAGGAGGTGTGATGGTGGGCACCGGTTACACCAAAGGCCCGTTGTCCGTTGGGTCTCTCTGAAGCCCAGCCAACATGTTGCTTTTCTTTTCTTTCCAAGACTGATTTCCGGACATGGGGGTTGTTGCTGTGCGGGCCATCTCCGCGCTTCAAGGTACTCTCGGGGGGCAGGGCACTGAGGATGGGGGTGACCCCTTTCATGTTGTCCCGAAATTTCATGTGATAGTACCACTCGTCCTTGAGGGAGAAAGGTTTTACGCCCCGGGTGATGGGGTGCTGGGGGAGGGATTGAAAGTCGGCGGTCCAATGAGGGTTGACCGACCAAAAAACTTCAAAGTATCCACCGAGCCACTTCTTCATCATGTCCCCGGGGGCTCCCTTGGGTACTTCCACGGCGTAGTGCACACAGACCAGGCCCACTCCTTTTTCCGCCAGGGCATCAAACTGCTTGAGGCTTTTATTGATCGGATGCCTTCCTCCCCCATCGGAGAGGATCACCACCGTGGCGGCATCGTTGAAAATGGAAGGGTCCGTGGGCCAGCCCCCTTTGTGCACCGCGGTGACGATGGGTAAGCCCGACTCCTGGGTCAGGGCACGGGATAAAAGGTCCACCCCGGGTCCCCAGTCGTGGGCTCCCTTGCCATGACTGTCCTTGCCGGCAACCAAAACGATCTTTGTCTTGGTTTCAGCGGGGCTCGCCGAGACATGGAGGAAGCTGAAATAGGCCAAAGATAATAAAATAGATAAAATTCGCATAAATTATTCTCTATTGTATTAAGCATCATAAACAACGAAAAACAACTGGCTCCCTTAAAATTTTAGAAAAAGTTACCCTGATTGGGCCTGCAAGTAATTGAGTTGTCAGAACTTAAACAAATAGCTTTTTTTGAAGGATGGATTTATTCTCGGAAATTGAAAGATGGGTTGTGGCCAATTTACAGTCCGCGGGACTCGCTGAAGAATATGGGGTGTATGCCTATGCGGGGCTTGCTTTTACCGTAATCCTTATCCTCGGGTGGTTTGCCAATTTACTGGTCAAACGGTTTCTGCTGGAAATCCTGCGCTCCCTGGCCAAAAAGACCAGGACCCGGTTGGCGGAGTACCTTTTACAGGAAAGCTTTTTTCTGCGCCTTTCCCACCTCGCCCCCGCTTTTGTGATCAGTTCACTATCGGAGTGGGTGTTTGCCGGTTACGAAGTATTGGGCGGTGTAATCACTGTGGTGATCAATCTTTATTTGGTTGTCATTGTCCTGTGGGTGGTGGATGCGATTATTGACACTTTGCACAAGCTCTATGAGGAGAGTTCGATATCGGCCAAGCTTCCATTAAAAGGCATCTGCCAGGCGGTCAAGATTGTGGTCAATGTGACGGGTATCATTTTTATCCTCTCGATTTTACTGGATAAGTCGCCCCTGTATTTCTTTTCAGGCTTGGGTGCCCTGACCGCGGTCTTACTCTTGGTTTTCAAGGATGTAATTCTTGGCCTGGTTGCCGGTATCCAGCTCACTGCCAATAATATGGTTCGCAAGGGTGATTGGGTGGAGATGCCCAAGTACGGAGCGGATGGGGATGTGATCGATGTTGCCCTGACCACGATCAAAATTCAAAACTGGGACAAGACCATCACCACCATCCCGGCCCATGCTTTTGTAAGTGATGCCTTTAAAAACTGGCGTTCCATGAGCGAGTCCGGAGGCAGGCGTATCAAGAGAAGTATTAATCTCGACCTCTCCAGTGTCCGCTTTCTCAACGACAAAGAGGTGAAAGACCTGGAAGGCATCGAACTGCTTACCGGGTATTTGCAGAAGAAGAGGACCGAAATTGGGGACGGTGGCTTAGATCTGGATAAGCATGGCCTGGCGGCTCCACTTCTCAATAGTCGAAACCTTACAAATTCCGGAACTTTTCGGGCCTATTGTATCGAATACCTACGGGCCCATCCTGCTATTCATAAAGAAGGGATGACCTTCCTGGTCCGCCAACTTGCTCCCACAGAAAAGGGCTTACCCATTGAGATTTATGTATTTGTAAACGATGTGCGCTGGGTGGAGTACGAAGGAATACAGTCTGATATATTTGACCACCTCCTTGCCTCTCTTCCTGTTTTTAGTCTTCGGGCTTTTCAGTTTCCAAGCGATGCCAGCCTTGCCCATCTTGGTAAATAGGAAACTTTTTACCCGGGGGCTTTGTCTCCCCATGCTTCTTTTTATTTGGTCAGGTTGTGCACCTAAGCCAATGGAACTTGCGGATTTCACCAGTGACGGATGCAGTTTGTTTTTGGATGGTACTTTTGAGCAGCCCGAGCTCTGGAAAGAATGCTGTCATCGTCATGATATCGCCTATTGGCGCGGAGGGACAAAAGAGGAAAGAGAGCAGGCGGATCTTGCCTTTAAGCATTGTGTGGAGAAAAAAACCGGAAATGCACCGCTTGCAGAACTTATGTACCAGGCAGTGCGGGCAGGAGGAGAGCCTTATTT
>Ga0182090_1152952_pt1 | contig 11239 bp, 12 predicted proteins | sample 041ome_24_FD_127767 | JGI IMG/M metagenome (GOLD analysis project Ga0182090, IMG submission 127767) | Metatranscriptome of coastal salt marsh microbial communities from the Groves Creek Marsh, Georgia, USA - 041408BS metaT (Metagenome... | ecosystem: Environmental > Aquatic > Marine > Intertidal... | reverse complement strand
TATCTCGCACCGGCATCGTTTGAAGCGGGCTTTATGTCATCCGCTCACACCGATGACGACATCGCCGCCACCGTAGACGCCGCCCGGGCGGCCTTTGCAGCACTGTAGGGAACGGGAGTCGACTATGAGTGCACGTGGAGCTTTTCCTCACACCCGGATGAGGCGACTGAGAGCGTCAGCATTTGCCCGCGACATGGTGCGCGAAAGCACGCTGAGCCCTGCGGACTTCATCTACCCGGTTTTCGTTTTAGAAGGCAGTGAGCAACGCGAAGCCGTGCCCTCAATGCCGGGTGTGGAGCGCCTGAGTATCGACCTGCTGGTTAAACTGGCCAAAGAAGCAAACGCAATGGGCATCCCCGCATTGGCGCTATTCCCCGTGGTCGGTCAGGAGAACAAATCCCTCCTCGCTGAAGCTGCTTATGAAACCGATGGATTGGTGCAGCGCGCGGTGGCCGAACTGAAGTCGGCGGTGCCCGAGATTGGCGTGATCACGGACGTCGCACTGGACCCCTATACCACCCACGGACAGGACGGGATCATCGATGAAGCCGGATATGTGCTGAACGACGTCACCAGTGACACCTTGGTCAAACAGGCGCTCAGTCATGCTGCGGCGGGTGCCGATGTGGTGGCACCCTCTGACATGATGGATGGACGTATTGGCGCGATTCGCAGCGCACTTGAGAATGAAGGTCATATCAACACACTCATCCTCTCCTATGCGGCGAAGTATGCGTCCACTTACTACGGGCCCTTCCGAGATGCTGTCGGGTCCGCCGCCAACATCAAAGGCGGCGACAAGAAGACCTACCAAATGGACCCTGGCAACAGCGACGAGGCAATCCATGAAGTCGCTCTGGATCTGCAGGAAGGCGCCGACATGGTCATGGTGAAGCCGGGTATGCCGTATCTGGATATCGTGCGGCGCGTTAAAACCGAGCTACAAGTGCCGACCTTTGCCTATCAAGTGAGTGGTGAGTACGCGATGCACCAGGCAGCCTTTGCACAGGACTGGCTGAGTCGCGACGCGGTGATGCTCGAGTCGCTACTCTGTTTTAAGCGCGCTGGCGCTGACGGCATCCTCACCTATTTCGCAATGGATGCGGCCCGACTCCTCAACGGGTAAACACGCCTTGCGGCACTTCATCACCGCGATGCTCACTCCCCTGCTAGCTGTCATGCTGGCTGGGCCGGCTGTGAGTCAACCCGATGCCACGGGCGCCGATTGCAGTTGCTTGTGGGAGGGAAGCTTTTCCGAGGTTGCGCACCAAACCGATTTGGTGGTGCTGGCTGAGGTGCAAACAAGCAAAGGCAACGCAGTGGATCTTGTTCCCGAGCGGGTACTGCAAGGCAACTTCTGGCTCGACACCCTTCGCGTCTGGATGCAAACCAAGGATTACTGTCGCCCCCCGGCCGAAAACTTTCCCTTGGGCAGTCGCTGGATCATGGCGCTCTCCCAGATTCAGGAGATTCCCGAGGATGGCTTTGACCCCTCTACGCCCAATCAGAGCTTCGGACGGCCCTACGACTACACCCTATCAAGTTGCGGCGGTTATTGGTTGCGAGTGAACGGCGGCACAGTGACCGGCAATTTGGTGCCCGGTATGCCGCGCTTTTACCACCAGCCGGATATGTCACCCGTGCTGGTAGATCTCATTGCCGGTTACTTGAAGGGAACGGTATCCACCCAAGCGTTGGCTGAGGCAAGCCGGGAGCGCCCGGAAGCCGTTAATGAACTGATCTTGGACACCCGAAGCTTTCTCAGAGGCCAAGCGGATTGGCTCCCCGATCAAGACGCAGACCCACCGGCTGAGGCGCCTGAATAAGGCAAGTGCCGGATTAACGCAGGGAACGGATACCTCGCAGGGGTAATAAGGCCCGTGCCCCTCTCTCCACTCTGTCTCTGCTGCTTTAATCTAATCTGCTACTTTCCGCCTCGTTAGGCGCGCCGGCAGCAGCTGCCGTTGAGTGCGACCGCAACTCGCACCACAACAGAGAACCCGTTAGACCCTACCGTTTCAACAAACCCATCATCTCGTCGATCATCATCAACGAGAGACCCCAGATCCGATAACTTGAGTAAAGAAAAGAGTCTGTCTCCATCTTCTGACCTTTCCATTCCCATTCCAGTGGCTCTCGATTCGCCTCATCCAACAGGAAGTGGAGTGGCACCCAGACGGTGTCATCCACCTCGTGGTTGGGCGTCAGCGCCGGCAACTCGCTAACCTGAAAGATGAAGGGTGTGACCAGCATTTCGGGACGATCCTTGCGCCAACCGGTGTTCACGTCCGACAGCTCACCCAAAGGTGTGCCCCACTGTTCTAGGTCAACGCCGATCTCCTCCTGGGTCTCTCGCAGCGCGCATGACAGGTTTGAGCTATCGCCCGGATCCCGCCGGCCACCCGGAAAGCCCATGTGCCCCGACCAGGGATCCCCCTCACGGGTTGCCCGGCGGATCATGAGCATCTCGGTCGCCTCGACGCCCTCCCGCACCATAATGGCCACAGCGGCTCGGCTAGCGCTTGGCGTGGCCCCGGCTTCCTCCTTGGCGAAGTCTTGCAAGCGGCGCTCGAGTTGTCGGGTCAGGTCTCGCATCTATTTCCTAGGGGTATTTGGCCTAAAAAGGCCAATGTTGGCGCGCGTTGCGCAGTCCTGTTGCTCAGTGATGAGGCAACGCATCGTATACAACCTAGATAGTTACCGGCAAAGCGGCTAAAACGGATGACAGGTTGCGACGCATCCCAGCAGGTGTTCCGGTATCATGCATCGCTTTCCACTACCCACAGGGACCACTCGGTGAAACCCTACGCGGCCTACGCCATTGGTGCAGCACTCGTCGATACCGAAATACAGGTCACCGACGAAGAGCTCGCCGCTTTGAATGTTGAAAAAGGCATGATGACGCTAGTCGACCAGGATCGGCAGACTGACATGCTGGCGCAGCTCTCTGAGCATCTGATTCGAGCGAGTCATGCATCGGGTGGCAGTGCGGGGAATAGCATGATTGCCACCGCCCTGATGGGCGCGCCCACCTACATGAGTTGCAAGGTGGCGCAAGACGCCGACGGCGATATCTACCTCGCGGATCTGGAACAGTCGGGGGTTGCTCATGGTCTGAACGACCAACGCAAAGAGGGGGTCACCGGCAAGTGCATTGTGCTTATCACCCCCGACGCCGAGCGCTCACTCAATACCCACCTAGGCATCTCGGAGACGCTGTCGACCGGCGAGGTCGATGAAGCCGCCATCAAGGACTCCGAGTGGGTTTATCTCGAGGGGTATCTGGTGACTTCGCCGACCGGACACGCCGCCGCACTGAAAACCAAGTCGCTCGCTGAGCAACATGGAGTGCGCACCGCTGTCAGCTTCTCTGACCCAGGCATGGTCAAATTTTTCAGAGACAACATGGCGGCCATAGTCGCAGGTGGCGTGGAGTTGGTGTTCTGCAATGAATCCGAGGCACTCGAATGGGGACAGTGTGACGATCTCGATACCGCGATTGAGGCCATCAAAGCGGTCGCACGACGTTTTGTCATCACTTTGGGTGCCGAGGGCGCAGTGACATGGGATGGCGAAGCGCTGCATCGGGTCCCCGCCAAGCCGGTTAACGCTGTCAACACTAACGGTGCGGGCGACATGTTCGCTGGCGCGTTTCTTTACGCGCTATCCCGGGGTGAGACGGATCTGCGCGCCACCGAATTTGCCACCCTCGCAGCGGGGGAAGTAGTAAAATACTTCGGTCCACGGCTCGATCGAGACGCTTGTCTCGGCCTGCGCCGCGAATTTTTTGGTGACTGAGCTCTCAGCACCCCCAACGGGAAGAACAACGGTTCATGAGCGATAAAGAAATCAAACCTGTCATCAAAGCAGATCCGCTGTATCAGATGCTGCGGCAGGAAGATGTAGACAGCTTTAATGCCAGCCGGGATTCGCTGGACACAAGTGAACTCACGGGCGGCGACTATCGGGGCCGCGATCTGCGGCGAATGAATGCCCGCGGGCTCGACTTTTCCAATGCCTACTTTCGCAATTGCGATTTGAGTGGCATCGACTTTCGGGAGACCAATCTGGAAGGTGCCAGCTTGATGGATGCCAAGGTCTCGGGGGTTTACTTTCCCGAGGCACTCAGCGCCAATGAGATTCGGCTCTCTTTGGATCATGGCACACGTTTGCGCTATCACAGGGACTAACCGCTTATGACAGGCAAGGATGCCTCAACAACGCCGCGGCGTGCGGCGATCAGCATGTGGCTCGCTTGGTTTGCCGCTGCCCTGTTGCTCTCGGCGGGTCAACTGGCAGCCCACGCACAAAATAGCCTCGCTGAGGCACTGCAACAGCAAAGCGAATTCTTGCCCGTTCGTGAGGCGTACCAACTCGATGGTGCAGTCACCGCAGACGGAACACTGCGTCTCTACTGGCGGATCACCGAGGGGTACTACCTCTATCAGCACGCCTTTAAAGTCAGAGATTACGATAGCCCGGGTGCGCCGGGCATGGCGATCGAATTTCCGCCAGCGATTGCGAAAACCGATGAGTTCTTTGGCGATGTGTCGGTGTATTACGACGAGGCCGATCTATCCGTCGGGCTGTCCGGTGTCGATGCACCGCTGACCCTGGCAGTCACGTATCAAGGCTGCGCAGATGCGGGGCTGTGCTATCCCCCTGAGACCGATTATCTGAAGGTGGATGTGACCAACGGCACGGTCACTGCGACTGACCCTGGCAAGCCACCCGCTCGTGTAACTACACCACCGGCTACCGGCGCGGATATGACTCTGCTTCTCGCAATGGGCCTCGCTGTGCTTGGGGGGCTCATCCTCAATGCCATGCCTTGTGTCTTTCCGATCCTGTCACTCAAGGTGCTGAGCTTTGCGACGGGTGACCCTGACGAGCACCGCCGGCACGGATTGATCTATCTAGCGGGCGTAGTGAGCTCTTTTGTTTTGATTGCCGCGGTACTCATCGGCTTGCAGAGTGCCGGACGCTGGGTTGGCTGGGGGTTCCAGCTCCAATCGACCGGATTTGTCATTGGTCTGGCTTACCTGTTCGTCCTGATGGGTCTATCGCTCTCTGGACTGGTGCTCATTGGTGGCCGCTGGATGAATCTCGGAGCAGGCCTAGCGACCGCACCCGGAGCCAGAGGCAGTTTCTTTACCGGCGTCTTGGCAGTGGTTGTCGCCAGCCCCTGTACGGCGCCATTTATGGGGAGCGCGCTCGGGTTCGCACTCACGCAGCCACCGCTGGCCGCGCTCAGCGTTTTTGCAGCTTTGGGTGTGGGGATGGCCCTACCCATGGTCGCCATCAGTAGCAGTGCCACCGCCAGAGCATGGCTTCCTAAACCTGGGGCCTGGATGGATACGCTCAAGCAGGTGATGGCGTTCCCGTTGTATCTCACTGCCGTGTGGCTGCTGTGGGTAGCCGGCAAGCAGAGCGGGGTCGACACCATGGCCGCCGCGGCAGCGGGCCTGGTGATGTTGGCACTAGGATTGACGCTACTTCAGGGTCAGATCGTTGCGCGTGCCGCAGGTGCCGCCTGCCTTATCGGTGCAGTGCTGCTGGGCGGCGTGCGAGGTGATGCGGGCGCCACGGCGACAGGCGAGCGAGACGGTACCGTGCGCTGGTCGCCCGAAGCACTTGCATCACTGAGAGCTCAGGGCACTCCGGTATTTGTCGACGTCACCGCAGACTGGTGCATTACTTGTTTGGCCAACGAGCAGGCCGTGCTGTTTACCGACGAAATGACCCGCGCCTTTGCTGACGCTGGCGTGACCTACATGGTGGCCGACTGGACCAATTATGACCCCGAAATCGGTACCTTCGTTCGTGAGCATGGGCGCAATGGTATACCGCTGTATGTCATGTATGCGGGCAATCTACAGTCTGCACCCTTGATACTGCCGCAAATATTGACCACCGGGATCGTTCGCGACGCGCTACAAAGCGTTTCACAGTGAGGGCGCTTCGATAGCGTGCGGAGCCGTCTGGCGATGTCACCGGACGCCGTCAGACCTGCTCACCCAGCACGGACTCGAGGGTGATAAGGGAATTCAGGCCGAGCCGCAGACGTCTATCAATCAGAGGAACCGACGACATGAATCATGCTCGACCACAACAACAAGCCGTTTACAGGGCGATGATGCTCATGTTCGCCATGGCTGGGGCAAGCTCGCCAATCGCGGCAGAGGAAATGCTGCACTGGCAGGGCGCCTGGGTACGGAGCTTGCCACCCGGTGCAGAGGTAACCGCAGCGTACGGCACGCTCATGAACCACGGAGCTGAGGTTGTCAGTATTACCAACATCAGCAGCACACTGGGTAACGAGGCGCAAATGCATGACGTGATGAGCGAGGGCGATCAGCGGCGCATGGTACACCTGCCTTCCGTCGATATTGCGCCGGGCGAATCGTTGTTGTTTCAACCGGGTGGTCGCCACATCATGCTGATCGGTGTCACTGAGACACCCGCTGAGGGCAGCAATATCGAACTTTGTGCAGAGAGTGCGGCGGGTAATCGAACTTGTACGCAAGCCAAGGTCAGGCGACAGGCCTCGGAGCATCACGATACGCACAGCGGTCATGATCACTGATGACGGAATCCTCTATCGACACTGAGACCCCATCAAAAGACCGCGTAGGCAGTCGCTGGCGCCAATGGCTTACCCGCCTTAAACCCGATGCGGCGGGATCGGATCCCCGTAAGCTGGGCAAATGGAGCGGCGTCATCATCGGCATCTATCTGCTGGTGACCACTGGCCTCGGCATTTATTGGAGTGGCACACCTGACCATTTTGCGGTCAGGGAGAACGCAGCGCGCTATGCCACTAACACTCAACAAGAAGTGGTCACGGGCACTACGACCGTCGCCGCTTTGCAGGAAGTCATTCGCATACTGCTCGAAAAACCGGGCGGCTACCTGCACAACGATGTGTTCCCTCCAGGTGTCTGGTTGGACAACATGCCCAACTGGGAGTACGGCGTGCTGGTGCAGAGCCGGGACCTCGCACGTGCCCTCCGCGAGGTACTGAGCCGGTCCCAATCGCAATCAAAAGAGGATGTCGACCTCACACTGGCAGAACCCCGCATCAATTTTCAATCCAAGAGCTGGATTCTGCCGGCCTCTGAGAGCGAGTACGGGGACGCGCTGAGATTCCTGGAGGCGTATCGCGCCCGGTTGGCGGTGACAGGTGAAAACAGTGCGCAGTTTTATGCCCGCGCCGATAACCTCAGCCACTGGCTTGGAATGATTGAGAAACGTCTGGGCAGTCTTTCACAGCGCTTGTCGGCCAGTGTTGGCCAACGGCGATTGAACACTGACCTTGCAGGCGACAGCGCGGCGGCACAATCGACCAACGCTCCGGAGGAGCTGGTTGTTCGCACCCCATGGCGCGAAATCGACGATATTTTCTACGAGAGCCGTGGCGCTGCTTGGGCGCTGACCCAATTTCTCAAAGCTGCGGAGGTGGATTTTGCCGACGTGCTGGCCAAGAAAAATGCCACCGTCAGCCTTCGCCAAATCATCCGAGAGCTTGAGGCCGCGCAGGCATCTGTTTGGAGCCCCGTGATTCTGAATGGCTCTGGCTTTGGTTTGTGGGCGAACCACTCGCTGGTCATGGCCAGCTATATCTCACGCGCTAACGCGGCATTGATCGATTTGCGGGAGTTATTGGCGCAAGGGTAGCGAGTGGAGCGCTAAACGCTCGGTACCTCCGCACACTGGCCAAGCCACACCTCCAACTCAGCCACCACACATCGTGAGTGACAGGGGCGTTGATGCCCTTGGTGGATCAGTGGCGCTGACCCGCCAATAGCATCCACTCCTCCTGCTGATCAGCCACGGTAAGGGTCACCTCGGGCGCATAAGCCGCAATGATCTGCTCGGCCTGTTCCTCGAGGAGGCCAGCCAGAAGCAAGCGACCCTTGGGTGCCATCAGTGACGTCAGCACGGGCTCCAGCTCAATGAGCGGTCCCGCTAAAATATTAGCGACCACCCAGTCGGCGGAGCCTTGCCAGGCTTCCAGTTCTGACGCTGCGGGCAAGTGCACCGAAAATTGTGCAGCCGGCACCTCATTACGCTTCGCATTATCGTGGCTGGCAGTGATTGCCTGCGGGTCATTATCGATACCCAGAACCTGCTGCGCGCCCAGTAGCACCGCCGCAATACCCAGAATGCCCGAACCACATCCGTAGTCGACAATGCGGGCATCCTCAAGCGATGCCGCATCCAGCGCCCTTAAGCACATAGCCGTGGTCGGGTGGGTTCCCGTGCCAAAAGCAAGACCGGGATCGAGTAGCAGATTGATCGCATCGGGTTCGGGAGGGGGTGTCCAGCTCGGACAGATCCATAGCCGATTGCCCATTTTCATGGGCTGAAACTGATCCTCCCAGACGCGAGTCCACTCGCGATCAGCGACGGGCACAATGGTTTGAGGGGCCTCGGTAACCAGGTCTGCCGGAACAGTCACCAGTACTGGCTGCAGATCTTGGTCACCGGCAAAGAGTGCCGTCACTTGCACCGCGTCCCACAAGGGTGTCTCACCGGGGCCGGGCTCAAGTAGCGGCTGGTCTGCTTGATCTTCCAAGGTGACGGATAGCGCCCCGGCCTCAAAGAACCAGTCCTCTAGTGCCTCAACCTGATCCTTGCTAGCGGTGCAATGCAGTTCCTGCCAAGCGGCGCTGGAACTCAATGCTCGTGTTCCAGCTTGCTCTCGAGGTAATGAATACTGACGCCACCGGCCATGAACGAACTGTCTGTGACCAACTCTCGATGGAGTGCCGCGTTGGTTCTGATGCCGTCGACCACCAGCTCATCCAGCGCCTGGCGCATCTTCACCAGTGCGGCTTCACGCGTATCGGCAAAGGTAATCAACTTACCGATCAGGCTGTCATAGTGGGGAGGCACTGTGTAGCCGCTATAGACATGGGAGTCGACGCGGACGCCATGACCACCGGGCGCATGAAACGTTTTGATGGTGCCCGGCGAAGGCATAAAGGTGCGCGGGTCTTCTGCGTTGATGCGACATTCAATCGAATGCCCTTTTAGGCTGACGTCTTCCTGTTTGATCGACAACGGCGCACCGCCGGCAATCAACAGCTGCTCTCGCACGATATCTACGCCGCTGATCATCTCCGTGACAGGGTGCTCTACCTGTACTCGGGTGTTCATCTCAATAAAGTAAAACGCATTGTCCTCGAACAGGAATTCAAAGGTGCCCGCACCCCGGTAATTCATGTCGAGACAGGCGCGCACGCAGGCGTCGCCAATGTCGTTGCGCAGCGCGTCGTCAATGCCCGGCGCCGGTGCCTCTTCGATCACCTTCTGGTGACGGCGCTGTAAAGAGCAGTCCCGATCGCCAAGATGAACAGCATTGCCCTGGCCGTCGGCCAGCACCTGAATCTCGACGTGACGCGGACGCTGCAAAAATTTCTCCATGTACACCACAGGTGAACCGAAAGCGGCTTGGGCCTCGGATTGGGTCACCTGAATCGAGGAAAGCAGCACCTCCTCATTGTGGACCACACGCATGCCGCGTCCGCCACCGCCGGCGGCCGCTTTGACGATCACCGGAAAACCGATCTCGCGCGCGATGCGCAACATCTCGTCGGGGTCGTCAGGCAGCGCGCCCTCGGAACCCGGCACCGTCGGCACACCCGTTCGCTTCATCTGCTGCTTGGCCGACACCTTGTCGCCCATCAAACGAATGGTCTCGGCCGTCGGGCCGATAAACTGAAAGCCGCTTTTTTCTACCTGCTCGGCAAAATCCGCGTTCTCCGAGAGGAAACCGTAACCCGGGTGAATGCCATCAGCGTTAGTCAGCTCGGCTGCGCTGATGATCGACGGCACATTGAGATAGCTTTGCGCCGAAGGCGGTGGACCAATGCACACTGCCTCGTCTGCGAGACGCACGTGTTTCAGGTCGCGGTCTGCGGTGGAGTGCACTGCAACCGTTTTAATGCCCAGCTCCTTGCAGGCACGCAAGACGCGGAGCGCGATTTCGCCGCGGTTGGCGATCAATACTTTTTCAAGCATGGGAGATGTCCTTTTGGGGTGACTGACCCACGCTTCAGGAGATGGAGATCAGGGGCTGATCAAACTCAACGGCCTCGCCGTTTTCAACATGAATCGCGGTCACGGTACCGGCGCGATCCGCTTCGATCTGATTCATCATCTTCATCGCTTCGACAATACACAGCACGTCGCCGACTCGAACTGTCTGCCCCACTTCAACAAAAGACGGTGCTTCCGGGCTGGGCGAGCGATAGAAAGTGCCCACCATGGGTGACAGTACTGCGTTGTCCGCCACAAGCGCAGCGGCGGGGGCGGCAGACTCTGCGACAGGCGCCTCAGCAGGCGCGGGTGCTGAAGGTGCAGGTGCTGCGGCAACTGTTGCGGGGGCAGCGTAAGCGACCGGCGCAGCCTGCTGGGCACCGTAGCGGCTAATACGGACTGACTCCTCACCCTCTTTAATCTCAATCTCACCGATATTCGATTCCTCTAACAGTTCGATCAGTTTTTTAACTTTGCGAATATCCATTTTGATTCCTTAGTGGGTCGTTGAGTGGGTGTCTAAAGACTGCAGAACTGCGGCTAAAGCGCAGTCATAGCCGAAGCTACCCAGCCCTGAGATCACCGCCTCGGCGATATCAGAGATATAGCTGTGCTGTCGAAAAGGTTCGCGAGCGTATACGTTCGAAATGTGGACCTCGATGCACGGGATATCGACGCCGGCCAGGGCATCACGCAACGCGACGCTGGTGTGAGTAAAGGCAGCCGGGTTGATAATGATGAACTGCGTCCCATCCGCACGGGCCTGATGGATCGCCTCGATCATTTCCTGCTCGCCGTTGCTCTGCAGACAAGTCAGCGTTGCCCCTGCCCGCTCGGCCTCGGCCTGCAACCGGTGATTAATCTCATCGAGGGTTTCGGACCCATATATTTCGGGCTCGCGCGTGCCGAGAAGATTGAGGTTGGGACCGTGTAATACGAGGATTGCCGCCATGGGCTCGCCTGTCGAAGTGCGAATGTGGTGCGGGAGTGTGTCTCAGAATCAGCCCAGAGTCCACTTTTTTGGTCTTTTGACCGATTTTTACGGACGTTAGCCGCAAATTCGCCACTAAATTGACTCTGGATTGACCACCCCTACCCCTCTGTTTGGTGATTTTACTTACCGCGCAAATCACCAGTTGCCCTGATCCGCAGTGCTGGGTGCTGGGTGCTGGGTGCTGGGTGCTGGGTGCTGGGT
>Ga0182090_1025825_pt1 | contig 11240 bp, 8 predicted proteins | sample 041ome_24_FD_127767 | JGI IMG/M metagenome (GOLD analysis project Ga0182090, IMG submission 127767) | Metatranscriptome of coastal salt marsh microbial communities from the Groves Creek Marsh, Georgia, USA - 041408BS metaT (Metagenome... | ecosystem: Environmental > Aquatic > Marine > Intertidal... | reverse complement strand
AGTTCATCCGAAGCCACATAAAGCCCGCGGATAAGAATGGCTGCCAAACCGCCTACTGCGCCTGTCCAGACATGCGGGTTGCCCATCACCCAAAGAAGGCCCATCCCTGCAGCCATGGCAAAAGCCGCTATCCATGTGTGTTCGCGGATATAGGCGCTGCGGTCGGGGTGGAGGCTTTGCACGACGTGCTCGCCCGCTTCCAATTCGGTTGTGGGGGTGAGTTGATAGCTGTCTTCCATCACGCAGCCCCTGCCGCGCGGCTTTCGCGCAGGTTCCGCGCCAGAAGGTCCATCGCGGCCATTCGGACGGCGACGCCCATTTCGACCTGTTCCTGGATGACCGAGCGGTTGATGTCGTCGGCGATGTCACCGTCGATCTCGACCCCGCGGTTCATAGGACCGGGGTGCATGACGATGGCGTCGTCTTTGGCGTGGGCCAGTTTTTCAGCGTCCAGACCATAGCGGTGATAGTATTCGCGTTCCGAGGGGATAAAGCCGCCGTCCATGCGTTCGCGCTGAAGGCGCAGCATCATGACGACATCGACATCATTCAGGCCTTCTTCCATGTTGTCGTAAATCTCGCAGCCGAATTTGCTGAAGTTTGATGGCACAAGGGTTGGTGGGCCGACCAGACGGATGCGGTTTTCCATCTTGCCCAGCAGAATGATGTTCGAGCGTGCAACGCGGCTGTGAGCGATGTCGCCGCAGATGGCTATGTTCAGGCGATGCAAACGCCCTTTGCGGCGGCGGATGGTCAGCGCGTCCAGCAGGGCTTGGGTGGGGTGTTCGTGCCGTCCGTCGCCTGCGTTCAGCACCGCGCAGTTTACCTTTTGCGCCAAGAGGTCCACCGCACCTGAATGCGGGTGGCGTACGACCAGCAGGTCAGGGTGCATCGCGTTCAGGGTCAGGGCTGTGTCGATCAGGGTTTCGCCCTTTTTGATCGAGCTAGCCTGCATCGCCATGTTCATCACGTCAGCGCCAAGACGTTTGCCCGCAAGTTCAAAACTGGCCTGCGTGCGGGTCGAGTTTTCGAAGAACATGTTGATTTGGGTCAGTCCCGCCAGAACATCCGAGTGTTTTTCTGGCGCGCGGTTTAGATCGACATAGCTGTCGGCCAAATCCAGAATCTCGGTGATTTCAGTGGGGTGCAGGGGTTCGATCCCCAGAAGGTGCTTTTGCCGAAAGGTCATGGGCCGCTCCTTGCCGTTCGGGTGCTTATAGAAAGCGTCGCGTATCGGGGCAAGTGCAGGATGCCTCCGGCGGGGATATTTTAGGACAAAAGAAATGTAGGTTTTACCTGAACTGGAAGCGGGATAGCTTTAGGTCATGGAATCGCAAATCGATTATTGGACGGCGCGCGCGCTTTTGGAGTGGCAGGTTGAGCTTGGGGCAACCGAGGCTTTGCTGGATGCTCCAATTGATCGCTATGCGTTAGAGGCTGCTTCGCCGAAGAAAGCTGCGTCCCCCGTGTCCGCTCCGGTTCGGCAGAAAGCGCCCGAGGTGGATGCGGTGCAGGTGGCCAAAACGGCGGCCAAGCGGGCGGGTGATCTGGACGGTTTGAAAGCGGAACTTGCGGCGTTTGAGCATTGTGCCTTGAAGAAAGGCGCACACAATCTGGTGTTCTCTGATGGGTCCCCCGATGCGCGAGTGATGGTGATTGGTGAAGCCCCCGGGCGGGACGAGGATTTGCAAGGTTTACCCTTTGTAGGCCGAGCCGGAAATTTGCTGGACAAGATGTTTGCGGCCATTGGCATGGCACGGTCAGCAGACGGGGTGGCCGGTATCTACATCACCAACGTGCTTCCCTGGCGCCCGCCGCAAAACCGAGATCCGAAGCCGGAAGAGATTGCAATGATGGTGCCCTTTGTGACGCGCCACATCGAGCTGGCCAAGCCCGACTTGATTGTGCTGATGGGCAATATCAGTTGTCAGGCCATGCTGGGCAAACGCGGGATCACGCGTTTGCGTGGCAACTGGACGGAGGTGGCGGGTGTGCCCGCATTACCCATGTTCCATCCGGCTTATTTGTTGCGCAGCCCCCATGCCAAACGCGAAGCCTGGGCGGATTTGCTAAGCCTGCAGGCTAGATTGAGAGAGAGTGCGAGATGAGCAAAACAGGTACGGAAAACCCGTTCATTCCGGTTCGGATCGCGGTGTTGACAGTTTCGGACAGTCGGTCCTTGGCCGAGGATCGCTCGGGCCAGACCTTGGTGGGCCGGATCGAAAAGGCGGGGCACGTAGTGGCAGATCGCAAGATTTTGCCCGACGTGCGTTCCGAGATCTCCGATCAGCTTCGGGCGTGGTGCGCTGACAAAGATATCGACGTGATTATCTCGACCGGTGGCACAGGTTTGACGGGGCGGGATGTGACCGTTGAGGCGCATCGCGATGTTTATGAAAAAGAGATCGAGGCCTTTGCCACCGTCTTTACGATTGTCAGCATGAAAAAGATCGGCACAAGTGCTGTTCAAAGCCGTGCCACTGGCGGAGTTGCTCAAGGGACCTATCTGTTTGCTCTGCCGGGCAGTCCGGGGGCTTGCAAGGATGCGTGGGACGAAATTCTGGTGCATCAGTTGGACTACCGCCATCTGCCCTGCAACTTCGTGGAAATTTTTCCGCGATTGGACGAACATTTGCGACGGAAATAACTGCGGCCTGCGTTACAGGTTCAGGCGGGGTGCGGGCATCCCTTTTCGGGAAGGTAGAGTATGAGATTTTTTCGCCAGAGCCTGACGGGGCTTTTTCTGTTGGCTTTGACCTTGGGTCTGTTGGCCATGGCCGGAAACCGGATATTCAGCGCGGTGAAAGAAGTGCGCGACCGCGAGCCGTTTTCGCCCCCCGCGCGCGAGCGGGTATTTTCGGTGAATGTGTTACGGGCGGAGCCTGCAACCGTTGAGCCGGTGTTGACCGCTTTCGGCGAGGTTTTCAGTAGTCGCACGTTGGAAATACGTGCGGTATCGGGCGGGCAGTTGGTATATCTGGCGGACGGTTTCGAGGACGGCGGGCAGGTCCAAGCGGAGACCGTGTTGGCGCGGGTCGATCCGATGGATGCGCAGTCGGCGCTGGACCGGACGCGGGCGGATATGCTGGATGCCGAGGCCGAGATGCGCGACGCAAAGCGCGCACAAGAACTGTCGGGCGATGATCTGGCGGCGGCACAGGAGCAAGCGGCGTTGCGCCAGAAAGCCTTTGAGCGGCAAGTAGATCTGAAAGAGCGCGGTGTTGGCACGGAAGCGGCTGTCGAAACTGCGGAACTGGCGGCGTCTTCGGCTCGGGCGGCGGTATTGGCCAAGCGCCAAGCTTTGGCGAATGCGGCGGCGCGGGTGGATCAGGCCGCAACGCGCTTGGCACGGCAGGAAATAGCTTTGGCCGAAGCGGAACGTGCGCTGGTGGATACCGAAATCACCGCAGGATTCAGTGGAGTGTTGAGCGGAGTTACGGTGATCGAAGGGCGCTTGGTTTCTCCGAACGAAAAGCTTGCCGAGTTGATTGATCCGGGAAGCCTTGAGGTGTCTTTTCGTCTGTCCACCGTGCAGTATTCGCGGCTACTGGATAATTCCGGCGCGTTGCGGAAAGCGCCCGTCGAAATCTCGTTGGATGTCGGCGGTGTTGAGCTGATCAGTAAGGGTCGGATCGAACGGGATAGCGCGGCGGTGGAAAGCGGGCAGACAGGGCGATTGGTTTATGCCCGCATTGACAGCCCGATTGGATTGAAGCCCGGCGATTTTGTGACCGTCAATGTCAGCGAACCTGCGGTAAGGAACGTGGTGCGCTTGCCTGCGCCTGCCTATGGTAGTGATGGTGCGGTTTTGTTGCTTGACGACAACAACCGCTTGGAAAGCCTGCCTGTAGAACTGGTACGGCGTCAGGGTGACGATGTGCTGGTACGAGGTACGGGCTTGGCCGGCCGCTTGGTTGTGGCAGAGCGGACACCGTTGCTGGGAGCCGGTATTGGGGTCAAACCGTTGGGGGATGAGGTGGAGGCCGAGGATCAGGCGACACCTCCTGCTGGGCGTGGCGGTGGATTTGGCGGCAGCGATGGCGAGATGATTGCGATTGACGACGAAAAGAGGGCCGAGTTGATCAAGGCAGTTGAAAGCAACGGCATGATGCCCGCGAACGCCAAAGAGCGCATTCTTGAAATGTTGAAGCAGCCCGAGGTACCCAAGTCTTTGGTTGATCGTCTTGAACGCGGCGGGCGGGGTTGATCATGGTGGGAAAATCCTATCTTCAGGCAACCGGATTGCTGTCGTATTTTGCGCGTCACAAAACTGTGGCGAACCTTTTTCTGGTGATCCTGATCGCAGCTGGTCTTACCGCTTTGCCGCGTATGCGGTCGCAGTTCTTCCCTGACATTGTGATTGATACCGTCAGTGTGTCCGTCGCTTGGGACGGGGCAGGCGCGGAAGACGTGGATGTTGCGATCATGCAAATCCTTGAACCGGCCTTGTTGGCGGTCGAAGGGGTGACGGCGACAAATGCCTCATCCCGCGAAGGGCGGGCCAGCGTCCAGATGGAGTTTGAGCCGGGCTGGGATATGGCGCAGGCGGCGGATGACGTTCAGGGGGCGGTGGACGGGTTGAACAACCTGCCCGCGGATGCGGACGACCCCAACGTGTCACGGGGCATCTGGCGTGATCCGGTCACAGACGTTGTGATCACTGGCCCCGTTGCTGTCGAACAATTGGCGCGGTTTGCCGATGAGCTTGTGGTTAAGCTGTTCGCGCAAGGTGTGACGCGGACCACCATTCAGGGGGTCGCTGCGCCGAATATCGTGATTGAGGTCGCCTCGGTCGACCTGATCCGGCACGATATTACCCTAAGCCAGATCGCCAGCGCCATAGCGGAAGAGGTTGATACCGATCCGGCGGGCGATGTGACCGGGGCAAATGCGCGTGTTCGGGCCGGCGTTGAAAAACGTTCGGCCGAGGCGATTGAGGCTGTGGTGCTGCGGCTGGATTCTGATGGCTCCAGCCTGACGGTTGGCGACGTAGCGACGATCCGCAGCGAAGGGGTGGATCGTAATGTCAGCTTCTTTGTGGGGCAAAACCCCGCGATCAAGATCAACGTTCAACGTTCGCAAGCCGGAGATGCGATTGCAATTCAGGAGGCGGTCGAAGCCCAAGCTGCCGAGTTGCAGCGCAGCCTGCCCGAAGGGGTGACGATCGATCTGACCAACACGAGATCCAAAGAGATTACCGCGCGCCTGAATATCTTGCTGGAAAATGGCACGCAGGGTTTGCTGTTGGTCGTGGGGTTGTTGTTTCTGTTTCTGAACGCCCGCACCGCCTTTTGGGTGGCGGCGGGTATTCCCGTGGCGATGCTGGGCGCGATTGCTTTGATGTATCTGGCAGGGTTGACGTTCAACGTGATCTCGCTGTTTGCGCTGATTATCACGCTGGGCATCGTGGTGGATGATGCGATTGTTATTGGTGAACACGCCGACTTTCGAGCGCGAAGATTGGGCGAAGGTCCCGTCGAGGCTGCGGAACGCGCGGCCAAGCGCATGGCGATGCCGGTGTTCTCGGCGACACTGACAACGATTATTGCGTTCTTTGCGCTTTCGGTGGTGGGCGGTCGGTTCGGTAGTCTGATCAACGACATTCCGTTTACAGTGATCGTGGTACTGACTGCATCGCTGCTAGAGTGTTTCCTAATTCTGCCCAAGCACATGTCACATGCCTTGGCCCATACCGTCAAAGAGCATTGGTATGACTGGCCCTCGCGTCAGGTGAACAAGATGTTTCGCTGGTTCCGTGATGTGATCTTCCGGCGGTTTATGTGGTTGGTGGTCACGTTCCGCTATCCAGTGATCGCGGGCACTATGCTGCTGCTGGCGATGCAGGTGAATGGCATTGTGACGGGCAAGGTGCCTTGGCGGTTCTTTGATGCGCCCGAGCAAGGGGCCGTGGTTGGTAACTTTGCCATGCTTCCGGGGGCTACCAAAGACGATACCTTTGCGATGATGCTGGAAATGCAGCGGGCCGTTGAAGAGGTGGCGACGCGGCTTGAGGACGAGCACGGGCAGAACCCGATCAAATACGTGATGGCTCAGGTCGGCGGGAACGCAGGGCGAGGCCTCGCCACCGCTTCGGATAAGGAGTCCGATCTGTTGGGGTCGATTTCGGTCGAGTTGATTGATGCAGATCTGCGGCCCTATTCCAGCTTCACCTTTGCTTCAGAGTTGCAGAGCGCAATCAATCAGGTGCCGAAGACCGAGACGGTCTCATTCCGTGGCGGTCGCGCCGGTCCGGGCGGGGATTCACTTGATGTGCAGTTGATGGGGCCGGATGCCGAGGTTTTGAAGGCAGCGTCGAACGCGCTGCAAGAGGCGCTTTTGAAGTTCCCCGAGGTGTCAGCGGTCGAAGACAATCTTGCCTATGACAAAGAAGAGCTGATCCTTGAGCTGACCCCGCAGGGCCAGGTTCTTGGCTTTACCATTGACGCACTGGGCCGCACCTTGCGTGACCGTTTGGGCGGGGTCGAGGCGGCCAGCTATCCGGTTGGCGCCCGCAGCGCGACAATTCGGGTGGAACTGCCCGCAGGGGAATTGACGGCGGATTTCCTTGAGCGCACCCAGATGCGCAAACCCAGCGGCGGGTATGTGCCGTTGGCGGATATTGTCACGGTAACGTCGCGCACCGGTTTCTCGACTGTTTTGCGTGAAAACGGCGTGCGGCTGATTTCGGTTACCGGAGATATCGACGAAGATAGTCCTGAACGCGCCAACGAGATCAACGAAGCGCTTGAGCTGGAGATCCTGCCAGAAATTTCAGAACTCTATCAGGTCGATTGGCGCATGGCGGGACTGGCCGAGCAGGAACGTGAGTTTGTAAACGACGCAATCACCGGTTTGGTTCTGTGTCTGCTAGGAATTTATCTGGTGCTGTCATGGGTCTTTGCCAGCTGGACCCGCCCGATTGTGGTGATGTCGGTCATCCCCTTCGGCCTGATCGGGGCCATCTATGGGCACGGGGCGATGGGCGTTCCCCTGTCTCTGTTCTCGGTCGTGGGGCTTTTGGGTATGACGGGGATCATCATCAACGACTCGATTGTGCTGGTTTCAACCATCGACGAATACGCCGAGGATCGGGGGCTGATCCCGTCGATCATCGACGGCGCGTCAGACAGGTTGAGACCGGTGTTGCTGACGACCCTGACAACCATTCTGGGGCTGACACCTTTGCTTTACGAAGGATCGGCGCAGGCGCAGTTCTTGAAACCCACCGTGATCACGCTGGTCTTTGGTTTGGGCTTCGGCATGGTGCTGGTGCTTTTGGTGGTGCCGTCGTTCATTGCTATTCAGCGCGATGTGCGAGTCAAATTCGTGGCTTTGAAGCGGATGATGATCGCAGGTCCAAAGGCGCGTAAACCCCGCATGATTGTACAGGGCGCGGCGTTTGCTTCGGTGCTTTGGGGCTTGGCGACTTTGGGCAGCGTCATTGCTGACGGCGCGATGCCGGATGCGTTGATATCGCTGGTACCCCAGTTGGAAGCTGTGAACAGTCTGCCTATCGCATTCGCCGCGTTCATGGCGGGGGTCGTGATTTTGACGGTGCTTACCCTGATTCTCGGTCAGATCGCCCTACGTCCCAGACATAAGGGGGCGGCGTAATCACTTACCCGCCTACGCAGCCCTGAATATCTACCGCGTAGTCGCTTCCAAGAACCGTGATGCGAATGTCCGAGCGGTTTATGGACAGTGTCATGCCGCTCATTGAACTTAGCGAGCCTGAGGAAACCAGTGTATCGCCGCTTCTCTGGCTTTTGGTTTCGGTCAGCCAATGGTCTGGGTCCGAACTTTCAAAGATGGTGAATTCGGTGTTTCCGGCGGGTGGCATTGTGACAGAGGTTGAGAGCAAAAACCCTCCGTCTTTCGGGCTAAGGTCACAAGCCGCCCGGCTGACTCCAACCTCGGTCGGGGCAAACGGTAACGACGCCATTGCTGCGGCAAGCGCAGGGTCGCGGTCTGTCACGTTTGCCGTAATATCTGCATCCAGATCGAGTGAGACAGGAAGGCAGACGTCTTTACAGACGCCAATGTCGATCGTCCCTCGCAGGTCGATTTTTCTGCGGTCTCGAATTGGGGTCAGAACAACGGGAAAGATCACGAAGTCTTTATAGCCGATCGTGCTTGTGCCGCCCTGATCGAAGACGACGGGTGTTGGCCACTCGATCTGGAAACCTTCCAGATTTCGGGATCGTGTGAAATCAAACGATGGCGGGATGCCCGCTTCGCCCGGAGCCCGCCAATAGGTTTTCCACCCTTCATCCAGATCCAAACGGATGCCAGCCAAACGTGTGCCGTCAGCTTGTTCCCATCCTTGGATCACGGTCATATGCACAGGATTGTCCATGGCCTGTGCTGCGCTGGAAAGCGTAGTGCAGGCTAATGTCCACGCGATGGGTCTCAAACTGATCATCAGACTGTTTTCTCCTTTAAGTGATCACATGGCAACTTTTGGTGCAAAGTGCGACTGCATTTTCAACCCGCTCCGCGAAATGTGAACTTGATGTTATCAAAATTACATACCATTGTATGTATATGAACATTCGAAAAGCTATAGCCGACCTGACAGGAAAACTTTTGATCGCGATGCCAGACATGGGCGATCCGCGGTTCGAAAAATCTGTCATTTTGATATGTTCCCACTCGTCTGACGGGGCGATGGGGCTGATCTTGAATCGGGCAGTTCAGGATATCAGGTTCAGCGATCTGATCAGCCAATTGAACGTGCCGGTGAACGGGACGGTTCACGACTTTCCTTTGCATTTCGGCGGTCCGGTCGAAATGGGGCGCGGATTTGTTCTGCATTCAGATGACTACCCTGTCTCCAACCGCAGCATGCGCATTCCGGGCGGCTTCCGCGTGACGTCTACCGTGGATATCCTTGAGGCGATTGCGAAGGGCAGGGGGCCAGAAAAGGCGTTGATGACGCTGGGCTACTCTGGCTGGGGGCCGGGCCAACTAGAGGCCGAATTGCAGCAAAACGGCTGGTTGACGGCTGAAGCGACCCATGAGGTGGTGTTTGCGGATGACATCATTGGCAAGTGGAATGCGTCACTGGACAGCATGGGGGTTAACGCCCTGCATCTGTCCGCGACGGGTGGCACAGCCTAAGGGCGCGGGGCTGCGGCGCGGCTGAGCCTGTCGTTAATGGCCTGACCAAGCCCGTCCGCCGGAATCGGTGACACAGCAATTTTGTCCCCCTCCATCGCGTCCAGAGCGTGCAGGTGATGAAACAGGTTGGCTGCCGCTTCAACCAGATCACCCGAAGGGGATAGGTTTAGATCACAGGCGATATCGCCGAACCCCAAGCTTAACTCTCCGGCTTCAAAGCGATCCGCATTCAATCTCACCGAGGCACCGGGGGCGTAATGCGAGCTCATCTGCCCCGGCGCGATCAATGTGTCAGGCGATGTATCGGTTGCAAGTTTTTGACCAAGCTCTGCTTCAATCGCTTCGAGCGGCACGCCACCGGGGCGCAGCAGCGTTGGTGCCCCCAGCAGGCCAACAATGGTTGATTCCAGACCGACCGCGCAGTCGCCTCCGTCCACTACTGCGTCGACGCGGCCATCCAGCCCTGCCAACACATGGGCAGTATTTGTCGGGCTAATCCTACCCGAGGGGTTCGCAGAGGGCGCGGCCACGGGGCCACCAAAGGCATGCAAAAGTCTGTGCGCGACGTGATGCGCAGGTACGCGGACGGCCAAACTGTCCAGATCAGCGGTCACTAAAGGTGAAAGACCGGTTCCGGACTTGATAGGAAGCACCAGGGTCAGCGGCCCCGGCCAGAATGCTTTGGCCAATAGCTCGGCTGTTTCGTTCCAATGAACGATCCTCTGCGCCATTTCAACGTTGGCCACATGCGCGATCAGGGGGTTAAAACGCGGGCGACCTTTGGCCTCGAATATTTTCGCTACAGCCAAGTCATTGGTAGCATCTGCCCCCAGCCCGTACACTGTTTCGGTTGGAAACGACACCAGTCCGCCGCTTCCCAGTACCTTGGCGGCGTGGGTGATCCCGTCTTGATCGGGCAAAAGCCGTAGCGTTACTTCATTTGGCATATTGGTAGTGACGTAGGGTTTTCGTTGAAGCGTTTCGGACACTGGCTAGTTTCGCGGCCAATGACGGGTGCATATCGCCACCCGATGGATTTGCCAAGTTATCCCATGAGGTCTTGTTATGCCCTATCGTGCGCCCCTGAATGAATACCAGTTCATTTTCGACAATGTCGTAGGATTTTCGAATGTTGCAGGTACCGAAAAGTTTGAAGAGACCGCTTCAGCCGATTTGGTGGCGGCTATCCTTTCGGAAGCCGGTAAGCTGTGCGAAGAAGTCTTGGCCCCGTTGCAGCGTCCGGGTGATCTGCAGGGTGCTGTGTTGGAAAACGGTGTTGTGCGGACCTCACCCGGGTTTGCTGAAGGCTATAAAGCCATTGCCGAGGGTGGCTGGACAGGCATGTCGGCCACAGTCGAGAACGGCGGCATGGGTTTGCCCATGGCTGTGACCACTGCCGTGAATGAAATGATGGGATCGGCCTGTTTATCGCTTCAGCTGAACCCGTTGATGACCCAAGGCCAGATCGAAGCGCTAGAGCATCACGCCAGCGATGAACTGAAAGCGATCTACCTGCCCAAGCTGATCAGCGGCGAGTGGTGTGGCACGATGAATCTGACCGAACCTGCCGCCGGATCGGATGTGGGCGCGCTTTCTACCAAGGCCGTTCCGAATGGCGACGGTACATACGCAGTTTCCGGTCAGAAGATTTATATCAGCTGGGGCGATAATGATTTCGCGGGCAACATCTGCCACCTGGTTTTGGCGCGACTGCCTGACGGGGCGGCGGGTACCAAAGGGATCAGCCTGTTTATGGTTCCAAAATATATCCCTGATGAAAACGGCGAACCGGGCGTTGCGAACTCTCTTAGGGTTGTGTCGCTCGAGCATAAAATGGGTCTGCACGGCAGCCCGACAGCTGTGATGGAATATGACAATGCCACAGGCTGGCTTGTGGGTGAGCCGCACAAAGGAATGGCTGCGATGTTCACAATGATGAACAACGCGCGTCTGGGTGTGGGCGTTCAGGGGCTTTCGGTTGCCGAAGGAGCATATCAACATGCTGTGACTTTTGCGAAGGAACGCAAGCAGGGCCGCAGTCCTGTTGAAGGTGGCACTGGCACCATCATCGATCACGCCGACGTGCGCCGCATGCTGGCAACGATGAAGGCAGATGTATT
>Ga0182090_1476276_pt1 | contig 11245 bp, 10 predicted proteins | sample 041ome_24_FD_127767 | JGI IMG/M metagenome (GOLD analysis project Ga0182090, IMG submission 127767) | Metatranscriptome of coastal salt marsh microbial communities from the Groves Creek Marsh, Georgia, USA - 041408BS metaT (Metagenome... | ecosystem: Environmental > Aquatic > Marine > Intertidal... | reverse complement strand
CAACCGACCAACTCACCGACCGACCACCCCAAACGCGCACGCGAGGCGCCGTTTTGTGTATGCTCGTGGGAAATGGACAGAGGCGAAAGTGGGGGGATACGTGTGGGGTCATGATTGGTCGGTGTAAACCCTAATGACATGGTTCCGCCCATTTTTTCATTTTTCATTTTTCAATTTTTCAATTTTTCAATTTTTCAATTTTTTTGAAAAGTTCCGCACGCGTTTTCTTCTTCCCCCCTAGGCGACGAGGAGGACGACGGCACAACACCGTTCGCGCACGCGTCGCGCGAGCATGTCGCGCGCGACGAAGGCACGAGGTGGACGAGCGCAGACGCAGTCGCGCGCGCGGGGAGGGACCGCGCGTGCGGAAGAGAACGCGAATGGGAATGGGAAACGCGACGCGTCAAGGGTGTTGGATTGGGAATCTGAGGATTCGGGTTCGGCGCTGGTGAACGAGGCGGTACCGAATTTGCAGCAGATGCGGTGGGTGCACGATGACGACGACGAGAAAGATGAGGATGATGGTGAGGACGTGACTGAGCATGATGAACTCGTCGTGGTGGGTGCGCAAAGGGCCAACCGCGCGCGCGCGCAAAGACTACCGAAAATTGTGTGCTCGCAGGTTCAGGAGCTCTTGAATGGGAACGCGCTCGCGTTTCAAGACGCGTCGAACGCAAATCTCGAAGTTGATCCCATGACTTGTACCTGGGTTCCATCCGCAACGGGAGCAATAGATACGTCAAGCATCCTCGCGAGAGCGTTGCGCGCCCGTCCCACGAGCCGGGGGGTGGCGTTAACTAGTTCAGCTCCAGTGGCGATCACCGTCGAAGAAGAAGAGGAAAAACAGCACAAGCGAAAGCAAACAAATCGCGAAAGTGCTCGAAGAAGTCGTATGAGAAAGCAAACCGAACACGAACACTTGAATGGGCGCGTGATGGCGCTCACTCGCGAGAATATGAAGTTTAAAAAGGAATACGAAACCCTTCGAGGGGTGGTTGATAGCTTACGCGCGCAGAATATCACTTTACGCGAAGAGTTGGCTGATATCCGCAGCGGCAAAATCTCTTCTATGCGCGAAAAGTAAGTGATACGTGCAAAATATTCTTCGAGTCTACGCGCACAGCGCAAAATAGAGCTCCCGGGCTCGGCGCGTGCGTTGTTTCAAGACGACTCGAATATAAGAGAACTCAAGATACTTTAGTCATTTGTACACCGTTGAACACACTGCTTAAAGCTTTAAGTTGTGCTGTGCGAGTCATTATTCGCAAAAAATGGGGTGATTTTGTGTCTCTCAACCTTTTAAGTGTAACTAGTACCCGCCGCCACCGTTGGTATGTTTTTGTCGAAAATTTTTGCAGATGTTGTGTTGTATATGTCATTGAAACAAACTTAATTGTACGATACGTGAGTCTGTACTCGCAATTAAAAACAAGCGTAATGTACTATTTGTGTAAACCCGAGCGCGCTGAGCACAACATTCACACGAGTTGTGAGACCCGCACAAAGACCTCGACCACATAAGACATCGCACGAGCGATTAATATAAATACATACAAAAGCGCGACGAGGATTTGACAACGTTGATTGTGGAAGCTTTATGTACCACCTCGTCATCAGTCGTTCCCCTCGCTTGCCTCGGTCTGAACGGACCCCGCCGAACTCGACGCGTCATTCCGATCTATCTGCAAATCTTCGAGTCGAACGCGCAGCGTCGTCTGAACAGTTTGTGCCCGAACGCTTTCTAGTTCGTTCACGTTGTCGCACCGCTCGCGAAACGTTCTAAACGCCTCCGCCGCGCGAGCGATGAGCTCATTCTCCACGCACTCCTCCGCCAGCGAGAGCCAACCGCCCGCGTACGCGTCGTCCCAAAACACGCATTTTTCGAGGGCGACGACGGCGTCGTCGCCATGCCCGCGCACGCGCTTGCACGCCGCGATGCCCTCGTACGTCCTCGATATCCGCACCGACGGCGGCTTCGCGCGCCTGACGCTGAGCAGATGCAGAAGCAACTCAAACAATCGCTCCGCCTCCACGTCGTCGTCGTCTTCGAGCGCCTTGAGGGCGGCGTTTCGATAGATGTCCAAGTTTGTTATCAATGGCGGCGACGACGACGATGAGTCCGTGGCGTCTTCGTCGTCGGCGGCGGTGGCGCTCATGTCGTCACCCAGCACGCGCACCTCGCGCGATCGCGATCGAGATCGAGATCGCGCGCGGGCGGTGTGTCGCGCGCGGGCGTCGATGGGCCCAGATCCTGGTCCCAGGATCCGATCAGGGGGAGACGGACCCTCACACCACAACCCTACTGTACGTCAGTCGCCTTCGCCTTTGTTGCTTGCATATAGTTTATTCATATTATCCGCATGGAGACATGAAAATAAATCATGGCATCGAAAGTTGGAAACAACCCACTGATTTCAATTCAAAAACATTCGCAGAACTCGAGAAGGCAAACGGCGCGTTTCGTGTCGAAGTGCGTGATTTCGCCGAGGCGCCGGTCGCCGAACGCGCCTCGCCCGCCGCCGTCGTCGTCGTCGTCGTCGTCGTCGTCACACCGTCGTCACACCGTCGGTGACGGACGCGCGCGTGTGCAGCGTGTACTGGCGATATGGTTGAAGAGCGAAGAAGCGATGTGCGCGCCGCTGTCGACGCCAAGGTGGCGCTCGTTTTAGGTGTCACGGGGCAAACGGGCTCGTACCTCGCCGATTTGTTGTTGTCCAAAGGTGAGACGACAGCAGCGGCCGAAACGTCAGCCGTTTATGTGAGCCGTGAGGTGGTTCGTTTACTGACGCGCAATCGTGTTGTTTCTTGCAGGGTACGTCGTGCATGGTCTCACGCATAGCACGTGGCAAAGCTTTCCTGAGCGCCTAGAGCACATTGTCAAGCCAGATTCTGCGGTTCGCGCGAGTTTTGTGCTTCATCAAGGGGATATTAGCGAATTCGAGGCGCTCGTGCGCATTCTTCAAGAGGTGAAACCGTGTGAAATTTACAATTTAGCGGCGCAGTCGAGCGTGCACTTGTCGTTTCAGCAACCATTAGCCACGGTGAAATCCGTTGGTTTGGGAGTGATTAACATTCTTGAGGCAATTCGAACAGTTGATCCAACAATCAAGCTCTTTCAAGCGTCATCGTCTGAGATATTTGGTAAGACGACGATCTATCCTCAAAATGAAGTGACCCCTACATATCCGTGTTCTCCGTATGCAAACGCAAAGCTCATGGCACATCGCTCTGTGATCATGTACCGAGAAGCATACGGATTGCACGCGTGCTCTGGTATTTTATACAATCACGAGTCGAGCCGACGCGGGGCGAATTTTGTGACTCAAAAAATTGTGAGCGCGGCGGTTCGCATCAAACACGGCTTACAAGATAGAGTGGAGCTTGGAAATTTAAACGCTCAGCGAGACTGGGGACACGCGAGAGATTTTGTAGTTTGTATATGGAAAATGTTACAACTCGATGAACCTGAGGATTTCATAGTGGCTACTGGTAAAACGCACACCGTGCGGCAGTTTGTTACTTTCGCGTTCAAGGCGGTTGGTATAGAGGTTGAGTTTGAAAATAGTGGCACGGACGAAATTGGCATCAATACATCCACGGGTGATATTGTCGTAGCAGTAAATCCCAAATTTTTTAGACCAACTGAGCCGACGCAAACCGTAGGAGAACCAAGCAAGGCACGAAGATTGCTTCAGTGGCAACCAGAGACTGATTTGGCGCAACTCATTGAAGAAATGGTCAACGCGTGTGAAATGCGCCTATTGAAAGGTGGAGATGAATGAGCAATTTATTGTATTCTGTAATAACAACAATTCTCTTTTGGTTTATCTACTGCCTCGAAAAAAATATAATGCATCCTATGCGTACACTTTTGATGTACACGCGTCAACATCTCTCATCTCTAATCTCTGCCATGTATGGTCGGGTCTCTAATTGTAATTTTAACTGCGCTAGTGTATCGTTTCACACAGCTGGCGATATCTTATCAGTTGTCGAATCGAGTGATTGAAGTAATTGTTGCACACGTTGAAATCAAACAAGTCAACTCTGCACCGATGGTGAGCGTGCTGCTCGAGTATCGCATTCGATACCACATTTTGCGTTGACGTGGAAAACAATTCGCCAGATGGAGCAAGTCTCAACTCAAAAGCACGCGAACTACGCGCATTAGGTTTTACGCGCATTTGGGCACTCGACCATAGAGTGCGGCGGATGTTTGTGGACATCGCGCAGCTTTTCTGCATTGTATAGACGGTGAGCTCTCCCAGCTCGTATGCCATGTACGTATTTCCAAGTTCGCTCGATCTCGGCCAACACACTTCCCATATGATATCGTCGTCTTCAAGCGTGATATCCGCGCGCACTTGTAAACATCCCACTTCGTATGCCCTCGAAGGCATACTACTCGAAGTTCTAAGCCATAAGAAGAGCACCCGCTGACGACTAAGACGACTGAAAGAAGTCGTGCGCTTTTCGCGCGCGATTGTATTCAAAATGATCGAATCTGTGTATGAATAAGGTGCCACAGAACTCACTAAAAACTCTCCATCGGTGAGGATTTCCCCGTCAGATAGTTTGAAGAGAAATTCATGTGGCACGCGCACGGGTTTATCATACAGCCTTAAAGTCACGTGCTGTGCGAGTTTTCTTGAATTTTCAATTTTACCAAGCATACTAGTCAACAATTCCATTCCAGTACTCGCTGATGCAATTCGTTCTAATACTAAAGTCGCTGATGAATCAAATAAAGTTGCGGTGATGCCGTAGACGACACTTCGTTGAGTCATCTTTTTCAACAGATTCGTTCTATTATTCACAGCCGATAACATGCCATCTATTATTCTTCTCATCTTTGGTAATCGAGGAGTGGCGATGGTGATAAAAGGTCCACCACCGTATGCGTTTTCATCGAAAGAAGCTTCGAGATCTTCAAAATCTGTCAAGTGCGTCAAGGCTCGTATCGGCGCCGCTTCTAAATCTGCAAATATTCCACCATTCAAATAAAGTGCAAGAAATCCTACTATTCTATACCTATCGTAAGAGTCTAGAAAGCGGTAGAATGGATCTTGAAATGCAACCAATGTATTGAAAGCGGACGTCCAATTAGAGGGGGCGTTCGTGAACAACTCTGCTTCAGCCGACTGCAAGCTATACATGTGCGCATCAAAACATGGATTAAGTCGTATCCATTCGAGCATATTCATGAATGCTACGTGTGGCATCTTTGTTGGCTCATCAGTGGGTAGAACAAAATTAATAACGGCGGGGATTTTATTCGATCGAAGCCTTGATCTGTCGGTTTGCGTGCACTGCTCTTTGTAAAAATCAATCGCACTCTGCAACGTGAAACGCAATGTAACATTCGATGCTTTGGTTTCATCCTTCAAATCGTTTCTTAAAGAATACCACCACTCCCAAGGTGCGCTTGTCACGAGTCGCTCGAAATCAACCAACTGTTCACCGCCATACTCCATACCTGCGCATGAAAACGCAGCCGGAGGGGTTTGTTTAAACTGTACTTTTGACGTTGTTCCTAAAAAGCCATCTAGTGCGATGACATTAGAGTTGGAAGAAAATATGTGCGAGCGTAAATGTGAGGCAACCGTTCTAAATTCGGCGAGGCTGTAAGTGACAAATACACTCGGAACAACGAGCACTTTCAGTCCTTGTGAACCAGAAAGGTGCCACAAGTCTCTAATCAGGAGTTCACATTCACAAGATGCGCACTCGAGAGTACTCGAGTGTCTGAAGCGAATGGAAAACTTGCGAAATAAGTTTGCTGAAATTACCACCCCACCAGCCCATGTAGTAAACACCTGAAAAGGTTGCATGTTGACGTAACGCGACCAAGTGTCAGCGTCTTCAATAAAGGGCGCCCCGTTACGAAAGCTTTGGCCTTTTATATCTTTGTTGACCCAGGTATCATAGAACAGTGTACCACATTTAGCATGCTGCACGTAATCCATGCCGCTTACGACGTCTGCATTTTGATACTGCTTTTGATGAACGAGTTCGAGAATGCCGCTCGCGCACGTAACCACATCATTCAAAAATATAACTTCGTCCCAATCGCCAGGATTTTCATAAAATGGACCCATTACCATATTGCGCATGTCTGCTAGAAAAGCTATTCTGTGTTGCTCCGGCAATCGCTCGCGGCCGCCTAAAATAAGCCTGTGTGAAATTGACAACGCGTGCAAGTCTTCGTCAAACGCACGCAACAGTTGACGGGTGCCATCGGCACTTCCGCTCTCATAAATTGAGATGAAACATGAAGAACTATGTGCATCCGTGATATTGTACACCAGGCAAGCCTTAAGTATCGCGGACAGCACGTATGGTGTAACCGCCTCCGCGTTGTGTAAATTTAGCGCAAAGAACACCCGAGTAAGGCTTGAATTTCTCAAATGCGCGTTTCTCGCGGTATCATTGACACCAGATAAACGATCGTGAAGCAATTGTCTGAGATAGTCTTCTTTTGCATGACCCCAATGCACACCGCACTCCTTCAACGTAGGGTAACGAATGTCCAACGTGTTTTCGCTCCCTTGAAACCACCACGACGAGAGAGCAACAAAGTAACAGCACGCGCACAGCAGAGCGACATTGCGCACTATTTTGCGCGTCCTTTTACTGCGTTTCGATTCTTTCGACAATCGCTCTTGGAAAGACATCTTAATCGTGATGCACGACGCGGCGCGTCATATTCGCTCGATGATGACTTGATGTTGCGGTTCCATCTCAAGTCACGCAGTTACGAACCTTAGCCGTTGCTTCTTGTTGACGCCGACAGCGACGGCGACGACAATGAAATAAAAAGTGATTAAAACTCCAACGATTCTATTAGAGCAGCTGTGTGTAGTTAACAAAGTAAGCGAGCATCGCTCGCGCACTCGAGTGAACAACAGCTTCGCGCGTGACACAACGTCACGTCTCCGATACGCTTTTATTCGCGACGCGATAAAAAACCAATAAAAAGTACAATTTTACATATGATACATTATTTTTAGACTATCAACTGGATATATTTTCAATAATCGGTTTTACGCGTCCGTTTTAAAAACAATGATACACCCGGCCCGGAATTCCTTCGCAAAAATGCATCCGGAACTTTTTCAAAAATAAAATCTGTCAGTCTGTAGCTGTATAGGTTGTCCAAATGATGGTTGCTCTGCTCTCATCGATATTGACAACCATCATATCTTACGCGAGTCATCGAAAATCGGTCTAAACGAGTCATTTGTGTCTTTCGAATCCATCTCAAGTAATTCACGATGACAAGGTGCATCGACTATCTTTGCATTCGTTTCCAATCCCATTTACCTATGGCTGCCGCGACTGCGGAATCGTCGTATCGCCCATCTGATAAATGCCACGACGAGTGCCTGCTATTTAAACTTGATGATGACGATGTTGCAATTTCGCGTGCACGGTTCAATTCTCTTTCCACAGCGTCGCCCACTGCGATCCAAGAGAAGTGCTCACATGCGATTTCCTTTCCAAACTTAGCGCGTTCACGGTGCGTGCGTAAATTTTGATGAGCATCCAAAAGATTTGCGGTGAGGCTTGCAGTGTTTGGCGTGAACCAAAATGGTTTGTCCTGAAGTTCTTCACAGGCATCCCATTGATTTTTCGCTTTGTTTGGAAACACACAAAACGACTGCTTTCGACACGGCCAAACCGTACACGTCTCCTTGCGCGACTCAGTGCGTATGGCGTATTCTGTCGACAGGAATTCCGACGTCGCACCGAACTCGTTATAGATGACAACCAGTCCATGCGATAAAGCTTCTAACGGTGTTAAGCCGAAGCCTTCTGCACGCGCTGGATGTACGAGAACGTCAGCTATAGCGTATAACGATGTGATATCTTCTATGAACTCACGAACGACAAACAACTTGGCGCACGTCGACGAGTTTCTTGACAATCGTTCAATTTCATTCAGAATATCATCACCGCCGTGAACGTATGTGATTTTCATGACCAACACTACGTTCGCTGTTCGCGTGAATGCCTCACACCATGACTTCAAAATGACGTCGAGTGCCTTGCGTGGTAACGCTCCACCCACATACAAGAAAACACTCGAAGATTCAGGTATTTGAGACTGTAATGCACGTAACTGTTGCGATAATTGCGTCGACTTATTCTCAAGTGAGCAATTTACACCCAGTGGCAGTATACGCACACGGTTCTCATCTATTTTGGCGGTCAGGAACATGTTTGCGTTGTATTCAGACAACGTCCAAATGACGTCGACATCGCGAATGAAAAAATCAACCCAGACCTTCGGAAGATGACCCATTTCCCAGGCTATCACATAAATCAGAGTACATGTACCTTTTGGGCAGCATTTTGGGCGTGACAATCGCACGGGCCAAATCCACTGCACGTAAATGTCCGCCGACGCGTTGCCGACGGCGGAGGCATCTTCACAGCGTCGCTCGTCGGGTTCCTCAAGGACAAAGTCTGGGTTCCCGTCCAGAGCATGTTTGGCATTATTCAAAGACGAGAACGAAGATGCTGATTCCTTACTAACGTCCCATATGACGACCGTTGGTTTCTTCGTTGATGATTTGGCCACCTCGAAAGCCATGCGTCGCAAGCCGAGTTGTTGACTAATTTCTAATATTTTCTTCTGTACAGCACTTTTACTGAAATTATCATTGTAATATGGTACACTATGTACGTATAGATTCATCCAAAGATCTTTATCGTTAAAGTATCTTGTGAATTGTTGCGAAAATTTGTCCAACTCGAGCACGAGTACGGGAAATCCAGTCGAAGCGTCGTCGTCGTCTCCACCTGGCATGTTCTGAGTACATAGCGCTGTGGACATGACTGGAGTGCTAACAGATAAAGCTTTAACTAGTTTAGTGCTGACTCCAACTGATGACAAACACGGAAGAACAAACCAACGCGACTTGGACAATGCAGTTTCGACGTCGTCTTCGCCGATGACTCCGTGATGCTTGACGCGACCACGCGCGTCGCATTCGATCGGAAGCACCACAGAGCCAAAAACATGCACCCAAACATCTTCACCATCAATCGTAGGGGATATGGATTGGCAAATAAATCGTAATGAATTTGTATTGGCTGGATTGTTGGCTGCGAGGAATGAAATCCCCGAGCGAGCGTCCCAAGAAGAAGAGGCGTCGTCATCACTCTTCAAGCGTTCCTTTGAAACTTTCTGACCATACACGTAATCATAAGTGAATCGAAGTGATGATGTTTTTGCGCACGCTGCTTCTGTTCGATCTTCTAACAATGTCAGCTGCATTCGACCACTTACAGTGGCAATTAAATCTACGCTATGACGAAGGAAGCGCTCCAAGACGGCAAAGTTTGCCGCGTTTTCCGCATCCCCTTCTTGTTTGCTTCGCTTGGACATTTCATCATGGGCCACCATTACGATTTTCGTATCCAAACCACGTTCATGAATAATTTTGTTGAAATTCAAATTGAATGTAAACAGAACCAAATTAGCCCAAAAGTTTTCAAAAATTGCGTCGAAATTTTCCTCAACAAGAAATCTGCGTAGAAAATGCTCGTGTTGGGGACAAGGCCCAACGACTCTAATCCCATGCGCGCGCAATTCTGCTGCTAATTCGTTCGTGTGACTGAAAGGTAAATCAGAAGCATAGTAAATATACGTCACGTGCCAATCCATGTCCACCATGGCGCGCATCCACGAGTACACGTGCATGTCCCCGCCTTTGGTATACGACGGTAGAGATTCATGCGTGACCAGCACCTTGAGTTTTCCTAGGCGATGACTGACATCACCTGTGCGAATGCGCCACTCGTAGTCGTTTCCAACTCGTCGATCGATGCATTTGAACCGCGTCTGTCGAGTGCTCGAACGAAACAGACTGTAATTAAAGACGACCACACAAATGAAGAACAACGTCCCGAGCGTACAACTCGAACGTTCAACCTGTGTACCCCGGGTGAAGCGTCGAAACTTTTTACCATGCTGTTGCTGCTGCTGATGATGATGTGTGTTGCTTTGTTGACTCTGTCGAGTGCTGAGCATTTGTGCGCAAGCGACGTCGAGTGTCGCACTCTCTAGCACTTTGGGTGACTTTCTCACGTGCTAAAAATGTCACAACGTGTACACGAAGATGATGATCCGATTCATGACGCAGTGGCAGTTAATACGCTACGTTGAAAATAACAACGTCTTCTCTAATCTATAATCTAATTGTAATGGACACGGCAGAGCACGCGCTTCCTGAACGTCTAAAAAAGAACTGCGCGCGCGCCCCGAACCTCAAAGTCGTGTGCTCGCCAAAGACACTCCTCCGTGCGTCTGGTTCTCACTATTTCACGTCGACGTCATATCAGATGTCAGTAAATCAGAGTCTTCATCAGCTTTAAAATCGCCCAGCACGACTCTGATGCGGCGTTTGAATAAACAGCTTTCACACGTTTGATTATTCGAGCGAAACGCGCACTCAGCCTTTAAGCATTTACACGTTGAACACTTCTTTTTCTCACTTCGAACATCCGCACTCGCAGAACGACACCGCCCTAAATCTTGAATTCGCAAATCACGCGGCGAGCGTCGCTGTCGTTGGCGCTCGCGATGTCTCAGTAGGCACGGTTTGCACGTCTTGGTCGAGCTCACGGGTGCAAAAAAGCGACTCAACCGCATGCGACGGCACGTCGAACAGTACAGCGTCGTTAATGCATTCATAGATCGGAAAGCGCGAGCGTACTACACTGTCGCATTCATCGCATCGCGCTCTAGTCCATGGATTATCCAACGTGTACACGGCGCGGTGCGGTGTGTCGGCTAGTCTCCTCAAAAGAGGTCTCGCGCCCTGTTCGCGGGAGCGTCCTTTCGGTCGGCTGTGGTCCCAGTGAAATGGGTGATGGTGTTCCACTTTTTTCATGTTCGATGTGGGTTTTACATTCATACTTAGCACTTCACATGCTCTATCTATTTACCCAAGAATCAACACACGCGGCGCATCTAGGAATCGTAGAAAACACGGGGTCCAATTATTGGACCCAGTGTTTCCCCACCCTCTCTTTTTCCCCCGTGGGCACTGTTGACCAATTATGACTCAACTCAACGATCGATAGACAGCCTGAAATGTCCGCGTCAAATGGCATCGTACTTAATCTATAAATGGTAGTATCATTAACAACAAATAGTTGTAAAATATCTCAGATAAAAAACACACTCGAAATGAAATGGCTGCCCGCGACCCGACCATTTGTCGCGAGTAAGGGT
>Ga0182090_1697554_pt1 | contig 11267 bp, 2 predicted proteins | sample 041ome_24_FD_127767 | JGI IMG/M metagenome (GOLD analysis project Ga0182090, IMG submission 127767) | Metatranscriptome of coastal salt marsh microbial communities from the Groves Creek Marsh, Georgia, USA - 041408BS metaT (Metagenome... | ecosystem: Environmental > Aquatic > Marine > Intertidal... | reverse complement strand
CGCTCGCGTGGATGGGCGTTATAGTCAGTTGTGCCGTATCTATTGGTGTATTCGCCAAAGCGTCCATCGCAAACTATCCCGGCGGAGAAGCGTTGGCCGCCTTCCACGAGTTGAACCCGGAACACAACACCTTGGGCCACGTGAGAATACACATAGACGACCATTGCGCGCAAACTGGCGCCTCTCGGTTCGGTCAAGCTTATCACGATCACAATGTCATCGTGTACAACAAAAGGCAAGACCACGAACACGAGGGTCATTTACATGCCATGTTACACGACGACGGTTCCCGAGGGCACGATTGGTTAATCAACGAATACAAAAAAATGCCTGGGTATGAAATCATGCGAAATATAACAGGGTTCACCGGCGTAAAACTGAACAAAAAGTTTCCATTCTGGCCGCCGTTGCTGGTGGAGAAAGACGTTCGAGTGAAAGTATGGAGACGGAGACACGGAGACGCGCGCCACTGGTTCGAAAAAAATAATCGGGAAGACGCGTTCGACCACCAGCAGGAAATGATTTGGGCACACTCCGGCGCTCGCCAACACGACGATAACCATCCGTACAGGAAAGATCCAGGGAACAGACCAGATTCATGGACGAGTAGTGATGATGATAGTTACAAGAAGAACAAATAGACGACGTCAGCAGCTTCAAAAGGATCCTCGAAGACGAACCGGAAAAATTTGTAATACTACCGCTAACGATGAACCTACTCAACTCTTCGTCCAAAAATGCATGCATGCCAGATATTTTTTTACGGTCGACGACATTTTTCAAACGGTCGACGACATTTTTCAAACGGTCGACGACATCCCCATAATCTAAAAAGGATCGTTGTCTTCTTCAATTTGGTGCAAAAAACTTTGGACGACCGGCGCGAGAAATGGCGTCGTCGTTGTCGTCGTCGAGGTTGTTGTCGTCGCGACCCGAACCCGGTTCGCGTCGTCGTCGAGGGGACGACGCGACAGATCTCGCGGCGGTCGAAGGGAAGGAGAAAAATCGTCGTCGTTTACAAAACGGTCGACACGACACGCATCGAGTGCTGGCGGATTTCAATGTCCAAACAACCCGAGGAGGGACGCTCTTCTTCGTTGCCGCCCTCTTCCTTGTCGCAGTATTCGCGGTGATCTTTCGCGGCGGCGACTCGACGATCGCGGAGAGCGAGGTTCGCGAACAAAACGCGGACGGTGGGATAAGGACCCAAAGACGCTTATTGGCGGAATCTTCGTCCAGAGGTGAGGAAATATCTATTTTGGAGAGCGAAATGACCCCCCGTTTATTTATCCCCTTTCTTTCTTTGCTCGCACGCGCGCGATACGTGACTTTTTGAGGATACCTGCGTTTTGCGAGACTCACCATGTGTCGCTTGACTTCTTCGCGCCAAAACAACAGAAAACTACTTTCATCACGGGTCGAGGATAGCCTCGGTTGGCGAGCAACTCGCCGCGAAGCGCGTATCGGGATTGGAAAACTGCGAACAGACGTGCGATGACATTGGAGAAGCGTGCGCAGGATTTTCATACGCGTTGAACGAGATGAAGTGCACGCTCGTGGCGAGAGGATACTCGTTGAGAAAGAGCGAAGAATCCGATTTTTATCGAAAGAAACGGGTGCCAAAAGCATTCGTAGAGAACCAAAATGCGTTTTTGCCGATGAGCGATTTGGTGGATTCGGTATATACTGCTATAAATGGTACAATCGATGATATCAAAAACGTGTGCAACGCGGATCATCGGTGCGCAGGTTTTTACACGTGTTCTGCTGCAATATCTCGCGAAGATCTCGTCGATGCGTTCAGCGCGACATCTGATGGCGTCGTGAGAAGCGATGAGGACGCGCGGAAGTGGGACGTCATCGAGGCAATAGAATCCGGACAGGGTTTACAAGCAAACGAAGTTGGCACGACATGCGACGCCATTTCTAATGCGCACGCACGCGCGAAAAAGAGGGGAGGGAGTGTGAGTCCAGCGTTGAGAGCAATACTTTCCGAAACAAAGTTCAACGCAGTGTTGTTGAATTCGCTTCCAAAGCCGAGTGCCTTTGTCACATCTCCGGGAATCACCGTCTACTCACGTGCTCTATCAACTTGCGAAGGAAACGCGAACGGTGCCCCGTGCAAATTCCCTTTTGAATACAACAATGAGGAGTATTGGGACGTGGCGCTTGATTTTTCCGACCGACCGTTTTGCATGACATCGCTCCCGGGCACGTGGGGTTACACTGATTGCTTTGCGCAAGACATTATTGGCGCTGTTTGGGAGTTTGGAACGTGGAGTGAGTGCTCAACGACCTGCGGAGGAGGATTTTTGACAAGAAGCTCTACTTGTGTAAATCGAACTGATGGAAACACTCTGGACGATGCATTCTGTGGGAAAAATCCTATAATTTCGAAGGAATGCAACACACACTCGTGCGCAGAGGGTTGTGCGGTCCCTGCGATCGGAGATCGAATACCTTGCGATGAATATTATGCGAGCGACGAGTCAAAATACGCTTCCTTGACATCACGAAGATCTACATGCGAGTCTTGGGGATGCTGTTGGTCACCCAAGCAAACTGTTGGTTTCCGATGCTACCGCAGTACGAGCGTATCGAATGTTCCCGGCTGTGATGTGATGCACGACGCTAGAGAAGGTGACGATCTCTTAAACACGACAATCACAAAATGTGGATCGACGTGTTGTCGAGGTTCAACGAGCACGGGTGAATCTTGCAAATATCATGTTGGATTTGCAGACCCGCAACCGGGTTCGGGTGATGATGGATGCGACGCACTGCGCGCAGAAAACAACACCTACGGCGAGTATCCGACCGATAAAGTCAGCTGGACGTGGAAGGGCCAAGATCTCATGGTGGCAGGTACGGGAGGTTGTGATCACATCACTACAAGTAAGCTGAACACGACAATGAATTGCATGAGTGCATGTCGTAACACGCCTGGTTGCAACGTGATATCGTTCAACGAACCATCTAAAATTTGCAGACTCTCTGACTGCGGGTTGAGACGATCAGAACCCACAACCATGAAAGCGAAGGATTTTAAAGTTTACGTTTGGCAAGCTTCAATTCAACGCCGGTGGATTGTCGGTCCGTGGTCGGATTGTGCGCCGTCGGATAATAGCCAAACCTATGCACCGCGAAGCGGTGATTCAGCTGAATGTGAGCTCACAAAAAGTCGCACTGCAACGTGCATAGGAGAAGCGGGGCAAGCTTTGAGTGACAATGAGTGCTTTCAGTTCCAGCTTTCGAAGCCGGAAACATCGAAAACGTGTTATGGTGCGTGTAATGTCACGAGATCTTGCGAAGAACTCGGCACAACGTGGGGAGTGAAAGATATTTTGGCAGATGCTGGGGGTATCTGGCATCATAATGGCGGCGGTTTAGATGGCCTTGGCAACAACGGATTGTTCGGGGGTCATCCATCCTTGCGCAAGTGCGGAACACTACAGTTTGACGACGGTCCAGATCAAAGCTGGGCTGCAATCAATTCAGCTGATAATCATCCAGCTTACATCGCAGGAAAACCTACTGGATGTTTTCAACCTACGAACAAGTGGCAGAATCTTACTAAAGGTGATTATTGGAAATATATGCATAACTGGAACCAAAAGGAGAACCTTTACCCTGAAAAGAATCCCGGGGTTAACTTTGCGACAGCCAAGCAATATTGCGAAGCCGAAGGTGCACGCATGTGTACTGTGGACGAAATTTACTTTGGAGTACCAAGAAAATACTCCGTTCTTACCTGTCCCGGGTCCTACTTGTGGTCTTCTACGGATTGTGGAGAAAACAGCGAGGGTGTATTTGTCACTGAGGCTACCACTGGAATCTGGAACGAAGGCACCGGCCACGGAGTCAGTTCTGTGCCCAGCGGTCCTTCTAAGCATTGCATTAATAAGACAACGGCAGACTATGGGTACATATATCCAGCGTGTTGCTCTGAATATAAAAAGAATCAGGCGAACCCCGCGGGATCTACTGCCTATCTCTATCCCAGTAGTTACAAAAACAAGACTCTGGAATACTTAGGTGTGGAGTATCCTGTCAGCACTTGGGGAAACGCGTCGGAGTTTCAGACGGTTTTTGAAAAAGAAGTCGATGATCAGCGCTTCTTTTTGCGCTTAGAAAACGGTATGGACGGTTTTTGCAATGCTGGTGACTATGGTCCGTCCATCCGAAAAGATTCCAGGAGAATGATGCCCTGTACAGAATACCAAAGTTCGTGCAAGGCAAAGAGAAAATTTTATGCTGATAGCGGGTGCGGGAAACACACCCATTGTGCCGCCGGCATAGGTGCGAAGTACGGTTTTGCAGAAGGGGCACATGTTTGCATTCCGATGTACAGACTAAATCAGGTTCAATTCGTTCTCGGTTCTTCTCCTGCAATTGGGGGAGTGAAGCAAGATGTGCTGTTTGTTGAACGCGGCGCGGCAATAATCCCGGATGAGGCGAAAATTAAAGTTCTGAAGGGTGAAAGAACGGGTTGCGTCGGTATTTGGGATAAAACAGTCGACGTAGCAGCCGAGACTACTTTGAGTAAACAGGGCGACTATATCGTGCGACCGGAGAATTACCCACTCGTTGGTCCAATCTTAAATTTTAAAACGATTGAACGTATAAAGCGAAATGATGTGGATTTCGGTGGTGAGCTTCCAAACGTCAATCAACCGTATATGCTTTGGAAGGACTTTGTTCTGGATGGTCGAAACAAGATTTTTGGATACGATTATGAAGATCCTAGGCACCAAGTTTGCATGTGCGATACCTCCACGGATTGTAACTCACCAACGTCCTGGCACGATCTCGGCAGCCTCGATATCGACAAAGATTATAACCTATTTCAGAGGTACTCTCGGGCGATTGCAATTGGTGGTGACCTTTACGAATCGTACAGTTCTCGCGATTTCTACAAGCACGTCCCACCGTACTTGATACATTCATATGAAAACATGGTTGACCCTCTTCCCGGTAACTGGCAACAGTTGCACCATGCAAAAGACTCGAAATTTGCCGAGTTCTGTGCTCAGCGTTGCGTAGCGAACGACCGTTGCGTCGGATTCAGTTACACAAAGACGAGCATGAGCGGCGAAGAGATAAACTTTGTTTGTCGTATGCGTTCGAAGAGTATCAGGCTTCGAAAGACTTCCGCCCATCCACAAGTTTTCATTCTTAAATCTTTTGCAAGGGAACGTGGCGGGCTTCACCAATGGGATTGGCAACCAGAGATCAATTTCTCTGTAAAAGGTGAAAGAAATCATCCGACAACATTCGCTGAAAAGCAAAAGAATGTCGATCTGAATGGCTTTAATTCGACAATTTTGCCGATAAGCGCAAAGAAGAACTTTGACCCGGCCGTCGTTGACGTGAAAGACATACGCGAGCGAATGGACGCCCGAGAAAGTGGAGAAGGTGATTACAGGTGGAGAAAGTTTTGGGATGTCCTATACGCAACGGTTTCGGGAGATTCAAAAATTTTCCCGCGACTCAGTGCCAGAGCAAGCGATAATCCAAAATCCTTCTCCGTCCAGAATGAAAGCACGATTTCATTCAACACGTCTGCAAGTGTATTCTTTACGGGCGGTCTTTACCTGCATCGTCACAAGTCTACGTGCGGTGGTAATGGGAAAAATTTTCCGTGTGACATCGGAGGACATCATGGAAACAATTGGGGAGGCTTTTTCAGAGATGAATGGTCCGATGACGATGACTGGCGTCAAGTATGCTTTGTTCCACAAGATACCTTGGAATGGGGCGGACCTAAACCCGAGCCGAATCGTCCCATCTGTTACACGGATGGCAATAAGAATACTTGGGGCTATTGTGATTGCGAGGAGATTTCAGACACAAGACACTTTGGTTTCGATCTTGTTTTTCAAAACACGAAATTCCGCGGCGAAGAAGTGGTCATGATTACGGATGAATTACACGGGCCAATTCAGACCATGCGTTGCACAGCGGGCGGGGAGTTACTTTCTGAATGTTCTTTCTCTGGAAATACGTCTCTCTGCCTAAAGAACGAAAGATATTTAAATGAATGGGTTTCGTCAGAAACGCTGTTTCGCGAGCCTGCTGATTATTATGCGAAGATTCGAAACTTTCCAACCCGCGAATCGCACCCGAATTTAAAAATCCTCTGTCCCGCTGGAGAAGTGCTCACAGGACTCGCATTTGCAAATAACGAGACTGATCCCACGAAGCAAGGAGTGTTGGCACGTTGCGGGGTCCCCAGTGGTTTTGCGCTCGATGGAGATGAAGGATGGACAAACGATAGCACGCTCCTTTCTAAAGGCATAAATGGTGCACACGAGCAAGTCCATCACGGTGATTTTCGAAATCTTTTCTACACCAACTGTCCGGATGGTTTTGTTGCAACTGGTATAGCTCTACAGGGTTTGCAGCATAAGCAGAACAATCAATGGATGGGTTGGTACGGTGAAAATGAAGAAAGACATCTCCGCTGCGCGAAAGTGATTCGCACTGATCCAGATCCGGACGAAGGGTACGCACGTGTATGCGAGCAAAGAGACTGCTCGACATCGACACAACTCATGACTCGCAGCGAAAACTCACTCAATGACTGCATCGCGGCGTGCAAGAATGAAGACTGCACCGAAATAAGCTACGATGACGCAACGAATAATTGCATTTTGTATGTGCAACTATGCAAAACTTCAAACACGCCGCATGGTCGAAATGTGAATAGCGAACTAAAAGCACCAGAGGGATCCTCAGATTTCGGCAAGAATATTTTTACACCAGTTGAATTTGAGCATCCAGTCAAGAAAGCAAATTTAACGGCGTTTGTAGTGAGTTCACACCCTCTTCACAGCTTTTTTAACTCGAATAAGTTGGCGTGGAACACCGCCCCGTGGAGCGTTTGCTCTAAACCCTGCGGAGTTGGTTCGCAAAGTCGGAACGTGTTCTGCGCGCCAAAAGGTAGTTCGATCGAGGATTACAGTCAGGCGGAGGATGCTCTCTGCGGAGGTATTGCACAAAAACCAGCGACGTATAGAAGCTGTAACACTTTCAGCTGTCTTCCGTGGTGTCGGTCTGAATCGGCTGTGCGCAGGCCGTGCGCTTTGTACGAAAGAAGTACTCGCAGTGCGGCTCAAAGTGTAAGCATTCGAAGACAAACGTGCGAAGATTCTGGCTGCTGTTTCGCCCCTCGTCGGAACAATACCGATTTAGAGTGCTACGCGAAACCAGAAGACTCCGATTGGTGGAAAAGTTCTAAGTGGACCCCGCTTGCATGGGAAAAGTGTACAAAAGCGCCGCACGACGTGTGCTTAGAACAAGCAGATCGCAACACAAAAACACGAGAAAATATCTGCGCAAAAAGTGATGGAACTATCAGTAGTCGAGCGCAATGCGAAGCTGCTGAACCTGCGAACCTTCAATCGTGTCTAAAACACGAAAAGTGTCTACAGTGTGAGAACGAGTGCGAGCACGGCACATGTGAAAAAGTCATGCACAAAAGTTCCCCATGGAATTGGCACAATAAGTGCACTTGTCTCAATGGCTGGACCAAAAGTGGCCAATCTACTAATGGTCCGTGCTCACTGAAGATTGGAGTAGATAGCATCATCGAAAACGAAGAAGGATACGGATTGGTTGGCGACGCCACTGACTGCTCAACAAATCCGAGCTGGACAACGGGTGATTGGGGAGATTGCAAAAGGGCAGTACCCCCAGCTACTGGTGGCATAAAGATGAGAGACGTTTCATGCTCTGCGAATTCGCAGTGCTACTCTAACCACGCGTGCAACTCAACGACGAAACCTAGTGCCATTGAGACGTGTACCTTTACTGCAAGCGCAGATTTGGAAACTTCTTTGCCACCTGCGATGGACGACGTGCTCAAAAATTCCGTCGAGTATTCGAAATTGTCACACGCGATGGATAAAGACGACGATTTTGTACTTTATGAATTCCGCGGCGCACCTGCGAGTCATAGCTTTTCTGCCGCGATCTATACATGTGTGAAAGTTTGCAAAGATTCGGTTGGATGCATAGGTGTAATGTTTGAACCAAAGCTAGGCGCAACCATGGGAGAATGTTCGCTTATTTTTCGTGGTTCGTTGAAGTTTCAGACTCTAGAAAGGAGTTCTAAGTCTCACGTTTTCATGAGACGCGGGTACCTGACCCAGACACCCCAAGGAGGTACTCAAGAGGCTAGAGATCTTTACGATGCGGTGATCGGCACGGAAACATGGTCGGAAGAATTGGAAGAATTGGTTCTCGATTTGAATGAACAGGACGCGAAGAATACCTCAAGCATATTGGCAGATGATCCAGTATGGACTTGGATTCAGAACCAAAGGGGTAAGCAAGATGTGCCACTTCGTAAGTCATTTCTCTCGCTTTCGATGCCGATGCATCCGCGAGTAATCGAGCATGTGCGATATTTAAGAAATTTCTTGACTTCTTTCTACGATGACGACAGCATTGCAGATTTGGTTTTATCGTTTGCCCATAAGTACCGTAATTTACGTGGGATCATGAACTCAACGACAGCGCGAGAAGACGACCCATCCGTGTGGACTACCTCGAAAGAATTTCAAAGGATGTGTCGCATTAACAAAGGACGAGACAACTGGAACTCAGCACCACTCTCCAGAACTCCGAATCCTTCTCCGCTCGCGGCTTTGAAGTATTTGTTGGAGAAGAATGAACAAAGCTATGCTTCGTCAACTTTTGACGTAACTGAGGCTCCTTGGCCATTAATGTCGATACACACGATTGCGCATATTCCGACAGATGAGTGCGAATGGATTTGGTCGAGATATGAACTTGCCGAGCCCGATAAGAAAGAATTTGTAGACGCTGACCGGACACCAGGGTTGGCCACTTCTTGGTCACACTACTCTGATAATTACATGCGCTATGAAGTTCAATGCATGGAATCAAACTGGCACAAGGATTCTCTCCCACGAATATCCCAAGATGGTGGAATGTGTGGTCGTCTGGCATACATGGCTGTGGGTAACACTGGATGTCGTGGGAGTCCATCTACTATGGTTGGACAACCTATGCACGCGGCTGCAATCGCTTTTGACAAGGCCCCCGATGGGCATTGGGAAATGGATAAATATAACTGGATTTATAGCAGTTATTGGACAACTTTTGAAAATCCTATTCAAACCGATGATATTTCTGGTCCAATAAAAACACGAGAAACGTCTATAGATCACGCAGCTTCCATACCTTTGGCCATGAATGTCGGTCTTGATTCGTATGTGGATGTTCGTCTCGCGATGCATTTGTTTCGAAGTGTGTATTACAACGAGGGCAACTCTATTCTACCCCGCGTTACTAATATTCTTTTGAGTGCACTCGAGACGAATCCACACGTTCCAGAAGCTTGGGAACTGATTTTTACGCATCTGGGTATGACGACTTTGCAAAATAACACGTTGTTCCAAAAAAGCTTCGAGCAATTCAAGCCGATTGCCAAACACTATCCAACTACATTCAAAAAGCTCATAACAGCGGCAGGATCTTTGTTTGAATGCCCGAGAGGAGTCACAGAATCTGGTCCAATCAAGTGGTTGGAAGACACCATAGATTGGCTCGCCACTTCGGAAGGCGGCGGAACGTTGGGAGAACTTAGTTTGAAGCTCGATATGTACGTTGAAATCTTACCGTGTTATAGAAGTGCACACGGCTCAGGAATGGATATCGTTAGAGCTTGGGAACCGTATTTAATCGCCGCAGCTTGGAATGAACCTCTTGGTATTACAAAGGATACTCGAACGTATTACGCGCGATCAGATGGTCCCACATCGAAGGCTGCTTTTGCTTCTATCTTTAGATTTCTCTTTGGTTGTGGACCAACGTCTACTCGTGAACAAGCTGTACAAAGTAGAGACTTCTGCGGCGCTTCGCTTGCTGGGACGAACCATACAGAAATACTCGATTATCTCGAAGAGTTGATGACAAAAATCCCCCACGGGCACATTGCGAAGATGCAGTTTAACGTTCCTCCGTTTTATCATCAGTGCGGTAATTCAAACAGTTATCCGGAATTCGAAGCAACTGGTGCAGGCAACGACGCGTGGACGATTTGGATGCGTACGGGTAAGGTTTCTCCTCGCGCAGCTTTTGGCGCCGTGTTGAGTATGCTCGGAAAGTACAAGTCATTTTTAGGTCAGTGGAACTCGTGGGTGGATGAAGAGAATGTGTACTTGGATGGACTCTCGGATCCGCTGGGGCTTTATGCAAATGGTTGGATGAGTTACAAATCGGAAAGTATATGGACGGAATTCAAGAGATGTGCCGGCTTTTCTAGGAAACGTATGCGACGCGAACTCTTGGATGAAGGAGAACATTTTGCTTCCACGCCATCTCTTGACTCACAAAGCGTGATCAATAGGACGCATACACTTACCATCCCCATGACGTTTGCGAGGAAGAACCGCGAAGACTTTGCGCAACACCAAAGGACGCTCAAAATAATGCAGGACATGATTGATAAACATTTTCCCGTTCCAAGTGGCGACGCTGAAGATTTGACTTTAATTCCAAATGGGCGCGCGCTCTTGAACATACCAAATTCGGTGTTTATCTCGAACGATGTGGCTCTTACGGAGCAGCTCGAAACAGACGCGCAATTTGACGATAATCTTGAAGGCTCAGAATCAGAAGTTTTAAATGGGACAAGTATACCTTCTGACTCCCAAGAGACTTCTACAAAGGTTGATCCCGTGATGAGTGAAGCGTTTGACACGACTGAGTGCATGCTAGGTTGTATCATGTGTATTCCAACACCATGTGGTCCGAATGCTTCAACAGCTTCGTGCGCAAACTTGACTGCCTGTGATGTATGCGCAGAGTCTTTCTCTTTGCAAAACAGAGATGGCAATATGGTTTGCATTAAGTCTGGCATTTCGCCGATGCAGGAGAAGTTTACCTTTACGAATGGTAGCGGCACAAATGGATCGTCAACACCTGAGCCGTTGCCACCAAGCCCGCCAACTTTAGCACCAGACCTCCCTCCAACCCCGCTCTTTCCGAGTCAACCACCAAGCCCACCACCTCTGTCGCCAAGTCCACCCCCACTTTTACCACCTCCATCTCCAAGTCCGCCGCCGGCTCCGTTACCGCCGCATCCAGAGCCACCACCACCTCTGTCACCTTCACCGTCACCGCCACCTTTACCGCCGCCGTCCCCTTCTCCTCCGCCTTTTCCTCCTCCGTCACCATCTCCGTCACCGCCACCTTTACCGTCGCCGCCACCAACACCACCGCCCCCGCCATGTGTG
>Ga0182090_1204478_pt1 | contig 11297 bp, 6 predicted proteins | sample 041ome_24_FD_127767 | JGI IMG/M metagenome (GOLD analysis project Ga0182090, IMG submission 127767) | Metatranscriptome of coastal salt marsh microbial communities from the Groves Creek Marsh, Georgia, USA - 041408BS metaT (Metagenome... | ecosystem: Environmental > Aquatic > Marine > Intertidal... | reverse complement strand
TCAATCATCTTCGTCACCAGAGCGTTGGCTTTCTCCGGCGTGCACACAATCAAGTACGTTTGCCCAGTTCCAGATTTCGGTATACCGCCGCCACTCCCACCAAAGTGACGCAACACGCGCAATCGGTGTATGCTCGACAATAAAATCTCCAAGTCTCTCGCTCTTTCCACGCATAAGGACACGAATGGCAACACCAACAAACATATGCACCCTTTGTATTGCGTCAATCTTCTCGCTAACAAAATATCCGCGACTAAGGATTTCCCACCGGACGTGGGCGCGCAATACACGATATTTTGCCCGTGCGTTAACACACCAGGGGTGTTTAGCACGTCCGATTGCCAATCGTACAACTTCTTGATCCCTTTCCTGTGTAAATATTTCACGAACGATTCCGGCAAGTGCAACGAGTGCAACGGAATAGTCTCCGCCGTCGTCGTCTCCGCGAGCTGTTTCTTCTTCTGCTCTTTCTTGAGTAGCGTCGGGGAATCAATCGGAGGTAGCGAGGCTAAAAAACTCTTGGAATGTTGTTGTATTGGAAGAGGAGCAACTGCGTTTTGTTGCTGTTGTTCATTCTCTCCCAGCGCGGCGGCGGTAAAATCTAAAGACCTTCGTCTTCGCTTTGAAGTTTTCAACGAATCTCTCCTCGTCCCGACTGGACCAACGTTCAGCATCAAAAATTGCGCGTCGTCATTTTCGTTCTCCTCCTCCTCCTCTGAGAAGAACCGCGGCGAAGACAACATCACATCCTCGTCGTGCATTGTCGTCATCTCCTTTTCGATGTCTCTTTCAATCTGATCGTTTGTTTTCGCCGGAGAAATGTCTCGCGTGACGTTCTTCATCATCTCTCTTTATTCTTTTTTCCCCAACAAAAAGAAAGAATTGTTGGCACGCACTCAAAAATTATATCTCGAAGACATCACTGCGAGTGCGTGGCGACATTTGCGACAAAACGCGGGCTTAACGTTTTACTCTGAGAGTAATAGCAATAGAGTAGTAATGGTGATAGGAAAACAAGAGCGACAGCAAGAGCAACGAGTGGTGTGTGGTTGCGTGTTTGCTGGGTAAAAAATGAGGATTTCTTTTTTTTCCAATTTTTTTCTTCCCCTTTTTTTTTCAAGCAATCGAAGAATTCTCTTTCTTCTTTGGATCGAAAAGTCGAGCGAGTGCCCAGATTCGATGCGATGAATAAATTCGAAAAGTTAAGTTCTATCAACAACAGTATCTATCATCTCCTCGCAGCGCGCGCGGCGAGGGCTACATACATAGTCTGCTGAAATTAAACAACGCATGTAATAATAATAATACTAATAGTTTCTTCTAATAGATGCTAATAATAATACTAGTTTACTCATTTCTTATCGTTTAACAATTGATAGGCGATAATCGCGGCGTCTGGGAAACGAGTGACAAAATACAACGCGACGAGGCGTTCGAGTTTGACGTATTCGTCTTCGCCAGGTTTTTCCACAAACGGCGCGCCATTAGCGGAGAGCCAGCTTTTCATTTCGCGCTGAATTCGAAAGGCTTCTCCTCCGTGCCCCATGGGTGGATGGGTATAGATGTTACGAATGCAAAGGACTAAACCTGCAAAATCGTTCGAGTACGCGCCGGCGCTGAGTTGTTCTTGCTTTTTGTCCTCTGGTATTTCGGTTTCCAGTGACTCTAACGAAGCCGAAGATACCTTTAGAGTTTCCATTTTATCTCCTTGGATATCTTCTTCGCTATCGTTGGTGTCATCGGGGGCAATAACTCTCTCTTTCTGACGTCGTTCTCGGGCCGCTCGCCGTTTCTGGGATCTCGTCAGTGGTCTCGCGTTGTTGCTGCCGCTGCTGCCACTATCTTCCGCTCTTCTTCGTTCTGACCTTTGTAATAAACTCGACAGGATGTGATCTTTCCAGTTGTTGATATTATCCGTCACTCTCCTCACGTCGGCTTTTCGACCAACCCATGCTCTCTCGACTAAATTTTGTGTGGTTTGATCTCCGATTAAACTCTTCGCTCTGCCGACTTTGCCCGGGTTGGATCTATCGGCAACATCCTCTATCTGCTCCATACAAAACTCTGGATCACACAGTTGCATCATTGACACGAACTCCGCAGAAGTTGGGCGTTTTTTTGGATTTTGATGCAGCGTCTTTCCAATCAGATAGTTGGAGACGACTTGGACGTGCCGAGGTAAATTCGCGACTTGTAAAAGAGTGTTCAAATTTTCGTACCTTCCTTCTCTTTTCTTGTGATTCATCCTCGTAATCGCGGCGACATCGTCCTCTTTGATTTCCACTGAAGAATAAGGAGACCACGCCCCGGTGAGCACTTGAAAAGCCAAGCACCCGAGATCCCAGACGTCTCTCTTCGGAGTGAGTTGCACCACCCCAGATCCGTCCCAGGAGAGCTCTTCAGGGGGTTTTCTCAACGGGTTTTGCATACTTCCAGTGCCCACAGTGGAAGGACCCATGCCATACTGCGACGTGAAACTTTGTGCCTTTCTTTGAGTTCCTTCGAACGATTGGAAGCGATCGTCGAATTCTTTCGCGAGGCCAAAATCCGAAATTTTAAAGATTTTCGTTGGTTCTTCTCCTTCTTCTTCGAATATCTCGTCATTCCTACTTTTCAAACAATTATCAGCCTTGATGTCGTTATGCGCGACTCCAGAGGCGTGTATTTCCTTCAAAGCGACGGCTATTTGCTTCACAACTTTAACACGTTCCTCCCACGGGATTTCTTTAACGCTTTGACGAGCTTTCTTAAAATCTGTATCTTTTTTCTTGAGCGCAACCCCGCCGTTGACTAACCAGGATGTAAGCGTCTCGCCGCATAATTCCGTTGCCACGTATGCGGCTTTGTTTGAGTCATCATCGTCTTCGTGTACATTTAACTCTGCGCCGAATAAACGAGTGATTCTTCTCGATGCTATTTTTCGGTGAACCTCAAACTCTCTTCGGAGTAATTGTCTTCGCTCGTCCGCATTTTTGCTATCCGCATCGAGCGGGATTCTTTTAATCGCCGCATCGTGCGGTTTGATTTTGCCTGTTGTCGGATGTTTCTCGTCATAATATCCTTCATAGACGACAACTCCAAGTGAACCCGTGCCTAAAACCTTTTTCCTGTCGTACCAAATCGATTTCCCAGCGTTTACCTCACCCTCGTACCGTTGCATGTACGCGCTCATCCCTCTTTTCACTCTCGTATCTTTGAGATACTGCGCGTACGCTTTTTGAAGTTCTTTCTGACGCAGTATTGCTTTCTCAATCACCGAGTTCGGAAGGTTCGCTTCGGTAATTTTATTTTTCAACGCAAAGTGGTCATTTTCATCCATCGCGCGAAAGAGTTCTTTACAATCCTTGAGCTTTTGCAATCGATTGGCCATCATTTGCATGAGTTCGGTAAACTCATTTGATCTCGAGTTAATATCAGCGAAGGAAATACCTTTACCAACGTAGTCCTTCCATTCCGGAAGGAGAGATAACTTATCCCTCTCCTGAAAATACGCGAATCGTTTGCTCGCTTCCTCGTTCGCTTTGATCACGCGATGTATGAGAGTGTCGATTTCCTCCTCATCTTGCGCGAGAATAGGCGACGCTTCGTCGTCGCACAAAAATCTCAACTCGTTCAGTTTTTCCTTCATGTCTTCTAGATTCTGTTCTTCAAACGTCATGATTTTCTCGTACGCTTCGACATTTCCCATTACTTTGATGAAATACGGATCTTTCCTCGATAAACCGGCTCGATCGAGTTCATCGATACATTTTTTAATTTTCGATTCATAGACGTATCGAAGTACTCCTACGGGGATTACCGAATCGCTCGCCCACCACACTAAATTATAGGTCAAAAAATCCGAAACCGTTTCTTTCGCTTTTGCTACGTTATAAGCACGTCTAAATCTTCGCAAAATATCCTCGACTTGTGTCAAAGGCGGGAATATTTCTAAATCTGAAGAAGAGAGTGTCTCGACTTTTGCTCTTCGCGATGCTTCTCTGCTTGTTATATCGCCTTCCGTCATCTCCCCGTTCAAAAATTTCTTGGTATCCAAGATGGCAACTTTCGCTCGAGTGCCAAAGTTCTCAAACTGTAGCAACTCGTCGGTGCGTGTGTTATCAAATCCCAGCTGTACGAAAAATCGAATCGCGCGACCGAGATACCCGTCCTTCTTCTTGTCTTCCACTTCTTCCGTTTTTGCAAACGTCCACGCGATATCATCAAACTTCTCTTTCGCTTTGCTCGAGGGACACTGACCTGCTTTCAAGGCTTCTATAGTCGCATCTAAATCTAAATCAGCATCAATAAACGCTCTCTCCTGATCCATAATTTTATTCCCTATTCGGTTTTCCCATTCGATTAAGCATGCCTCTCGAGTCAATCTCACGGTTTCGTTTTGTAAGGATCGCCATTTATCGTACGTATTGTCGAGGGACGACATACTCTTATTATCTTCCACTTGTAATCCACAAACGGCAACGTCCACGTTGGTTTCTCGCGCGAATCTGAAAATGTCCGACAGCTCTTCCACCGCTTTCTCATTTCTTGCTTTCGCCGGCAAAACGAAGGCGACGACTAACGGATTATTACTCGCCTCTTTGTTAAAAAATGGAAACGGGAAATACGTCGGCGCGACGACGTGCGGATCCACCAACTCTTTCATCTGATGCGTAGATACCCATTGCGCCGAGTTGTTCTTATTATTACTAGTTTTTACCTTCTTCCGAATAACCAAATCGCGCTCTCTCGAGTCTGGTCTCGAAGCTGTGCCGACTGTCCCTAAAAACGTCTTCTTTAACTTTTTCGAAAACGTCCAATCGGTCGCGTACACGAAACTCGCGTCCCTAAGCATTTGATTATGTAAACCCTCGTGCATTAACAAACTTTCCTCTTTCGGTAGCCCGACGATGGTTAACCATAACTGTCTCCTCTTCTTCAGCGACATCTTCAAAGGCCATTTGGACCACCAGTCGTTCCCGGATTGCGAACTGTAATACAACAAACTATTCGCGCTCATATAGTCTAACAACTGATTACCTTGTACGGTCATCTCCATCGTGTTTTTCGCTTTCAACTGATAATACTTGGTTAATTTCTTCGGTGTTCCGCTAAATGGAGGTGGTTTCCTTTTCGTTTCTCCTTCGCCGATGACGTGCGCCAACACCGGCACTTGCGTCGGGAACCACGACTCCATCGACGTCGCCTGCCTCAGCCACATCCACATCCACGGGAAGTTATTATTACTCAATAGATTCTCCTCGTCGTACTCTTTCTTCGGTAAGTGCCCTCTGTACCCACTCAATATCTTATACACAAACGTAGGAAAGTACGAGTTTATCGCGCCAAATGAAGAATCCCGTTGCACTCGCAAAACGTAATCTGTTCTCGTCTTCTTTTTAGAATGAGTAACAACATCTGTTTTATTCTTAACGACGACGATCGGGTCCCAGAAGTACTTGTAGCACCACCACGCGTTTTCCGGTGCAGGTTTCCCTAATTCAATCGCTCTCGCGTATTCTTGTTGCGTTTGGAAGTTTTTTAAGTGCACTAAAGACGAAGACGAAGATGAAGAAGACGAGCTGTTGTTGTTGTTGTTGTTCGCCGTCGTTGCCGATGATGATTTTTTCAAAGAAGAAGAATTCGAAGTCGACGCTAACGAGCGGTGACTCCTCGCTCTTCGTTCTCGCGAAGACGACGACGACAGCGAGGAGAGCAGTAACTGCACTCCGCGACGACGAGTGTTTGTCGTCATCTCTCTTCTTCTTCACTCATCGGGGTTGTTTCATGTGAAGTACATACATTATATATATAATTTGCGAGAAAAATTTTGAGGAACAAAAGCGTTTTTCATGCGGAAGAAAGAAAATCGCTCGTCTTTCTGAAATTTTTGGTCTTTTGTGGGACAGAAGAGAGCGAAAAAAAACCTCTCTTTTTTGTGTTGTTCTCTCGAACACTCTCTCTCTCGGGTGTTTTGAGTGATCGTCTCTCGTTCAAAGAATAAATCAAATCTCTTTACACTTAACTCTCTCGCAAGAGTATCGCTCTCTTTCATAAAGGAGTGTTTATATATCACAACGCTGTTATCTCTGTTACACTACTCTTCTTATCAAGGCACAGAAGAGAGAGAGAGAGAGAGAGAGCAGAAAGCGCAAGTACTCTCTCTCTTAAAAAAAGAGATCGAGGATTAAACCCAGTCGACCACAAAAGCACAATCAAAGAGAGGGCGTGTGTGTGCGATCATCATCGTCTCGCGAGAGAATATATTTCCCTAATTTGAGAGAAGGCACCTCTTATAATTCTCTCTCCGTAATTTCAGTCTTCTCTCTCTCTCGAGGAGTAGTAGCGACGAGAGAATGGTCGCGGCGGCGCTGAATAACAACAACAACAACAACACTTCCTCCGAGGAGGAGCGAAACGCGGGGACTATTTCTCGTAATCATCATTCTCACGAAGAAAAAGCTTCATCATTATCGTTGTTCGAATTGGAGAAGGCCGACGGGATGACGATGACGATGAAAATGTCGAAGAATCCATCTCTCGATGCTCGAAAGGAACAACAACACGAACAACAAGAACAAAAACAATTGCTATTAAAAAACACCGCGGCGGGACCACACGTTCTCTCTTCATCGGAGACTCCAACGAGTATCGGCGACGAGACTTTATTCTCGCAACAACAGAGGTTAAAGAGGAAAGCTGGGGAACTGCCCATCAAGACGAAATTCGTGAGCGCGTCGACGCTTCGAGCAGAAGGCGACGGATCCGAGGCGAAGACGACAGCAACAACAACAACAACAACAATAGTAACACCTACTATTGTTGCCGCAGAATTCGACGAGAATGGTATTCGCAAATCGAAAAGGTCCGTCAAGCCAAAGATTTTGTTCGACGATACCGAAGACTACGAACGCATCAACACGTACGAACGACCGGGATCGTCGAATAAGAAAAACAAGAGAGGAAATAGCAAAGGAAACAGTAATAATAATAACAAAGAAAACGGCAGCACTAAAAAACGAAAAATGGAATCAGCCGCGGCGGATAAATCGAACGCAGGCGCCGCCGCCGCCGTGGTCAAAATAGACTTTGAAGAGTTGAGGGCGAAGAGAGCGTATATCGGCAAGAAAGTTGAAGTTTTTTGGATCGGCGAACAAGTGTATCATCGAGGAACGATCGTAAACTACGACCAAGTGGTGAAAAGACACTGCGTGAAGTACGACATGGTGAAAAGAGAGAACGAAGGGGTGTTGGATTATATCGACATCGAGGCGGATACGCTCGAATGGTGCGACGCCGACGACGAAAAAGATGAAAACAAAAATAACACGACGAAAACAAAGAAATCAAAGAGTAAAGTCACGTTACCGGCGCAAGGTAAAATGTCTGAGATTGTCGCGCAGATGTCCGAGAGCTGGCCGAAAGTTGGTGCGCACGTTTGGGGACGCGTGAAAGGTCACGGATGGTGGCCAGGCGTCTGTAAAGGCAAAGAATCATCCGCGACAAGAACGATCGCGTTCTTCGACGATTCCACGGCTAAATGTTTGCGCGCTGATCTCGTACCGTACAACACCTTTTTTGATGTGTTGAAGAAATCGAAGGCGTCTAAATCATACGAAAACGCGGTGAAACGATCGATGGAATCTGCGGAAAAGAACTTCACGGAAAGGTTGAAGAAACGCGTGGCGAGAAAGCAAGAAGAGTTTGCGGAGATTCGAAAGAAATACGCCGCTTTGACAAAGAAGCGACAAGAACAGCAGACAACAACAACAACAAAACCAACAGCAGCAAAGAATAAATCAACGCACAACACCAAGAGCAAAAAAGCAAAAACGAAGCATAACATTAACGCGAACAACAAAGTTATCAAGAACGACGCGGATTTATTGGCAAACGTTGATCTGAATGGAAACTCCTCCGCCGCGAGACTCGCTCGTTTGGGTAAGCATTTCGACGCGCTGAAAGATCGCGTCGCGCCATTGGCGATAGCCGCTTCGCAGCACTTGCGCGTGCAGCTGCAACTTCAAGAACACACCGGAGGCGAGAACAGAATGGCTCAAATGACTGAACGCGAACGGGTCATTCTCTTGGAAGAGCTCGAATCGTTGAAGTCTTTCTTGGTTACTACTGGAAGACATTTGGAAGTAATTAACGCAGAGAACCCGGAAGATGTTGCCATGTTTGGCTACGACGACGACTTTGACAACCAGATCGCAAACGCGACGTTCATGACTGTTGGTGGCGACGACGTCGTCGGTAAAACCGGAGAAGAGGAAAATTTGGACGATCCCGACGAGGTTGAAGACGGCGTCGACGACGACGACGACGTCATCGTCGACGACGATATGATTACCGATTTGGGGTTAAGTGGCGATGATATCGTAGATAAGGATGATAATGGCGACGACGAGAAGACGGTTAAGCCAGAAGAGGCAACGAACATTGCAGACGCGCTTGACCCGACGCCTCTCGACGCGCTTCTCTTTCAAGAAGAAGAAGAAGAAGAAGAAGAAGATGCAAGAGGAGAGCAGCCGAAAACGCCTCACTACCCGACCCGAGATGAGGAAGAAAATGAATTGAAGCACACGTCCAGCGACGACCGAACGGAGAGAAACGACAGCGACGACAACGACGCGTCTTTGCCGTTGAATGAAAATTCCAAATCCATCGGCGGCGACGCCAAAGACTGCCAAGAAGAAGAAGTTCGCAACACCGCTTCCAAAGTCGCAATCTAATCATCAGCATTAAACATAATAAAGAAACACGTTTTGTACTACCTATGTTATACATTTAAGTATTATTGTTTTATTAAACTACTACGTGCTCTCGTATTTGAACTCCAAAACGGAAAACGAACCGTCGCCACAAAACTTCACAACAAAAACAAAAATGTCACACAAACCTCCTCCGAAATGGCTCCCGTTGGAATCCAACCCATCCGTTCTGAACGATTTCAGCTACGCGTTGGGTCTTTCCACCGCGTACGCGTGGTCGGACATTTTCGGTTTCGACGACGAGTTATTGGCGATGGTGCCGCCAAACTGTCGAGCGGTCGTGTTGTTGTTTCCAATCACGGACAAGTCCGAACGATTTCAAAAAGAAGAGCGAGAAGATATTGAGAACGGGAAAAGGGCAAACGAAGTCTCTTCGAACGTGTATTACATGAAACAAACGGTTGGAAACGCGTGCGGGACGATCGGAGTGTTCCACGCGATCATGAACAATCGAGAGGACGTTTTGACAGACCAAAACGAAGAAGACGAAGAAGAAAACAAAAATTACTTTCGAAGATTTTTCGAAAAGACCAAGGACATGACCCCGGACGAACGCGCGAAATTCGTAGAAACAGACACGGATTTAGAGTCGTATCACGCGACAGCGGTGAACGCGGGAGATACGGAAGTGCCTTCTCTGGATGCGAAGATTGATTTACATTTCATCGCGTTGGTCGAGCGAGACGGGAGATTGTACGAGCTGGACGGGAGGAAGCAAAGCGCCATCGACCACGGGGAAATCGAGAGAGGAGATTTGTTGAAACAAAGCGTGGAGAGGGTGATTAAAGGATTCATGGAGAGAGCGGATGGGAGCATTCACTTTGGCGCGTGCGCGTTGGCCGAAAATAGCGAGTTATTTTGAATTCATTTTGTACTAGGAGGTTTTAGATGTAATAGAATAAAAAACACAACGCTTGAAAGAAAGACGACGAAGGAAAAGAAACGCTTTAGTATTATAAAAGTTGATATTGTGTTGTTATTAACTACAAATTTCTTCTTGCTCGCTGCTAGTGTGATTATATATATTATAATATATATGTATATCAAAACTCCGTTCCTTCCTCTGGTTGCGGTAACTTTCTGTTCTCCGACCTCGCCATGGCGTGGAATATCGCCCCCAACACGTCGCTAATCGAATTCTGCGGCGTCCACCCTCTCGTCACCCCAATCTTTCCTAAATCAACTTTCCCTGTTCGCCCATCCACGCACGACGGTAAGTTAATTTTCGTTATGAATGTCACCGTCGGCGGTTGCATCGGGTACCCTTCCCCGGCTTCTATGCGTAAAGAGTAGATGCGATTTTCGTAAGACGATTGCATCGGGCCTAAGATGGTACCGTTCCAATATCGCAAGTCGTCGTTGTCATCTGTTGTTTTATCAATAGTAGTAGCATTATTGTAGAATTGTTAAATGTTAGGAAGAAAGAGAATGTGTTGTTCGCATAAATGAGTGGGTTTCGTTCTGCATCGAATACCGCGTTTTGCGAGTAAATCACACAAAAGCACAACGACGATCGATGACACGAGAGAAAAAAAGAAATCGCGCGCAAGAAGAAAAGACTAAATACTCCCTCTCGCGCCGGTTGGACGAAGAAGAAGAGTTAAAAGTAATAGTACCGTCGTCCGCTAACCCGAGCGAGCAATGGTGCGAGTTCACCCCGGTCCCTTTCTCCCCGGCTTCCAGTTCTTCCAAAAGCTTAAACGTTCTCGGGACGACGACTTTTTCTCCTCCTCCTCCTCCTTTGTTCGTCGTCGTCGTCGTGGCGCTCGTCGTCGTGTTCGTGTTGCTGCTGTTGCGGTTGTGCGTTCCACCACCACCGAAAAACATGATTGATGTGGCGTCTCTTTCTCTTTAAACGCTCTCAACTGTGTGTGTGCGTGTTGTGCGTATCAACGCTCTGCTAAAAGAGAATCCTCTCTGATTATTCTGTCGTTGTTTTCACACGACGACTGGCGGTTTTACTAACGAAGAGACATTTTTACATTCTTTCTCGTCAAAATACTCTGCACGCTTTTAAAAAAAAGAAGGAAAATTTAGCGTTACGAGTTTCCCCAACATTGGATTATACAAAACACATTGTATTTGGCCGGACCAGAGAGTGTAACGGCGCACAAGCGATAAACTCACTGTGGGTGCACGTACTACGAACCGAAGAGTAGTCATGGAAGAGTAACGCGCAAAATCGTTTATGTGCACTGAGTGGTGGAACATAATCAATCATCGCGAGACAAAACGAATACGAAAGAAGAATTTCAAGTGCGAAGCAGCTTTGTGAGAAGAAGCCGATGGGGATATCCGGGGCGCAGAAAAGGAAGAAGAAAAAGGAGAAAGAAGAGCTCGCGAAGGACATGGAGAGGTTGAAGCTTGGACCGACCAAGTTGTGGACCGGGTTGGTCCTGCATCACAAGGATGTGTTTGTCTCGCACGTCTTGTCGAAATTGAATAAGACTGATCGGTGGTTCTTTGCAAAAGCGAATACAGAGAGTCGAGATGTGCTCGAGTACGCCGGGGTAAAGGTATCGGGATTAGATTGGGGTGTTCACG
>Ga0182090_1547202_pt1 | contig 11305 bp, 11 predicted proteins | sample 041ome_24_FD_127767 | JGI IMG/M metagenome (GOLD analysis project Ga0182090, IMG submission 127767) | Metatranscriptome of coastal salt marsh microbial communities from the Groves Creek Marsh, Georgia, USA - 041408BS metaT (Metagenome... | ecosystem: Environmental > Aquatic > Marine > Intertidal... | reverse complement strand
CCCGAGGCTGCAGCCATGTGACCGGCGTCGGCGAGCAACCCATCAGACACATCAATGGCAGCATGGGCGTGCCGGCGCATCCAGTCCACTAATTCAAACCGAGGACTGGGATAAAAAAACCGATCTTCCAAGTATTGACCTTGTTCGATCGTGAGCACCGATAGACCATCACACTCGGTGGAACACTCGCTGGAACACTCGGTGGAGTCCTCGATGCTGGCGTCGACTGCATTGGGCATCGTTGACCGCGCATCCTCCATGGAATAGCCGGTCAGTAATTGTCCCTGCAGCAGTGCCAGACCTGCGGCGGCATCCCCCACTGTACCGGAAACACACAGCAGATCCCCCGCCCGCGCCCCCGAACGGGGAAGCCATTCTCCATTAGGCGCGAAGCCCATCACCGTGACGGTAACCGTCAGCGGCCCCCGGGTTAAATCGCCGCCCACCAAGGGCAAACCCAAGTCCTTAACGCTTTTAGCCAAGCCCTGAGAAAAGCTGTGTAACCACAGCTCATCGCTGTCGGGCAAAGTCAGGGCGAGGGTCATGGCACAGGGTGTTGCAGCCATCGCTGCCAAATCACTGGCCGCCGCCGCAACGGCGCGATAAGCGATGTGCTCTGGCAGCGTTTCGCCAAGGAAATGCCTGCCCTCCACCTGGGTATCTGTCGACACCAAGAGCTGACAGCCGGGGGGCACAGCAAGAACGGCGGCATCGTCACCGACACCGAGAAGGACATGGTCACCGGCTCCATAGGCCGCCAGATAGCGGTAAATTAGGTCGAATTCAGAAACGGCCACCGATAACCTCTGTCACCCGTGAAGCACCTTTAGCAGCGAAACCCAGTGGATTTAGCGATCTGCTGCAATCTCCAATTGACGGAGTTCCCGCGCCACTTTATCGAGAACACCATTGATATAGCGAAAACTGTCGGTCGCACCAAATTTCTTCGCCAAAGCGACCGCCTCATTAATGACCACCTTGTAAGGCACATCAATGCGATCGCGAAGCTCGAAAGTGCCCATGCGTAAAAGTGCCCGCTCCACAGGATCCAGATCTGCCAAAGGCCGATCCAATTTGCCTGCAAATAACTCGTCTAAGGCCACTGCACCGCCAGCGGTACCGGTCAACAGAGCATTGAAATACTCGCCGTCAACATTACTAAAATCGTTGTCTATGCGGAACTCCGCCTCGATCTCGTTCAAGTCGGCGTGGGTCATAGACCACTGGTAAAGCGCCTGCATTGCGTAATGCCGCGCACGGCGACGCTGGGCCGCCAGTGCATTCACTTGACTCATTAGGCACCCAAAGCTGATGTGAGGTTGACCATTTCCAGAGCACTCATGGCCGCCTCTGCACCTTTATTGCCTGCTTTGGTACCCGAGCGTTCAATAGCTTGCTCAATAGAGTCCACCGTTAGCACCCCAAATGAGATGGGCTTACCGTAATCCATTTGCACTTGAGCCAAGCCCTTAGTGCACTCACCCGCGACATAATCGAAATGGGGTGTGCCACCACGAATAACGGCGCCCAGGGCAATAATGGCATCGCAATCTGAGCGTTGGGCAAGGTGTTTGCAGGTCAGAGGAATCTCGAATGCGCCCGGCACTCGAACAATGTGCAGTTGCTCGTCACTGATACCGTGGCGTCGCAAGGTATCGATTGCGCCCTCGAGCAAATGCTCCACCACAAAGCTGTTCCAGCGCGCGACAACCAAAACGTAGTTAGCTTTGTTGGGGCTTAGATTCCCCTCGGTGGTTCGAATTCCCTGGATACTCATGGTTGTCTCCTGCAACGATTCAAATTATTCAGCGGCAACGAATTCAACAACTTCTAAACCGAAGCCCGCCAGCGCATTGTACTTGAGTGGGGCGCCCATTAGGCGGATCTTTCCCACGCCCAAATCGTGAAGGATCTGCGCCCCCAAACCTACTGTGGCGTAGCCGCTCGCCTGCTGTCCGGTGTCCGCAGTTGGCAGACCCAGAATACGATCAACCCCCGCAAGCAATTCATCGGCACTCTCTGGCCGAGTAATGAGAACAAGGGCTCCTCGACCTGACTCTGCTACAGCGCGCAAGCTATTATCAAAGCGCCAACTGACCTGCCCATCAAGGGTCGTGCCCACCAAGTCACGTAACACCGACGTCACGTGTACGCGCACAAGGGTGGGCTCATCGGCGCTCAATTCGCCCACGGTGAGTGCCAAATGCAGCGTATTAAAGTGTGTCTCTCGAAAGACCGATAGCGACATAACCCCATGGGCTGTACTGATTTCACCTGATCTTACACACTCGATAGTTCGCTCATTGGCAAGGCGGTAATTCACCAAATCAGACACGCGACCCATGGGTAAATTGTGCTTGTTGGCGAACTCGAGCAGGTCATCGCCGTGGGCAATGTTGCCCGATCGATCTAACACTTCGGCGAACACCGCCGCGGGTGACATACCCGCAAGGGCTGCCAGATCCGTCGTGGCCTCAGCCTTGTCGGCTCGGGTGAGAAGCCCGCCGTCAGCTGCAGCCACGGGAAAAATATGACCGGGCTGGACCAAATCAGAGGCAACCGCATCCGGAGCCACTGCAACCCTTACGGTTCGCGCTCGGTCCGCAGCTGAGATGCCTGTGTCGATACCCTCAGCAGCTTCGATGGATAGCGTAAACGGCGCTGTCTCGACCTTCCCTTCCACCATCAGCGGCAGATGTAAATGTTCGCAACGCTCACGGGTAAGTCCCAGGCATACTAGGCCTCGCGCCTGACGCGCCATAAAGTTCACGTGCTCAGGTTCGCACAGCTCAGCAGCCAAGGTGACGATGCCGGTGGCATCCCCTTCGCTGTTATCCAGCATCAGTAACACCATCCGGCCGTAGCGCATGTGACTCAGCAAGTCTGCGGGGGCTGTGAAGTTTGACTCACTCATTAACATAACCCGCCTCTCGGAGCGCATCCAGCGTCATTCCTTGATTCAAGCCAGCGCCGACGGCCGCCTTGTCCCCCATCAACAATCGTTCCAAATATCGAGCGATGACGTCCACTTCAAGGTTGACGCGAGTGCCTACCGCATAACTGTTAAACACAGTCTCATCAAACGTCTGTGGGATGATATTCAAATCAAACTCAACACCGCTCACGGCATTAACCGTGAGGCTAGTGCCGTCGATAGTAATGCTGCCTTTGTGGGCTATGTAGCGCGCCAGCCCCTCAGGAGCTGCGACGATATAGCGCCAGGAGCGCGCATCTCGTGATATGGCACGAATCTCTCCAACACCATCAACGTGACCACTTACGATATGGCCGCCCATACGCGAACTCGGGGTCAATGATTTTTCGAGGTTGACCCGATCACCCAATTTACGTTGACCCAGCGTCGTGAAATTTAGAGTCTCACGGGACACATCAGCCCAGTAGCCATCGCCAGGCAGCTCGGTTACCGTCAAACACACACCGTTGGTGCAAATACTGTCACCCAGCTGCACATCATCAAGTGGTAACTTCCCTGTTTTGATGCGCAGCCTTAGATCACCGCCTCTCGGTTCCAGCGCAGCAATCTCACCGACCGCCTCTACAATTCCTGTAAACACACAAACACCTGTTGGTTGATACCCGAGGTCATCTCGACAGCCTGCTGCTCCGCAGTCATTGGTCGAGGGATGAATTTGTGGCAATGATACGCAGGTCATCGCCAATCCGACTCACATCTGCATACTCCAGACGGATGCCATCGATCAGCTTCTCTAAACTGATATCGACCAGCGGCTTGGCTGTCCTACCCAGCAGTAAGGGAGCTTGATAAAGCACCAACTCATCAACTAAACCCGCCTGTAAAAACGCGCCTGCTAAACGCGGTCCAGCCTCTACTAAAATCTCATTGGCACCCCGACGGCCTAATTCCGCCAACACCGCTCGCAGATCTAACCCATCGGCAACAACGGGAACAGGAACAGCATCAACATACCCTGGAGGTTCGCAATCTGAACCGTGAAACACCAAAGTCGGGGCCGCATCATTGTAGATTTTTGCCTGTGGTCCAACCCGGAGTTGACGATCGAGTAACACCCTCAACGGCTTGCGATAAGTCGCCCGCGCGACATCTTCATCACCAAGCGCCAGCTCTTGAGGACGCACTGTCAGCGCGCAATCGTCGGCCAAAGCTGTACCAGAGCCCGTCAAAATTGCACAGCTCATAGCCCGAAACCGCTGCACGTCTCGCCGCGCCGCCAGGCCAGTGATCCACTGACTCTCGCCGCTGGCCATCGCTATACGACCATCCAGTGAAGTGCCCAATTTGAGCCGAACACGACCATAGCCACGCTGCACACGCAGCAGGAATCCCCGCAACTGTTCCTCCGCCGCTTCTGCCATTATCCCCACCGACACCGAGATACCCGCATCGGTTAGCCGCTCTAGGCCGCGACCAGCGACCAAGGGGTGCGGATCAGGACAAGCAACAACCACTCGGCTTATACCTGCCGCAATCAGCGCATCAGCGCAGGGCCCTGTTCTACCGTGGTGGGCGCATGGCTCTAGCGTGACGTACGCGGTGGCACCTCGAGAATCAACGGCGGCGCGTAACGCCTGAACCTCGGCGTGATCACCTCCCGCGGGTTGAGTGAATCCGCGACCAATGACAACGCCGTCACGCACCAGGACACAGCCAACACTGGGGTTAGGGCTCGTCCAAAAGCGGGCCTTGTCCGCCTCTGCCAAAGCCTGCGCCATGAAATCCTGATCAAGGCCTGCCTGGGAATTTAAGGTCACTGATTTCAGGGCCGATCGGTCGGCTCGGCCTCTAGACGTTCAATTGCGTCTCGGAATTCGGAGAGGTCTTGGAAGCTTCGATAGACCGATGCGAACCTCACATAGGCAACTTGGTCCACCGCCTTCAGGGCCTCCATGACCATCTCGCCCACTTGCATTGAGCGTACTTCACGCTCTCCGGTAGCGCGCAGTTGATGCTTGATTTGGGTTATCTGCTTTTCGATATCCTCAACGGAAACCGGGCGCTTTTCCAAAGCTCGCAAAAACCCCCCGCGGAGCTTCTCTTCATCAAAGGGTTCACGACTGCCATTCTGCTTGATGACGCGAGGCATCACCAATTCTGCCAGTTCATAGGTTGTGAACCGTTCACTGCAACTCAGACACTCTCTGCGCCGCCGCACCTGTCCGCCGTCTGCCACTAAACGCGAGTCGATGACCTTCGTTTCATCGGCAGAGCAAAATGGGCAGTGCATATCAGGATCTCCGGCTTATTGAGCCGCGTAAACGGGGAGGCGTTTACAGACTTCGAGCACTTTGGCCCGCACCGCGGGAATCACCTGCGCCGAATCTCCAGACTCCAATGAATCAAGCACGTCGCAGATCCAGTGGGTTAAATCCACCGTTTCCTTAACGCCAAAACCCCGGGTGGTAATAGCGGGTGTGCCCAAGCGCAAACCAGAGGTTACAAAGGGTGAGCGTGGGTCGTTGGGTACCGCGTTCTTATTCACGGTGATATAAGCCTCGCCCAAAGCGGCATCGGCATCTTTACCGGTGTACTCGCGTCCGATCAAATCAAGCAGCATCAGATGATTGTCGGTTCCACCAGATACGATCCTGAAACCGCGCTCTATAAACGTTGCCGCCATGGCCTGGGCATTTTCTACAACGCGCTTCTGATAGGCCACGAATGCCGGCTCCATAGCCTCTTTGAAGGCTACGGCCTTGCCTGCAATGGCATGCATCAACGGGCCGCCCTGCGCACCCGGGAAAATGGCGGAATTTAGCTTCTTCTCTAGCTCAGGGTTGGACTTGGCCAGGATGATTCCGCTGCGGGGGCCGCGTAAGGTTTTATGAGTCGTCGACGTCACGACGTCGGCATAGGGGATGGGCGATGGATAGACGCCCGCAGCTACCAGCCCCGCAATATGCGCCATATCAACCAACAGATATGCGCCAACGGCATCGGCGATCTCGCGGAACTTAGACCAATCCATGGTCCGACTGTAGGCTGAGAAACCACCGATGATCATCTTTGGTTTATGCTCAAGGGCACAAGCCATCAACTCGTCGTAATCCACCAATCCAGTTTCGTGATTGATGCCATACTGCACGGCGTTGTAAATCTTGCCAGAGAAATTAACCGAGGCTCCGTGAGTCAGGTGACCGCCGTCGGCCAGACTCATGCCCATCACCGTATCACCGGGCTCAAGCAATGCGTGGAAAACCGCCAAGTTAGCGCTGGAGCCCGAATGGGGCTGCACGTTGGCGTAATCGGCGCCAAACAATGCCTTAGCCCGCTCGATAGCCAACACCTCTGCTTTATCGACAAATTCACAGCCGCCGTAGTAGCGCTTACCAGGGTAGCCCTCAGCATATTTATTGGTCAGGACCGAGCCTTGGGCCTCAAGGACGCGGGGACTGGCGTAATTTTCCGAAGCAATCAGTTCAATGTGCTCTTCCTGACGACGCGCCTCAGCGCTCATCGCGGCCCAGAGTTCAGCATCGAAGCTTTCGATGGTTTGTTGTTCGGAGTTTAGGTATTGAGAGAGCTGAGTAGCCGCTTGATTCATCGCTGAAATCCTGAGTCGGGTGGAGCCGGAACGCGGACGCACCGGACGGGCGCATAGCCCGAGCAAAATTTGGCCTCACATTTTATAGCAATGCCGTGGCCTTAAACAGCAGATAGGCCAATATTCCCGTCAGAATTGACTTAAAAGGGTCATATTTTTGACATACTCTGGCGGGCTATTGAGCGAGGAAATTTAGCAATATGCGAATCAGCATTTTTGGCAGCGGCTATGTGGGATTAGTACAGGCTGCCGTATTCGCGGATGTAGGCCATCACGTGATCTGCATGGATGTGGATGAAGCCCGAGTCGCGATGCTTCGGGAGGCCAAAGTCCCATTCTTCGAGCCGGGACTTGCTGGCAAGGTATCGAGTGGCATCTCACAGGGGCTACTCAATTTCACCACAGATGCCAAAGCGGCCGTTCAGAACAGCGACTACCTATTCATCTGCGTCGGCACACCCGCCGACGAGGACGGCAGTGCTGATCTACGCTACGTCATGTCTGTTGCCGACAGCATCGCCGAACACATGAGCTCCCGAAAGGTCGTTGTCAATAAATCCACCGTTCCCGTCGGCACCGCCGATGCGGTGCAAGCAAGGATCGCCGCGGGGCTTAAAGCCCGAGGCGTATCGTTTCCTGTTGAGGTCTGCTCCAACCCGGAATTTCTCAAAGAGGGCTCTGCGGTCAACGATGCTATGAGCCCCGATAGGATTATCGTTGGCGCAAAGTCGACCGCCACCATGGAAGAATTTCGCCAGATGTATCAGGCGTTCAACCGCAATCGCGAAAAATTAATGTTCATGGATCCCCGCAGCGCGGAACTCACCAAGTACGCCGCCAACGCCATGCTCGCGACCAAGATCAGCTTTATCAATGAAATTGCCAATATTGCCGAACAAGTGGGTGCGGACATCGAATTAGTGCGCAAAGGCATGGGCTCAGACCCAAGGATTGGATATCAATTTATATACCCGGGCGCCGGATATGGCGGTTCATGCTTTCCGAAGGACGTGCGCGCATTAGAGCATCTCGCCCAAAGCCACGACTGCAGCTCCGCCATTCTAAGCGCGGTCCATCAAACCAATCAGCGGCAAAAAGACCGTCTAGGTGAGCTGGTCACAGCTCGACTGGGTGCCGACCTCCAGGGAAAAACCATTGCCGTCTGGGGACTGTCGTTCAAACCCAACACTGACGATATGCGCGAAGCACCCAGTCGCCGTCTACTAGAAACTCTTTGGCAATGCGGCGCCCGGGTGCGCGCCTATGACCCTGAAGCCATGACCGCCTGCCAATCTATCTTTGGCGAGCGAGCCGACATGACCTACACCGACGACAAAGACGCCGCGCTAGAGGGCGCTGATTGCCTGGTTATTTGCACAGAGTGGAAAATGTTTTGGTCGCCGGATTTTGACCACATCAAAGGGCGGCTCAGTCAACCGATCATCGTCGACGGTCGAAATTTATATAACCCTGCACTCATGGCTGAATTGGGTATAGAGTACTACGGCATTGGTCGAGGACTTTCAGTGAAAGACTACGGATGAACGAGCAGCAGACGCTGGGATGGCGTGAATGGGTCAAGCTGCCTGATTTGGGTATTGACTGGGTCAAGGCCAAAGTGGACACGGGCGCCCGAACCAGTGCCCTTCACGCCTTTTATACCGAGCGTTTTGAACGTGATGGGCGACCGTGGGTGCGCTTTGGGGTGCACCCGCGCCAACAGGATGATGACACCATCATTCACTGCGAGGCCCTCATCATCGAAGAGCGCATCGTCACTGACTCAGGCGGCCATAGGGAATCCCGTCCTGTCATTCAAACCTCCCTTGTTATTGGCCAAGAAGTTCGTAATGTCGAAATGACCCTCACCGACCGTGATAGCATGCTATTTCGTATGTTGGTGGGACGCACATCCATCAGTGACGGAATACTTGTATCCCCGGGCCAGTCATTCAAGCTCGGCGGCACACGCGAAAACCCACCGGAGTCGCCGTGAAAATAGCTGTTTTATCTAGAAATGCACGTCTTTACAGTACCGCTCGTCTGGTCGAGGAGGCCCAAAAGGCCGGCCATGAAGCCCTGGTTGTCGATACCCTCAAATGCTACATGGATATCACCTCTTCCAACCCTGCAGTATGGTATCGAGGCGAGAAACTTGAGCAACAGGATGCGGTTATTCCGCGTATAGGCGCGTCTATTACCAACTACGGCACCGCGGTGATCCGTCAGTTTGAAATGATGGATACCTATTCCCTCGTAGGCTCAATCCCCTTGGGTCGATCACGCTCTAAGCTGAGGGCACTGCAGTTACTGTCGCGCAAGGGTCTTGGCATGCCCGTCACCGGCTTCGCCCATGACGTTCACAATACCCGACAGCTGATCCAGCTGGTGGGCGGGGCGCCGGTGGTGGTCAAATTATTAGAAGGCACCCAGGGCCGAGGCGTGGTGCTGGCGGAGACCGTCAAAGCCGCCGAATCCGTGATCGATGCTTTTATTGAACTCAAGGCGGATTTTCTCGTTCAAGAATTTATCAAAGAAGCCGGGGGCAGCGACGTACGCTGCTTTGTGATCGGCAACCGCGTAGTAGCAGCCATGGAGCGACACTCCGCGCCAGGAGAGTTCCGGTCAAACCTGCATCGCGGTGGCAGCGCCACACTAACCAAGTTAACGTCGCTTGAGCGCAGGACAGCGATCAAAGCTGCTCAAACCATGGGTCTGAACGTCGCAGGCGTTGATATACTGCGCTCTGCTCGCGGACCGCTGGTGATGGAAGTTAACTCATCACCAGGACTACGCGGTATTGAAGAGGCCACGGGGGTTAACGTTGCCGGCAAAATCATCAGATTTGTCGAGGAAAACGCCCATCTCCCGAGGTCGAAGAAACAGGACAAAGGCTGAGAGTACGCTTTGAATGCCGCCGCCCGCCGACGCTATGCCGAAGCTCTGGAAATCGGAGGTGAGAGCATATTGCCCGGAGAGCGCCGCACCGTTGAAATCGCGGTCGCACCCACCTTTAGCAACGACGATTTATCGATTGAAATAAAAGTTGTGCGCGGAGTGCGACCGGGCCCAACCCTGTTCGTCTGCGCAGCCATTCACGGTGATGAAATCAACGGTGTGGAGATCATCCGGCGGGTGCTGCGCAAAGTCGACCCCGCGCGCCTATCGGGCTCGCTGCTGGCCATACCCATAGTCAATGTTTACGGATTCAACACCCATTCACGATACCTCCCCGATGGTCGCGATCTCAATCGCTCGTTTCCCGGGTCGCCAAGTGGCTCCTTAACCGGTCGACTTGCTGATACTTTTATGCGCGAGGTGGTACGCAAGTGTACCCATGGCATTGATCTACATACGGGCGGGCGACACCGATCTAACTTTCCGCAAATACGCGCCGAACTTCGTGACAGCGCTATTCGACAAATGTCCGAGGCCTTTGGCGCACCCATTATTATCGATTCGACTGTCCGCGACGGCTCCCTTAGGGAATGCGCCACGGAACACGGTGTTCCGGTCATCCTGTACGAAAGCTGCGAGGCCCTGCGCTTTGATGAGGTGTATATTCGCGCCGGAGAAAAAGGCGTGTTGAACGTCATGCGCCATATTGGAATGCTGCGCAAATCCCGATCTAAAACCCCCAGCAAGCCCATAATCAGCAAAACCACCCAATGGGTTAGGGCGCCGACCAGCGGCGTGCATCGGGTTTTGGTCGCCCTCGGCGAGCAAGTGGAAAAAGGTCAGGTTGTTGGGGTTGTCGCCGACCCTTTGGGGGAAGACGAGACCGAAGTTCAAGCAACCATAGCCGGCATTGTGATCGGTCGCACCAACCTGCCCACGGTGCATGAAGGCGACGCCTTATTCCACATCGCCAAGGTTTCTGCTCGAACTGAATTTGAATACGAAGAATTTCACGAGGAATTACTCCCCTCTGATTACACCCACGACAAGGACGACCCAAGCGGCGCACCCATCGCAGGTTGATGTTGAGATTAGCCCCCCGGTGAGCGCAGGCGGACCCCCGATGGGGTTGTCAAGCTCGGGCATTCAAGCTTCGATGGTTCAAATCCGATAAACTGGCGCCCACTCTGGCATCGGCCCCATCAACAACACCTAATCCACTTTTTGGAGACTTCACTTTGGCAAAAGACAACAAATCGGGACAATCGGGATCCTATGTGTATTCCATGAATCGAGTGGGCAAAGTAGTGCCCCCTAAACGTGAAATTCTCAAAGATATCTCGCTGTCGTTTTTTCCCGGCGCCAAGATTGGAGTGCTGGGTCTCAACGGAGCCGGCAAATCAACGCTACTCAAGATTATGGCCGGCATCGATACAGATATTCAGGGTGAGGCTCGCCCTCAGCCCGGAATAAAAATTGGTTACCTACCCCAGGAGCCGCAATTAAACGCCGACAAAGACGTCCGCGGAAATGTGGAAGAAGGCGTTCAGGAAGCCATCGACGCCCTCAAGGGCCTAGAGCAGGTCTACGCTGCCTATGCCGAACCCGATGCAGACTTTGATGAATTGGCCAAGCAACAGGCGCGGTACGAGGACGTCATCCAAGCAACAGACGCCCACAACCTCGATACGCGCCTAGAAATCGCGGCCAACGCGCTCAGGCTTCCCCCTTGGGATGCCAACGTAACAAAACTTTCGGGAGGCGAGCGGCGCCGCGTAGCACTCTGTCGCCTGCTGCTCTCAGAGCCTGACATGTTGCTCCTCGACGAACCAACCAACCACCTTGATGCAGAATCGGTAGCATGG
>Ga0182090_1143708_pt1 | contig 11306 bp, 3 predicted proteins | sample 041ome_24_FD_127767 | JGI IMG/M metagenome (GOLD analysis project Ga0182090, IMG submission 127767) | Metatranscriptome of coastal salt marsh microbial communities from the Groves Creek Marsh, Georgia, USA - 041408BS metaT (Metagenome... | ecosystem: Environmental > Aquatic > Marine > Intertidal... | reverse complement strand
TTCAAATCGATCGCACTCGTCTCGAAATCTCAACTCCATCTCCTCCTCCAACGTCCTCAGCGTCTCCTTTTCATTTTCCACCGCCTCGTGCATTTCTCTCGTGCTCGCGTCCGCCACGTTCGCGCACGTTCGCGCAACTCTCTCCACGTGCGAACACGACTCCATCAATTTCCCTCTCGCTTTCTCTGCAAACATCTCCATCGCGTCTCGGTTTCGATCGCTTTCCGCCTTGGCTTCTCGGACTCGATCTTTGATCAACCCTTCCGCCTCGTCGCACGCTTGTAAACCAACTTTCAACGCCTGCATTTTTCTATCCACCTCGCGATTGAATTGTCCCACAATCTCCGCGAAGCTTTGCGTTTTCGTTCTCTCCACGTCCGCTTTCCGTGCCTCTTCCTCGGCTTTGCTCGCCGCCTTTCGACTCGCTTGAGCAAACTTCTCGCACTCTCTTCTCTCGCTTTCCACGCGAGTCATCTGCGCTGTCAAAACGTTCACGTCGTTCCGAATTTCATTCACATCGAAACCTCTCTCCATCATTTTCACGCATCTCTTTGCCTCGTCTTTCGCGACTCGCGACACGGCGACCGCGTCATCAACAGAACTCGCCACCGCGTTCAAAGCTATTTCGTTCGCCTTGACGATAGCTTCCATCTGCGCCGACTTCGCCACGGTCGCTTTCATTTGGCTCGTTTCCGTCGTGACATTCAAAACGTGCTTCTCCAAACCACTCACGATTGTTTCGCACTCGTTTCGAAACGTCGCGTGTTCCTTCTCTAAACTCGACAGTCGTTCCATCAATCGCGCGTTTTCCTCTCGCTCGCACTCTACACCGTTGAGCAAGATTTGGCATCGTTTTTCCACGTCCCCTAATCGTTTTTCCGTCGCCTCTAACCTCGAGTCTCTGATTTCGTTCGCCGTATTTTCTCGTTCAGAGATGAGACCGAGGCGTAAAAACGCGCGTCTCACCGCCGAAGGGACGTTGGACCATTCTTTGGTGCCTTTTTCCACGTCTTCTTTTATCACGTTCGCGTTTCGGCTGAAGAAGCGAATTTTGTTGTTGGTGTCGTTAATGTTTTCTTTGATGTTGGTTTTGTTCGTCGTGCTCTTCTCAAAAGACGAGGAGGACATTTTACTCGTTTTTTGGGCAACGCGTCGTCGTCCTCGTCAGAGCGCAGACGTCGTAAAGCGCGCAGCAGCCGAGAGAGCGATCTCCTCCTCCTTCTCTGCGCGTGTTTTCGTCGCGCTTATCTCTCTCTCGGATTTTGAAAATTTTTCTCTTTTTTTCCAAAGAACGACTTTTTACGTCCCCTCATTTAGGGTTTTGGTGCTTTTTGTTTTGTAAACCCTAAACTCTTTTGTTGTGAATACCGGTTACAAGGAAAAAGCTTTTCACTACTTTCCCGACCAAATGTCGTTGCGTGTGTCGTTCGGTGGAGGAGCAGGGTTAACGGCACCTTCGTCGGTTTCGACGACGACGAGGAGGAGGACGAAGACGACGACGACTCGTTCTTCTTCTTCTTCTTCTTCTTTTCGATTTTTCTCGAAGCAGCAGCAGGAGCGAAGAAGGCGTAAAAAATCATCGTCTGAAATTTCTGTGCTTTTATCCAAAACCGGGAAAAGCGTATTAAAATTGGGAAGGAGTTCTGTCGTCATGGCGGCTTCGGAGGAGGATGTTGTTTCTTCAAACGAGGACGAAAAGGAACTCAGGAAGAGTTTATCTATCGCGACAAAACTGGTGCACCCGAAAACGTCCGTCGAGGACCCGTATTCCGCGTCGGCGCCGCCGCTGTACCAAACCGCCACGTTCGCGCAACCGAACGCGACAGAAAACGGGAGGTACGATTACACGAGAAGTGGGAACCCGACGAGAGACCAGTTGGAGGAGCAATTCGCGGACATTGAAGGCGCGACGAGAGCGTTCGCGTTCAGCTCGGGGATGAGCGCGTTAGCGACGGTGACGAGATTGGTGAAGAATGGCGAGCGCATCGTCACCGGCGACGATATTTACGGCGGGACGAGTCGGTTGTTAGCGCAAGTCGTTCCGGAAGTTGGGATTGAAGTCGTGAACGTGGACTGCACGGATTTGAAAGCAGTGGAAGAAGCCATTAACGGTGGACCGACGACGATGGTTATGCTCGAGTCGCCGACCAATCCGAGATTGCAATGCATCGACGTGCGCAAAATTTGCGAGATGGCCAAGAAGAAAGGCGCTTTGGTGTGCGTGGATAACTCCATCATGACCGCGACGTTTCAAAACCCGTTAGAGTTAGGAGCAGATATTAGCATGGTTTCCGCGACAAAGTTCATCGCCGGGCATTCGGATGTTACCGGAGGTTTACTCGCAGTCAAAGGTGAAGAGTTGGCAAAACGCGTGTACTTTTTCCAAAACGCTTGCGGAACGCTTTTAGGCCCGTTCGATTGTTGGTTAGCTTTGAGAGGCATCAAAACCATGGACTTGCGAATGAAAAGACAGCAAGAAAACGCGATGAAATTAGCCGAATGGATCGACAATCACCCGAAGGTCCAAAAAGTAAACTACCCGGGATTAAAATCCAACCCGTTCCACGACGTGCACTTCTCCCAAGCCACCGGCGCGGGAAGCATTCTCTCCTTCACCACGGGAGACGTCAACTTTTCCAAAACTATAGTCGAAGAAACGAAACTGTTTAAAATTACCGTCTCTTTCGGTGGCGTGACGAGTTTAATTTCCTTGCCGTGCTTCATGTCGCACGCGAGTATTCCAGCAGAAGTCAGAGCCGCTCGAGGCTTGCCGGACGATTTGGTTCGCATCAGTTGCGGCATCGAAGACGCCGAGGATTTGTTAAACGACTTGAAAAGAGCGTTCGAGAAAGCCGAAAAGAATAAAGCCACGTGATAATAACTAAACTACATCAGGCACAAAAGAATGCGCAAATGATACTAAACGCGTAAAAATGTGTGCGTATAGAAGACCAAACCGTTGAAATTTTACTATTAAAAGTACATGTCATAAAACCACACTTTTGTAACTGTTTCTTTGCTTGGAAAAGAGAAGCACATCCATATGCGCGTCGTCGCTTCCTCTCTCTTCGCTTTTCGGCAGCAAGAGTTGCGGAGAAAACAGCATCATCGTCGTCATCAACAACAACACCACGCGCACGAGAGGAAGAGGAGACGAAATCGATGCGCCATCGCCAGCACTCTCGCGACAAAAACGACAGAATCACCCCCCTTAGAGTATTACGAACACACGAAAATCCCGAGCACAGAGTTCACGGAAACGTGCCACGGACCGGAGGAGTACACCTCTGTGCTTCTCCACGCGATGCGAATGCAGTGGAAGCACGGGTTTACGCATGTGCCGAGCGGTTTTCGCCGAGTCACGCACGGGTTTGGGGAAATCTTAGCCGGCATGCAACCAGCGGCGGCCGAGAGGTGCGTGGAGCTTTTGTTGAGGAGGGGAGAGGCGGAGGACGACGATCACGAGAACAGTAAAACGAAGAACAAAGAAAGCGTTTTGGACCCGTTTTGTGGCGGCGGAACAGTACCGGTCGTGGCGATGACGAACGGTTTAATCGCGTACGGGACGGATGTCAGTCCGTTGGCGCTACACGTTTGCGGCCACCGCGTTTGGGTGCCGGAAAACGTGGACGAGGAAGAGACGTGGTTGAGAGAACGGATGAAGAAGATTGAGGCGATTATTGCGGATGAAAAAGACGCAGACGAAAACGTCAATCCGTTAGGGAGCTTTGCGAGCATTGCCGTGGCAGTGGAGAAGGCGATTTCACTAGAGAGCGAGGACGACGAGAGTAATAGTAGCAGTAGCGGTAACGAGAGTAATAGCAATAGCATAGACTCGACGACGAGGAAAACGGCGCTTTTCTTCTGTTTAGCCGAAGCAGAACGAAGACACTTCGTGCGACAGAAAAGAAATAAGAGAAAAAAACGGTTCGGAAAGCGACGCGCGACGAGCAATGGTAGCAAAAGCGATCGAGACGACTCGTATTACTCGCCGTTGAGCTTTTACCAAAGGTGCGTCGACGAGTACATATTTCGCGTGAAGGATTTACACGACGCGGTAGGTGGAACAGCAGACGTGGTCATCCGTAAAGGCGACGCCCGGTTTGATGATTTAGTTCCTAAAGATAAAATTGGAACAGTTTCGGGAATACTGACGAGTCCGCCGTACCCGGGAGTGTACGACTACGTCTCGTTCGCGAGAAAACAAAGGTCGAGATTTCGCGTCGGGAGTACTGCCGGTAACGGTAGCGCGATAACGACGACAAGTGAAGAAACTCAATCCAAAAAACCACCGACGTCGTACTACGTCGACGCAAAAGTCCCCGACTCGAACGAATTGGACGAAAACGGCAACCGCGCGCCGTGGAGCGACGATTTCAGCTCCGCCAACGAATTCGGCGCCAAGCGAGAGTTACGGAAAGACCCGTCCGCGTTCAACGACAAATGGACCCAATCCCAAACGCAATGGCTTAAGAACGCCTACAAAACGTTAAAACCGTCCGGTCGAATGCTCGTCATGATTGGCGACGGCGCCAACGTGGACGCTTTAAAAAGCACCGTCGTTTGCGCCGAGCAACTCGGTTTTACGCTTCTCGCCAGTTGTTCGCTCGCTTTGTTACGAACCATGGAAACTACCGGAACCGTCTATAACGGGGCCAGGAAAGAGCACTTGATTTTGTTCGAGAAGAAGCTTTCAAGTAAAAGTGAATAGACTCGATTTTGCGACGAGAGAGAGACAAATGTATCGAGTCTGTTGTGTTGTTGTGCCTTACTTTTTCAAATGAAAAAAAGGTAGAAATAATTTTTTATATTAAAACCCTAAATGTACCAAAAGCGGAGGTCTCTGCGTTTTGCGAGATACACAACAGAAAAGAACGCGCGTTTACGCTAAGAAGAAGAAGAAGAGGAAGAAGAGTTTGTCTTCCTGAAACACAAAAACTCGTCGACACATACACGACGCTTCTGTTCGCGTACCTTTTTTGAGCGCTACTATACGAGGAGAGAGAGTGGTTGTTCCTTTTTACACGCACACGTTATTTACACACACAAAATGGCCGAGCACCAATCGTTGCTGAGGCCGCGTGAAGCGAACGACGATGCGTTTCGCTTCGCGTCGTCCTCGTCTTCAAAGACGTGGACACTAAAAGTCCTCGCCGGTTCTGGCGCGATGGTCTTGGCCACCACCCTCGCTCTGAGCGGCGGGAACACAGGCAACTCGGTGCGTTCTTCTTCTTTAGCGACGAGCGGCGGAACTCGATCTTCGCATCATCGTCTCGGGGAAGCCGCGTCGTCGCAATCATCGCACGCGTCCAAAACCATCAAACTGCACACGGCGTGCGCGCCGTTGCACGTGCTCGATTTCCACCCAGACCCGACGTCGTGGAAGAAAAACATGGGCGCGCGAGTGATTGTACGATCGCAACAAAATCCAGAGTTAGCGTTCGATCGCGGGATTGAGATGACGGCGACGCACTGCGGCGCGTTTGAAGTGGACGCGAACGTGTTAGCGCCCGGGGACGAGTTTACGTTCGCCTTGTACGAAAAGAACGGGCCGAACGGACCGGCGTTTCGAAAAGATGCCGGGTGCATATCGACTGCGAGTAATCCGGATTCGTGCATGCCGGAGAATAACTTGGGGAGAAGCCCGAACAACATGTTTAACATGAACGAGTGCACGGCGTCGACGTTTTCGGATTCGACCAAGACGTTTTACGATCGCGTGTATAAAGAGAGCGACGGGAGGTCGTTCGTTTGGGGGAGTTGCCACTCGGATTGCGCGTTTTCCGTGCAGTCAGAGCTGGCGTTGTGCGAATTGGACGCGCAACAGCAAACGGACGATGGACAGCCGCAGCAAGCCGAAGTCGGCGGCGCCTCCGAGGACGACGACGAACCGTCGGACGGGAGCATGAGCGGTCTTTTGAACACGGCCATGTCCGCGCAAAAAGTGTTCGTTCCGGCGATTACAAACTCAGAACACACGAAAGCGTCAGTTGCATCCGCGCAGGCGTCAAATGAGATGACGCCAGAGGAAATTTTGGCCATGGATAAAGCCGATTTGAAGGGCGCCGCGGACCAGGAGGAGGAAGAAAAAGTTGAAGAAGTCGTTCCGGAACCGGCGGAAAGTACGGCCTCTGAAGCTATTCCGGAAAACGAAACTCCGGCGCAAAAAATTGAAAGATTGCAAAAGGAGCTCAAGGCGGCGAGCGAAAAAGCGCAGAGGGACGCCGAAAATGCAGCGGAGGAGGAGAAGGAGGCCAACGATGAAGTTTCGACCCAGGAAGCGCAAGAGGAACAACCGGCGGCTTCGGCGGCGGCGACGACTGATGCCGCAGCGCAAGCGCAAGCTGAGCAAACGCAAGCAGTTGCTACCCCGACCGTGGATCAGTTGAATGATTTGCAATCGCAATCTCAAGAAACACAACAACCAACGGACTTGGCGGCGCAGATGAGAGCTGACGCCGCCGCGATTGCAACTCCGGAAGCGACGACTGGTTCTGCGGAAGAAGCATCTGCTACCACCACCACTACCACTGCAGGCGGTGGATGGACGAACGATGCCGCCGTAACGCTTCAAGCGGAAAAGGAAGGCCGAACGGACGGACCGTGCAACTACGACGGGTGCCCGCTCGAAGAAATCATCGCCGCGCAACAAGCCGCCATAAGAGAGCAAGAGGAGGCAACGCGCAAAGCTAAAGAAGCGGAGGAGCAAAGCGCCAACGCTGTAAAGCAGGCTAAGATTGATGCCGTGAACGCGAAGATTCAAGAAGAAACAGACCGCAAGGCGGAAATTGCGAGAATCCAAGCAGAAAGTCAAACGCAAATCGATCGCCAAACGCGTCTCGAGAAAGGTGAAATCAGGGCGGCGAAGAACGCGTTGCACCCGACCGGTAAAAAATCCTCACACAAGAGCAAGGCGCGAAAGTTTATCGCTGACGCCGACGGCGAGGAGCACAACGTGGTCGTAGAGTTGGAAGTGCCGCCGCAACAAGACGAGGAAGTTGTTGAAGAATCGGAAGAGCGTGAAAACATCCCGGACCAACCGGAACCGTTGACCGAGGAAGAAGAAGCCTCGGCCAACGCGCAACGCGACGAGATTGATGAGATCTTGGCGCACGCGGACGACGCAAATGTTTTTGAGGAAGAGCAAAAAGAAGCCGCGAAGAAGAAATCTTCTTCCTCCTCTTCTTCGGAGGAAGGCGAAGAGATTGACTTCAAGGCGGCGAAAAAGGAATTGGCCAAGGCGGCAAAGATTGAAGAGCACAAGAGAGCCGTGCAGCGACAGCTCGAAGAAGAAAAGGAAGCTTTTGAAGCCGCTAAAGCTAAAAAGGAGCAAGAAGCTCGGGAAAGGAGAGCTGCCAGAGCAAAGGCGAAGGCTGACGCCATTCGATTCGCGGGCAAAACTCCGGAGGAGATTGAGTTGATGAAACGCATGGACGCTTTGGATGAGATGAGCGCGCAGATTGGCGAAGAGGAAGCCAAGTCTAAAAGAAAGGCGGAAAAAGCAAACAAGAACACGGGGGCCATTGGCGTCTCGCCGGAAGAGCAGATCATGTTGGACCAATTGAACGGATCCATGGACGACGAAAGCGCGAAGGAAGCTGCGGATGCCTTGGCGTCCGTTGACTTTGACGACTCCGTCTTTGCCTCCAATGACGACGACGAAGAACAAGAACAAGAACAAGAACAAGAACAAGAACAAGGAGCCGATGAACCCGCCGTCGACGAGTCTGAAAATGCCTCTTCCGACGGTACTCTCGAAGGCTCGCTCGAAAGTTCGTACGAAGTTCCTGCATCGAACATGGACCCGATGAGCTTGAAGCCGCGCAAGTGGAAGAAAGTTGCAACGACGGTGCCTTTATCCGAAGGCACGGACACGGGCGCCATGAAGGCCAAGTTAGCCAAGCAGAAACACCAAGAAAAGCTCAGAAACAAGGTTGACCCGGAAACTGGTTTAACAAAGGAAGAGCAAAAGTTGATCGATTCTTTAAACTTTAATTCCCCGGCGGAGGATGACTCCTTCGCGAACGGTAGTGATGAAGCCGGAGAGGCTGCGCTTGGGGAACGCAAGACTTTTGACGCGCCAATTGAGGAAGAAGAAGTAGCTATGCTCGGTGTGAGCCCGCGAGCTTTGGCGCAGATAAACAGAAATAGAATGTACAACGAAGCAATGGCGAATTTGGGCGAGGCGACGGTCGCGAGCAAGTTTGAAATGGCTGCGCAACAAGCGAGAGCTTTGACCAAACTCGGATCGAGTGAAGACGATGACGCGAAAGCGAGTCTGGAGGAACGAATGCGACAATTAGAATCTGGAGAACTTCCGGAGCAAGCTGTGATGGCTACTGCCGCGGCGACGCCTGAAGTTGCAACGGAAGTAGGAGAGGAGACGTCATCGTCGATTGATCCTATCGCCGCGCAGTACATGCCAAAAGGCATCGAAACGAACGGTATGACGAAGGAAGAGATGGAGCTCATCGCGAATATCAACGTTGACGAAAAGGAAGTGAAGCGAAAGAAAGCGGAAGCGAAAGCTGCCGCGATCGCCGCGGCAAAGGCTGAGGCAGAAGCGAAAGCCAACGCGCCAAAACCGTATCACGAGAAAGGCATGATTGTCATCCAAAACGTCAAAGTTCCGCACACGTTTAAGTTGGATCCGTACAAAAACGTCGCGTGTAATCCATCGCCGACGTGTATCGCTGGTGTGCCGATTCCTGGTGTCGGGTGCTGCCCGGAGGAACTCGTCGATAAAGAAGAAGCACCGAAAGTTGGCGATGAGGAGGAGGAGGAAGAAAAAGAAAAAGAAAAAGCTTCCTCCGACGAACCCTCTCGTAAGCACCGCTACGAGCGATACGACGACGACGACGAAGACGAAGACGAGAAAGAGGACAGCTCTGGAGATCATCGATCGTACGATTATCCTTTGGCCTCTAAAAAACGCCCCGCGCAAGATTCATCGGATCTGTACTTTTCGCAAAAAGACGTCGACGAACGCGAGGCGCCGAAAGAAGAAGTCGAGGAAGAATTGGCGACGACGTCGTATGACTTCGTGGCGGAGAAGAAAGATCACAAAAGCAAACATCACGCTGAGGATGTCGTCGATTCTGCCTCTTCTTCGAAAAAATCGTCGTCTTCGAAAAAATCGACGGAGAGGGAGGATATCGAAACGCCTTCCAGTCCTTCTTCCACGAAGGAATACGCAACGGCGATGAGCAAGAAGCAAAAAGCAGTAGCTGCAGCTGAGAAAGCTAAGAAAAGTCGCATTGAAGCCGAAAAAGTCGCCGAGGCTTTGAAGAAAGCGTACGAAGACGCCATGAAAGCGGTCAAGACTTCGGAAAAGAAGGAGGAGAAGAAAGCCGCGCAAGCGTACATCGCGCGGCAAAAAGTGAACCATTTAAACGATGAGTCCCGGTTTGGTGAATCACGCCTCGCCAAGGCCCCGGGTAAACAAGCGCGAAAGGTATGTCAAGCCTCGAAATGGAAAGACCTCGAATGGCCTTTTTTTGTCGGGAACATGACGCACCCTTCGTGTCAGTCGCAAAATGGAGGCGTGAATGATATGGGAACCGAACCGGAGATGTGTGAAGACGATTTAGCTTCGGTGAGATTTGGCGTCTCTCAAGGGAAAGCCGAGTGCATGCTAGCGCACGCGAAAGAGTGCAAAATCCCCATGCACGATTTCAAATCGTTAAATTACGATTGGACGACCTCTCGATGCCAAGGCGTCTGGGCGGCGCCTTTGTGGATGAGTCCGGACACCTGGCAGTGGGGCCCCGGCTCTGGGGAAATCGACGGCTCTGAATTTTGTATGCGCAAAAAAATGCAAATGAACTTCGCCGGCGGAGGCCACGAAGTCGAACTCGATCCGTACAACATCGACGAAGCCTGGGGACACACGACTATTCGTAAAGACGACGCCGGAATCATCACCGTGACCACTTGCAAAGCGTCCGAGGCGGAAGCCAACGGCGGCGAATGTTTCAAACCGAAATATAAAGACTGCAAAGATTGCGAATTTGGCGAACGCGGGCCGGACAAAGAGTACGCCTGCTGGTGCAACGAAGACCCGAACCAAACGCAATTGAACATTTACGGTTCCGGTGGCTGCGCCGAAGGCGCCAACTGCGAGTGGACTTTACTCTCCGACGTTTGGAACGGCGTCGGCGGCGACCAGAGTTACCACGGGTGCATGGGCGAAGTTCCCACCTTGGGCGTGGACAAAAACGAACCAAACTTTAACTCGCACTGCGAGTTTAGCGTCGAGAACATCCTCGTCAAAGGTCACGGGTTGAACGGTGCCATGCAATGGGGGGAAGGAAGTCCAAACTATTGCCGACATTTGACGGTTCAAAACGTGCGCTCCGCCATCGGCGTCGACATAGCTTAAACGTAACAACAACAGAAGAAGAACAAGACAACAAGACAACAAGAACAAGAACAAAACTGAACACAGAACACATCATATATTATATATTATTATTATTATTATTATTACGTCGGGAGAAAGAAGGAATACAGAGAGAAGGATACGAGCGTTATTTATATTTACAACGGAAGAGTTTTAATTTTTACGAGAGCAACTACGAAAAATATTTAGGGTATCAATGCAAAAATCAACGGCTGCAAAGCGTCCCACACTTGTCCTTACTTTTACCGCAACGCACACCTTACACACACCTACACACATCTACACACACACAAAATGGCTTCTAAACCAACTGAAATGTGCGTCATCGAGACGACTGGCGCCCGCGAATACAAGGTACGAATGAAGAGTTCTCTTTTTGTGACGAGAGTACGACTCTTCTGTCTCTCTGTCTCTCGATCTCTTTTTGCCACGAACGCGAGATGGATAATTATATTCCATCGGGGAAGTCTTTTGCCGTCGTTTCTCTCGATCATCTTTTTCTCGTCGTCATCTTTTGGATGACGATGCTCTTTTTAACCCCGCGCGTTTTGAGAAGACACGAAACGCATCGTCGTCGCGGAAGAAGATGAAGACGTGTCTTTCTCTCTCTCTCTGTCTGTCTGTCTGTCTCTCTCTCTCGTGGCAAAGAAGAGCAAACGACACGCAACAAAAAAGCGTCGCCTCAGAGTCGTCGTCTCACAGCCGCTCAAAAAAAAGCAATCTCATCAAATTCGCGCTTAAGTCGTTTGAAACGACGCGAAAAGAAGAAGAAGAGGACGCGCGCGAACGCGTTTTGTCTCTTTTACGCGCAGTTTTACATGTAAAAGAGATTGAACGATGTGATTTTTGGTTTCTTCCTTTCGTGCGCGTCTGTGTCTGCGTGTCGTGAGCGGCGAGAGAGAGA
>Ga0182090_1132247_pt1 | contig 11318 bp, 7 predicted proteins | sample 041ome_24_FD_127767 | JGI IMG/M metagenome (GOLD analysis project Ga0182090, IMG submission 127767) | Metatranscriptome of coastal salt marsh microbial communities from the Groves Creek Marsh, Georgia, USA - 041408BS metaT (Metagenome... | ecosystem: Environmental > Aquatic > Marine > Intertidal... | reverse complement strand
GCGTAGCCGCCATGAGCAGCACGGCGTTGGTGATGAAGATGACCGCTGAGCGCGGCGAGCTTGAAACCGAGCACGGCAAACGTGTGGTCGGCATTTTGTTGTTCCAAGATTTGGCGGTGGTGCCGCTGCTGGTGCTGATTCCGGCGCTGGGCTCCCCGCCCGAGGCCTTGGCGCAGGCACTTGGGCTGGCGGTGCTTAAGGCCGTGCTGCTGCTGTTGGTGCTACTCACCGGTGGGCAGCGGGTGTTGCGCTGGTGGTTGGCGTTGGTGGCCAAGCGGCGCAGCCAAGAACTGTTTGTACTTAATCTGCTGCTTATGACGCTGGGCCTGGCGTGGCTTACCGAACACGCGGGCTTGTCGTTGGCGCTGGGCGCCTTTGTGGCCGGTATGTTGATCTCTGAGACCGAATACAAACATCAAGTTGAAACCGACATACGCCCCTTTCATGACGTGTTGTTGGGTTTGTTCTTCATTACCATCGGCATGCTGCTCGATTGGCGCATTGTGTGGCAGCAATGGGCGCTGTTTTTGCTGTTGCTGCTGCTGCCCATGGCGCTCAAGTTTGTATTGATTGCCGGCTTGTCGCGCGCCTTTGGCGCCGGGCCTGGCACCTCGGTGCGGGTGGGCTTGTATTTGGCGCAAGCGGGTGAATTTGGCCTGGTGCTGTTAACCCTTGCGGCCAGCCAAAATCTGGTGCCGGCAACGCTGTTCAACCCGCTGCTGGCGGCCATGGTGGTGTCGATGCTGCTGACACCTTTTTTAATTCAGTACAGCGACGGCTTGGTGGTGCGCCTGATTGGCAGCGACTGGTTGATGCAATCGGTGCAAATCGCCGCCATTGCCAAGCAGGCGATCGACACCCAACAACACGTGCTCATTTGCGGCTATGGGCGCAGCGGCCAAAACCTGGCGCGGCTGCTGCAATCGCAACACATTCCGTACATAGCGCTTGACCTCGACCCCGACCGGGTGCGTCACGCCGCCAGCGGCGGCGACTCGGTGGTGTTTGGCGACGCCAGCCGGCTGCAAGCCCTGATGGCCGCCGGCCTGGCTCGCGCCAGTGCGGTGGTGGTGACCTACCCCGACCGTGACACCGCGCTCAAGGTGCTGGCCCACACCCAATCGCACGCGCCCGCTGTGCCTGTGATTGTGCGCACCGTGGACGACCGCGACCTTGATGTGCTGCGCCAGGCCGGCGCCACCGAGGTGGTACCCGAAGCGATTGAGGGCAGTCTGATGCTGGCCTCACACGCACTGGCACTGGTTGGCGTGCCGGCGCGACGGGTGCTGCGCGTGATTCAAGAGCAGCGCGCCCAGCGCTACGGTTTGTTACGCGGCTATTTTCATGGGGCCGATGACGACACGGCCGACGAGCAAGAACAAGTGCGCTTACTCACCGTGACCTTAACCCCGGGCACACACGCCATTGGTCGCAGTTGGCACGCACTGATACCGGCGGACAGCCCGGTGCAACTCATCAGCCTACGCCGCGCGGGCGCCCGGCTGAGCCCAGAACCCGACACCCTCTTTATGATGCACGACGCCTTGGTTTTACAAGGCCCCCCCAGCGCCCTCACGCTGGCCGAACAACACCTGCTGCACGGATAGCCATGGACACCGCCACCTACCTAAAACAACACATACGCACCGTGGCCGATTGGCCCATACCCGGCGTGCAGTTTCGCGACATCACCCCGTTGCTGCAAGACCCGCTGGTGTTTCGGGTGCTGATCGACGCCTTTGTACACCGTTACATGGCGCCATCGCACCGCCCCGACGTGGTCGCTGGGCTGGACGCACGCGGCTTTATTATTGGCTCGGTGCTGGCCTACGAACTTGGGGTGGGCTTTGTACCGATACGCAAAAAAGGCAAACTGCCGTTTACCACGGTGCAAGAAACCTATGAGCTCGAGTACGGCAGCGCGGCGGTGGAATTGCACACCGACGCCGTACAACCCAACCAACGCGTGCTGTTAATCGACGACCTAATTGCCACCGGCGGCACCATGATGGCCGGCAAACGCGTGCTGGAAAAGCTGGGGGCCACCGTGGTTGAAGGGGCAGCGATTGTGGACTTGCCCGATTTGGGCGGCTCGCACAAGCTGCGCGAACAGGGCTTGGCCTTGCATACGCTGGTGCATTACGACGGTCACTGAACGCATCCCGCGTTGAACAGGCGGCTTGTGTAACAAGCCATTCAACTTCGGCTTATTTGCCAATACAAAAATTTGAGAAGATGGCTCCGAGCAACTGCTCGGTGTCCACCGCGCCTGTAACCTGACCCAACGCGGCGTGCGCCAGGCGCAATTCCTCAGCCACCAAGTCCAGGGCGCTGGCGCCGTCGGCCAGCAACGTTTGCGTGGTCTGCAGGTGTTGATCCACTTGTTGCAACGCATGCACATGCCGGGCGCGCGCGCTAAACGGCGCCTCGGCGCCACTTTGCGCGCCCGCCAACTGCAGCAGCGTTTGTTGCAGAGCGTCCAATCCGCTGCCTGTGACAGCCGACACCACCAACGCTTGTGCCTGCGGCACAGGGTGTTGCGCCGGGTCGACCAAGTCGGCTTTGTTCCATAAGGTAACGCACGGCAAATCGGTGGGTAAGCTTTGTTGCACCTGCGCATCGGCTTGCTGTACGTGCGGCTGATGCTGCGCGCTTAAATCGCGCACCCACAACACCACGTCGGCACGGCCAAGCTCGCGCCGCGCACGCCTTACGCCCTCGCGCTCCACCACATCGGTGGCATCGCGCAAGCCGGCGGTATCGAGCACGTGCACCGGCACCCCTTGAATATGCAGCGTTTGTTGCAACACGTCGCGGGTGGTGCCAGCCTGGTCGGTCACAATCGCCACTTCAGCCTGGGCCAAGGCGTTCAGCACCGAGCTTTTGCCGGTGTTGGGCTGGCCCGCCAGCACCACACGCAAGCCGTTTTGCAATGCCACGCCTTGACGCGCCTGTTGCCCTAGGGTGTGCAGCTGTTGGCGGGCCCGTGCCAGTTGACCTTGGGCGTCGTCGCGCTGCAAAAAATCAATTTCCTCTTCAGGAAAATCCAACGTTGCCTCAACCAACACCCGCAGCTGCAACAAGGCCTGCGCCAGTGCGTGCACCTGCTCAGAAAACGCGCCGTCTAAGCTGCGCACCGCGCTGCGCGCGGCCTGCGCACTGCTGGCGTTGATCAAGTCGGCCACCGCCTCGGCTTGCGCCAGGTCGATCTTGTCGTTTAAAAAAGCGCGTTGGGTGAACTCCCCAGGCTCAGCCAGTCGGCCCGGCAGCGGCATGTGCCCGGCGTCGGCAAGGGCTTGCATGCACTGCAAACAACGCGCCTGCAACAGCTGCAGCACCACCGGCCCACCGTGGCCGTGCAGCTCCAGCACGTCTTGCCCGGTGTAAGAAGCGGGCCCCGGAAAGTAAAGCAGCAAGCCGTGGTCGATCGGCTGCCCGGTGTCGTCGGTTAGGCGGGTGTAGTGGGCGTGTCGGGGCTGCGCCTCTCGCCCCAGCATGGCTTTGGCCAAAGGCTGCAGGTCGGGGCCCGACACCCGCACCACCCCAACGCCACCCCGCCCGGGTGCGGTGGCAATTGCCACAATCGGTTGGTTGGGGTCGGCGAGCATGGTGGCCTGTGCCGCAAAGGCCGCAGCCTGGGCTACTTGAACTTGGGTAGGTTAAAGCTAACCTTCACCCCCATGCTGCGGTTGATCACGTACTGCTGGGCAATGGTTAAGCTGTTGTTGGTGATCCAGTACAACACCAAGCCGGCGGGGAAAAAGAAAAACATCACCGAAAACGCCAACGGCATGAACCACATCAGTTTGGCCTGCAAGGGGTCGGGGGGCAGCGGGCTGAGCGCGGTTTGAAACATGGTGGTGGCGGTCATGATGACAGGCAAGATGAACCACGGGTCTTTGCTCGACAAATCGTGGATCCAACCCAGCCACGGTGCGTTGCGCATTTCTACACTGGACAGCAACACCCAGTACAGCGCAATGAACACCGGAATTTGCACCATGATGGGCAAACACCCGCCCAGGGGGTTCACTTTTTCCTCGCGGTAAATGCGCATCATTTCTTGCTGCATTTGCTGCGGCTGCTCTTTCAGGCGTTCGCGCATTTCGGTGATGCGTGGCGTGAGCGCCTTCATTTTGGCCATGCTGCGGTAGGCCTTGGCGTTAAGCCAATAAAACGCGGCCTTGATAACCACCACCAGCAGCACAATTGCCCAACCCCAATTGCCCACCACCGCGTGAATTTGTTCCAGCAACCAGTACAAGGGCTTGGCCAGTATCGTGACCCAGCCATAGTCTTTCACCAGTTCCAGCCCAGGGGCAATTTGCTCAAGGTTTTTTTCGTCTTGTGGGCCAACGAACAGGCGCGAATTCAAACGCTGCTCAGCCCCTGGTGCCACGGGCGGCAAATCGGCCAGCGTACCCACAGCGTATAAACGACCGCCGGTGGGGCGGGCGTAATTGGTGCGGCTGGTGCCCTCGGGCAGGAGCCATGCGCTGGCAAAGTAGTGCTGCACCATGGCCACGTAGCCCGAGCGGGTTTGCTTTTGAAAGTCCGCCTCTCGCTTGGCCAAATCCTCGAAGTCGATTTTTTGAAACTTCTTTTCCTCGGTGTACACCGCAGGGCCGGTAAAGGTTTGATAGAACGGGGTCTCTGACTCGGCGGGGGTGTCGTCGCGCACCAGTTGCATATACACCTGAGGCGTCACCGGTTGCGCGGTGGTGTTGCTGACCCGGTGCTGCACGTCGATGACGTAGCTGCCACGGCTGATGGTGTATGTGGTTTCTAAACTCACGCCGTTTTGCGCTTGGGCCACGTAGCGCACTTGCAGTTGGTCTTGGCCGTCTGCCAGGGTGGTCGGACCAGGTTGGCGGGTGAACAGGGTGGTGTGGTTGGCGCCGCCCACGCCGGTTAGCCCCGATTGGGCGATGTAGGTGGACTGGGGGCTGTTTTGCAACAACACCAGCGGCTCAAAGTTGGCGTTGGCACCGCCAAGCTGGGTGGCGTGCTGGCGCAGCGTGGCGCCCACCAAGCTCGCACCTTGGCTGTCAAAAACCAAGGTGAGCACGTCGCTTTGCACGGTCACGCGCTCACCCGCCACCGCCGTTGCTGCCGTGGCGCCGGGTGGCAGCGCAGCCGAGCCGCCCACACCCGGCGCGGCCGCCGCCCCGTTGGGGTCAACCGCGACCGCAGTGGCTGCCGGCTTGGGGGCAGCAAAAAAGGTTGGGTCTTTGCCGTTGTAAAGCTGCCAGTTGTCCCAAAGCATCACCATGGAAAAGCCAAAAACCACCCAAAGAATGGAACGGCGGATGTCGGTCATTTGTTTGCTTTCGAAGGGTTATGGTTAGCACGGAGGCGGGCTTGCCGGCGGCGTGGATGGCTGCACGCCAGGCACGGGGTCGTGGCCGCCTTGACACCAAGGGTTGCAGCGAGCGATCCGGCAGGCGGCCAGCCATGAGCCCATGGCGGCACCACGGCCCCGTAGCGCCTCAATGGCGTACTGCGAGCACGTGGGCGTGAACCGACAGGCGCCCCCCAGGGTGGGGCTAAGCAGCAGCTGGTAAGCACGTACCAGCGCCACAAGCAGGCGTTGCATCATGCCGCACCTAAGGCAAAAAGCTGTTGCAATTCAAGGCGTACTTGGCGCTTGAGGGGCAGTGACCAGGCGCTGGGGTATTCCGCGCGAGAAAACGCCGCGCGCTGCCGCACCACCATGGCGCGATGGTTGGCGCCAACCGGCGCTTGGGCCACCGCAGCATAAACCTGGCGCCGAATGCCATTGCGGGTGACCGCGCGTTTGGCCCAGCGTTTGGGCAGCACCACCCCAATGCGGGACGGCGCAGGGGCTGCGTGCAACACGTGCAACGCAAAGTGCGGCGTCCAGCGACTGGGCCGCTGCGCCAGCACGTTTTGAAAGTCGTGCTTGTGCACCAGTCGCTCAACTGCCACTGAAACTCGCCCGCGTTTAAACCGCCAACCGCTTGCGTCCCTTGGCGCGGCGAGCGTTGATAACGGCGCGGCCGCCACGCGTTTTCATGCGCACCAAAAAGCCGTGGGTACGTGCTCGGCGGGTTTTAGAGGGTTGGTATGTACGTTTCATGATCAAGATCTTTCAAGTAACCTGCAATTATCGCAAAAACCGGGGACCACTCCCAAAACAGCGCCGCCGGCAATGCCACAAGCCGTCAGGGTCGGGGCCGCAAGGTGCTCCGTGATGGCTTGGACGCGGGGCCATTGACCGCCAAGGCCTGGCCAGCCATCGCCAGCAGGGCTTGTGGATAACCCCTAGTCCAAGATACAATCTGGGCGCTTAACATGCCAACCTATCCACAGCAGACAACCCGCCCCCGGCCACCCTTTATGCCCAGCCCCACCGACTCCGCGCCACTGGCCGCCACCCTGCCCGACCTATGGCAAAGCTGCCTCGAGCAGCTGGCGCGCAGTGTGCCCGAGCACCAATTCAGCACCTGGATTGGCCCCTTGGTGGCGGCGCCCAGCAGCGACGGCCATGGGCTGGTTTTGTGGGTTGAAAACCGCTTCAAGTTGGACTGGGTGCGCAGCCAGTACCTGCCCCGCATCCGTCAAACCATCACCCAGTTGCACGGTGCCGACGTTTTGGTTGAGTTGGCGCTTACTCCGCGCCAAACCAACGCGGGCAAAGGGCAAGTTATGCAGCCTCCCCCGGCAGACCCGGTGCTGTCAGAGGCCGCCAACCTGCTGGTGGCCGACGTAAGCCAAGCCGCTGGCCATCGCTCGCGGGTCAACCCGGCGCTAACGTTTGACACCCTTATTGAGGGCAGTGCCAACCGCATGGCGCGCGCGGCGGCCATGCATGTGGCCGGACAAGTTGGGCAGCTGTACAACCCGCTGTTTATCTACGGCGGCGTGGGCCTGGGCAAGACCCACCTGATGCACGCCATCGGCAACCAGCTGCTGGCCGACCGGGCCGAGGCCAAAGTTCTCTACATTCACGCCGAGCAATTCGTCTCGGATGTGGTTAAAGCCTACCAACGCAAGGCTTTTGACGAGTTTAAAACCCGTTATCACTCGCTCGATTTGCTGTTGATCGATGACGTGCAGTTTTTTGCCAACAAAGAGCGCACCCAAGAAGAGTTTTTTAACGCTTTTGAGGCTTTGCTGGCCAAGCGCTCGCACATTGTGCTAACCAGCGACACCTACCCCAAGGGCCTGACCGATATTCACGAACGCTTGGTGTCGCGATTTGACTCCGGGCTTACAGTGGCCATTGAGCCGCCCGAGCTGGAAATGCGGGTGGCGATTTTGATCAACAAGGGGCGCGCCGAGGACGCCGACATCCCCGAAGACGTGGCCTTTTTTGTGGCCAAAAACGTGCGCTCCAACGTTCGGGAGCTCGAAGGGGCGCTACGCAAAATACTGGCTTATTCACGCTTTAACCAAAAAGATATCAGTGTGGGCTTGGCGCGCGAGGCGCTGCGCGATTTGTTGTCCATACAGAACCGACAAATTTCGGTGGAAAACATTCAAAAAACGGTGGCTGATTTCTACAAAATCAAGGTCGCGGACATGTATTCCAAAAAGCGCCCCGCCTCGATTGCCAGGCCACGCCAAATTGCCATGTATTTGGCCAAAGAGCTCACCCAAAAAAGCCTGCCCGAAATCGGCGAGTTATTTGGCGGACGGGACCACACCACGGTGCTGCACGCGGTGCGAAAAATCGGCGCCGAGCGCCAGCAGCTTACCGAACTCAACCAGCAGCTGCATGTGCTTGAACAAACCCTTAAAGGTTAGGCGCCAACGGCGTCAAAAGCCGTGTTTTTCGGCGACAATAGAGCGCCGGTGGATGCCAAGGCATGCGCGGGCCAACCCCCTATCGACGACTTATTACAGAGAGTTGGCATGATTGTTTTCCAAGCCACCCAAGAACAGGTTTTGGCGGCGTTGCAGCGCGTGGCAGGCATTGTTGAGCGGCGTCATACGCTGCCCATTTTGGCCAACGTGTTGCTGGCCAAAACCGGGCCATCGATTGAGCTCACCAGCAGCGATTTGGAGGTACAAATTCGCACCCAAGCCGAGCTTGGCGGTGACAGCGACAGCCACACCACCACCTTGTCGGCGCGCAAGCTGCAAGACATTTTGCGCACCATGGCGCCGGACCAGCAGGTCACCTTAGAAGACAAGGGCGGCAAGGTCACGCTCAAAGCGGGCAAAAGCCGCTTTACTTTGCAACACCTGCCAGCGGCCGACTTTCCCTTGGTGCAAGAGCAAACCGATTGGGGCGACGCGTTTGCCGTGTCACAAAAGTTGCTCAAGCAGCTGCTCGCTCAGGTCTCGTTTGCCATGGCAGTGCACGACATTCGCTACTACCTCAATGGCATATTGTTTGAGGTGGATGCACGCCAACTCACCCTGGTGGCCACCGATGGCCACCGCTTGGCACTGACCCGCGCAGAGCTCGGGCAGGCGGTGGCCCAGCGCCAAGAGGTGATCTTTCCACGCAAAACCGTGCTTGAGCTGCAACGCCTGCTTGCCGACACCGATGAACCGGTGCAAATGCAACTGGCGAGCAACCAGGCACGCCTGCGCTTTGGCAACATTGAGTTTGTCACCAAGTTGGTTGAAGGCAAGTTTCCCGACTACAACCGCGTGGTGCCGCAAAACCATCCGCACCAGTTGTCGCTGGGGCGGCAAACCTTGCTTACGGCGCTGCAGCGCGCGGCCATCATGACCTCGGACAAGTTCAAAGGGGTGCGCCTGAACTTTGACAACGGTGGCTTGCACGTGGGCGCGCACAACGCCGAACAAGAAGAGGCCGCCGATGAACTTGACATCGACTACGACGGCCCGGCGATCGACATTGGCTTTAACGTGACCTATCTGATGGACGTGCTCAGCCACGCCAGCACCGACATGGTGCAGGTGGCCTTGGCCGACGGCAACAGCTCGGCGCTGTTCACGCTGCCCGATGACCCGGCGTTTAAGTACGTGGTCATGCCCATGCGCATTTAACAACGCTTCTGCACACCGCATTTTTGACTGATAAACCACGTTGGGCTCCCATGACTGAAGCTTCTGCGGGCAGCGATTACGGCGCTGGCTCGATTCAAATTCTTGAAGGCCTGGAGGCGGTGCGTAAGCGCCCGGGCATGTACATCGGCGACACCTCCGACGGCACCGGCCTGCACCACCTGGTGTTCGAGGTGGTTGACAACTCAATCGACGAAGCCTTGGCTGGTCACTGCGATGACATCGTGGTCACCATTCACACCGACGACTCCATTTCGGTGCAAGACAACGGGCGCGGCATTCCCACCGACGTCAAGGCCGACGACAAACACGAGCCCAAGCGCAGCGCCGCAGAGATTGCACTCACCGAGTTGCACGCGGGTGGCAAGTTCAACCAAAACAGCTACAAGGTATCAGGCGGGCTGCACGGCGTAGGGGTTTCGTGCGTCAACGCGTTGTCGGTTTGGCTGCGGCTTACCGTGCGCCGCAATGGCCAGGTGCACGCCCTTGAATTTGCCCGCGGCGTGGTGCAAAACCGACTGCTTGAGCAAGTGGACGGGGCCGAGGTTTCGCCCATGAAGGTCACTGGCAGCACCGAAAAGCGCGGCACGGCGGTGCATTTCTTGCCAGACCCCGAGGTGTTTACACAAAACAACCGGTTTCATTACGAAATTCTCTCCAAGCGCTTGCGCGAGCTGTCGTTTTTAAATCATGGTGTGCGCATTCGACTGATCGATGAGCGCAGCGGCAAAGAAGACGACTTCTCTGGCGCAGGCGGTGTGCGCGGCTTTGTCGAGTTCATCAACACCAGCAAAACCGCGTTGCACCCCACCACCTTTCATGCCACAGGCGAACGAACCAGCGAGCAAAACTCGGTGGTGGCAGTGGAAGTGGCGATGCAGTGGAACAATGGCTACAACGAACAGGTGCTGTGTTTTACCAACAACATTCCCCAGCGCGACGGCGGCACCCACCTAACCGGTTTGCGCGCGGCCATGACCCGGGTCATGAGCAAGTACATTGAGCAAAACGAGCTGGCCAAAAAAGCCAAAGTAGAAATCACCGGCGATGACTTGCGCGAAGGGTTGTGTTGCGTGCTGTCGGTAAAAGTGCCCGAACCCAAGTTTTCAAGTCAAACCAAAGACAAGTTGGTCTCCAGCGAAGTGCGCGCACCGGTTGAAGACGTGGTTGCCAAGGCGTTGAGCGACTTTCTTAACGAGCGGCCAAACGACGCCAAAATGATTTGCAACAAAATCATTGATGCAGCCCGCGCCCGCGAGGCTGCCCGAAAGGCACGCGACATGACGCGCCGCAAAGGCGTGCTCGACGGCATGGGCTTGCCAGGCAAGTTGGCCGACTGCCAAGAAAAAGATCCGGCGCAGTGCGAAATCTATATTGTTGAGGGCGACTCCGCGGGCGGCTCGGCCAAACAAGGGCGCGACCGCAAGTTTCAGGCAATCTTGCCGCTGCGCGGCAAAATTCTTAACGTAGAAAAAGCACGCTACGAAAAGCTGCTGACCAGCAACGAAATTCTCACGCTCATCACCGCGTTGGGCACGGGCATAGGCAAGGTCAGCACCGGCGACAGCAAAAGCGGCGCCGACGACTTCAACGTTGACAAATTGCGCTACCACCGCATCATCATCATGACCGATGCCGACGTCGATGGCGCGCATATTCGCACCTTGCTGCTGACGTTCTTTTATCGGCAAATGCCTGAGCTGGTGGAGCGGGGGCACATCTACATTGCCCAACCGCCGCTTTACAAGGTCAAGGTTGGCAAAGAAGAGCAATACCTTAAAGACGCGCAAGCCTTTGATGACTTTTTAATGACGCAAGCGCTGCGCGACGCGGCGTTGCAAACCCAAGGCCCGGCCGGGGAGCTGCGTGGCGCGGCACTCTCTGAACTGGCAGCGGTTTACCAACGGGCCCAAGAGGTGGTGCAGCGCTTGAGCGGATTCATGGACGGCGAGGCACTGCAAGCGATTGCCGGGGGCGTGGCCCTGGCCTTAGAGACGCCGGAACAAGCCGAGCAAAGTGCTGCGGCGCTGCAAGCAGCGCTGCCACAAGCCACGGTGCACACCGCGTTTGATGCGCGGCTGGACCAGCCGCTGTTGCGTATTGAGCGGCAACACCACGGCAACGTTCGCAGCAGCGTCATTACCCAAGACTTTGTCCACGGCGCAGACTACGCGCGCTTGCAACAAGCCGCCACACGCTTGCTGGGGCTGCTTGGCGAGTCGGCCCAGGTGATGCGGGGCGAAGGCGACAAAGCCAAGTCGGCGCCAGTGGCAAGCTTTCACGAAGCCATGCAGTGGTTGCTGCAACAAGCG
>Ga0182090_1231006_pt1 | contig 11321 bp, 11 predicted proteins | sample 041ome_24_FD_127767 | JGI IMG/M metagenome (GOLD analysis project Ga0182090, IMG submission 127767) | Metatranscriptome of coastal salt marsh microbial communities from the Groves Creek Marsh, Georgia, USA - 041408BS metaT (Metagenome... | ecosystem: Environmental > Aquatic > Marine > Intertidal... | reverse complement strand
TGCCGTGGGCGCATTTGGCACGATCCATATCAATGTGAACTGCGCCGGTATTGGTAACGCGGCGAAAACTCTTGGCCGGGATGGCCCGTTCCCGATGGATGTCTGGAGCAAGGTCATTGCGGTGAATCTCACGGGGACTTTCAACGTGCTGCGACTCTGTGCAGAAGTCATGGCTAAGCACGACCCGGTCACTGACGACGGGGCCCGCGGCGTCATCATTAACACTGCCTCCGTGGCAGCCTACGAAGGTCAGATGGGCCAGGCGGCCTACAGTGCCAGTAAGGGCGGTATTGTTGGCATGACGCTGCCAATTGCACGTGACCTCTCAACCGTAGGTGTCCGGGTGAATACGATTGTTCCCGGTCTGATTAACACGCCGTTGTTCAATGGTTTAACCCCAGAGTTCGTCGAGTCGCTGTCGCAGTCGGTGCTGTATCCAAAGCGACTGGGTCGCCCCGAAGAGATCGCCCAGTTGGCGACGTCTATCATCGACAATGACTACATCAACGGCGAATGCATCCGCATGGATGGTGGCATTCGCATGCAGCCCCGATAACAGGAGCACCGAAGATGAGTGAAGAAGCAACAGTACTGACCGACGAGGCGGACGGCGTCCTCGTTATTACGATCAACCGACCGGAAGCCAAGAACGCGGTCAATCTGTCGGTTGCCAAAGGTGTCGCGGCGGCGCTTGAGCGATTGGATAGTGACGATTCGCTGCGCGTCGGCGTGCTGACTGGCGCAGGCGGTACTTTTTGCGCAGGCATGGACCTCAAGGCTTTCGTGTCAGGCGAATTTCCCCAGATAGAGGGCCGCGGTTTCGGCGGTATGACCGAGCGTTCCGCGGACAAGCCACTGATTGCTGCGGTGGAGGGCTATGCCCTTGCCGGTGGCTGCGAACTGGCGATTGCTTGCGATTTGATTGTCGCTGCGGAGAACGCCAAATTCGGTATACCGGAAGTGAAGAGGGGTCTGGTTGCCGCCGCCGGTGGCTTGGTCAGGTTGCCCTCTCAAATTCCTTACCGGGTGGCGATGGAGCTTGCACTGACGGGTGAATTCATGAACGCGGACCGCGCCATGGCGATGGGGCTGATTAATCAGTTGACCGAACCCGGTTCCGCGCTGGACACCGCAAAGGCACTGGCGCAGCAGATTGCTGAAAATGGTCCCTTGGCCGTCAAAGTCAGCAAGGCCATCATCAAAGCCTCTCGAGACTGGAGCGACGACGAGGCGTGGTCCAACCAGAACGCGCTGACGCAGCCGGTGTTCACCAGTGAGGACGCGATTGAAGGTGCCACCGCGTTTGCTGAGAAGCGCAAGCCCGAGTGGAAGGGCCGCTAGCGGTTGCAATCCGAATCGTATCTGGTCAGTCTCAGGAGGCTGACTGAGCACTGACCAGACTGTTGGGGGTAGGGAAATGAGCGGCACCGACCTAGGCGTCTTGCGCAAGCTGTTGGCGCACGATCTGATGCAAGTCTACGTTCGGTTGATTCTATTACTGACCGTTGCGTGGTTCTGTGTCGAGACCTTCGCCCCCTTTCTGGCACTGATTCTGTGGTCCTTGATCCTTGCGGTGTCACTGCACCCCTTAAATCACTGGTTATCGCAGCGCCTTCACCTCAGTGAGGGCAAGGCAGCCATTATCTTTATCCTGATTGTCTTTTTGATCGTGGGGATTCCTACAGTGTTGCTCGGAGTCTCGCTGGCAGACCATGTCACCGAGTGGGTAGCTATTCTGAGCGATCACCACTTTCAGGTACCCGAGGCGAACCCAGCTGTCGCTGACTGGCCTGTTGTGGGGCCAACCCTATTCGACCTTTGGCAACGCGCTCACGAGGATTTGATGTCAGCGGCGCAAATGGTCCAGCCACAGCTCATCGCCAGCGGCAGGGTCTTACTGGGTGCGGTTGCCAATACTTTAATGGCGCTTGTGCTGTTTTTTGTTGCTCTGCTGATCGCCGGATTCATGATGGCCAATGCCACTCAGGGCGGATATCAAATCAGGCAGTTGCTGGGCACCTTCACCGATCATGAGCGCGGTGATGAAATGCAAGAACTCGTCGTGGCCACGATTCGCTCGGTCTCCAATGGAGTGGTTGGGGTCGCATTTCTGCAGGCGTTGGCACTCGGTGTAGGATTCTTGATGCTCGATGTGCCCGCGGCGGGTGTATTGGCGCTGGCAGTGCTGTTCCTTGGGGTGCTTCAACTTCCCTCCGCGTTAGTCGTATTTCCAGTGCTCGCGTGGGTATGGCTGGCTGGCGATGGGAGCATGGTCGCCAACGTCTTGGGCACGGTGTATCTATTCGCAGCCGGCATGGCAGACGGTTTGCTCAAGCCCTATTTGCTGGGCCGGGGTGTCGACACACCAATGCCGGTTGTTTTGATCGGCGCCCTCGGCGGGATGGCCGCAGAGGGATTGATCGGGCTGTTCGTTGGCGCTGTGATGCTGTCTGTGGGCTACAAATTGCTCATGTCTTGGGTGGAACACAGCGTTGCCGAGCATGAAGCGCTCGAGGCATCTTCTCTTCAGTCAGATCCCTGACTTACTGGGCCTGGTACGGGGTGGTCCGTGCCGGATAGGGCTCCGTATCGTCTCTGTTCAATCGTTCTCGGGTATTCAGGCCATGTATCAAACACAACTCCGATTACTGGGCGTGCTGTCGCTGATATCCTTCTCCGCTGCCTGCGCTGTGTCGGATTCGCCTGACGCGGGACATGACGGTATTCCCACCACCAGTGGTGTGGTTCAGGGGGAGGCAGGTCCCGAGGGCTCGGTGATTTATCGCGACATCCCCTTTGCCGAGCCACCCGAGGGTAAGCGGCGGTGGGCTGCACCGGTGACCCGTGTGAGCCCAGATCACCAGATTGCACCTTTCGATGAGCCCGTCATGTGTCCGCAACCACAGAGCATGGCCTCTGGCGGTGCCGATGGAGATTATCTCGGTTCAGAGGATTGCCTCTATCTGGATATCTACACGCCGGGATCGCCGGCCGAGGCCCGTGACTGGCCTGTCATGTTGTGGATTCACGGCGGTAGCAATGTGAGTGGCCACAAGGGCACTTATGATTTTTCGAGATTGGCGGCCCGCGAGCAGGTGGTGGTTGTGGTGATCAATTACCGTCTTGGTCCATTTGGCTGGTTTGCCCACCCGGCTTTGAATGGCGCCGATCTGAATTCGCCTGCTCTCGCCAATTTCGGCACGCTGGATATGTTGGAGGCGCTGAGCTGGACGCAGCAGAATATTGAGGCATTCAGCGGTGATGCAGGTAACGTCACGGTGTTTGGCGAGAGTGCTGGGGGCAGGAACGTCTTCAGTTTATTGGCCTCGCCGCTTGCTGAAGGCCTGTTCCATAGAGCCATCGCCCAATCCGGCCACGTGAGGAGCGTCACTCTTGAGCAGGCATATAACGAAGCAAAACAAGACCCAATGGTGGACCGAGGCAGTTGGGAGGTTGTCGACGCCCTTGGACTCGATTCATCCAACGTCGACGGTGAGGCGCTGCGGGGCATAGCGGCGTCAGATTTGCTCAGCGCTTACTATGAGCTTGATGAAGATCACATCCAGCCGCTGGTAATCCGAGATGGGGTGGTGATTCCCGAGGTGGGCATTTTGGCGGCCTTGGCAGACCCCAACTCCGCCAAGCGTATACCTGTGATGGCCGGTACGACCCGGGACGAAATCACGCTCTGGTTGGGTTTAAGTCGTTACTTTGTCGACGTGAGCTACCCGCTGACGCGACTGTTGCCGGCAAAGATTCGCATCAAGGACCCTGCGCTGTATGCATTTTGGGTCGATATGCGTTCCCGCGGCTGGAAACTGGGTGCGGTGGATGACCCGTTTGCAGCCATGTCTCAGGCCGGCTACGACAATCTTTACGCGTATCGTTTTGACTGGGACGAGCAACCCGACAATTACTTTGTGCCTTTCTCGCAGGTCCTAGGAGCCTCTCACGCTAGCGAAATCGCGTTTTTGATGGGATCCCCGATGTATGGCGCGATAGGCGGCTACATGTACCCGGACAGCGACTCTGCCCGCGAAATGACCGACGTCATGATGACGGCTTGGGGGGCTTTCGCGCGCGATGGTGTCCCGGTGCTGCCAGATGGTTCGGCCTGGCCTCCCTATAACGCCGAAGCGCCGGCATTCATGCGTCTGGATGTAGGAGCTGCTTTGGGTGTGAGCGACGACGTGCCGACCCATGATGAGCTGCTCGATCGGGTCGCCGCCAGTGTGGTCATGTCAGAGCTGGAGCAGTGCCTGCTGGTGTGGGAGCTGGCGACCGCAGTGGGTGTGCCGCGTTACGACTCGTATCGCCAATGGCAAGATGGTCGGTGCAGCGATGTGGATGCCCCTGCGGAACAGCGCCGCATTCGCGAAGCCCTCGAGGCCGAGTACGGCAGCGTGTACTTCTCGGGTTGAAGTCACTCCGAGGAGCGATGATCGACACAACATGAATCGTGTTTTAGCGATCGCAGGGGGCTCCGGTAGCGGGAAATCTACGCTCGCCGCTCGGCTGGTAGCGTCGATAGGTCCTGAGCGAATCACGGTTTTGCCGGTTGACGCTTATTACCACGACTTATCCCACCTCAAGCTTGATGCGCGCGAGGCAGTCAATTTCGATCATCCTGACGCCCTTGATTTAGCACTCTTTGGCGACCATGTCGCCAGTTTGAGAAGCGGAGAGGCGGTTGCCTGTCCTTGCTATGACTTCACCACCCACTGCCGCCTTGCCGAGACCATCACGATCGAGCCGCGACCGACCTTGTTAGTCGAGGGGATCTTGGTGGCTGCGACTGCCGAGCTCAGAGTGCTTTACGATCATCTCGTGTATGCAGAGACCGCTGCGTCCGTGCGTTGGGGGAGGCGTTTGCACAGAGACCAGGTTGAGCGAGGGCGCGACGCAGACTCGATTAAGCGATTTTGGACGCGCGCGGAGCAGACGTTCACTGAGTGGGGCGCGCGAGCCTTGGCTTCAGCGGATAGTGTCGTAGACGGCAGTTCATCACCAGAGCAGATGATGGCTCAGCTGGTCGCGCAACTGGGTCCGGACTGGTTCTGAGTGTGCCTGCGGCCGCAGAGGCGGTGACTTGGCACTCATTGCGAGACTTGGAGCGCCGAAGCTCACTGTTCTCGTTGCTTTGACACCCATTCAAAGTGCTTGCTGAGTTTGCCGTCGGCAAGGAGTGCGGCCAGTGAATTCAGGGTCTTGGCGAGGGTCATCTCGTCGTATTCTCGGTGGATGCCCCGATGACAAAGCCGACAGACCCGGACGCCCTGCTTCAACGCTTCTTTGCTAAGGTGGCGCCGAAAGTAGGCGCGCCGATGGACCTTTTTGGGTATCAGGTGGTGAAAGGTGAGCGGAACCCGCCGCTGACAACAGGCGCAGGGTTCCGCCATCTGATTGCTCAGCTTTGCGCGGGAGGTAATGCCGCCCTGATGGCGGTTTGCAACTCTTCACTGTCTGGTTTCACACCACTGGAAAAGTGCCCGACGATTTCTCCGTCTGATGACACGACATATTTATTGAAATTCCAGCGGGGATAGCCAGCCGCTTCTCCCAGACCTTTAAAGACAGGGTTGGCGTCGTTACCTCTGACGGCAGAAGTCGCGAGAACCGGAAAACTGACTTCGTACTTCTCGAAGCAGACCTCTGCGGCGTCGCCTTCATCATTGTCCTCTTGGAAGAAATCATCACTCGAGAACCCGAGAACGACCAGACCGTCGTTTTGGTACTTCTGATGCACTGCTTCCAAGCCCTCGAACTGAGGCGTGTAGCCACAGTAGCTGGCGGTGTTAACGATTAACAAGGCTTTACCCTCGTATGCCTCGCAAAACTGGATGGATTCGGTTGAGGCCAACTGGCGCATCGAGTGATTGAGAAAATCCGGACAAGACGCGGACACGATGCCGGGTAGCAGTGTGACGAAGCCCGCAACGGGCAAGAAGGCGGTTTTCATAAGGCGTTAATCCCAGGAATGTGCGGGGTATACGTTTGCAGCGGAGCGCCAGATTGCTGCTGACTGCCGGTCAGTATTGGATCGACATGCTGCCGCAGCGGTAGGTGGGTGCGGCCGGGTAGGCAGCGTCACTCGAGGACAGTGTCGAGAAACTGCGCCACCGTCTGTTTTGTCCAGTCTGGATGGCACGGGTGAGCCGCCACGTGCGAGCCCCAGGCCTCTTTACCATCGAGGCAGGCATCATCAATGTCGACTGGCGGTACCTTTTGCAGCGTCACCCGGGGATTGGATGCCGCCAACTCGTCGGCATACGGCGAGCGTGTGATGGGATCGTCCCAATCCTGCATCAGCAAAATCGGCTGTGTCAGGGCCTTGCCAAGATTCAGCGGGCTGTCAGCGCCGTGCGGAAGATCGTAGCGGTAGATCGCAGTCAGCACCGCCAGCGAGAACAGCGGCGCGGGCAGGCCAGTCGTGATTTGCCCGCCGTATTGCATGCTGTCGAGAATGTCGAGCTGAGGGTCGAGCAAGATGATGGCATCGACTTTCAGCCCGTTTGTCACGGCATGAATCACCGTGCTGCCACCCATGGATGCGCCCAGTACCACCCGGGGTAATTGGCTAGGTTGATGCCGATCGAGCCAGCGTGCTGCCGCCATGACATCAGGCCATTCTGCGGCGCCCATATGGAGCAATCCATCGGTAGTGGGCGAGTTACCATGGTTACGCAAATCCATGGTAATGACTGAAACCTGCAAGTCGTGCAGCGTACGGTAAAAATCCAGAGAGCCAATGTACTGTGAGATGCGATTCGAGCCGGCACCGTGAACAAATATGAGCTCGGCGCGTGGCTGCTCAGCCGGTATCCACCATCCCTCTAAGACCACTCCTGTACTCTGAATCTGGATATTGTCGAAGGGCAGCCCTCGACTACCGGGGTCGATATCGACTGGGTAGGGAGTTGTCGATACAACTTGGTGCGGTGCCCAAAAGACCGACCCCAGCACCCATAGCAGTAGAACTGAACCGGCAAAGCTAACGATGAGACGCATGATTCGAGAAGATCGTATTGCGACTATGCGGACAGCAAGCGTCTGATCCAGCTGTCTTGATGTCGTTCTTGCTCACGAATCAGCAATAGTCTGGAGATCTCAGCCTCTATCGCTTTGGCAAATTTGCGCCGCAGGCTGCTGAGTTTTTGCGCCGACAGTGACTCACCCCTGTACTGCGCCAAGCTTATCGGTTTGCCAATCGCGAAGTAGGTGCTCTTGGGTTTGGGCAGGGGGCCGCCGAGCATCCCGGTTGGAATAGGGGGTACCAAGTCGGCTCTCAGATCGGAGGGCAGTAGCTTTGCCTGCATGAGCCATTTCACCAGCGACGAATTCATCAATGTTTCTGAGGACACAGCGTGATCGTAATATTCATCGGGTCCCACGGAGGCAACGGGTACCACTGTGTAGCCGGCAGCTGCTGCCAATTTGACAAAGCCATAGCGTTGTTTCCACTGTAGCTGGTACCGCGCTTCGGGTGGTTTAATCGATTCGTAAGCGCCGCCGGGGTACAGCAGCAGATCATCCCCTCGATCCATGAGTCGCTCGACAATCGGCGCCTGACCGGATACCCCGCCCATCGCATGCGCAACCGAGGCGTAATAGGGGTTGGCAAAGAGCGATTTATCGCCAAGCCCTTTAACGTAACGTCCGTGGTCGTAATACAGATAGAGGTGAAATAGCGCCGCGTCGATCGCCATGAAAGCGTGGTTGGCGATTAGCAGCGCCGGTTTGTCCGGCAGATTTTCTAGGCCCACGAAGCGTGGCTTAAACCACACTCTTGCCAACCCGGCGGCGGCGGCCACTTGAGGCGCCACAGGCATGCCAAAGCGGGACACGTAATCGACATACGCGTCGGGCTCCGTATTAGGGCAGGGTGCGCGATCAACCATGGCATTAACTCACTGCGGTCGGTGGGAGCTTAACAAAACTTGGATACTATTTTGTCGGCACTATTGCGTGCGTTATTTTCTGTCAATGATGTAGAGAGCTGAATGTCTCACGCTGGTTTCAAACATTGGGGGTTACTGGGTTATTTGGTGCTCGTTTGGGGTTTTGCTTTCGCCATGATCGCAGTCGCCCTCGAGTCTTTTCACCCCGTTTTTATCGTCTGGTGTCGTCTGTGGCTGGGCGCTGTGGTGTTGTGGGGTGTATGGCGGTGGCGAGGCCAGGTCTGGAGCTTGGGCCGAGATTGGTGGCCGAGGCTCACCTTACTCAGTTTGACTGGCAACATTATTCCTTTCTCGCTCATTGCGTGGGCGGAACAAAGCGTGCCCTCTGCCGAAGTCGGGATTTTGATGGCGCTCATGCCGATCGCCACCCTGCTGTTGGCGCATTGGCTCTTGGAACATGAGCCGCTGACCTGGCGGCGTTTTCTGGGTGTCGTCGTCGGCTTTGTCGGTGTGGGTTTGTTAGTTGGCGAAGACCTATTGTCAGATGCCGCAAGAGGCAAGTGGCCGGGGCAGGTGGCGGCGTTGTTGGCGACGTTGAGTTATGCCTTCAACGGCGTCTATGCCAAACGCATTCCCCAGGCAGAGCCCGTCGCGATGGCGTTCGGAAGCTTGCTGGTCGGCAGTGTGCTTATGGCAATCCCGGCCCTGTGGTTACAACTGTCTTCTGAGACCTTGGTTTATCGACCTCTGGCGCTAGCAGTGCTCGTTGTGTTGGGCGTTATGGCGACTGGCATAGCGACCTGGTGCTACTTCGTTGTGGTGAGAGAAAGAGGGCCGGGCTTTCTGTCGACTATTAATTATTTGATCCCGGCCGTCGCCTTTGCGGCGGGGACGGTATTCCTCGCTGAGCCCTGGGGCTGGGAGCATCTGCTTGCGCTGATCCTGATATTGATTGGCGTGGGGCTGATTCAGGTCAAAAAGCCCGACTGATCAAGCCAAGTCAAATCGTTTGCGCAGGAATCGGGCAACGCCGTCCTCGTCGTGGTGCCCGATCACTTGATCCGCAGCAGTCAGGACGGTCGGGTCGGCGTTTGCCGGGGCGTAGCACTCGGTAGCGCACTCGAACATGCTGAGATCGTTGTCTCCATCTCCGAAGGCAATCACGTGTTCGACGTTCAGTTCTCCGCGCAAGTGATTGATCGCGTTGCCCTTACTGCCGTTACTGTGATGAATATCGATCCAGTGCAGCGCTGGCTGAGTGGCAACGTGCCCCATTTCTTTCTCGTGAATCGCGATGCCGGAATAGGCCACTAGGTGAGGCTCGTCTGCGATGCTGGCGCGAACTCGTTCTACCGCCTCGGCGCTACCCAGAGAGAACACGTTGATGACGCTGATCTCGTCAGGCATCGCAGTCAGTGGTGCCAGCGGCAGGTGTCTTTCCGCTTCGAAGAGGTCGGCTAGTTTGTGTTCGCTGCGACTCTTAAGGGGGCCGTGGTACAGCGCATGCTGCTGGCCGGGCTGTAAAGAAAATACGAAGGGTGTCAGCTCATTCAGCGTGAAGGCGGCGAGGACGTGCCATACCTCTTCGCGTGTCAGCAGGTGGTGGTGGCTATACCGTTCCTCGTTTGGGCACCATATGATGGCGCCGTTTTTCAGGATCAACGGTAGGGTGAAGTGATGATCTTTTATGGGTGCAGCAGCCGCTTGGAGCGTGCGCCCGGTGGCCACGGTGTACCGGATCTCTCTCTGCCGCATCATCGCAAGCGTATCTGCGGTATAGGGCGAGATTTTCGATGACTTGTCGAGCAATGTGCCGTCGAGATCAAAAACAACGAGCGTCATAGTATTGCCTCTGATCCGACGGAAATTTCCATAGTGCCGCTACTGCTTAGTGCTCGGTCACCACGAGATCCGAGGCCAGCGAGTCGCGGATTGGTTGAGGTACCTCATATCGTTCCACCGGGTAGCTCGGATGATCGACACCTGCGAAGAGCGGCGCACCGTCTTTGAGCGCATTGATCTGCTCGGGCGTGACTTCGAAACGCATGAAATGTACCGAGGCCGTTTTATCGGCGGTGGTTCTGTCGAGATCCTCATCGGCAATCGGCACAATACGATCCAGCTCGCCAACTTGCAGCCACACTTGATCCTCGATTCCGATCATCTCGCCGAGGCGGATGGCACGTTGCGCGGGATCGGGGATCTCGATCATGAAAGTGGCCTTCCAGTTGTGACCGTCTGGTATCAGCGGGTTGTAGGCGCTGAGTTCCTCTTCAATACCTTCTGCTTCGAATACGCGCTCAATGCGCAGCATTTCCTGAATCTGGTAACGGATGGTTTTCTCGTCTTCAAAGTAAAGCCGGGCGTGCTCGCCCAACGCGAGTTGACGATTTTTCTTGTGGGCCATGACTTCAGCTCGGAAGTCGGCGCGCTTCGTGGCGTATTCCTCAAGGCTCCACAAATCATCTCGGGTCAGATGTGTTGTCATGTTCGATTCCTCGGGTTCTGGTTGTTCAATACGATAGTTTAGGGGATTAGAGGCCATAGGCTTCACGCAGCAGCGTCATCGGGTGCTCGGCTTTGCTGACCTTCTCTGACAGGTGCGCAATGTGCTCGCCCGCCATAGGGCAGTCACTGATGAAGCGATCCGGCGCCTGCTCATCAACCTTACGCACCGTCGGTCTGGCAATCTTGACAGACTTGTCTCGCGTTTCTTTCTTCACCGCGTAGGTGCCATCGTGGCCGGAGCATCGTTCGTAGGCAGTGACCTCGCTCTCGTTGATCAGATTCAGCACATCACGTGTTTTGAGGCCGATATTCTGCACGCGCTGATGGCAAGCGACCTGATAAGCCACATTGCCCAGCGCTGATTGAAACTCCGTTTTCAGTGCATCCCCTTTATGCCGAGCCCAGAGGTATTCAAAAGGATCGTAGAAGGCCTTTTGTACTTTTATGACGTCGGGGTCATCGGGATACATCAGCGGCAGCTCTTGTTTGTACATCAATACGCAAGAGGGGATGGGTGCAGTGAGGTCGTACCCTTCGTCCACCAACTTAGCGAGCACTGGAATGTTGGCCTGCTTCAGGGCATCCACGCTGTCTAAATCGCCGAGTTCCAGCTTAGGCATGCCGCAACACTTCTCCTTCGGCACGATGTCAATGTGTATGCCGTTGTGCTGGAACACTTTGACGAAATCTTCACCCACCTCGGGGCTGTTGTAATTGCCATAGCAGGTGGCATAGAGCGCAACCTTGCCTGTCGTGGCGCCGACTGGTGTCGGCTCCTGAGCCTGCAGCAGCGGCTTGACGCGCTTACGCAGCGTCTTGCTGTGCAGTTTAGGTAAGGGCGCGTCGTGATGAATGTCCAGACCTGCCGATAGTGCTTTTCTAAACACGCCGGTGTTATTGAGTGCATTAACCGTG
>Ga0182090_1033765_pt1 | contig 11327 bp, 6 predicted proteins | sample 041ome_24_FD_127767 | JGI IMG/M metagenome (GOLD analysis project Ga0182090, IMG submission 127767) | Metatranscriptome of coastal salt marsh microbial communities from the Groves Creek Marsh, Georgia, USA - 041408BS metaT (Metagenome... | ecosystem: Environmental > Aquatic > Marine > Intertidal... | reverse complement strand
CTCGTCTTTTCGTCGTCGTCGTCGTCGTCGTCGTCGTCGTGTGTGCCGCATTGTGCACAAAAAAAAACGCGCGCGCACGCCCAAACAAACAAGAGACGGAGAGAGAGAGAGAGAGACGGAGAGAGAGACGGAGAGAGACGAAGAGAGAGACGGAGAGAGAGAGAGAGATTTGAAAGGAAGTTTAAAGAGAGAGGGAGGTGTCGCGCGCGCGCTCGAAGAAGAAGAAGATATGAAGGCTGACAAATTGGAGAAGAAGGAAAATGTTGCGGCGTCGCCACCGCCAAAAGGAGGGAAAAACGCAACGACTTCAATCACGCCGGCGGGAACTTTGAGAGGGTACTGGCAAGCCGAAGAAGAGACGGCTTTACGCGCTGCGGTGCAAAAGCACGGCATTGGCGCCTGGGAGAAGATGAGAACAGATCCTGATTTCAAAGCGTTGAGGTGCGTTTTATTTCAATCCTATATTTTTTTTAATAGATGTTTGCGCGCGGGGATAGAGAGAGACGGACGCAAAACGCGCAATTCGCGCCGTCTCTCCGGCGGTTCTCGTCGTTTACGTTTTTTTTGAGTGTTTTTTCTCTCTTTTTTTTTCAAAAAGGGGGGGGGAGTCGCTTTTTTTTTTAGTGGCTTTTTGCCTTTGCTTCTTTTGGGCTTTTCTCTCAACAGAAAGAGAGAGAAGCGTACAAATCTCCACGAGTACAGCGACTAACGAACGAAAACATTTCAAACGACGACGTTTCTTACTTTCTTCACATTTCCAAAACGCAGGGGAAGAACTGGAGTGCAGCTGAAAGATAAGTGGAGAAATCTCATCAAGTTTCAGCACTTGCGACGAGGAGAGATTGAGTCGGCGCCGTATAAAGCGACGGTTCGCGCGAAACAAAATGCAGCGGCGGCGGCGGCGGCTAAAGGAAATGCCGGTGCTGCAAAGGCAGCAAAGAATGGCGGAGCGAGCGCAAAAACAGCCAACGTTGGTAAGAAACGAAACGCTGCTGATCAAGGTGGAAGCTCCGCAAAGAAGAAAGGGAAGACGAACGCTTCCAAGGGTACGAATAGCGGCGACTTGATGGATACGTTTCAAAAAGGTCCGAAAGGGAAGAGGAGTAAGATATCGAAAGGAGGGAGATTTGGTGGAGGCGCAGATGACGCTGATGCGGGGAATATTATCGATAGGAATACGAATTTTGATTATTTGACAAACGGAGGCGAAGGTATCGGTCGATCAATTTCTCCGGCGTTACCGCCAAAGAAACAAGCTTTTAAGCAACAGAAAAAGAAAATGAAGCTTTTAGCGGAAGCGCGTAAGAAAGCGGGAACTCCGGACGCAAAAGAGAGAGCGCTGCATGCGCCCTCGAACGCTCCACCAAGAAAGCGGGTCGCCGCCGCGTGGGCCGCGGGTATATCTGATGTGAACCGAATAGGGAGCGGAGGACTTTTGAATTCGCACATAAATAATTTAGATGAAGATGAACATGATATTTTAGGAGCACATTTAGGACACGTGACGTTTGATCTCGATGGAGATGAAGATGCTCATCACTTAGCTACAACTTCTGGAAGAGGTCAGAACAACAAGAAGGGCGGCGCTTCTTCGACGAGCATGGCCCGATTTACAGAGGAGATGGAAAGGGAAATTGAGCAGACGAAAGAGCGTCGGGCGCAAATGGTCAGAGACGTCGAATATTCTGAGAGAGAGTTGGCTCGGTTAAAGTCCCTCGTCGAGGAAGCAGAAAAAGTGTATTCGCAAGCTCGTCTGAAAGCGCACGAGACGTTGCAACAGGCACAGAAAGAAATAGCAGAAAAGCGTAGAAAACAATCCATGGAGATTTTGGAAGAGCAGAAAAAAGCAGCGGGATCCGATGAAGAAGTTCTGAATGATGACAAGAAAGATAACAACAAGAGCAACAACAAGAGTGATGATAAGAATGACACTGACGATAACGATGGAAAAGATGGTCACAAATCAAAGGGGACTACGACGAGAAAATCACTCGAGGCATCTAAACAAAAAACCCCGCCACCCGAAGATGCAAAGGTTGATGATGATGAGCCATCGAACGAGGATGTGAGCCCCAAATCTGTTCCTAATTTGAATGAAGCTGAAGATGTTGAAGTTGACGATGCGGAGTGGGATAAGTATTTGGCGTTTGGAGGAGATAATACTGATGAAGAAGATGACGAAGATATGTCCGAGATGCAACGGGCCGCGCAGATCGCTTCTGATGAAAAGAGAAGAAAAAACTATGCGACCGACTCTGAGATGAATAAGTCACCTAGATCTCCCAGACTTAGAAGCCAAGCCAATAGTGGGGGTAACTCGGACAAGGATAATGCCGCAAAAACTACTACACCGACGATGGCTATTACGACTGCGCTAGAACAAAATCGACGACAGCAACAACAACAATATCAATTCATTCCGTCAGATCCGAATGGACATTACGATACGGACGATTCGGACGATGATCTCAGCAGCGATGAGGAAGATGAGGAAGAGCTCGATGAGGAGCAACTTGTTTCAAAGGCGGCATGGGAGAAGGCACAAACTGCTTTAGCAAGAGCGGGTTTGCCGCCGATGCAAGAGATAGAGAATGTGTTGTTGCAAGAACTAAAGAGACTCGAACAAGCGAATACAAAATTAGTTCACGCTCGACTTGCTTTGGAAGCTTGTGATTCTGAACTTTCTGAACTCTTCGCCAGAGCTGAAGCTAGGAAGGCTGGCGTTTATAACGACGACGACGACGACGATTTGCGTGAGCAAACAACAAATACGGGATCTTTACCGAGCGATCTTCAGAACATCCACACAGATGACGAAGAAGAAGACGATTTGCAAGTTGTTGGCAAGAAGAGGAAGAATTCGCATGATGGAGATGATGACGACGACGACGACGACGATGACGACGACGACGACGATGATGACGACGATGACGACGATGAAGACGATGATGAAGACGACGATGGAGAAGTGGAGAAAATCAAAAAATCGACTCGGTCTGGTGGCGTCAAAAGCTCCGTGGAACGAGACAACGCGAACGCGAAAAAGATGTTGAAAACAAAAGATGGAAGCGGGAAGAAAGATCAAAGCGATGCCGGTGGGAAAAAGGGTGGGAAAAAAGACGACGACGATGAAGATGAAGAAAACGAGGAGGAGAAAAATGTCGGAAAACAAAAAGCGACGGCTGGCAAGAATAAGAACGCGAATAATAGCAAAAGCAAGCAACAACCGGATCAGAAAGACTCGAAAAAGAAAAGCGGCGGTAGTGGCCAAAAGAATGCCGGTGGTAGTGGATCCGGCCGAGGTGGATCCGGCTTTCGGTCTGTTTCGGAAGATAGACGTTTCGGAATATACGATGCTCGACGTTATCGTTCTGTCGAAGAAAACGATAGAGATGCGCAAATGAACGGAGGGAAAATCGACTTTGCACTCGGCGGCTCCAACGCTGCGGCACCCGCTGCTACACAGAACAACGCTAATGTTAGCAATAACGATGAATCTGGCGAGAAGAATCGAAATTCTGGCAAAGGGAAGGGAAAAGGCAGCGGTGGCGGCCAACAGCAAAAAAAGCAAGGCGGAGCCGCGAATGCTGGGCGAGGAAGTGGAAGTGCTAACGCCAGAGCGAGTTCTTACAAGGAGAGCGCGATGGCGTTTGCCGCGACGCATTGGCCGCAACAACTGAAGAAACGTAGAGACAATAAAGCTAGAAAAAAGCGCGTCAAAGTGGGGAAATCTTTATGGGAGTAACTAGAAAGAAAAGCGAGAACCAAACGCAAAATATTTTAATTTCATCCTAATTGTACATTTTTTATATAGTAGTTAGTATTTAAAACGGTAACGGTGTGGTTTAGTACTTCCTCTAAGCGGCCCATTTACTTCGATTCGCGGAATGTGCCTCTGCGTTTTACGCTGGATCCCCTTTCTTAGGAGGAAGTACGATTTTCCGCGGCGCTGGAATGTCACGAAGCGATGATCCTTTCTCCCTTCCGCCGGGAAGGTTTTTTCTATTTCCCAATGCTTTACCATTATCACGATCGCCCAATTTAGTTTTGTTCTGCCGCGCGTTACTAACATTGTGATGATTGCTGTGTCTATCTCTACCACCTCCATCGACATCATCGGCATCACCGGCGTTTTTATTGTTATCGTTGTCTTCATCAACTTCGATATTGCTATTGAACCTTTTGCTGTTCTTTCTCTGATGATTGTTGAGCCTCAGGTTTTCGAGCCTGTTTTTATTCGCAGTGTTTACCGCGGAAACGCTGTCTTTACTTCTATTGCTCTTGAAATTCGAGCTCCCTCCTTTGAACATGGCTTTCTTCTTTTTCTCTCTGTAAGACGCTAGCATTTCCTCTTTCGTGAAAGAATCCTCCTTTTCTCCGACGACGTGAAGATATAAACATTCTGGGTTTCCGCATGGAAAATTGCGTAGAAACGCGTTACAATATTTTGTCGTCCCATGACATGCTCGAAGGGGTCGTCCTGTACCGTCTGGGTTCGCGGGGACACCGTCAATGCATTGAATACATGTCTCTGCGTCCGCTTCGGTTTCAAATGTTACGTAAGCGCATCCCGCCAAATTTCCCGCATTACTCACATCATTTCCGCTACCACTAGCCGGTGCTGGCGGACAAGACACTTGCAACTTGATGATACTCCCATACTTTCCAAAATACTCTGCTTTCTTCAGTATCTCTTCCTTGCACATAGCAGTCGGAATGCCGACAACGTAGACTAAGTTTCGCTGAATGACGCGCACGTTGACGAGATGCTTACGACTGCTGTCAATCGGTGCGTTTGGATCGTACGATGAGTATCCATTACCGCCGAAATTCCCGTCAAAATCACCACCTCCTCTCCCTCGACCTCTCCCTCGTCCTCCTCCTCCGAAGAGAACCCCTCCTCGTCTTCCGCCTTGGCCCCGTCCCCTGCCTCTGCCGGCACCAAATACGATGCTGTTGTCGCCCTCACCACTGGTACCGTCGTAATTTTCGGAGTACCTTCCGTGGGGATAGTTTTGATATCGGTACGATCGACTACCGTGCTGATGATGATGATGATGTTGTTGCAAAGATGAAAGCGACGACGAAGAGGAAGAATAATTGCCTCCTCCTCCTCCTCCTCCTCCTCCTCTTTCCCTCCGTTGTTGTGCGCTACTCGCATCCGTTAAAGAAGCTACTTGTTCCGCGTCAAACTCCAGCAGATCTTGGTCGTAGTCCTGTCGACACGCCGGACACTTTCCCACCGTCTCGCCAAACCCAACTTCCATAATTTGATGCCAACACCACGCGCATAATTGATAGCCGCACTTGCACGGTTTAAAGGCTAAATCGGTCGCATCCATATCGTTACAGCAAAGCGGGCACGTCTCCACGTCCTCCTCCTCTTCTTCCTCCTCTGCCTCGTCTCTTCCTCCTTGTCTGTTGTGGAAGTTCCCGCCGTCGCCGTACGTCCCTCTCCCTCGCGTTTCGACGAAGCCTCTCATCTTTTCTATGTCAAATCTATATAAAATCTCTTCCCTTTTCTACTCGCGACGTCTCTCTGCTCTCTCTCTCTTTCTCTCACGTCTCTGCTCCGCTTTTCGTGGAGGCGTTTTTTTTTATTTTTTTTGCTCTCTCTCTTCCTTCGTCTTCGTTTGTTTGGATGATGATGATGTGAGTGAGCAAAGAGAGAGAGGAGAGAGAGAGAGCTCTTTTTCGTTTGTTTTGCTCGCGTGTTTCCAATCCTTTTATTCGGGGGCGTTCTTTTTCAATATTATTTATTACACAACTTTGTTTTAAAAAAGGAAAATAAACTACTACTGCTATTGCGCTAACTGTGGTATACATACATCAATGCTACTGCTACGATTCACTTCGCGAGGAGGATGCGTCGTCGTCGTCCTCGTCGTCCTCGTCGTCGTCCTCGTCGCGAAGGCGAAAGTGAACGGAGAAGTAAGAGTTCTTGTTGTTCGTCTTCTTATCCCGGCGGTTCGGTTTTGGCACGGCGTTCGCGACGTTCTTCGCTTTTTTCTCGCACACCCAAAAAGCTATTTTTGGCGAAATTTTCGTGAGAACGATGGAAAGACCACACGCTTGCAAACACTCGTTGAAAATATCGGTAGAACAAAACGGGTTGTTTTCCACGCATCTTCTCGGAATCGTGATGAAGAGGACCCCTGTTTCTTTTCTCAACATTTTTGCCATTCGAAGCAACATTTCACCTCGATCTTCCGGTTCCGCCACGCAGTTTAACACCATAGAATTGAGAATGACGTCGAACTCGTCTTCGCGAACTTTGAGAGAGAAGAAGTCTCTCTTTTCAATCTTTGGATGTTGCGAGTTCAAATCGATCGAGCGAAACCGTATCCAACTCGGCGACTGGCAGCAAAACTCCGTAGTCACCGCTCCAACTTCTAACCCGTTCAAAACTTTCCTCTCGTCGCCTTTTTTCGGTCTCTTGTTCAACGTCGTCAGCGTGGAATAAACGAATTTCCGCACGTGAGAGGTTCTCTGAAGCGCAGCTTGCGACGCTTTCTGGTACAAGTCTCTGTTTATTCTTGAATCGGTTTTATTTTCCTCCTCCTCTTCCTCTTCTTCTTTTTTTCCTCCTCCTTTTCCTCCTTCTTCTCTCCCCGAGGATGCAGAAACCCTCGCCGCCGACTTTGACGACTTTGACGACGATAACAACACCGTCCTGTGAAACTCCGCGGTGATTCGTTTCGCCACCTTTAAAGATTTCACGACGCCACCGTTAAGAATCGGTCGTTTCAACTTTTTCTTCCTCTTCATTTTTAATTAGTGTTTCTCTCTCTCTCTCTCTCTCTCTCTTTCCCGCGTTGTTCACTTTGACACCGCGCGACTTCTTCTTCTTCTTCTTCTTCTTCTTCTCCTTCTCCTACTCCTCTACTCCTCGCATTCTTTTCTCTTCTCTCTCTTTCGCGTTGTTTGGAAAAAATAAATATGGATGTGTTTGTGATGTCGTGGATGTGTAAATAAAACTCGTATACGTATCGTAATAATAAATAATGGATTGATTGTGTGTGTATAAACCCTAAACCCTAAACACTACTTGTTTGGAGCTTTTTTTTCCTCTTCGTTCGTTCGTTCGTTCGTTCGTTCGTTCGTTCGTTCGTTCGTTCGTTCGACGCGCTTATCTGCCACAAAGACGAACCGCGCGGGGAGAGAGTCCGCGGCACGCGCAAAACGCGCACAAAAACGCACGGATGAAGTAAAGCGACACACCTCCTCTTCTTCTTCTTTTTCGAGACGATTTTAAGCGCGCGCGATATATAATGTACAACAAATTACACACTAACACAAATATGAAAGAGAAACAAAAACTCGAGAATCTCCTTCTTTTGATGGAAGCGCGCCTGCCGCGGAGTCAGCGACACGTGCTGGAACACCACGCGAAAAAGTCGTCGTCGTCGTCGTCGAGAGAGACGACGACGACGCGCGAGGAGGAGGAGGAGGAGGAGGAGAAGGGGGAAGAGGAAGAGGAGGCGACGGCGAGAGCGAGAGCGAAAGTGTACGCGCAACTGGAAGGGAGTTTGGGCGATGACTTGGAGTATTTCTGCGACGCGTTTCATCGCGCGATGAAAGTTTCGAAGAAGGGGCCGTGGGAACCGAAGAAGAAGAAGAAGAAGAAGAGCAACGACGACGAGGAGGAGGAGGGGGACAAGGAAGAGGAGGACGCGAGCGCGGCGGAACGGAAGAAAAGGACGAGAATCGAACCAATCGTCCCCGACGTCGTGGCCGCAGAAGCGAGCGAAGAGGAAAGGAAAGCGTGGCGAGAAGAAGGATACGCGCTGATTCGTGCCGGAAAGGTTGGTGCTATTGTCATGGCGGGAGGACAAGGCACGCGATTAGGAAGCGCTTTGCCAAAAGGGACGTTTGATATCGGTCTGCCGAGCAAAAAGTCGCTTTTTCAACTGCAAGCGGAAAGGATTAGAAAAGTGATTGAGCTCGCCACCGACGCCGCGAAGGCTGTGACGGGGGCAAACAAAGGCACAGAATCCGCGTTGATGCCTTCTCTGCCTTGGTACATCATGACCTCTCCACAAACGCACGAACAAACGGTCGATTTTTTTCGTGAAAACGCATATTTTAATCTCCCAGAGAAGGACGTCGTGTTCTTTCAGCAACAAGAAGCGCCGGTCTTTGACCTTGAAGGAAAGATTATTTTAGCGCCGGACGGTTCGATTCAAACGGCACCAGATGGAAACGGCAGCATATATCGTGCTTTGCTTAAATCGAACGCGTTAGCGGACATGAAGAAGCGCGGCGTGCGACATCTGCATTGCTATTCGGTAGATAATGCGCTCATTCTCCCTGGAGATTGCGAGTTTATTGGGTACTGCGCTTTACGAGGTAAACAGTCGGGCGCAAAAGTGATAAAAAAAATATCCCCGGATGAAAAAGTCGGCGTGTTTGTGCGAGAAGTATCGTATTCAAATAGCGGTGATGGTGATGATGATGATGATGCCTGTGACAGAGGCGAGGTAGAAACGGATGCCGTGAGAAGAAAGAGTCCGTCGTTACCTTCTTCTTCTTCTTCTTCTTCGTCGTCGTCAAGAATACGCGTCCTAGAATACTCGGAGATAGAACCGAGCATGCGCGACGAGAGAGAGGAAGTGGATTACGATGAATTTCTTCCAGATAACATGCGAACCGGCGACAGCGATGATCCCTCTTCATTCGTCAAAATTCAAAAGTACAACAGACCGCCCTGGGACCACTTTAATCCCGATAATCGTCCGTTACGATTTCGGTGCGCGAACATAGCGATTCACTATTTTAGCTTAGATTTTTTATACAAAGTAGCGGAAATTGCAAACGCGAGGAGCTGTAGCGATAAAGACATGGTCAACGACGATGGCAATCTCGACTCGTTTGCGATGGAGTATCACGTGGCAGAAAAAGACGTGCCTTGTTACGTCGAGAGCGAAACCGAGGAGCGAAGAACGAAAAAAGCAATCAAGCTTGAAAGTTTTATATTCGACGCGTACCAGTTCTCCAGCGACGGCGTCACTATTTTTGAAGGAGAACGGAAGCACGACTTTGCGCCCGTTAAGCAAGCCACCGGCGATGATTCCCCGGAATCAGCGAGACGCATGATTTCTTTCTTGCATTCGACATGGATTTCAAAGAACCGAGGTCGCATTCAGTGGGGCGGGTACGGAGGACTCGTCGAGGTGAGTCCTCTCGTCAGCTTACGCGGCGAAAACCTCGAACTCGTCAACGATTGCGACGTGCAGAGGAATACTAGCATCGAACTTGGATGGGAACCACCGACTGAGAGGCAAACTCCTTGGCATCGGTACTACGGAAAGCACTCGTCGCTTCCGTAATGATCGAACGAAAGATGTTTTTAAACGAACGCGTAGTGTAGTATACGTAATCGTCGACAACGAAAAGGTATTCTATATGGTTCAATTTTTAAAAATACAAAGTGGTTTACAAACATGCAAAAGCGTGTGCTTTTCCACACACGTGCTCCTCCTATTCAAGCCTGCTTAAACTCCCAATCGCCTCGACAGATGGGACATTTTTGTTCCGAGTTTCTTCCGTCCAACCACTTCGTTATGCATCGCAAGTGAAACGCGTGCGAACAAACGCCCCACACGACGGGTGAATCGTCCCCGGGATATTTACAGTCTGGCGCGCACCCATCGTACGGCGAGTGGCAAATCCCGCACACGTCCGACGCATCGTTCCACGTCCACGTCGCCACGCCTTGCCACGTCTTAAATTTGAGTTTGAGCGGTATCTCCTTCTTCGTTTCTCCTTCTTTGTCTTCTTTGTTGTCTGTGTTGTTCGGCGAGTTTTCTTTCATCTTTCGCGTTTTTTTCTCAATCGTCGTCGTCTCTCAAGTCATCAAGTGCGTCAAGTCGTCTTCCCGCGAAAAAAAGCGCGCGCGCGCGAAGAAATAGAAAAAAACAAACCGAGCTGTGTGACGCGCGCGCGTGAGAGAAGAGAGACAGACGACAGAGAGAAGAGACAGAGAGAAGACGAAGTCGAAATCTTCTAGAAAAACAGAGAGGCCTTTATTGTTAGGAGAACTTTTTTTAGAGAAACCAATACTTTTCTTTCGCCTTTTTTTTGAGAGAGAGACGAATTAGTAGGAATGAGACGGGACGGAGGAGAGAGAAGAGAGGAATTTTCATCGAAGGCCTAATTCGAACCGTTTACGTATACGTAATCACTCACGTGGTGAAATAATCTCCTACGTCGTAAAATATAAAAATAAAATATTCTTCCGATCGATCGCGCGTGTGAACTTGAAAAGCAAAGAACGACGTCAAGTCACACGCCAGAAAAAAAAACACCCGTTGCTCGCGCGCGCGCGCTTGTTTTGCGCGCACGTTGTGGTATTTATACACGTATTTATATTTATACACACTTGGCGGCGGGTTGAAAGATGATGATGTCCGCCAAAAGCAAAAACAACAACAACGCCACGTTGAAGTTGTCGGGTCTGCCGAGTCCGGGCGAAGCCATTCGAGCCGTGCTCCTCGGGCACTTAAACCTCGACTCAAACGCAGACGCGACCATCGAATTCCAATGGTATAGAAAAGAATACACCACGGATCAAGACGAAGAAGAAGAAGAAGAGCGCGGCAAGCAACGAAAGCGACGAAAGGATCAGCGAGAGCAATTGAACGAGGATGAACGCGAGATTCCTGGCGCTACCGCGCCGATCTATTTGGTGAGAAAAGTTGACATCGGATGTCGAATCGGTGCGCTGGCGATTTTACGCAGCAGCAGCAGCCCAAATGATGATTTTGAGGACGACGACAAGGACGACGGGAAAAGGAAGAAGGAGAGCAGTAAAATTTTGGCAACGTTTAAGAGCGAGATGTCAGATATCGTGCACATGGAAAGCGACGACGAAGACGAGGACTATTACGGCGAAGATGCATCGGGGGGGGAGCGGAAGCAGACGAAAAAGAGTTGGTGGAAGCTGCAACAAAGATCAAAGACGGCGTCTACTTCTTCGACAACAACGAAGACGACCACGACGACATCAGCGGCGGCGGCGGCGGCAAAAACGATTCACAAACATCCTCACTACGAAGAAAAGCGTCCATCTGCGTTGTCGTCGTCATCTTCATCTTCTCTCGATGCTTTTGAAACTACGAAGAGAATTGGCGATCGCGAAGACGGCACGAGGAGAACAACGGGCAAGTCGGCGGTCACGGAAAAGCGACGACGACAAACTGAAGATAACTCTCCCTCCCTCGCAGTCGAACGATCTAAAAAAGCAGAGGAAAGATTGCTCGCAAAATCAGGGACTTTTTTTAAAGACAAGGACGGTGAGTCTATGAACGACTATTTACTTTTCGGCG
>Ga0182090_1106833_pt1 | contig 11380 bp, 6 predicted proteins | sample 041ome_24_FD_127767 | JGI IMG/M metagenome (GOLD analysis project Ga0182090, IMG submission 127767) | Metatranscriptome of coastal salt marsh microbial communities from the Groves Creek Marsh, Georgia, USA - 041408BS metaT (Metagenome... | ecosystem: Environmental > Aquatic > Marine > Intertidal... | reverse complement strand
TTTGAGAAAGAGATTTTTGATCTCATCAGCGAAGGGAAAAAACACAAAGCAAGCGTTTTTTTTCTATTCTTCAGAATTATTATTATTACACAAATAATCGATACATCAAAATCCAATTCGCCATGACGTCCGACTCAGAAAGCGAAAGCGACGACGAAGAATACAACCAAGGACCCGACATTTTTGAAGCCGCGGCTGACGAAGAAATCAAGGAAGACCACTGGTGCGCGCGCTTTTCTTTTTCCTTTTTTCCCTGCTGTCAAATGCAAAAGGGCAATTCCATATTTTCTTCACTCATTCTCAAATTCTCTTCTCCTTTTTCATCGCGTAGGGAGTATCACATGCGCAAAAATATGAACGATGGCGCCGGAGACGCCGTTTATCGCAATCTGGCGTATAAAGCCGTGTGTAACTGCATGCCCGTGTGCAAAGAAGGGTGCATGAATCCGTATTGGATGTGGACCAAGAAATAAAAATCAAAACGAAAAAAAAACGTTTCGATGAAACGAGGATGGATTATGGATTCAATATGCTGAAACCACTCACATAATAAAAGAGTACCAGAGAGGGATTTTTAAGAAAAACAAACTTGTATTCGAATTATTATGTACATGAAACGCTCGAACACTCTCCGGATATCATCAGTCCCTGTGACGGATATTCACTCGTTCATGTCGTAGTAGGCGTACCTTCAACCGGATCGCCTCTGGAGTTTCGTCGCATGATTTCTCTGGCCAACTTTAATTGTCTCCCTATTACGAGTGCCGTCACTGTCCCAGTTCCCAACGCGCCGCGAGCAGTTCTTCCAACGCGCCTGACGTACTCTGATGGATCGCGCGGGAAATCAAACAATACCACGTGCTTAATTTTTTTACCGTCTAATCCTCGAGAAGCTCTGTCTGTACAAATTAATAATTGCGGCGTTGAGTCGTCGTCGTCGACGGTAAACTCGCCTCGCTGTTTTTCGCTCGAACTTCTTCGCCCGAGAAATTTGCGTAGATTCTCGTCCCTTTTCTCGCGGCTCAACGCGGCGTGATAGGGTAGCACTTTGTAACTGGCACCGTCTGGGTCGCTTCGGATGAGTAGATTTTCCAACTTACGGCAGGTTTCAATCTTATTGCAAAACAGTAACGTTCGCGACGCCAATTTCTTCTTGCTCGTTTTAGCAGTAGTTCCAGCGGTAGACGGGAGTATGTCGTCCCTCAAAATTTTCATGAGCGCGGCATATTTACGATAAAACCCGCTTTGTTCGTCCGAGACGTCACCACCAGAGCAGTCGACGAGCCGCTCTAGCGTACCCGCAGACGGGCGATGTAATCCTGGTCCCTGAATAACGCGAATATCTTGCGGGTAAAAGAACTGCTTAAGTTCGCGCAAGACTTGATCGGGAATCGTTGCCGTTACCAACACGAATCGCGTACTTGTTGGATTGGCAAGATCTTTAATCGGTTTGATTTGAGACGCGAATTCAAACGCATCTCCCAGTAGTACATCGCATTCATCCAAAATAATGCTATCTAAATCATCCAACTCCATTCTACCCGTTTCACACAAGTACCGAATGCGTCCTGGAGTTCCAATTACGATGTCAACGCCACTCTTTAAAGTTTTTGTTTGCGTCAACGTAAACTTCGCGGTCAAATCGCGAGTTGATTGTTCTGCGCGGTTAATTTTTGTTCTATCAGAAGCACCACCAGTCGCAATCATCGATCTCGTTCGGACGCCACCTTTCGAAAGTTCTTTGACAACTTCAGTTACTTGTCTCGCCAATTCCGAAGTTGGAACTAAAACGAGCGCGCGTGGACGCTTCGAAACACTCATTCCAGAATCTCGTTCGAGCCGCTCTAACCTTTGAAGAAGTGGTAATAAGTAGCTCAACGTTTTACCACTCCCTGCTTGGTCGGCGAGTAGAACATGATTCGCACCTTCATCGTCATTTGCCACAGAGCTCTCCTCATCGTAGGAGTCACTATGATCGTGAAGGAGTATCTTGAAACTTTGCGCTTGTATGTGTGAAGGACGTGAAATGTTCATGCGGCTTTCGAGAGCATTGACGATCAATTCTGAAGCTCCAATATCTTTGAACTTTGCACCGGAGTAGAAAAAATACTCATCCGGGTCGTCCGGCTCTCGAACAAACATTTCTGGCTCAAAATCATCTTCGACGTATTTAGCGAGTAATGTGGGCACATATTCTCGCGCCTCATCGTTTTGGTCACCGTACGGCCCATTATCTGATCTATTTTGTCGCCTTGAGTCTACAAGATCGTCTTCTAATCCTTCTAGCACCCAATCTTCAAATTCATCCTCGGACATTGCGTTGGTATTGGCGGACCTTTCTTCGTCGGCGTCGTCGGCGTCATCGGCGGCAAAACCTCCTCGGTTTCTCGTTTCTCGAGCACTATTGAGGAACGAAGGCGACGGTCGATCGAGAACACGCATCATCGCGGGTGCCGAGAACCTGTCGTTGTGTGCATGATTCTTGTCATCTTCTTCTTCTTCTTCGTCGTCGTCGTCGTCGTCGTCGCCGTCAAAATTGTTATACCTGCGCTGAGAATTGGTAGCGCTTGAAAACGAAGGTGTTGGGACGTAATTCTTGTCAATTGACGCTTCTACTTTAACTTCGCGGTCGTCTATTCGCATCCCTGGTCCAATTTCTACGCATTCCGCGCAGGATGTCTCGTCTTCAAAAGTTACGAAACCAAAGCCTCTCGATTGGCCGGTTTCTCTGTCCAAGACGACGCGAGCGTTTGCGACGTAGCCAAAACGTTCCATAGCTCGACCTAAGCTCTCGTCTGTCGTGCTGTAGGAGAGGTTGCCTACCATAACTTTGAATGGGTTTATATTTCCTTCCCTCGAGTTGCTTCTGTTATTGCTGCTAAAATTTTCATTTCTATCTCTTCGTTGTCCTTCCCCGTAACGACCTCTTCCCCGGCCGCCGATTCTTCCTCCTCTGCGTCCTCCTCCTCGTCCTCCTCCTCCGAATCGCGCGCTTCCGCGTCCTCTGTCGAAGTCATCTCTCCTGAAATCTCTGTCCCCATTGCGTCTGCCATCGAATTCTCGCGCTCCTCTGTCTCCTCCCCTCATTGTTCGTCGTCCATCTTCTCTCCAAGAAGAATTGTTTTGATGTTGTTGGCGCCTGTTGTTGTTGTTATAAAAATCCCTGTCGCCGTCGCCGCCGCCGACGCCGTCTTCGTCAAAGTTTCTCGGTTCACCAAACTTTGCCGTCGTCGATATTCTTCTCCCTTTGTTTCTGCGTGTAGCGTTGCTCTTATTTACGCGCGGCGGCAGAAAGCGAGGAGCCGCGCGGAACGAGTGATGCGCACAACAGGTATACATCTCTTCTCAATCGAAACACAAGTAAAAACAACTGCGAAAGAAAACTGGTGCTTTTTTTGTGAAGATGCTCTTTTTTTTCTCCTCCTCATGATTTAACACGCGTGAAAGACGACAAATAAAATCATCTCAACGACCGGGAAACGGACTTGGTCGTGAGAGCTTTTTCGTCTCAAGTTTCTCGCGAGAGAGAAAGAGAGAATTGATAAGGATAGGAATAGAGACGCACGACGCGATGTCGTTGTCGCGGGCCGTCGCATCAGCGCTCGGACAATGCCTTGTCAGTCATCAAAAGCATCAACGACGCGAAGGAAGAACGAAGGAGGTTGTTAGAAAAAAAACTTCCTTTTTGTTCTCTTCAGCTGATGGAAAGATAAAGAAGAAGAGGACGATGGAACGCAAGAGCGATAGGATATCGACTGGTGCATCTTCATCATCGTCGTTTGAACCTGTGATAGTTGATATTGGCGATGGCACCAACGATAATAACGATTTGAGCAAAGGAGGAGGAAGAGGAGGAGGAAAAGGAGGAGGAGGCAGTTGGTTCGGAGGAAGTAATAAAAAAAGAGAGGACGACGACGACGACAACGATGATTACAGCGATAGATTCAACGGATTATTCAAGTTTCTTCTCCTCGCTTTACTTTTTAGACAAGCCGTGATATCTGCGCTCGATAAATTGCACGAACCGTCGTACGACGATGCTAATAATACAGAAGAAAATGATGGCGACCAACAACAACAACGAAAGCGAAGAGAGAAGAAGAAAACGAGCGCCTGCGCGATTGTCATTCCGGCGTTGAACGAAGAGGAAAATATAGAGCTTTTGCTCGTACAAATACATGCGTTGCGACCGCAACCATCCGAAGTGGTCGTTGCCGTGGGAGATTCCACGGACAATAGTGCCAAAGTAGCTGAGAAGTACGGCGCGAAAGTAGTGCGAGGCAAACGAGGTAGGTCGCGACAAATGAACGCCGGCGTCCACGCTCTCTCAACACATCCGAAGAATGTCTTGTTTCTACACGCAGATACGATACCTTTTCCGGATATTTTGAATGTAGTTGATGAGACAATGAGAGATGCAAAGGCTATCGTGGGAGGGTTTATTTCGCTCATCACGACTGATAAGAAAACGTACTGGGCGATGTCTTATCACAACGTCTTCAAATCAGATTTCTACACGGCTATTTTATATCCGAAAAGATACGTGCTCGGATTGAAACTTTTGTTTGGCGACCAAGGTATATTCTGTAGACTAAATGATTTTGAAGCCGTCGACGGATACGATGAGACTTTGCCCATCATGGAAGATGCAGATTTATGTGTTCGAATGCAAAAATACGGGTGCTCTAAAAAAAAAAGTACGACGAGCTGCGTGCGTTTAGTGGATAGGGTCATCACGACCAGTGGAAGACGCATCGAGAGCATGGGTGGCAATCTGAAGTCGACATTAGTACACTTTCTTATTGGTGGGGCATGGGGCATATTCAAAGTAAAAGGTGACGGTTTATTGTGGCTGTATGAAAGGTTCTACGGATGGAATGAAAGAGGAGAAAAATCGAAACAGGAAAAGAAGAAGAGGAGAAAATGATGCTTGGTGATGAACGTCATCATATGTGTAAGTAGTAGTAGTGGTAGTGATAGTAAATTGTAGCAGTATTATAGCGTTCAAAAGCAATTGTATAGCATGAGATCACCTCAGTATTCTATTTATTCCGCATGGAAGTCGATTTTTCCGTAGTTTCGCCCACGACGACAATTATCAAGTCGTCTTCATCTGGCGCTGCATCGGTCTTTTCGTCAACTTTTTCGTCTCCTTTCGGAGCGCTCGATGATTCGTCTTCTTCCTCGACCTTCGATCGCGAAACCAATTCGACTGGCTTTTGTTGCGCAGGCATTCCTAAAATTTCGCGCATTTCGCTTCCAGTCAGCGTTTCCTTTTGAAGCAATGCTTCTGCCAACTTGCGTAAATCTTTTTCGTTTTGTTTCAACATCTTCGTCACTCGCGTGTGTGACTGCTTCAAAGAAGCAATGACTTCCTCGTCTACGGATTCTTCCAGTCGCGTGGAAGCTCCTCTAGATTCCTTTCCACGGAGGTTTCCGACGTTCAGTACGCCAACTTTGTCGCTCATCCCAACCTCTGAAACCATGTAATGCGCTAATCTCGTTGCTTGTTGTAAATCGTTGAGAGCGCCCGTCGTAACCTCATCTTGGCCAAAAATGATTTCTTCTGCGACTCGACCGCCGAAGCACACATCTAATCGCGCCAAAAGCTGACGTCTAGAGATGGAAGTTTCATCCTTGTCCGGCAATTGTGTGACCATACCGAGCGCTTGACCTCTTGGCACAATCGTCGCTTTGTGCACCGGCATCGCACCTTTTGTTTTTAGAGCAACCAAGGCGTGCCCAGCCTCGTGATACGCGGTAAGTTTTCTATTTTCCTCGCTCAGTACGGCGGATTTTCTTTCCGTTCCCATCAAGATGCGATCTTTTGCCCATTCCAGCGTTTTTAGCGTGATTGAAGTTTCATCCGTCACCGCCGCTCGCACCGCGGCAATGTTGACGAGGTTCGACAACTCGGCTCCGGATAATCCAGAAGTTCCTCTAGCTAACGCGTCGACATCGACGTCTTTCGCGACAGGTTTATCGTCCAAGTAGTGTTTGAGAATATCTCTGCGTCCTCCGATATCTGGATTTGGCACGTGAACGGTTTTATCGAACCTACCAGGTCGCGTAAGCGCTGGATCCAAACTCTCGGGTAAGTTGGTCGCCGCCAGAACGATGATACCATCGTTTTGTTCGAATCCATCCATTTCGGTGAGGAGCTGGTTCAGCGTTTTGCGTCCCCCAGACTGTGATTCCCACGACTTGCGCGATGTTCCTACTGCGTCAATTTCATCGATAAATACGATGCACGGAGTTTTCTTCTTAGCGGCGGCAAAAAGTTGTCGCACCCGTTTTGATCCGACGCCAACGAACATCTCTTCGAACTCGGAGCCAGAGCGATAGAAAAACGGAACATCCGCCTCACCCGCGACCGCTCTGGCTAGCAAAGTCTTACCAGTTCCCGGCGGTCCTGTGAGCAAAATGCCCTTCGGTAACTTTCCTCCGAGACGCGTGAACTTATCCGGATTGCGAAGATACTCGACGACTTCTTGCAATTCACCTTTGCATTCGTCGCAACCGCGAACGTCTTTAAATGTTTTTTTGTTCTTCTCGGGCATCGTATCTTTATCGTATTGTTTCGGAGCGAAGGAAGGAGTGCCCGAGTCACTTTCCTCGTCGTCCTTCTTTACACCACCGCTGCCTGAACTCGTCGGCGGATGCAATGAAGACGACGAAGACGACGATTTGCCCAACGAGGATGACGACGAAGACGAAGGCGAGGACGTCACTACGGTGGTAATTTTCATGGTAGCAAAGTAGCGACGAAGGAGATATGAACCCGTCCATGAAATGCACGATACGACACCAACGAACATAAACATATTTCCAAAGAAACCTTTGACTTTCCCGACTTTTGAGATGTTGCCGCCTTCTACGACTACGTGGATGGGCGTACTCGCTCGTCCAAACCGAACGGTTCGGGCCATCTTCAAAGATTTATCCGGATCCGCGCGTTCGCTCAAATCTTTCAAAAGCAGCGGCAGCGAGTCTCCTCCAATCTCCATCGGTTGGTAAGTTGTCGCCGTAGAAGATCTCGTCAAATGCGGAGGGGGCTTTGGAATGGTTGAAGACGGCAAATCACTCTTCGCGTCGCCTTCTCCATCTTTCGTTTTTTCGTCTTTGTCCTCAAGCTCCGACGTCGTTTTCGAGGAAGAAGAAGTTGCTCCTTGATGCTCGAAATATTTATCCATTCTTTGTGATGATATCAACGCAGCCATGTACGCGGTCACACTTCTTGGTCCACTCGCGTATTTTCTCGATTCAAACCGTTCGATAATTTCTTCGACCCGTCCGAAGCGATGCAGTTCGAGCATCAACTCGTCTTGCTTTTTGTGGTCCGCAAACTTTTCATTCGCCTCGCCGTATAGTTTCTCCCACTTTGATTTGCGGTCCAGGAAAACCCGCACGTGCGATATGAACGGTAAATTGAGCGCGAACGTTTTCGTCTGAACCAACGCGTTTTTTATTTTCTCGCTCTTATTCGTGTGCTCGTTTTCCATCTTCCCCTTCTTCTTTCCTTCTTTTTCTTCTTCTTCCTTCTCCTCCTCTTCTTCTTCGTTTCTCGTTCCGGTACTTTTCGTCGCGCTAAATTTAAAAGCCGTCGCTGAGGACGAAGATTCCGTTTCAGAGTTATCCTTTTCTCCTCCATTCACCACGTCTGATGGTTCACTTTCGACCACGACTTCTTCTTCTCGCCGAACGTCTTCGTCGTTCAAAGCTCTCTCGTCTTCATCTCGGTTCGTACTTCGTGGAACGACATCCAATTGTTTCTCAGGACGAGAAGAAGAAGAAGAAGAAGAAGAAGAAGAAGAAGAAGAAGGAACTGGTGAAAAGCGCTGGCATGGATGATACCGCCGCCGTCGCCGACGTATAGATGACGTCGGAGACGCTCCCGTCTTTCCAGATATCATCGATTGGAACGCGACGACGCTACTCATCGCGCGCGTGTTCTTCTCTTCTTGTAATTCTTTTCTCTTCTTTTCTCTAGAAGCTTCCTTTTTCTGCAGAAAATAATTTTGAGGGCAAAAAGAAAAAAGTGATCGGACGAAAACAAATCAATTCCACAGACAGACAGAATCCACACAAACAGAAAAAGAAGAGAAGAAAGCAGAGAAGGGTTTGTTTTGCTTACCTTACTCTCTTCCCGTCGTCCTCGTCGTCTTTATTTACGTCGTCGTCGTCGTCTTCTTCTTCTTCTACTACTACTACTACTACTACTACTACTCTCCACCTTCCTCACTTTCTTCTTCACTTCTTTGTCTTCTTCTTCCATCTCCTCCTCCCCGAGAAGAAGCGCGCGGCTTTTTCCTTTTCTTGTTGGAAAGAGGCAACCTCTTCTTATTATTATTAGTACTCGTAGTAAGAAAAAGAAAAAAGATGCCGAGAAGAGATCAGGAAGCGCTACTGTTGCAGAACAGCATCGCCGAAGAAGAGAGCTCCATGGGAACGCAAATACCTCTGGCGAAGTCCACGAGCGTAACGCTCTTCCAACACCACCACCAAGGAGAGGGAGAAAAACAACAACAATTTCTTGGACAAAATTTGGAGGAGCGGGACAGTCTGGTTTTAGTCGTCAACGATCACCAAATCGCGGCAGAGAAAGACGGAGATTTGGAAAAACCACTTCGCACGTGCTCGACGCCAGATTGCACCGGCATCCAAAAAAGATCTTGGTACAAGTCTAAAATCCTCGTCGGAAACGATATGTGCCAGTCGTGCTACAAAAAGGAGAGGTTGGTTCTCAGTAATCGGATTTGCAACGACTGTCAAACGACGCAGACGCACTCGGATTGGTACAGGTCGAAAGTCGTCAAAGGCACGTACTTGTGCGATAAGTGCTACTATGTAGAGTTACTGAAAGTGCAAAATCGAGAATGCAACGACTGTGGATCCTCGAAAACCTCCATCGCGTGGTCGAAAAGTAAGAGATTTCCGGGCAAGTTTGTCTGCCAGCGATGTTATGTTCGAGAAAAATTGGCGCTCACTACAAAAACGTGTTATTTGTGCAAATCTGACAAGACTTCGTCTAAATGGATCAAGTCGAAGGTTATCCTCGGCGCGGATTTATGTGTCAACTGTTACAACAAAGAAAAGTTGTCGCTCTCCAACAAACAGTGCGGCGTGTGCGCCTCGCGAAAGAGTTCGATGGCGGGTTGGTACAAATCCAAGAAAACTCCCGGCGTCGACTTGTGTAACTCGTGTTATAAAGTGGAGCGCAATTCAATGGCTAATAAAGTTTGTAACGATTGCAAAACCACGAAGACCTCGCAATGGGCAAAGTCGAAGACGACCGTCGGCGTGGATTTGTGCTTGAAGTGCTATTCAAAGGAGAGGTCGCTTTTAAAGACACTGACGGCTGCGGCTACCGGACAGACGAACGAGTGATATATCGCCCTGCGTCAAGTCGGCGGGGTTGGGAAAAAGAGATGGTAGAAATACCGATCGAGAAAAAATTGGAATTTTGTAGTGAAAAGAACTCACTACTACATACCAGTATATAATAATAAAGATTGATAATAAAGATTGATAATAATAAAAATAATAATAACATGATGCAAACTATGAAAAGAGGAACGAGAAGGAGGTTTGTTAAACTACGCGGGACTTAGCATGCGTTCAGCTCACGTCTCGTCGCGAGGATGATGAGCGCGAGTTTCGCACAAAGTCACCTGAGCATTCAAAAAATGTAATACAAAATGTTAAAATTACACATGAAATATCGTACAATACACAACTTATTCGTTCATTAATCATTGATCTCTCTTGTACTCTCCAAGGCAGGCGAGGTTTACGTATGATGACAAAAAACTCGAAAACCTGCCTCTTCTTTTTAACTTCATCTGGGGGCGTTCCTCGTCTGAGCTGCTGCTGCTGCTGCTTTCTTTGCTGCTTTCTGCTCTGGAGTTTTTCCTTCTCTTCCCGACCCCTGCCCACCCGCTATGCAGCACCCAAACAATGACTCTTGCAACTGCACGAACCAATCTTTCTCTTCTTCGACGACGGTCCCCTCGTTTGCCGCTGCCGTAGAAGGTCGTTGAATGCGACGCGTTGGCGGCGTGCTCGCTGTAGGCGTGACGTTGTTTTGTGCTAAAATTCTATCAATCATACCGCCGGAGGTGTCGAATGGATTATCCGACGCGAGCTCAAATTCTGGCTCCAACTTTTGTTCGTTACCGGCAAAGTCCACGTTCCTCGAAGAAGTCGTCACCGGTGCGTCTTTTGATAAGCCCCACCTTTCGCGATGTTTTCTATTTTCTCGAGCAATCAACGCTTCTTTCTTTCGCTCCTTTGCCGCTTGTAAAAGTTTGTAGTCTTCTTCTGCCGTACTTTTCGAGAGTTCGGCTATTCTTTCGTCTTCCTCTTTCTTCAGTTCCGACTCGATGGCTAACGCTTCTTTTTGGGCGAGTTGAAGCGCTTTTCTCGTGTTATGCTTCCTTGACGTCGAGGAGGCGCCGACAGATCGTCCATCGGTGCGCCTCGAATTCGTTCCAGTGCGTTTACTCGTGTCTCGACTTTGTCTATCGTCCGATAACACGGAAGAGATATCGAGCTCGCTCGCATTTCGTACGCTTCCTCTGTTGTATCTGCTGCTGCCGTGCGCGTTATTATTTTCCACGTCGTCTTCCGGGTCTGAATCGATGGCTAGATCTTCCAACGTCAGCTTTTCGAGCTCTTCTTGCGTCATTTGATTTCCGTTCATCCTTTGTCCGCCTCCATTTCCTCCTCCTCTTTGCGTCGTCGTGGCGTGACTGTACAGCGAGGACTTTTTCGGAGTCCCCACGCTTTTTATTTTCCCCGTTTTCTCGTACGATTCTCGGTCTCTAATTCGCTCTTTAATAACCTCTTCCTCGTACTTCGCGCGCTCGTACTCTTCCTCCGCGGGGTCTACGTGAGAGCTTACGTTATCGTTTACATCCCCTCGGAATGATTGTAACGTCAACGGCGACTCTGGAGAGACATTTTTCGTGCCCTTCCCGGATTCGTCTTTTGCGTGAGCAGCGTGTCGTCGAATTCGATCGAACGCGTGCGTCTTATTATTCCCTTCTCCTTCTTCACCTCCGAAAGCGCCGTCGTCCTGTTCTGCCGCTCTCGAGGCAACGCGATGCGACGACATTGTCGTTCAAATATCGTCTCTACGAAACGATTTGATATACACACGCGCACACAGCAGCGGGACAATTTTCTTGTGCGCGGTTGTCGCGTCAATTACGTCTGAATTCTCTCTCTGTTAATTGTGTGTTGTTTTGTGGCAGATTATCAGAAGAGCAAGAATTTTTTTGTTTTGTGGGAAAATTTTTGTTGGGTTTTTGCTTTCTCATCATCGCTCTCTCCCGTATAATAATCTCGCACGACGACGACGACGAAGACGACGACAAAG
>Ga0182090_1102905_pt1 | contig 11383 bp, 8 predicted proteins | sample 041ome_24_FD_127767 | JGI IMG/M metagenome (GOLD analysis project Ga0182090, IMG submission 127767) | Metatranscriptome of coastal salt marsh microbial communities from the Groves Creek Marsh, Georgia, USA - 041408BS metaT (Metagenome... | ecosystem: Environmental > Aquatic > Marine > Intertidal... | reverse complement strand
TGAATTCCCAGGCTGCTGTTTCCGAGCCTCTTTCCACGCTCACTTCAATCAGAACTGGAGCGTCATCATCAATTGCTTTCGCCAATACCGGTTTTAACTCTTCAGGTGTCGTTACCCTGTACCCGGCAACACCAAAACTTTCCGCCAGTTTCATGAAGTCGGGATTTATTAAATCGGCACCCACCAGCCTGCCACCAAAGCCCATTTGCTGATCACGGCGCACGTTACCAAAAGAATGATTATTGAATACCAAGGTCACCAGACCAATGCCATATTGTGCGGCTGTTGCCAGTTCCTGTAATGCAAACATGAAACCACCATCGCCATTGACTGACACAACCGCGCGCTCAGGATTCGCCGCTTTAACGCCAAGTGCTGTCGGAAAGCCAAAACCCAGCGTTCCCTGAAACCCCTCAGAGATATAGGTTCTTGGCTCATAAACAGGCATGCCTCCCGCCCAGGTGGCAAAACCCATCTGTGAAAGCTCAGGGACATAGCAACCATTACGGGGTAATACTTCTCTAATCACATTCAAATAAGCCATCTGCGGCTGTACTTTCTGAATGAGCTTCCAGGCTTTTGCCTTAATTTCAGCTATTTCATCGCTACGGGAAGAATCCGGATTAACCTGTGTCTCGAGTTCAGATAGCAAGGCTTTACAGCCATCTGCGGAATCCGCAATCACGGCTATATCAGGCACGAAACGTTCAACTTCTTTCGGATCAATCTCTATACGAATCAAGGTTCGGTCATCATTTGGCATGCGTTGATAGTCTGATCCTGCCACCCAGCGCATGTAAGGCATTTCTACTCTAGAGCCAATGCCGATAAGCAGATCACAATCATCCCAGAGTACCCGCGCAGCCACCGGCGGCACACTTAAAGGATGATCTTCTGGCACAACACCCCGGCCACTTCTGAAGGCTGTCACCGGACAGTTTAAAAGCTCGGCAAGAGCAAGTACTTCCTGGCTGGCATCCTGCGCTCCGGAACCACACATAATCATCGGCTTTTTAGCTTTAGTGATAGCTTTTGCTGCAGCTTTTATCTGATCGATATCCAGTTCAGGCCTGGTAATGTGCTTAGTCCCTGCCCCTATTTCAACGTCCCAATTCTGCGCCATGGTATCCCAGCACATCTCAACTGAAACTGGACCAGGCCTACCACTAACCATGGTTTCAATCGCCGAATTCATGATGGCTGTGGCATATTCGGGCTTATCAATGCGAACAGCATCCTTGATGATACTTTTCAAGGTACCAGCCTGATCAGCCAGTTCATGCAGATGTCCTCTGCCAATACCAAGATAAGTAGAAGGCACCTGCCCAAGCAGACAAAGCACTTTGGAACAATTACCCATTGCCGTACAAAGTGCTGCTGAAGCATTAAGCACGCCAGGGCCAGGTACAACCGCTAAAGCTGCGGGTTGGCCTGTTGATTTTGCTGCCCCCATAGCCATATAGCCTGCCGTTTGTTCATGCCTTGGCACAATCACATCAAAACCTTCCCGGGCAAAGGCGTCAAATAAGGGATAAACCTGAGCACCCGGAATTCCAAAAATCTGCTTAATACCATTGGCTTTGGCAGCCAGAGCCATGGCGTCGCCACCAGTCATCGTCTTTTTCATAAATAATTACTGTACTATCAAAAGCAAATACAACTCTTCTATTCTCCGCTTATTATGCTTGATAAGCCTCTGTATTTATACGGTTGGCTACAGAGAACCCCTTTGTTCATTATCTGGGTATGCAGTGATTTAATTAAAATACTTGTAAATATCACAACAAGTGATAAATTCACTGCTACAAAAATACTAAGAAGTCATTTAAATTCTCAACTTAGGGGTAAAAAATGAACTTAACTATAAATAAGACCTGTCGGTTTTTAAAAAATGCTTTAATCCTTCCTGTTCTTGCCTTAGCCACGCAGACATCCATACAGGCTGAGCCGCTGATGATTCCAGGTTTTTTGGGTATAGAAAGCTCCTATATCGAAAAAACGGGTGAAGATACAGCTAATGCCTACTTCACTTTCACAAATTTACACTATGGCCCTGTGCTTTTACTGAGCGCCAGTAGCGACATTTTTGCAAACACCACGCTTAATGGTGCCAATAATGAGGAACTTGAATATATTGAGGTTCTTCCAAGAGAGCGTGTCGTCATGGAACCCGGTGGATTACATATGCAGTTACATGACCTGGACCCTGCAATTACATCAGGTGAAACTGTTGAGGTGACTTTGCTGCTGCGTCAAGGACGAGAGCCTGAAGAAGAAGTTGAAGAGCATTACGATAATTCTTTAAGAAAACTCATAAAAGGCGGTATTCCTAATGAGAAGGAATTCGTCATGCATATTTCTGTGCGGGAATGATACCCACTGATTAATTACTACTAATGCTCAACCAGCATCAGTATATTAATTAAAGCATGTGCATGCTCGGCAGCCTCTATACCCAGGTTGGTCAGATAGCCTCCATCAACCTGGGTAATAATCCCTTTTTCAAACAAACGCTCAGCTGCCTGAATTTTTTCAATACTCGCATCACTGTGAATTTTAATACCTTCCTGGATGCTAGCCAGGTTAAACAGACTTAATAATTTCAGTTCGTCAATAAACTCAGGCCGAATTGCCACAATATACCTCTCAGTTTCATCCGCCACTTCAGGTGGCTTTTCTTTTTAATTGTAAAGGCGCCAAACTAAAGCGCCTTCCCCCTAACTAAGTTTTATTGCAGTCCGCCAGTGGATTTGATCGCCGCTGGCAGCCCAATTACTTCTACCCTTCCAGCCAGTATTAATATCATCAATTCACCCTTCCATGCCATTGGCGTGAAGGCCACCGGCACAAGCCGTTTATGAAATTTAAAGGCAATAAACGGAAAAACTTGAAACAGACGAGTTTAAAATTCGCATTTTAGAACACTCTTGATTTATTGGTTTTATCAGCACCAAAAAATATTTAAGCCAGTTTACGTGCAGACTGAATTAGAGACAATGCTGGGCTATAATGATCTTTGGTTAATACTGCTGATTCTCGTACATGAAATCAAAAGAAAACGATAGCACGCTTTTTAAACGCCTGCGCCAGAATATAGAGGGCGACGTCCTGGATGACAGCTTTTCCAGAGGGCGTTACAGTACTGATGCATCCATTTACCAGTTGATGCCATTAGGTATCGTTATTCCAGCTTCTGAGCAGGATGTCGAAATTGCAGTACAACTCGCTGCTGAAGAAGGCGTACCTGTTCTGCCCCGAGGCGGTGGCACTTCACAAAATGGTCAGGCCATTGGTGAAGCGCTGATGATTGATACCACCCGCCATCTAAACAAACTGATTGATTTCAATAAAGAAACGGCCAGTGTCTGTGTTCAGCCTGGGATGGTACTGGATGAACTCAATCGTCTGTTGAAGCCCCATGGCCTCTGGTATCCGGTAGATGTCTCCACTGCCAACCGTGCCACCATAGGTGGTATGACAGGAAATAACAGCTGTGGAGCTCGCTCGATACGTTATGGCAACATGGTGCACAATGTCAGCTCGATAGAAGCCTTGCTGGCTGATGGCAGCCGTGCTCATTTCAAAAAACTCAATGGTGAAAGCTTTGCAAATGAGAAGCATCAGGCATTAGCCGATCAGCTCATTGCGCTGGGCCGCAGGGAAGCTGACGAAATTGCTGCACGTTTCCCGGATTTATTAAGACGGGTCGGCGGCTATAATATCGACGAACTGGTTAAATCAAATCCCAATCTTGCCAGCCTCTTGGTTGGCTCTGAAGGCACACTGGGTTTCTTTCAGCGCATTCATTTAAACCTGCAACCCATACCAAAAAATAAAGTACTGGGTGTTTGTCACTTCCCTACTTTCTATGAAGCTATGGACAGCACCCAACACATTGTCAAACTTGATCCCTCCGCGGTAGAACTGGTTGACCGTACGATGATTGATCTGGCGCGGGATATTCCGATTTACAAGCAGATAGTAGACCGTTTCGTGCAGGGTGAACCCCAGGCACTTTTATTAGTCGAGTTTGCCGGTGAAGATCATGAAGAGCAGTTGAAAAAGCTGGGAGAGCTGATTGAATTAATGGGTGACCTTGGCTTTCCAAATGCCGTAGTCGAAGCGACAGAGCCTGAATTTCAAAATGATATCTGGGAAGTCAGGAAATCAGGATTGAATATCATGATGTCGATGAAAGGTGATGGCAAACCCATTTCCTTTATTGAAGACTGCGCTGTGCGCCTGGAAGATTTGGCGGAATATACCCGGCGTTTAACCGACATATTCCATAAATATGGGACAACCGGCACTTTTTATGCGCATGCTTCTGTCGGCACCTTGCATGTACGGCCGGTTTTAAATATGAAAGAAGCCGATGGCGCTTCCAAAATGCGCGCTATTGCCGAAGAAACAATGGAGATGGTGCGTGAATACAAAGGTTCACATTCAGGGGAGCATGGTGACGGTATTTCCCGCTCCGAATTCCATGAACCTATGTTTGGACGACGAATGGTAGAGAACTTTGAAGAAGTTAAACGCTATTTCGATCCAGGCGGTTTGTTTAATCCCGGAAAAATTGTAAACCCGCACAAAATGGATGATCGCAGTATTATGCGCTTTGCGCCGGGCTATGCTCCCATAGAGGTAAAACCTGTGTTGGACTGGACGGGCTGGGATGGATTTGATCGTGCCATAGAGATGTGCAACAACAATGGTGCGTGCCGCAAAGCCAATGTTGGCACCATGTGCCCCTCTTACAGAGTAACCAAGAATGAACAACATCTGACTCGAGGTCGGGCAAACACTTTACGCCTTGCCATCACTGGCCAATTAGGTCCTGATGCATTTACCTCCGACGCCATGTATCAAACCATGGACCTTTGCGTGGGCTGTAAAGGCTGCAAGCGCGAATGCCCGACCGGCATTGATATGGCCAAAATGAAAACAGAATTTTTAAACCATTATCATCAAAAGCACGGCCTGACTTTAAGAGATAAACTATTTGCCTATTTGCCACGCTACGCACCTAAACTCAAAAACTTCAGTGCCATATTAAATCTTCGCGACCAGATTCCAGGTCTGGCATCATTATCTGAATGGCTGTTTGGTATCAGCAGTAAACGTAAACTACCACGCTGGCGAACTGATCAATTCAAGGCACAGGACAATTCAGCAGGAAAAGACAGCCAATCTGAAGTGGTATTACTGGTAGATACCTTTAACAGCTGCTTTGAAGCCGAAAATGCCCTTGCGGCGTTAGCTGTCCTCAATGCTGCCGGTTATAAAGTCATCTGCCCAAGACCTGTCGATAAGGGACGACCTTTATGCTGTGGCCGGACTTTTTTCAGCAATGGTCTGCTGGAAGAAGCAAAAGTTGAAGCTGGCAGAATGATAGAAACGCTTTTGCCTTATGTTAAACGGGGTGTCCCTGTTATAGGGCTCGAACCTTCATGCCTGCTTACGCTGAGGGATGAATACCTGTCCCTGCTTCCTGGTGAGAATTCAAGTCTGTTGGCAGAGAATGCTTTTATGTTTGAAGAATTTCTCGCGAATGAACTCCAGGCTGGCAAACTGAATCTAAATTTACAGGCCATTGAAGCCAAACAGATCCTGTTACACGGCCATTGTCATCAGAAAGCCTTTGCAGTGCTGTCGCCTGTACAAAGAGTCCTTGGTCTCATACCCGGACTTGAGGTTAAAACCATCGACAGCAGTTGTTGCGGCATGGCAGGATCGTTTGGCTATGAAGCTGAGCATTATGAGGTTTCCATGCAAATGGGAGAACTGTCTTTATTTCCTGCCATCAAGGAAGCGAATAACGATAGTCTGATTGTCGCTGATGGCACCAGTTGTCGTAGCCAGATTCAGCATGGCACCAGCAAAGAAGCCTTGCATGTTGCCAGAGTCTTACAGATGGCACTGGTTTAAATCAAACCCATCATCCACATGACACAGACACTCATAAAAGAGACTAACCCGCCGACCAAGGTTGCACCACCATAACTGAACACGGCATCTGGCACACTTAAACGTGAAAGTGATGTGCAAACCCAGAAATAGCTGCTATTTACATACTTGATAATGACTGAACCGCTGGCGCCTGCCAGCATGGCGGCTTCTGCTGAAAGCCCCAGGGTCCCTAGCATCGGAGCTACCAGGGAAGCTGCTGTAATCACCCCGACTGTGGTTGAACCGGTAATCATGTTACCGATGATACCAATCACAAAAGGCAGCATGATGGTGGGCAGACCATAGTCTGTGAAAATTGATGCGATAAAATCCACAGCCGGTGTCCCGCGTAAAATAGCACTCAGAGAGCCACCCAGACCTGTAACTACCAGAATCATCGCAGAAGTTTTCAATGCCGTTTCAACCCAGGCATCTTTGGCTTTTTCCTTGTCATCCTTGCTCCTGATATTCCGGTAAGCTAACCAGACTCCTACAGACAGGGCGATGACCGGCCAGCCCAGATAAGAAAAAATCGTGCTTAGAATATGCCCTTCTGGAAAAACCAGAGCAACAACACTTTGTGTGCCGATTAATATAATCGGAATGACAATCGGCATATATGAACTCAATGTCGATGGCAGTTCATCAGGCCCATCTGCATCAAGGTCATCAATTGATACACCTTCAAATTCGTCGCTTGCCATGGTTTTAATTCGAGGACCAGCCACAAAAGCGCCCCAAGCCCAGCCAGCTATAGAACCGAACAGGCAGGCTATGCCTCCAAAAATGATGGTCTTGCCGATATCAGCACCCACCAATGCAGCAGCAGCCAAAGGCCCTGGTGTTGGCGGCACAATGGCATGGGTTAACTGCAAAGCGCCAACCAGACCGGTCGACATTGTTGCGATACCAACACCCATGGTCTTGGCAGCAGAATGTACCAGCGGATTCAGGATGACATAGGCCACATCTGAAAAGATGGCAATGCCGATAACGAAGCCTGTCAATGTCAAAGCCAGTGGCATACGCTGTGTCCCTACCAGGTTAACCATTGATCGGGTGATCACCTGAATTGCTCCGGTATGCTTCAAGGCCTCCGCTATGATGGAACCCAGAACAATGACAACACCAATTGAGCCCAGGGTATTACCAAAGCCACTTTCAAAAGCATCAATAAAGTTATTTTGCTGAACACCTGGCAACACGCCAAACAACATGATGGGAATCAGCAAAGCGAAAAAAACATGCCACTTCCATTTAGCTATCAGAAATAGCAAAAGAAAAATGACAATAGCAAAGCCAAACAATGAAATCGCGGCACTGTCACTTACCGCTGTCGAAGCATCCATTAACGATTCCTTTTATTATTTTTATCTTTTGAAAACTTTACTCGGGTTACTTAAGCCGCAAGGTAATCCAGCGCCGCATTAACACCGCCCCTCTGATAAGGAATGCCGCTAATATTCAGGCCCATTTCAACCCCGCAAAGTGTGCCCGCCAGCATCAGTTCATTGAAATCCCCAATATGGCCGATTCTGAATATTTTCCCTTTGAGTTTACCGAGGCCTGTCCCGAGCGACATATTAAAACGTTCCAGTATTATTTTACGCAGCTCATCGGCATCATGGCCTTCCGGGATCAAAACAGCCGTTGTTGAATTACAGAACTCTTCAGGATTCAGGCAGATATTCTCCAGCCCCCAAGCCTCTACGGCACAACGGGTAGCTGCCGCCAGACGTCGATGCCGGGCAAAGACATTCTCCAGACCTTCCTGATGCAACAAGCTCAGGGCTTCCTGCAAACCATAAAGCAGGTTTGTGCTGGGCGTATAGGGGTAATAGCCTTTTTCATTAAAACTCAGCATGGCATCCCAGCGCCAATAGGAATGATGCGATTTTGCCTGCTTTGATGCTGCCAAAGCCTTCTCGCTGACTGCATTAAAACTGAGCCCCGGAGGCAGCATCAACCCCTTTTGTGAGCCACTCACCGTGACGTCTACCTGCCATTCATCATGGTAAAACTCGGTACAGGCCAATGAAGAGACGGCATCAACAAAAAACAGTGCAGGATGCCCGGCGGCATCAATCGCCTGACGAATTTTGTCTATCCGGCTGGTTACGCCGGTAGATGTTTCTGTATGGACGGCAAGTACGGCCTTAATGCTGTGCTCAGCATCCTGCTTTAAAATCTCTTCGACTTTTTCCGGATCTACACCGTGGCGCCAGTCACCCGCAACCCACTGCACATTCAGGCCCAATTTATCCGCCACTTCCTTCCACAGGGTGGCAAAATGACCTGTTTCAAACGCGAGTACTTTATCTCCCGGCGATAAAGTATTTAACAAAGCACACTCCCAGCCTCCAGTACCTGAGGCCGGATAAATGAAAACCGGAGAATCAGTATTAAATACCGGTTTGATCTGTTCAAGAATATTAAAGGTTAAGGCCGGGAATTCAGGCCCTCTGTGATCTATAACCGGTTGCGCCATAGCACGCAAAACACTGTCGGGCACATTGGACGGCCCTGGAATCTGTAGAAAATGCCTGCCCGGTTTAAATGAAGTATTGCTCATCATGCATCCTTAATTGATAAAAAATCAGCCGATGAACCTTATCCAAAACAAGCGCTTTAAACAAGCCGAGATTACCAGTGCAGTTTCAGCACAAAAATAGACTAGGTATCAAATCGGACAGCTTTGCTTAGGCCTTCCGGAAAAGCAGAAAATAGAAATGTCATTAAGGATAATTATTTTTAAGTATAAATCCCTGATTTTCCAGGTGCGATAATACCTTTGGGATCCAGAGCACGTTTGATTCGTTGATCAACATCACGCTTGACTGGACCAAAGGTGTTGGCGACTTTATCCATGAACGCAATATTTGTTCGATAAGAACCCCAGCCACGCTGAGAAAATTCGCGCAGAAGTTCATCAAAGCACTGATTCGCCCGAGCCGTTTCCTCGGCATTGGTCTTATCAAATAGCAGGTCAATAATATGATGTCCTTCGCGCCAGCCGATAATATATTCTGCAACATAGTCAAAACCATATTTACCCAATATCTCTTTAGCCAGTTCCATCTGTCGCAGCCCTTCAGAACCCCTTGCCTGCGCTACAGGAGCAAACCAGGCCGAACCGCCGCCGCCTCGCCAGTTATATAAACCGAATTCTTTCAGGGTCATTTCACCACGCATCAATTGCGCGCGATATTCAAAGGTGCTGTTACCGACCATATCCGTTTCATCCTGGATAATGGCACCGCTACCTGCAAAAGCACCATTCACAATATTCCAGTTCAGCTCAATTTGCTCCGGTGTGCCATAAAGGCCAGCATAGATGTTCCAGGCTCCCATGCCCAGATCAGCTTTCATTCTTTCAACGGCATCATCAGAAATTGACCCTTCTCCCTGATAATAATCAGAGCGAACAACTTCCGAGCCTCCTTCCCAGAGGGCATGCGCAATAACCACTGCATTGGGGATTACTTGAGCTATTCTGAGCGGGCGTATTATTTCTATGGCCTTTTCGATGTCTGCATCATCAGGAAACCTGATCACAAACGCCTTGAATGCCGGGGGCTGGGGCATCAGCCACATACCAAGCTTGGTGACAATGCCATAGTTGGATTGGGTAAATATTCCATCCAGAGAAGGACCATAGCCCCACTTAAACACTTGCCAGCTTGTCGAGTTTGGCATTGATCCCATGCCAGTTCGAAGAACCTCACCATCGGCCAGCACCACTTCCATCCCGCACGAAAAGAAGAAATTATCGCCGTAAGGTGTGTAACCGACGCCTCTGTCTACCGCATTCCCCAATGGACTGACAATGGCAGACGGGGCTGGAGGTGAAAGCCATAAAGGAATATTGTTCTCCACCAGATAGTCTTTCAACTGCTGATAAGTTACACCCGGCTCTATAAGAGCTGTACCTAGTTCAGCATCAACTTCAATGATTCTGTTCATGCGGCGTAAATCCAGAATTACCTGACCTCTGGTAGCAGCAGCGGCCGATCCATAACCAAAGTTTTTGCCCGTGGAAACCGGCCACACAGGAATATTGTATTTATCACAAACACCGATAATGGCCTGCACCTCTTCTGTTGAAGCTGGTGCCAGAGCCCCTGAAGGTGCATGATCATAGTTATCAGCAGGAATCATAATCTTGTTATAACTATTCAGACTATCTGCGGATACGAATACATTCTCGTTGCCCACAATCGCGGCATATTCCTCAATCGCGTTGCCAAAATCCTGTGCAGAAACGCCTTCAGGTAGTACATTGAATTCAGCCATTAAAACCCCCTAAATATCGGTAACAGTAAATCTGGCCCAAAAGATTTACAGATAAGCATAAAAGCTCGTTAGTGTTCTTGTTGTTTTAGCGTTCTGCGCATTAACAAATACTTTTGCATGATGATTTCTGTCCTGTGCAGCCTGCAAAGTCATTTCTACCAAGCTGGGAATAGCTGCGTCTGAACTTTCGTTAATACTTATACGCGCTGTTGTATTTATTATTCCTCTACGATTCTGCACAATGGCATCAAGCACAACTTTTTCTGCCTCACTAGCCAAACCAACAAGCAGTGATCCTTTAGGCAAGTTTGATAATAAGACAAGGTTTTCATAACTTTTATTTTCAATTTGAATGGCGCTTATTTGCGATAAACTGTTTACAGCCTTGTTGAAAGCATCACCGACAAGACCCGCAGTTGTAATAGTAAATATCTGCTTCGCATTCCCTGCAAATACAGCGCTCAATGGCATTATCGATAGCAAGCCAGCACCAGCTATTGCTTTCAGACTTTGTCGTCTGGAAAGGTTTATGCTCATTGATTTTCCTCACCAGAACTTTGACTCAAAAAGTCAGCAACTTTTTCAAGATCTTCTGCAGAAAGCTCAGTCGGTCTAAAAGCTGGCATCGCATTAAGACCATTGCGGGCTATTGTTGTGAAATATACAGGTGGCAAATTGCGCCCGGTTAATACCGGCCCCACTCCCTGAGTGTGACAATATTGGCAAATCTTGCCGAAAATCTCTTCACCGGACTGCCAGTCATTTGCAGACTGCGACCATGTCACCGTACTTACTGTACTTGCCGTTAAGAAACAAAGTTGCAGGCCGATAATTTTTATAATTTTCAATTTCTCTTCCCCTTTCCCTTTCTTGTAGCATTTTTAGAACAACTTAAATGTGTAAGAAATGTGCAATAGCGAATATAAAGCAAAGTAGCAGTAATTGAAATTAGAATTACTACCAGCATTATTAGATTTAGATATAGTGTTAAATTTCTGTAGCAGAATCCTTTACTCCTACCCTCAAATTTAACAGACTTCTCACAAACTTATATTACGCAACCTAAAAATTAATTGAATTATCGAATACCTCCCTCTATATTGCCAGATTCATAGACAGCACAATTTAAGTGCTTTTGAAT
>Ga0182090_1320854_pt1 | contig 11390 bp, 9 predicted proteins | sample 041ome_24_FD_127767 | JGI IMG/M metagenome (GOLD analysis project Ga0182090, IMG submission 127767) | Metatranscriptome of coastal salt marsh microbial communities from the Groves Creek Marsh, Georgia, USA - 041408BS metaT (Metagenome... | ecosystem: Environmental > Aquatic > Marine > Intertidal... | reverse complement strand
AACTCTACGTAAGACATTCCCGCCACGCTTCTGTCTTCGATTAAGCGGTTGTAAAACAACGTCTCCATGGCATCGTTTCGTTTCAATATGCGCATGCGCAAATATCCAGAACGAGCTTTACGCATGGCGTTTATGAAGGCGTTCATGCGCTTGTTTCTTTCGTTTGGTAAGTTCGGCGGAAGCATAGATTGTCGAGCGTCGAGCTGATCGACTGTGTCTACGCCAAATACTTCTTTCAATCGGTCTTGCGGGTAGTTTCGTCCGACCCAAACGAGCATCTCGGCGCCATCTTCGAGAAGATACAGTCCGTCACCGTCGAGCTTTTCGGCAGAAAGCCACTGGCACGGTGGGAATGGCGGAAAAGAGTCGGTACTGCTCGCTGCCTGATCACCGTTCTCGAGTCTCTGCTTTTGGTTTGCTTGGAAGCCATCGTCCTCTAAGATGAAGTGCAATGGAAACAGTCGCGGATATACCGACGGCGTCGTTTCAGACGGATCACTTTTCAGCATTCTAAAAAGCCAATGCGCGCGATCGTCCGCAGATGCTTCAGTTCGTAAACCGTTCGATTTGTACATGCCAATCGTGTACAGCGGCAACGTCTTCAATGCTTCAGGTAAAATGAGTTGCCCGGAAGCGTTGTTCGAAGCACAGTATTTACGATAAGCGTAAAGAGAAGACACGCATTGCGCTAAAGCGGCATCTTTCGCGGCTGCAATCGTGTGCTTCCCACCTAAGAGTGTATTCGCAGCTTTCCGAACCATGAAGGAAGTTTGGGCATCTAAATCTGCGTTTCTAAATAACGTTCCGAGAGCAGATGTAACTGGTAATGCAAGCGTATGTACACGAATTCTACGCTCTCCACTCATCGTCGTGTACAACAAGGCGCACTGTACGTACGCTTCAGCTCCGTCTACTAACTTATCTTCGTATCTTAAGTTGACCATAATTGATTTCTCCCCATCCAAAACTGGTAAATCAACATCCGTAGGCGTGCGTTTGCAAAAATAGCCTCCGTATTCGGCCACACCTAAACCTTGAGAAGCTCTCACGCGCATCACCGCCTCCATGCCTTGTGGTCGCAAAAAGTTCCAACGCAAATCGTTCAACAACTGGGCAAAATCTAACTGAACATTAAAGTTCGGGTATCTATACAACGTGCCGCCAGTTGTTCTTGTCAAAACGCCTATGGTTGCCAAATCTACAGGTTGCGAACCACAGACAAAAATATCGATGCCAATTTGATACTCCGCAGCTTCCGTAGCGCAATCTTGATAGCACTTCTCCGCTGGCTTCATAATTTTCAGGGGCTCTTTTTCTACATTTCCAGAGTGCGTTCGAACTTCGAGTTTTCCCCATCCACCCGAACACATCGATCCTAGAAAGAGCATAATTTTCCCTCCCTTGTACTTCAAAGCGTCGATGGCAGATTTGATAGCCGCACCACTCGCCACTGCCGACGGACGCGAGTTCGCAAACATCTCAGGAATTTGTTTCAATAAAGTCTTAATTGCTTCTTTGTTTCTGTTCAAGTTCACGAGTAGATCCTTTGGCAAAGGCGCGTAAGGATCGTCCACGTCTGGGACGATGAGCATTTTCGGCGTTTTGGTTGCGCCGTTTGACGTCGATGGATTTTCATTCTCTTGATTTTCGTTGCTCACATTGTTAAGCTCCTCGTCTCCGCGAATAGCGTAAAAGTGTACGGTGCCATCAAACGTGGCAATTCCCACGCTCGCGGCGTCACCACCTTGAATGCTATCCAAAGTTCTAGAGATGACTTCACACGCCGATACCGTCACACCACTTTGAACTGCCGATGGACTCGCATCGATAACAAAGAAATAGCTCGGACGCATCGGCGCTCGAACCATATACTCTTCCGGAGCCATATATTCTACACTTCCACGACATAATTCTGGGCGTTGCATCCAGTCTTGCCTTTTTCCATCAGATCCAATTGCGCATGCGTATTCGCGAGGACATTCACTCACGTGCGCGCAGAAATTACAAGCAAATCGGAAATGATCCACCCATCGCATTCCCGGATTGACGTAAGCCTTACATCTCAAACACCTCACTGGGCCCATTCCTCCGTTATCGACGATCGGGACTTGAACCTCATCGTTTTTCAACGTGGCCAAAGGATTGACGAATACCGCCAACGGCATTCCAGACGTTTGTAATAAATCGGATTGATTCGGAATCGCGCTCGTCGTCGATCGAATGAATCTTGGATTCGCGTTACCGACATCCCTGGCCATGTAGTTTGTCGTTGCTCCGGGTGGGTGCATCGGAGCACCCGTTTGCGGATTCCTAGTATCAAAAATAGTTCGATCCGCGTGCGAGTCGTGCGGCGGTCTCGGAATCTGCGAAGGATCGATTTTGGAAGCCGCAGACTGTGGCGTTGGCTGCGGACCATACTGCTGAAAACCTTGATTCAAACTGTGCGGTGCTTGCGGTGGATTATACCCACTACTCGGCATCCCGTGCGAATAATGTTGTGGCTGCTGTTGTGGTTGTCCGCCGTACTGAGTTTGTTGTTGCGCAGCGCTCGTCGTCCCGGGATACTGAGGGTATGTCCTGGCACCACCACCACCACCAACATTTCCTTGTTGGTGTTGATATCCATGCGTCGTTGTCGTCGTCGTCGTTTGCGGCGTTGGATTCGGATATCTACTGTTCTGCGATATTCCCCCCATCGTCGCCGCCGTGGGAGGACCTGTTTGAAAATTCTGTTGTCGTTGTTGTTGCTGCATAGGAGGTTGACCCATCGATGACGGAGGATATTGTTGCGGCTGCCCGGGCGGTTGAGGATACGAAGAAGACGTCTGCGCTCCTCCTCCAAACCCCGTCGTCGTCGTCGTCGTCATCGTCGACGACGGCGGAGGAGGCGTCCCGCCTAAATGCACTCGCGGAGGTGCCTGCGGGTGCGAGTGTAATGGAGAAGACGCGCCAACAACATTCGACGTCCCTTGTTGTTGTTGTTGTTGCATCGGAGGCGCAGAGGAGGAAGGATACCCACCGGTTAAAGGAGGAGGAGGAGCGTTATATTGTTGTTGATATCCTCCGTTCATCGCAGGTGGTGGCCCTGGTTGATGGTACTGAGAAGAAGGCGGGGGCTGCATTAATCGAATCGAATCGATCTTCTTCTTCTTCTTCTTCTTGTCCGTTGGTGAGTGAAGGAGAGAGAGAGAAAATTTTTTATTTTTGAAGAAGACACAAACAGGCGAGAGAAGTGCAAAACGCGAAAAAAAGCGAATACGACGAGTTCATATCGTTGCATTTCATTCCCCGCATTCTTTGACACGCGCACAAAAAACAAAAAGAATACCAGAAGAGAGCGAGGAGTGACAAACTCTCTCTCTCTCTCTTTTTGCTCGCGGTTCGTTCGTGGTCGCAGACCAGAGAGAGAGAGAGAGACGGGGGACAGAAAACCAAAAGAGTGAGAAGAACAAATAAAGAGACGTTTTTCTTGTTTATTTATATTCCCTCTCTCTTTTTTCTTTTCTCTCCTCTGCCGACTGAATCGTCGTCTTCTAAAAATAGAAAATCCTCGAAACGATGAGAAAGACAAAGATAACAACAACAACGATGGGTGGATTGGCGGTGCCAAACAACGCGAGGAGAGCGCGATCGAGGATGTCGCGGAGCAAGAAGGAGAGTCTGAGGTGCGCGTTAGTTGTTTGATAGTTTCGAGAGAGGGGTCAATTTCGACGACACTCTCTCTCAAACGGTCTTTTTATATTTTTTTCTCTTCTTCTTCGAATTCTTCGCTACGAAATAGTAGTATTTTGTTTGTTGTTTGCGAGTACTCACCACCAAAAACATCGTCACCGTTGGTCGTCGTTTGTTGACATTCTCTCTCAAATTACAACGACAACAATAACAACAGAGCGCGCGCATTCCTTTGCGGTCTCGCCTTGTTCGCGCTTTTGGCGACGCTCTCGGCGGTCTTCTCTTCCTCCTCTTCTTCCACCTCGTCGTTTGACTTGGCGTCAAACTCCGCCGCCGAGGCGAATCCGATAGGAGAAGGAAGACGGCGACTGTTGTCCGCAGGTGCCGGCGAGTGCAAACCAACGAAAGATTGGGAAAAAGTTGGTGGTTTGATTGGGTATTTTGTCGGCGTTTTGTATTTATTCATGGGAATTGCCATAGTCTGCGACGACTATTTCGTCGCGTCGTTGGAGGCGATATCGGAAGCGTTGGGTTTGTCCGACGACGTCGCTGGGGCAACATTTATGGCGGCGGGGTCTTCTGCACCCGAACTTGCGAGTTCATTGATGTCGTTGGTGAATGCGAACGCGTCGTCTTCTATTGGCGTTGGTACGATTGTCGGGAGCGCGATATTTAATATTTTGATAATCATCGGGATAACGACGATTTCCGTCGGCGACACGTTGATTTTAGATTGGAAACCTTTGGTGAGAGATTGCACGTTTTACGGTGCCGCAGTAATTGGGATTGCAACCACGTTTTCTGGAGGCCGGGTTGATTGGTGGGAAGGTGGAATCTACGTTTGTTTGTACGGCCTCTACATTTTGTTCATGGCGTATAACGAATTTTTCATGCACAAAATGGACTTGTTGTGGCCAGAGAGAGCAAAGACGCTCATGGAGCTGAACAAAAGTTTACAGGCAGAAGACGAAGCGAGCCAGGTAGAAACAGGAGAAGCGCCAAGTAGCGACGGCGGCGACGGAAAACGGTCGAGCGAAGAGGGAGCGACGCCGAACTTATCGGCGATTCTGGCAGCTAAAGCGGCGGCTAACATCTGGCGACAAAAAACGAAAACGTATCGTGAGAAAATTCTCGAAGAGACTGGAAAAGATCCAGACGATCGCGTCGGTGTCAGCATTAGCTCGAGCTATATTTCTAAGAGTGCTATTCGTAAGATGCGATCAGACGCGTTGGTAGTGGAACACGTGCTGAAAATGCGCGAAAGGAACGGTTTATCCTCCACGGGCGAACGTTCGACAAACGTCACGTCGGTGCTCTCAATTGAGGATGCCAGAGAAGAAGAGGAGCTGTCATTCGCGCTCCCGGAAAATAAGAAAGACATTCCGATGTATTTATTATCCATGCCTTGGTATTGTGTGTTTGCATTGTGCATTCCAAACTGCCAGAAAGAAAAGTGGAAATCATGGTATACACTGTCGTTTCTGATGTCCATCGTTTTTATCGGACTCATCACGCACTTTATGGTTGAATGGTGCACCAGAATCGGTTGCATTTTAAAGATTCCTCCAGTTGTCATGGGAACAACTGTACTAGCGGCGGGAACTTCGATCCCAGACGCTTTGAGTTCCATCGCGGTCGCGAAAGATGGGTTGGCAAATATGGCGGTTGCAAACGCCGTCGGATCGAATGTGTTTGATATTTGGCTCGGATTAGGATTGCCGTGGCTCTGCTACTTATCATGGCAAACGCCAAATTATTTGACCGTAACGACGAATGAATTGATTCCAAGCACGCTTATTTTAGCTGGGGTTTTGTTAGTTTATTTCGGGTCGGTGGCAGCGAGTGGGTTCACTCTGTCACCAAAGATTGGATGGCTATACATCGCGTTGTACGTGTTGTACGCCGTGTATAACATCGTGTGCGTGTGGATATTAGATATTTACAATTTAGAATGAATTGATTGTCATTTTGAGCGAAAAAAAAGAGCGCAAGCATATATGCTATTAGTGCTATAAGTGTCCGTATATTATCGCGTCATTCTACTTCTACTCTGTGTCTTATTAAGCTTCTAGGTACCTATTTTGATCTATATGCGGGTCTACCTATTTGCGTTTAGTCGAGCGCTTATCTCCTGAGCGCGCTTTGCAGCTCGTTCTGCCGCCGTCATGAGTTTTCCAGGTTGGTCTGGTTTCATCCTTTTCTGCGCTCGAGCGCGCTCTAACAATATTTCTTCTTCAGTTTTTCCCTCCAGGACTTTCTGCATTTCAATTTGATGTCGAACGTTCGGGTTGGAATATATCCGTTTGCTCTTTTCTGCAGCTAACAACTCTTGCGCTCGCTGCCTTTCTCGTTCCTCTCTCATCTGGTTTCTCGCGCGTTCTTTTTCTTCCCTTTCTCTTTCCTTTTTTCGTTGCTCTTGTTCCAAAGCCAATTGTTGCTGAGGTCCGTGATGGATGACAACGTTTGTGGTCGTCCCGATAAGCCTGGATTGCTTTGAAAATTCAACCTTCAAACTTCTGCCGCCTATTTCCATGCCGTTTAATCCTTTCGCCGTCCTTGCCTGTTCGTGCGACAAGAACTCAACAAACGCGTACGTCTTACCTTCACCTCCCATTTTAGTCGCAACCACAGTTCCCACGTGCGACATGAGCTGGACTAACGCATCTTGATTCATCGCTATGGATAGATTTGCCACGTGTACGGTTCTTTTGTCGTCTCTATCATTTTCTACAGAGATACCTCCGCCGATGTCAAATGATGATGAACCATTGATGCCGGTCGGAGGACCGTGTGCCCCGTTTTGGGCAGCGTTTGAAGTATTCACGATCGTATTTGGCGTCGTCAAGTCGCCCGTGTTATTGCTACGTTCTCTCTCACTTCCACCCGTTCCGTTATCAAGATAATGCGCTCCTCCTGCGTCTTCACAATACACCGGAAACGGCGACCCTTCAATCTTAAACCGACCGTTATTCTTCGGATTCCTCTGGTCGCTAAACACCACGTCAACGTATACGTTATACGTCCCTCTCTCTAACGGTCGATATTCCCCGTAATAGACCAAATATTTCCCATCCATAACCTTTAATTCGAAAGTATCAAACTCATCCCGCTCGACGTTTTCTTTCGTCGTCGAAGCCAACAAAACGCGTCCTTCCACCGTCATCTTCCCGCACTTCTCCATCATCTCCTCCTCCTCTTTCTTCGGCTTCATCAACGCATTTCCTATCTCGTCTCGCATTTGCACGTACACTTTTGCCGTTTCGTTCTTCTTACATCCGCTCACGAGCGTTCCCGTGGCGGTGCATTTTGACGCGTCAATCAATCCGTACGGAGATTGCAATCGAACCGGATCCGGCGGTGGAATTTTCAATTTAACCGCTTCCGACGACGATAACGTCGTCATTTTTCGTCGCCCGTCTTCTTCTCCTTGTTCGCTCCTATTTTTCTTGTTGTAATTCGCAAACGTGGCTAAAAACGCCTCTCTCGCCGTCATTGCTAGTTTTTCCTCCTCTTTCTCCGTTTGGGTGATGATTTTCTCTTCTTCGTTACTCGCTTTAATAAACGTCGATATCGCTCTCGATTGCGGCTGCATCGCTGTTGTTGCCGTTGCTATTTGCGCGGCGGTCGTTTTGTTCGGAATAGGAGGCGGTGGAACGTTCATCACGACGGGAGAAGGCGCGTTTCTTTCTTCTTCTTCTTCTTCCACGCGCTTTTCCGCCTCGTAGGGAATTGGTGGAGGCGGAGGAGGAACTTCGCCGATGTTCCCTCTTCCTCCTTCGCTTTTTGTGGCTTTCAAAGCGGCCGCAAACACCGCGTCCACCTCTTCCCCGGCGAGCATGTTCTCCCGGCCATCGTCGGTCATCATCTTCTTCTTCTTCTGTTTGGACTTCTTCTCCTTCTTCTTTCCCCGTGGTGAAAAATGAAGTCGTCCGTTCGCAATTACGAAAAGAATTTTTTTCTCTCGGAGCTGATTTTCTCTGATTTTCTCTCTCTCATCGACTCTCTCGAAGTGAAGTGAAACAAAACAACACTCGCTCTCGCGTCGTAAAATTTTTCTCCATTATTATGGTGCTGCGCGCGCGCGAATACACACAAACACACGCGGGCACAGAATGAGAACGACATCGTCCACCTCTGCCCCTTCTTCTTCTTCTTCTTCTTCTTCTTCTTCTTCTTCTTCTTCTTCTTCTTCTTTCGATAAAAATAATAATCACAAAGCGTTCCGTCGATCTGTGCTCCCTCACGAAAGCTTAGCCGGCATTTGCATCCAATACAACATCTCCATGCAGGAGTTGAAATCGGTGAATAATGGATTCGTGAATGAAAACACCGCGCACGCGAAAGGATGGGTGATGATTCCTCACTTCGATCGAGACGGTAAGAGAATAATTTCGGACGCGTCCGCTGGGACGAGCGGTGGGAAAGGGTCGTCGGATGCCATCGATAAGTTGAGAAGACATTACGAACTTCCCGGAACGCCGGAAAAAGATGATGCGCTGGAAACGAACGAGGTGGAGGAGAGAGAAGGAAAAGACGTCGAGGTGATTGACACGATAAGATACGAATATAAACCGGCGGAAAAGAAAGGAGTGAGCGAGACGAAAACGAGAAAGAAAGAGAGAGAGGAGAATGTTGATGATAACAGAAATAGTAATAGTAATACGAGCGTGTCGCATCAGCACGGGAGGGTGGCAAAAAACGACGCCTGCGGTCCGAGTAGTATGTTCGCGAGAGATAAACCTTTGTTTACACCGCACAAGGAGAAACCCGCGGCAGCAGCGGATGCGATCACCATGGAAGGCACAGGAATACGAGCCGCGATGAAGTATAAGACGAAGACATTTTTTTCAAAGTTGAAATCGAAAGCGCTTCACCTGACGGCAGATTTAAGGGAGGAGCAAAGAGCAGGTTCGCCAAACTTTCGGGAGTCGTTGAACGACATTCGCGGACCGCCGCCGAAAGGAAAAGGGGATTAGATGTAGTAGAATTGTAGAAAGAATAAAATGATGGCACCGCGTAGAAGAACGTAAGTTTAATATTATCGTTATTATTATTATTAGTTGCTTAGATGCAAAAGTTAAAACAGTTCCAGAAATACATGTATACATGCAGAGCATTTTCATCGGGTCCACCAAATCATGCGAGAACCTCCGGGTCCGTGTCCTCCTCCAGTTTCTTTTTGTCTCAGTGGCGATAAAGCTTCGAATTCGCCGAGTGGATCTGGGAGATTCAAATCCTCTTCACCTAGAGTCGGGAAATAGTTCGAGCAAAACTGCGAGACGGCTTTTTCCAACTGCCAAATCGGAGACCACAATCCGCCACCACCGCCGCCTCCGTGCGTAGTTTTGTTATTACCATTAGTATTATTATCATGAACAGTATAGGTATCAGCATTGCTGTTGATTAGCGCTGGAACATCAGCAATATTTACGGCAGGTTCTTGTCCGTCTCCATGGTCGCTCACCGCGGGAGATACCTGATACGAGTTCGTCTTGCTGTGATCGTACCCGTCTGCTTCGTACCGTCTCGAGAAAGTGTGGATTTTTCCGACAGCGCCGCTCACTTGTTGCGAAGGCAAGGAAGGTGGAGCGAGGCTTCGCGCCTTTTTCCTTTCGCGCGCGAGTTCTTTCAATCGCTGGGTCTTTTCGTTCATCTCGCGCACTTTCTGAGCAGCAATCGCGGAAGCTTCTTCGTGTGGGATACCTTTCAAGATGGCTTCGCAATACGTCTCTGCAGCTAAAGCCTCCGAAGAAGTGAGTTTGTTCTTCTTACTTTTCTTCTTGGAAATTTTGCCACCCGACGCGGTCGAACAAGATATTTTGTTCGCTTTCTTCGCATCTTTAAAGGACGTTTTCGCCCCCTTGGGAGACTGCAAGGGATTGTTGTGCAGTTCTCTCTTTGAAAAAGCGTGCAGAACCGTTTCTTCTCGGCTGAGCGCGCTGCCCGTTTTATCGTTGCTCAGTAACATGCCTTGCTCCTCAATAAACGGTAACAGTCCTCTCCTGGACTTTGCAATCTCCTTAAAATCTTTCTTGCCGAGCTTTTCAGGAGTCGCGTCAATGTTCACAACGTCTATGTCGTCTTCTTCCTCCACCGCTGTCAATAAAAATCGTTGTTTCTTTCTTATGCACTTCGGAGACTGTTGATAAACGAGTGGACCTGGATCTTCAACTTTCTTCGTCTTGTTCTCTTGTTTTCCTTCTTCTTCTTCGTCATCACTTTCAAACGGCTGCGCGTTTGCACCGCTAACTCTCTGCTCTTCTTTCTTCCTCTTCTTTCTGTCCTCGTTGCATTCGTCCGGTGAAAGCATTTGTCGAAACGCGCTAAAATCTTTGGCACCGGTGAACACGTTGCTCACAATTCCGGTCAAACGCGGAGAGGTCAAGAATCCTGTAATCCCACCTCCTCCTCCTCCTCCTCCAAAATATCCGTGATTATTGTTCACATCGATATCCTTTGGTCGATGTTGTTTCTTCGTCGCGCTGCCGGCAACTATAGTCGTCCCGAACCGTTCCTGAAGCTTGTTGTTCTCGCCCTCGCCGCCGTGTGAGTTACCCGTATCGTCGAAATACGAGCCTTCCGCTTTATCCCAATACCCGGGCGATAACGGTGCCTCCTCCATGGAAAAGATTGCCGCCGCCACGTCTCCTTCACTTTTCTTCTTATTACTATCTCTACTATCATTGTTATTGTTGTTGTTGTTATTATTATTTTCATCATCAACGTCTCTCTTAGCGTTAATATTACGCATTACATCTTCTCGTCTTTCTTCTTCTTCTTCGACTCTTCTCTCCAGTTTCGGCGACAACGCGCGCAGCGCCGCCACCAGCGGATGAGGAGGTTGACGACCATCATCGTCTTCTTCGTGTTGGTAAAACTTCCTCGCCGCTTTCGGCGCTTTAATTTTCTTGTAACCACCCACCGCCTCTGATGTTTCTTTCATCGAAGAAGATCCCGGTGGACGTCCTGCTTTCGTGTTCGATTGTGAGCGAGAGAGTTTAAGTGAGCCTCGAGTGTTAAAAAGTCAACAAGATTTTTCTCCCGAAGAGAGACAAAAAAGAGAGCAGAAAAAAAAATCAAAGAAAAAATCTCCCTCTTTTTGGAGAGATGACACATGGGAAGACGAATGGAAATACCTTTCGCGCTCTTCTTCTTCTCCACCTTGTCGTCGCCGTCGTTCTTCGAAACTTTATTCTTGTGCTGCTGAGCGAGCAACAAAGTCGGTTTCTCGTGATTGTGCGCGTTATCGTACTTCGCGACGCCGTTTTCCACCTGTTTTCTCGCCGGGCAATCTGGACGCGTGCATCGGTAGTAACTTCTCGGGTGCGAGGCCGATTTGATGTTCTTCTGACCGTATTTGCGCCACTTGAATCCGTCTGATTCGCTCATACTTTTCGCTCACAAAAAGAGAGAGAGAGAGATGAGTGATGAATAGCTCGTGAAACTCACACGATCGCTCGCGCGCGCTGCGTGGCACGCGCTCTCGCTTCAAGAGTGAGAGAGAGAGAGAGAGGAAGGAGATGGGAGACACGGATGTCACACACTCGCACGAAGAAGACACACAAAGAAAAAAAAGTGCCGACGCTTGGCCAGAAAAAAGAGTGAAAATCATTCGCGAGAGGGCGAAAAAAGAGCGAGACTCGTCGGAAAACGAATGGACGCTCTCTCTCTTTGCTCTGACACTCTGATGCTCACAAAACATCTCTTTTTCTTTTTTT
>Ga0182090_1188731_pt1 | contig 11436 bp, 10 predicted proteins | sample 041ome_24_FD_127767 | JGI IMG/M metagenome (GOLD analysis project Ga0182090, IMG submission 127767) | Metatranscriptome of coastal salt marsh microbial communities from the Groves Creek Marsh, Georgia, USA - 041408BS metaT (Metagenome... | ecosystem: Environmental > Aquatic > Marine > Intertidal... | reverse complement strand
TTTGCGGAGCGAACTGATGTCGCTGTCCGCTAGGGCTGGATGGCTCAAGATAGATTGGAACAGAGTCGGCGGCCCTGGCATCACCGAAATGTTGTGGGTCTCTATTTGCTCGAGCACCGTGGGCACATCGAATACGGCGAGTGGATACACGGAGGCGCCCACTAGGAGCGCAGCCAGCCAGCCGGCTTTGTAACCAAAACTGTGAAAGAACGGGTTGATGATCAGGTATCGGTCGTCGGCATCGAGGCCCAGCAACTGGCCAAAAATGGAGAAGGCTTGGAGGTTTTGCTCGTGGCGTGTTACCACGCCTTTGGCGCGTCCGGTGGTGCCTGAAGTAAACAAAATATCTGAAACGGTATCACCGTTTACGCAGGCGCGACGTTCTGCGAGCTCTGCAGCCGTGGCCTCGTCGGCCAACAGCTGACGCCCTAGGGCGATGCATTCGGCGAACCCATTGGATGTGCCGGTTCCACCCTCAAGTTCGATGGTGATCTGGTGCTTGAGCTTTCCGCAGTCATGGCCCTCTAGGGAAAGGGCGTAGTCGACATTTAAAAAGCGGTCGACGACAAACAGCAGTGACGCTCCGCTGTCAGCCAAAATGGCAGCAGCCTCCGCGCCCTTGTAGCGGGTATTGAGGGTCACCACTGTGCCGCCAATATACTGGATGGCCAAGGCGGCGATAATCCACTCGCCGCAGTTCGGCGACCAAATGGCAGCTACATCCCCGTGACCCAGGCCGCGCTGGAGCAATACCGCTGCGAGTGCGCGGACATCATTGAGAGTCGCGTTAAAACTCCAACATCGAGGGCCGTCAACGATAAAGGCACGGTCGCCATGGTCCCGTGCAGCGCGCTCAATGAGTTCTGCGGTTGTCGTTGGCGTGGGGGGCAGGCAGCCCTCGGGAATTTCAGTCATGTTGGTGCAAGGCCAAGTTTAGTGGTGTAGCTCAAGCTACGGCCGTCCCGACCGGTTGTCATAGTCTCTATGGAGGATGATGCAAAATCACCGGACTTTGATACTGCGCAGCCATAGCCCGCAAACCACAAGGAACAGCGTTCATGGATAAGCGTGTCAGCGCCACAGAAGCTATTACCCACATAAAAAGCGGTATGACAGTGGGTATTGGGGGCTGGGGGCCGCGACGAAAACCGATGGCGCTGGTGCGCGAGTTGCTCAGGTCTGACGTGAAAGATTTAACGGTTGTGGCCTATGGTGGTGCCGACGTGGGCCTGCTGTGTGCCGCCGGAAAGGTCCGCAAGGTGGTTTTTGCCTTCGTATCCCTTGATTTTATGCCCCTTGAGCCCGCGTTTCGCTTGGCCCGCCAGAATGGTGCCATAGAAGTGATGGAGATCGACGAGGGCATGATGCTGCTCGGTTTACGGGCTGCCGCTTGGGGATGCCCATATATTCCCACCCGGGTGGGTCTGGGCACCGACGTGATTCGTAACAATCCAGACATCAAAGTCATAGATAGCCCCTACGACGACCGTGAGTGGGTAGCCATGCCCGCCCTCAACCTTGACGTTTCGTTGATTCATGCAACTCGTGCAGATCAACGCGGCGTCTGCGAGATCGCCAGTCCAGATCACTACATGGACGATCTGTTTGCCCGCGCAGCGAAGCACACCATTGTCTCTGTCGATGAGATCGTCGACAGCGAGCATTTTTCAGATCGCGACGTGGCGCGCCGGGTCTACTGGGAGCGCTGTGAGACCCAGGCTGTGGTGCATGTGCCCGGTGGCGCACATCCGTCCTCTTCAGATCCCCTCTATGGTTTTGATGTGGGCCACTTCAAACGCTACGGAGAATGCATCGCCGAGGGCGGCTATGACGCCTATGCAGACCAGTATCTCGGTGAAGATGAGGCGAGCTATCAGTCCGCCGTCGGTGGCTTAACCACCATTCAAACGCTGCCGATACCGGCATATTGAGGAGAGCGTCGTGACCTACAGCCTTGCAGAACTCATGGTATGCGCAGCGAGTCGAGTTTTTGACAATGACGGTGAGGTGCTGGCAACGGGCATTGGACTGCTTCCGCGCCTTGCCGCCAGTCTCGCCATGCGCACCACCAATCCCGACATGATGATGACCGACAGCCAGAGCTTTATGTTGTCTGCACCCAACCCCGTATCCGGGATGACCAGTCACATGGGGCAGGCCAATGAGAACTGGATGGGATTTGCCCGAATTTTCGACAACGTTTGGAGCGGGCATCGCCACGCTTTGGTGGGGCCTAGCCAGATCGATCGATACGGACAGACCAATATTTCAGCACTGGGTGGCAGTCACCAGTCGCCCAAAGTGCAGCTGCTGGGCGTCCGCGGCTTCCCCGGTAACTCCATCAGCCACGCCAATTCGTTTTTCGTTCCCAGTCATTCCAAGCGGGTCTTCGTAGAAGCCGAGTGCGATGTGGTCTGTTCCATCGGCTACAACCCAGCGCGGTTGCCCAAGGGATACACCTTTGACGATATCGACATCCGTCGAGTTATTACCAATCTATGTGTGATGGATTTTGGAGGACCCGATCGGCAAGCGCGAGTGCTGAGTTTGCATCCCGGCGTGAGTCTAGAAGAGGTCCGCGACAACACCGGATTCGATTTGGCCGTGGCGGTGGATTTGGCGGAGACCGCAGCACCCACCGCCGAGCAGCTTGCCATCCTCGCTGAGCTCGATCCCAAGGACCTGCGAGCGCGCCAACTGAAAGATAACCCGCCGGGGGTTCGCCCAACGCAACAGGAGACATCGGTATGACCTCAGAATCAAACGATGTAGAAACAGATATCGTCACCTACGAGGCCGTCGATGGTATCGCGTGGATTGCGATGAACCGCCCTCAATACAACAACGCCCAAAATGGCAGGATGACCTACGAGCTAGACGCGGCGTTCATGCGTGCGGTAGCCGACGACGAGGTTAAGGTGATTGTGTTACGGGGAGAGGGCAAGCATTTTTCGGCTGGCCACGATATCGGCACTCCAGGGAGAGACGTCCACCTAAGCCAAAATCGCGTCACGTCTTGGTACGACCACGCCAATAAAGAAGGCGGTGAATTCTTATACGTCCGTGAGGCAGAGGCTTATCTGGGTATGTGCCGTCGCTGGCGCGATATCCCCAAGCCGACCATTGCGGCGGTTCAGGGCGCTTGTATTGCCGGAGGGCTCATGTTGGCCTGGGTTTGCGACATTATTGTGGCGACCGATGATGCGTATTTTTCCGATCCCGTCGTGCGTATGGGAATTCCCGGAGTGGAGTATTTTGCGCATCCCTACGAGCTCAATCCGCGCATAGCGAAGGAGTTTTTGTTCACCGGAAATAAGATGGGTGCAGAACGTGCCTATCAAATGGGCATGGTTAACCAAATAAGTTCCCGGGATACGTTGATCGATGACGTTACGGCCCTAGCGAGCAAAATTGCCACCATGCCTCGACTCGGTTTAGCGCTGACCAAGCAGGCCATCAACAACATCGAGGACTTGCAGGGCAAGCGTGCCGGCATGGAGGCCGCCTTTGCCTGGCATCACTTCACCCACGCACATAACGAGCTGGTATCGGGGCACAAGCTGGCAGGCTTTGATGCGAAAGGTATGGCCGAGGCCAACAAGAAGCAGGATAGCTAACCGCTATGGATCTCACTTACACAGACGCACAGAAGGCGTTCCGACAAGAAGTGCGCGATTGGCTCTCGGCCCACGTGCCGAAGGAGCCGTTGCCTTCTTTTGATACCGCCGAGGGTTTTGAGGCCCATCGGATTTGGGAGAGGACCCTGGCTCAGGGTAACTGGGGCATGGTGACCTGGCCTGTGGAATATGGTGGCCGAGGCTGCGACCTGATCGAGTGGCTCATTTTTGAAGAAGAGTACTACCGCGCGGGTGCGCCACTGCGCGTCAATCAAAACGGTATTTTTCTGTTGGGCCCGACCCTTATGGAATACGCCACCCCGGAACAGAAAGCCCGATTCATTCCGGCTATGGCAAGCGGTGACGAAATTTGGGCCCAGGGATGGTCGGAGCCCAATGCAGGTTCCGACATGGCGGCCATACGTTGTCGAGCGGATCGTGACGGTGATGAATACGTCATTAACGGGCAAAAGATTTGGTCTACTCGCGCGGTGTATGCCGATTGGGTTTTCGGTTTGTTCCGCACCGATCCCAACTCTGAGCGTCACCATGGCATTTCTAAAATCCTGGTGCCTCTCAATGCAGAGGGAGTTACCGTAAGGCCTATCCCGCAACTTAACGGCCTGCCGGGCTTTGCTGAAATCTTTTTTGATGATGTGCGGGTTCCTGCTTTCAATATGCTGGGGGAGGAGGGGCAGGGCTGGCACATCGCCATGGCCACCGCCGGCTTTGAGCGCGGCTTGATGTTGCGCAGTCCCGCGCGTTTTCAGCAGGCCTCCAAGCGATTGGTTGAGTTATATCGGGAGCGGGCGGGTGACATTGTAGATCCCAGCACCGAGGAAGCCGTAGTGCGCTGCTATATGGATGCAGAAGCCTACGCACTGTCAACGTATCAGACTGCCTCCAAGCTCTGTAACGGCGGCAGTATTGGTCCGGAGGCGAGCTGCAACAAAATTTTCTGGTCTGAGATGGATTTGTTGATTCACGAGACCGCGATGAAGCTCTTGGGAGCTCGCGCTGAGATTGAGCCCGAGACCGCCGCAGAAATTGCTGAACTGGGATCTTGGCTGGACGGATTTATGTTCGCTCAGTCGGGACCAATTTACGCGGGCACCAATGAAATCCAACGCAATATCATCGCCGAGCGGATGCTCGGGATGCCGCGAAAATAAGAGCGCGCTGCTATGAATTTCACGTTTACAGAAGATCAGCTATCTTTTCGCGAAGCTATAGAGGCACTGCTCGTTGGAGAGGTTACCCCTGAGCGCATCAGAGCGCGCTGGCAGACTGACACCGGAGTCGACGATGCGTTGATGGCGCAGGTACTGGAGTCTGGACTCATCAGCATGCAGGTACCTGAAGCGCTGGGTGGGCTGGGTATGGGCCCCATCGATTTTGTGCTTTTAGCCGAAGCCTGTGGCCAGGTGGCGTTGCCTGAGCCTGTGGTTGAGACCGCAATGGTCGCACTGCCTTTGTTGGTAGATGTACTCGATCGCGGGCTGGGCAACGGCGATGTACAACAGGTCATCGACGGCGTCTGCGCCGGATCTCTGCGGATTGCGGTGGGCCATCCTATTAATCCCTGCGTTAACTTTGCAGACGTCGCCGACTGGCTGCTGTTACCCCATGCGGACGAGATTTATTTGGTTCCCCGCGATGCCGTTGCGCTGACCCCTCGAAAGAGCGTGGATCCCAGCCGACGACTCTTCGAGGTGCAGTTTGAAGTAAATGGGGCCCAGCGTTTGGCCGAGGGAGACGTTGGAGCCGACCTGTGGCGTGCGACCTTGAACCGAGGTGCTTTGGCCACTGCAGCACAGTTGGTTGGTTTGTCCCAGGGGATGGTTGAACAAAGTGTGCGCTACACCGCTGACAGACAACAGTTTGGTCGGGCCGTCGGTGCGAACCAAGCGGTAAAGCACTTATTGGCCAATGTTGCGGTGCAGAACGAGTACGCCAAACCGGTTATTTACCGCGCTGCTTACACGATCGGGGTTTCACCTAGCCGGGCGGATTTTGCCGTGTCCCATGCCAAAGCGGCTGCGGCCCGTGCGGCGCTATTAGCTGGCCGCAACAGTATTCAGGCCCACGGTGCCATGGGCTACACCTGGGAGTGCGATCTGCAGATCTGGGTCAAGCGCGCCTGGGCTCTGGCCAGGGAGTGGGGCGGTGAAGGCTTCCACAAGAATCGAATTCATGAGTGGTTGCTGCGTCCTAACGCGCTCTTGGGCCCCGAGTTTACCTTCGGCAAGCGCTCCATTATTGATGCAGCATAACTGCATCTCCTCTCAAGTAATTTTATCAGGAGAGCAACATGGCTCAGCGAGCTGAAGCTTACATTGTTGACGCAATTCGCACACCGACTGGGCGACGTAAGGGTTCTTTAGCGCAAATCCACGGCGCAGATCTGGGTGCTGCTGTGCTCGCTGCCCTGGTGCAGCGCAATGGTATTCCCGATAATGAGTACGACGATGTCATCTTTGGCTGCGTCGACACCATTGGCCCCTTGGCGGGGGATATTGCGCGTACCTGTTGGCTGGCCGCAGGGCTCAGTGACGAGGTGCCCGGTACTACGGTGGATCGACAGTGTGGCTCGTCCCAGCAAGCCGTGCATTTTGCGGCTCAGGCAGTGATGTCCGGCACAATGGATGTGGTCGTGGCCGGCGGTGTTCAGACCATGACACAGATCCCTATATCTTCGGCGATGTTAGCGGGTCAGCCCTTGGGTTTTCGCGATCCTTTCACCGGTAGCGAAGGCTGGGTCAAACGCTATGGTGATGGGCTCGTCACGCAATTCAACTCCGCACAGATGATCGCAGACAAGTGGTCAATATCCCGAGAGGCCATGGAAGCTTTTTCCCTGGAGTCTCACCAGCGCGCTCGGGCAGCTACAGACGCAGGTTACTTTGAACGCGAAATTATTCCGCTCAACGGCTTGCAAGCGGACGAGACGATTAGGGATACGTCCCTCGACGCAATGGCCGAGCTGCAGCCCCTACAGGAGGGAGGTAGCATTACCGCCGCCGTCTCAAGTCAGACCTGTGATGCCGCATCGGCAGTGTTGGTGGTTTCTGAAGAAGCGCTCAAGCGCTACAACCTGAAACCCCGTGCTCGCATCGCGCATATGAGTGTGCGTGCGGATGACCCCATTTGGATGCTAACCGCGCCCATTCCAGCCACTGCCCATGCTATGAAGAAATCCGGCATGAAGCTCGAAGACATCGGTCTGGTTGAGATCAATGAAGCCTTCGCTTCGGTGCCAATGGCATGGTTAATCGAGACGGGGTATCCCCATGAGCAAACCAATGTGAACGGCGGTGCAATTGCACTGGGTCATCCTCTGGGGGCTACGGGTACCAAGCTGATGACCACGCTGCTGCATGAGATGGAGCGTCGCAACGTTCGCTTTGGCTTGCAAACCATGTGCGAGGGCGGCGGCCAGGCAAATGTCACTATCCTTGAGAAGCTAGACTGATTGCAGCCCGCGGCAGCGGTTCTTAACCCGTGGCCCCACACCAGGGGTGAGTCAGGCATACGGCACTCAATTGAACAAACACTAGGGAGCGTGTAATGGCAGGAATTTGTGAAGGTCGCGTTGTTATTGTCACCGGCGCAGGTGGTGGTCTTGGCGCTGCCCATGCCCGAGTACTGGCTCAAGAGGGCGCTGCGGTGCTGGTCAACGACATTAATCAAGAGGCCGCGGAAGCTGTGGTGGCGGAAATCCTCGCAGCCGGTGGCGTTGCTGAGGTCAACCGGTCCGATATCACCAACTACGAAAGCAGCGGCGAAGCAGTGCAGCAGGCCCTATCCCATTTCGGTTGTCTCCATGGTGTAGTGAATAACGCCGGCAATAACCGCGACCGTATGTTCGCCTCACTGTCTGAGGCTGATTGGGATGCAGTTATGGCAGTGCATTTGAAGGGGCATTTCTGCATTAGCAGCCACGCGGTTCAATACTGGCGTCATCAGGCGAAAGCCGGCGAGCCGGTTAGCGGGCGCATCGTCAACACCACCTCCGGTGCCGGTCTGCAGGGCTCCATCGGTCAGTCCAATTATGCGGCCGCTAAGGCCGGCATCGCCGCATTGACGCTTAATCAGGCAGCTGAGCTCGCAAGATACGGCGTTACCGCCAACGCCATTTGCCCGGTGGCGCGCACGGGTATGACCACTGCGGTCCCCGAGATGGCGGCGCGAATGGCGCCTCCAGCGGATGGCAGCTTTGATCACTTTGCCCCCGAGAATGTCTCAGTCGTTGTGGCCTGGCTGTGTTCGCCTCTGTCCGCCCACGTCAATGGCAAGATCATCGAAGCGGAAGGTGGACGTATTGCCATTGCCGATGGCTGGCGCAGCACCGATGGCGTCGATAAAGGTGATCGTTGGCAGCCCAAAGAAATTTCAGATGCGATGGCTACCTTGCTCGCGACTGAAGTGCCGGCGCAAAAGGTCTGGGGCAGCTGAGGGTTAAGGCATGAATTTCAGCTTCAACGACGAACAGCGAATGCTTGCCGATACCGCCGCAGCCTTTCTAGCGGAGGTGGCTGACAGCGCACACACCCGACGCGCAATGAGCAGCGAAGAAGGTTTTGATACCAGCACCTGGCGTCGCCTATGCACCGACATGTACTGGCAGGGGATTCTTGTTCCCGAGGCCAATGGTGGGCTTGAGTTGGGGTTCGTGGAGCTCGCTATTGCGCTGGAGAAGGCCGGGGAACGACTCCATGCATCTCCGCTCACCGCCGTGGCAGCGGCAACGGTCGCGCTGCGCTTAGTGCCCGATGCAGCGGCATCCGCTGCTATTCTCGAGAGCATTGTCGAGGGGAGCATAGTCAGTTTGGCTCACACCGATGCGCGACCAAATTGGCAGGATGCGAAAGTGGCGGTCACGGCCACCTCTGATGAGGGCAGCTTTTGCCTTCAAGGGGAAGCGCGCTTTGTGCCCTTTGGCCACGTAGCAGAGACTCTATTGGTTGTCGCCAACCTGCCATCAGGATTGGGTTTGTTTGCTGTCCCTGCAAACACCCCCGGAGTGGTGTGCGCTCGGGCACCTACGATGGATCAAACCCGCGCTATGGCCTCTTTGACACTATCCAATGTCACTCTGCCTCCCAGTGCGTGTCTCAATGAAAACTTCGCCCCGCTGCTTCCCCAGCTGTTAGATGCGTTGCGCATCATGATCGGCGCCGAGCAGGTGGGTTGTGCCCAAGCCAGCTTAGATATCAGCGTGGAATACGTTAAAGAGCGTGTGCAGTTTGGCCGGACCATTGCGTCCTTTCAGGCGGTAAAGCACAAAGCAGCTGACATGATGTTAAAGGCGGAGTCTGCCCGGTCATTATTGTATTACGCAGCATGTATTGCCGATGAGTGGCTCGCGGGTTATGCCACGCCTGAGCAGCTAACCGAAGCTGCCGCTATGCTCAGCTCCTGCGCCGGTGACGCAGCGTTCTTCAACGCCGGCACGGGTATTCAACTTCATGGGGGCGTTGGCATCACTGAAGAGTACGACATTCAGCTGTATTTCAAGCGCGCGCGGTCAACCGAGAACTATCTAGGATCTCCCGCTGACATGCGTGAACTGATAGCCCAGCAACTGTTAGATGGAGATTGATCATGCAGCTCCGATTTACCGCAGAAGATGAGCTCTTCAGGCAGCAGGTAGCAGACTGGCTGGCAGACAACCTAACGGGGGAGTTTGAGGCTATTCGATTTAGAGGCGGGCCCGGGGACGAGCACAGCTACGTGGAAGAGCGCAAAGCTTGGGAGCGGCGTTTAGCTGAGGGTAACTGGACCTGCATTGGTTGGCCCGAGGCATGGGGCGGCCGCGGGGCTTCCATTGAGCAGCAGGTTATTTTCAACGAGGAGTATGCCCGAGCCGGTGGCCCTGGCCGGGTGGGTCATATTGGCGAGACGTTGACGGGGCCGACCCTGCTGGCGTTCGGCAGCGAGGCTCAAAAAACCAAATACCTGCCTGGCATTCGAGCGGGCACTGAACTGTGGTGCCAGGGTTACTCCGAGCCGGGCGCTGGGTCTGACCTGGCCAACGTCCGCACCAAAGCCAGTTTCGATGAGTCGACGCTGACCTGGCGGATCACAGGTCAGAAGGTCTGGACGTCACTTGCCCACGAATCCGAATATGTTTTTGTGCTGGCCCGAACCAATCCCGAGGAGCGCGCTCACCGGGGCCTAGGGTTTTTCTTGGTGCGCATGGATCAGCCCGGTGTCACGATTCGGCCTATTCCTCAATTGACCGGCACCGCGGAATTCAACGAAGTGTTTTTTGATGAGGCTGAGTGTTCGGCGGATGACATCGTGGGAGCTCCGGGGGACGGTTGGAAGGTGGCGATGGGCTTGCTCGGGTTCGAGCGAGGGGTTTCAACGCTGGGGCAACAGATGCTGTTCCAGACCGAATTGGATGAAATTGTTCGCATCGCCAAGTCCAATGGTGCCGCCAAAGATCCGGTGCTGCGCCAGCGAATGGCAGAGGCGCACATCGGTTTGCGAACTATGCGCTACAACAGTTTGCGTATGCTCTCCGACGGTGGCGACGACGGCAGCCTGGGACGGGAAGCGATGATTTACAAGCTGTATTGGTCTAGTTGGCATCGCAATCTAGGCAAGCTAGCCATGGACGTGCTCGGTCCGGAGGCCGAGTTGATCGAAGCGGCTCCCTATCAACTTAACCGTTTGCAGTCGCTGTTTTTGTTCACTCGGGCCGATACGATTTATGGCGGCACCAATCAGATTCAGCGCAATATCATCGCAGAGCGCGCCCTTGGGATGCCCAAAGAACCCCGAGGGGAAGCGCGATAAATGAAGAGGAGCCCGGTCATCCCCAAGGATTTTGGAACCGCCTTCATGGCTGCAGCGCCGGTTCATAAAAGCGTACATCCTCTATTGCTTATAGTGAGACTAAGATGAGTCGAGAAATTCCGCCCTACGTTGCTGGCCATAATTTGTTGGCCGGAAAGTCTGTATTGATTACCGCCTCTGCGGGGGCGGGTATCGGCTTTGCCGCCGCCACGCGCGCGGTGGAAGAGGGGGCTCGGGCCCTTGTTATTAGCGATATCCATCAAGGCCGGCTTGAGCAGGCAGTAGCTGCTCTCAATGCCCTCGAGGGCGACTGTGTTGTCTCGGGTCAAATTGCAAACGTCACAGAAGAGTCGGATGTACAGGCCCTAGTAGCCTTCGCGGAAGAGGCGACGGGGGGCGTTGATATTCTCATCAACAATGCAGGACTTGGCGGCACCAAACTGCTCGTGGATATGACCGATGAAGAGTGGAGTCGCGTCCTGGACGTGACTCTCACGGGGACCATGCGCATGACCCGCGCGATGCTGCGCGTCATGCAGCCAAGGGGCCGCGGCGTGATAGTTAACAATGCGTCGGTGCTGGGTTGGCGTGCGCAAAAAGAGCAGTGCCACTACGCTGCGGCAAAAGCGGGTGTAATGGCATTGACTCGATGCGCTGCGATGGAATCGGCGGAATACGGCATTCGCATCAATGCAGTCTCCCCCAGCATCGCCATGCACGATTTTTTGCGCAAGACCACTCCCCCGGAGCTGCTCGAGCAGTTAGCTTCGAGGGAGGCCTTTGGGCGTGCCGCAGAGGTCTGGGAGGTGGCCAATGTGATGGTGTTCCTGTGCTCTGACTACGCCAGTTACATGACCGGGGAAGTTGTCTCGGTGTCCAGTCAACATCCCTAGCGCTTCGCCGCCAACCATTACCCATGAAGAGGTTTCATCATGTTAGATCTTGAGGCTATCGAACTCATCAAACAGCTGAAGGCGCGCTATTTTCGATTTTTGGATACCCGCAATTTGGAGGG
>Ga0182090_1362287_pt1 | contig 11459 bp, 9 predicted proteins | sample 041ome_24_FD_127767 | JGI IMG/M metagenome (GOLD analysis project Ga0182090, IMG submission 127767) | Metatranscriptome of coastal salt marsh microbial communities from the Groves Creek Marsh, Georgia, USA - 041408BS metaT (Metagenome... | ecosystem: Environmental > Aquatic > Marine > Intertidal... | reverse complement strand
TCTGTCTGTCGAAGTCGTCTTCTGTTGATCATTCAAAAATCGGCGAAACAGAAGACCTCGGAAGAAAGAAGAAGAATTTTTTTAATCTCTCGACGACTTCTGTATCAAAGAAAGACGACCGAACGTTGTTGTCTTTTTCCGATGATGATGATGACGAGAGATGTTGTTTTCTTGCGGCATGCACTTTATTACGTCTTCTCTTTATGTGGTGATCTCTAGAAAGAAAGAAATAAGAAAGTGTGTTTGATCATATGCGTGTTCTCCGTAAAAAACAATAACGACGACTCTCCTCTTTGTCTTCTTCTTGTCTTCTTCTTCTTCTCTCTGTCTGAACCCCAAAAATCAAGTACGTAAAATTTTTCGAAAACAAAAAACATCCGAATCCGACGAGAGAGAAAAAAAGTTGTTACAAAGAAGAGTTTTGAAAGAATTCTCGAGAGGTATATCAAAACAACACGCAGATCACCACGGAAGAAGAGGCGGTGGAGGCGTCCTTGTTCTTTCTCTTTCGATCGTCGTCGTTTCCGATCTGCCGCATTCAATCAGAGAAGCGAAGAAGAGAAACTTTGAATCATCATCATGAGCGCATCCTCATCAACTTCGTCCTCTTCTTCGCAAAATTCGACTCCAACATCATCATCATCATCATCATCGACGACAAAACCAACAACTGCTGCGACCACCACCACCTCTCGCCCCTCGCGTTCTCCGTTCGGTGGTCGATTTATGTTGAACAACAACAAGAAGAAAAGAACGTCGTCGACACCATTGAAAGCAGCGACGAACAAAGGAATGCGCGCGGCGTCTTTACATCCGTTGAAGACGTCTTTGCACAAATCGTTCTTTTCACAAGACGTGTCCTCGTCGACGACTATTGAAGGCACCGTTCGACAACATCCGTCGCAAACGTCCACACCGTTTTCGTTTCAAATGCCCTCGGGATTGGCACGATCGCAACAAGTGCACATGCTGCAACGGTTCTTGAATCTCCCCGCGTTACCGTCGTACATCAAAAACGAAGGAGGGTTCGTGTTGGATCGAGTGGTCACGCAGTTTGGAGGTAACGAGTGGTGGTCAACCGCGACGCTACGCATTCGCGCGCAGAGGATGTGGAACACGAGAGAAACGGTAGACGGGAAACCACATCGAGCGATGATGTTACCGAGCATGTACGGGTTAGGCGCGAAGGTTCGTGTTGGCGTTTTTGAAAAGACGACGTTGAAAGGGGTGGTAGAGATGAAGTCTTTGACGAGGTTGGTGCGAAAGTTTATTTTACCGGCGAGCGCGGATGAGAACATTTTGTCGGGTAAAACAAATCGTAAAAATAGCGCAGGGAACACGAACAATAATTCAGACTTATCCAAAATTTACTCTATTTTAGATGGAAGCATGGAAAGAAGAACGGAGGAAGAAAGAGACGCGGAGCGAGCGAATAGAGCGCCGACGAGCTGTAGGATTACGTTGACGAGTAAAATTTTACCCGGGCACACGATGAGTTGCGACTTGAGTTCTGGAGAAAAGTATCAAGTCGATGATGGTTACATCGATGGACCAACAGTCGCACAAGCCTCGATAAGTTCTCGCGGACGTCGACAGGTGCATTATAAAGCGGGTGTTAGCCAGATTTTAGATAAGCATTTACCAGACTTTGAAGCAAAGGTGGTTAAAAACAAAGGAGCTGGGACGACGTCGTCGTCTTCGTCTCGCGCTAAAAAATTTCAGAAACCGCCAAGACGAGAAGCGCGGGCGGGTGTTTCTGTAGAAGAGCAAGTAATGGTTTGGAAAGGAAAGCGTCGGAGAAAGAAAAAATCGGGCAACAGCTTGGCGAAACGACAGCGAGTAGTTATTCCGCGTTGCCGCAAATGCCAAACTTAACGTTTGGATTTATAGCGGGGGTCATTGGACGATGGAATTTAGATGGGAGACACATCATCGGAAGATCATCGTCAAGGTCGCGAAGACGCATGAGAAAGAAACAGGGCAAAGGCGATACGTCTATGAATAGAACCATAGACGACTCCGTATTATCGACCGAAGATGACGACGACGATGATGACGACGATTTTTATAACGATCGAACCGTGGACGCCTCGACGAATTCCGCGCTCGATAACGCAAGTAACGCCCTTCCGCCGCTGAAATGCGAGTTGCATAATTTTCTTAGCGCATCGATGCACTTTCAAATCGGTTCATTTTCAAGAGCCATCTTAGATTTAACGAGTATAGACGTGCGAGTTGATGTAGGAGCGCGCCAAGAACAACCAAACGCACTGGCATTGCGAGACTCAAATTTTGGATACATGATTCCCGAGAATTTCGATAAAAATTCAAAGGAAAACGCACAAGACAACGTTGGAAAGAGAATTGCAACTCGGGCGCAAAAGTTTTTAACCATGGACGGTCTTTTAGTTCCCGATCCATCGTCTGTGACGGTATCTTTGTGTCAACAAATTTTGGGACCGATCACGTTCAAAGGAGAAATCCGCGCCTCTGGGGGAGATACGCTGAATGCGTTGCGCGTAGGCGCGAAGAAATTGACCGAACGCAAGTCTTTGCAAGAGTGCAGAGATGAAGCGAGCAAAGAATTGAAAAACCCAGAGATTATTTATGGCGTAGACTGTCCTTTGCCACCGGCGTTAGGCACGGCGAGATTAGTCGGGTGGTACAACGTGAATAGGCAGGAAGCCTTTGTGGAATGTAGACTTTTCGATATGTAAAAACGTAGTAAGATTCAATAAAAAGCGTATAATACTTACATGTACAACAACAAGTGGTTCTTCTAAATTATACTATCTATGCATACACACATAACTCGTGCTTCCGGCCGCTACGACTTTGGCATTAACTTGGCTAATTCTTTCGCTAACTCTTCCATGCCTGTCCCGTCTACGGCCGAAGTGGCCAATATTTTCACCGGTTTACTTCCAACTCTTTCTTCGTCCATACTTTCCACGCTTTCAATGAGCTCAGGAACGCGCAATTTCGCCCATTCGACGTCACATTTGTTGAAACACAAAACGTGCGGTCGTATGACATACTCTGGATTATACAAACGAAGTTCCTCTCGCACGGTGGCATAGTCTCCCGCAGGATCTTGCGAACTCGCATCGACGACGCACACCATCGCGTTCGTTCTCCTTAAGTGTCTGAGAAATGCACGTCCTAATCCTTTTCCTTTGTGCGCGCCGGCTATTAAACCGGGCAAATCAGCAATCGTTGGCGTTTGACTTTTAATTTTTGCATCGCTCGATTCCAACAACTCTCCGTTATCAGCCATTTTTAAAAGTTTTTCAAGCTCATCCTCTTCGTCTTTCTGCGTGTTGACGACGCCAAGATTCGGCATCAACGTCGTGAACGGATAATTAGCAATCTCTGGCGATGCTTTCGTGATTGCTTTTAAGATTGACGATTTTCCCGCGTTTGGAAGACCTACCAATCCTATATCCGCGACCACTCGCATCAACAACTCGATTTGCATAGTCTCCCCGTCTTCACCTTTCGTCGCCTCCCACGCCTTTGATTCAACTTCAACCGTCGATATTTCGAAATCATCCGCGTATCCTTCTTTCTTTGTTCTTCCTCCTAAACCCATGCTTTCGCTTCCCGCAACCTTTTCTGCTCGTCTGGCTGCTAAACCTCCGTTCCCACCTCTCGCTATCAAAACTCTTTCTCCCGGTTGCGTCAAATCCGCAATCAACTCCCCACTCCGTTTCTTTCGTATCACGGTTCCCGGTGGCACTTTGATGCACAGTGGTTCCATTTCCGGCGCGACTCTGTGTCGTTCTCTCCCTGGCTTCGCGTATTCAGCTGCTCCCCCGTGGTACCCGCGTTTCGCTCGCCACTCTTTCCGCTCGTGCAAGTGCAACAACGAATCCGTAAATCGATCGCACACGATATATATGGACCCTCCAATCCCACCATCCGCAGGTTCTGCCGATGGAAGTTCTATAAATTTCGCCTGTTGCGTTCCGCGTTTGAATTTTGAGTTCTTCACAACTTTCGGTTTTGCTTTCTTGAACGTTTCGCCGTCGCCTCCTTTTCCTCCAGAGACGATTATTACCGCCTCGTCAAAGTATAAATGCGGTTGGTCTTTACTCGGGGAAGTTCTTTTGCTCTCGACATCCAAGCCTCCTCTTCTGCCTTTCGAGGACGATGAAAACTTCACCACTTCTCCTTTCTGTGTGTGTTGTTCTTGCTGCTGCTGTTTCTTTCCCGACGACGGAGAGGAAGAAGAGGAGGAAGCTTTTTTGCTCGTAAAATTCGCCGCCACGACTTTGACATTTCCACTTTTACTACGTCTCGAACGTGTGCTAATGCGCAGACGTGGAGTGGAGGACGCAGAACTTTTAGACGATACGAACCCCGAGGGTGATGCGAAGGAGGAAGCCATTTTCTTCTTATTCTTCTCTGTCGCCCGTGAAGTGCGTGTGAAGTGCGTGCGTAATTAATTATTAAATGAAGAGAACGAGGAGGAAACAAAACGAGAAGAGTGAAATTTTAGGCGAGAGAGAGGAAAAAGGTGGTTTTTGGGTGTTTTTTTTTGGGTGCTGTGACGGCGGAGAACGATGCAATGTCTCTCTCTCTCTCTTTTCTTTCGCGAAGAATATGTATGCGCACGCACACGTATTCTTAGCGAAAAAAAAGGGGGAAATAGATTGAAGAGAAAGAACTAATACTTAAAGGAGATTTTGGAGCGGAGGGAAGCGCAGATGATTCTTCCGATGAACAAACAGGTTTACATCCTTCTCTCCCTCCCCACTAAAAAAAGCCCGGAATCATCTTTCAAGAAGAAGAAAGAGAAAACGAGGGAAGTGGAAGGGAGGGGGTCAGAGGCAGGTTTCGGTTCCATGTTTAACAAGGTATGGGAAGGGGCCAACCGTCGAGACGCCATTATGCGAACAACCCGTCAAGATATGTTCTTAGGGCGATTTAACCAATTCATCATAAAGATAAAACGCTGTTTTATCGGAAGAATCATGCGCCTCCCGGCGCACAAGTGGAGCTTTTTTCGTCTTGAATTAGATGTTAGAGAGATATCAGAGAAACAAAGAAAATAAACGAATACGAATACAAAAGCGAGGGTTAGAGTGATGCACATTTTCGACTTTTACACGGCCACTATCTTCTATCTTTCATCAATCCATCTACGATGCCATCACCAGGAATCGTCGCCAACTCTTCTAAGATGGCATCTTTCGTCGGCACTCGTTGCGAAGAAGAAGAAGAAGCAAACACGAAGCTGTCGTTTTCAAGCAACTTCACCACGTCCCGATGGATGCGCAGTGTTTCTGGTTTTACCGCAACCGCAACGAAAGAACCGCCGTACTTATCGTGGAAGAATAACGCGGTGTTGCCGCACCGTTTCTCCGAATCGTCCAAAAACGCTTTGATTGGATCAAAACCAACCAACAACGCTTCGCGAGCCTTTTCCGGACCGAGTTGCATAAGACGCTTTGGAAGTTTCGTCAGCGATAACTCTTTCCGACGCTTCTTTTTCTTTTCGTGAAGGATGAAATCTTCGTCCTCTTCTTCGTCCTCTTCTTCTTCATCATCTGCGGCGGTGGATAGATTTGTTTTGAATGCGCGTTTCAAAACTTTTCTCATCTTTGCTTGCGTGAACAACGCTTCATCTGGAAACGGCAAGACCGATTTACGAAAGAGAAGTACGCCGTCAAATGCACCCACGTTCGGCCGGAATAGTTTTTCCCACATGACTTCCTCTTCTTCTTCTCCCGCATTGTTGTTTGCGGTTAACATATTTCCTCCGTTTTCTAAATATGTTTGCAAAGTTTTGAGCGCCTTTGCAGCGATACTTTGTAATCTTTTCAAAGTGACTACGGATGGAACGTTCTCGCCATCTAAATTTCTGTCGCGCGTCCAGAACGTGCCGGTCAGATCGTAAGGCGAAAGAATAACCATCGAAGGCGGTCCCTTGAACTTTTTCTTCTCGATTATCCTTTCTTTTGTACCGTTCTCCTTATTATTATCATCATCATCATCGCTGTCCTTCTCCTCCTCTTCTTCAACATCATCCTTCATAGCCGACGGCAGGAGTAAATCTTCCGCTCTTTTGATAGCATCTCTTGAAACGGCGCAGTCTTCGCCGGTTTGTCCTCCTGAACTTTCGGGATCGAGCACGAGAGGCAGTATGCCAAAAGGATGCGTACAAAGAAGCTCTAAGAATCGTGCAAAAGCGACTTCTCTCGAATTCGGTGGACTCAATCCTCCCGGGTGACAAAAGACTTTCGCAACCAACAACTCGATAATTTCATCCGGAACATGCGGAGAGAACATGTGAGAAGCTATCCACCGCTTGGCAATTTGTACTGCAATTGCAAACGTCGGAAATCTCGAGGAAATTGATGCAAGCAACATCGCGTGTTTCGACACAATTGCTTGCTCAGCCTCAATTTCTCGAATTAAAGGACCGCCGTTTGAGGCGTTCAAAAATAATCGAAACGCGTAACCTTCGTGTAATATATCGACAGTTCCATCGTTCGAGACAATGTTCGGAGTTCCGAACGATTGTTTCAATTTCTCTGCGATTTCAATTGCCATTAGCTGCTTTGTTTTTATGATTTCTTCTTCCTCTTCGGGCCAACGACCCGAACCTTCTAATTGCACTAAAACGTTCAACGTTCGTGGACAAGCCGATATGACTTCATCGTCTTTTCCTAGACCAGCACCGATGCCAAACATTAATGGATGTTGCTTGGGTGGAAACGGATCGCATCCACGAAATGCCGCAGAAATTGGTTGAACATTATACACTTTTAGCGGGACGTCTTTCATCTCTTTCATGCGTCTTGCCAACCGGTCTAATGTTTGCAAAAGATGTTTCGAGTGCTCCGAGACAGCCACGAAGGAGCCATCCGAGGAAGATAACAAATCGTCAAATACTTTTGATGTCCACGTGATTGAATCAATACCTTTGACGTTCTTCTTCAGCGCATATTCTGCTGCAACGGCTGGAATGTGGTGCCTTCTTGATGCGGGCACAAAGCTCCACACAACTGCTTCACAAATTCTCGCGTCTTTGAAACGGCGAAGCTCCGATTTTTCCCCCCAAAAAGCTCGAAACGTCTTTGCTTCAGCCTCGTTATCTGTTGGTGGTCCAACATCGATTACTTTCAAACCATTTTCGGGATTTAATTGGACCCCAATCCATATCTTGTTTGCGTTGCACGCTGATGTTCCAATACTCGCGCACCTCACTGCGTCCGCGCGATCGTTCATAGCGATTTTCATAATCGAGAAGATCTCCTCTTCCGCGATGCGAGTCTCGGAGGAAATATCTTTAACATCTTTCAGAGACGATGTCGGCGATATTTCGACTTGCATGTGAAGGTCGTACCGTACAGCTCTCGGTAAATCGGTTAGAAATACTTCCACAAATGCATTTCTTCCGGCTTGTTCTAAAACTTCGCTCGATTTTACCGCTTCTTGAACCAACTCTTCAATCGCACCTTGAGATATTCGCGAGGCTAAATTCAGGGATCCGCATGGACTCAAGAAGACAACTTTAAAGGCTCCGATCCAACTCTTTTTCGTCTCCTCATCTAGTTCTGAATCACAAAATACACCGCCGGTGAAATAATTCGGTATGCTGCTACTTTCTAATTCGCCACTACTTTTGTTGCTACCATTTGTTCTCTTACTATTTGCTATACCACTGCTGTTTTTCTTTGCCGTCGCGAGCGTAACAAAAAAGCCTTGGACGAGCTGATTCGTGTCCATTGCCGGCGAAAGCGCATCACTTGTTTCAACCATGTGCGCTAAAAGGCACGAAAGGAAAAAGCCAGTGATACCATCGTTGGAGTATTCAAACAGATGACGTCTAGACGCCCACGCTTTGATTAAAACCGAAGCGGCCCCTAGAAATTTCACCTCTTTGTATTTATTTTGCAGCCACTCGTTGATGCTATGCATAGCCGCATCCTCCGCGATGGATTGTGAATACCGAGGCGACTCGAAACGGACTTCATTTTTCTTCAAATTTGATTTCGTTGGACCGAGTCTTTGTTTTGGGAACAAGTTCGCAGCGCAACACGGCAACACTCGAACTTTTAAATCTCTTTCGTGATTATCGATGGTTATCGTCAAGCACGGCTTTCGGTTGTCGTTTTGATAAAAAGTCAGATCGCACTTCTTGACGAATTTCTTTGCTATGTTTTTCTTCTTCCTACTCATTAATAACTGTTTCTGTATGTGCTTCAAATACACCATTCGTTTCAAATGGTACCGATGATCCAAGTAGTCCTTCTCGTTGAAGCACGAAGACGGCATTTCGATAGCTACGTCAATCGCAGGTGTCGTGTCCTCCTCCTTACCGTCCTTGCCTTCCCTATTATTCGTGTTAAAGCTTAACGCCCCTCCGTACGAATGGCCTCCAACTGCTTTAACTGAGCTCGGAGGTTTGAATGTAATCGTTTTTGCGCTCATATTCGTGTGCGCGAACAAATCTCTCGCGGACGCGTTAATATAATCTTCGTCATTGTCCTCTTCCTCTTCCTCCTCGTCCTCCTCTAACTTCAGTTTCAATTCTTTCTCTTCTAAACCTGTTTTGTTGATGATTTTGAACGAAGAAATAATGGTTAGTGATTGGATATTATACACTAAGATTCCGAAGATGAGCTACAGAGAGAACAAAAGTAAAGAAAGAATAGATGTTAAGCGTCGTCGCCCGTCGCGAAGACGAAGAAAGTCTCAGTTATATGCTTGTCATTTTGAACATCACGGGGATGGTCAGCTCTCAAAGATTAAATTATTGTATCGTCACCGACTTTCTTCTTCTTCTTCTTTCGTATCTCGATACGTGAATAATGAACGCGTACCTTTAAGCAAAGATGTCAATTGCGCGACGGCGCTTTTTCCCAACGAAGTCTGTTGACATCTCGCGTCGTCCAAAGTTGCTTTCAAAAGCGCGTCGTCCAAAGAATTCATCTTGTTCTTATATATGTTCTTCTCGTTGTTGTTGTTGATAGTGTGTTGTTGTTGTTGTTGTCTTCGATACGAATGATGAATGCTCTCTCATCATCGTGGTGATGATGTGTTTAGAAAGAATGTGTGGAACGCCGCCAAAAACATACATACAGAGAAAAAAGCAAATTCAGCAGCTGAAAAAAATTCCGGTGACGACGAAAAACATCTCCAAAAACTTCGACTCTCTGCGAGCCAACACGACGACGAGGACGACGCGAAGTAGAAAGAGAAATGAACGTCTTGACGCAAATAAAAAACCAACAAGACGCTTCTCTTCGAGAGATCGAGTTAGGTCTTCCAGAATCCGCCAGTTGGCACGCGAAATACAAACACTCCGCGTACGTTTTCGTCGGTGGCATTCACTCGGAATTAACCGAAGGCGACGTGTTGGCTATTTTATCGCAATACGGAGAAATCGTGGACGTGTTCGTTCCCAGAGACGAAAAGACCGGGAAATCGAAAGGGTTCGCCTTCGTGTGTTACTTAGATCAGCGCTCGACGATTATAGCGGTGGATAATTTAAACGGAAGTAAAGTTTTGGGAAGAATTTTACGAGTGGACCATTGCGAAGACTATCGGTTGCGAGAGGAGTTTAACAAGAAGATTTTGAAATGGAAGTGCTCGTTGTGCGGAGGAGATAACTTTGAAGGAAGGGAGAGGTGCTTTAAGTGCAACGGGAACGCTCCGAAGGAAGCGTACGTGGAGGTGAAGAGAGAGGAAGAGGAAGGGGCTTCTTCGTCGTCGTCGTCTTCCGAAGACGACGACGAGAAGGAGGAGAAAGACGGAAACGAGAAACAGCGAGGAGAGGAAGAGGAGAAAGACGAGCAAACGCTCATGAATGAATTGAAAAAACGAAAAGAGATGGCGGAGAAGCGCGCGAGGGCTATTGCAGAGGGTAAACCGTTACCCCAAGAGGAAGACGAAGACGAAAAAGAGGATGGAAGATCAAAGAAGAGAGCGAAGAAAGAGAAGAAGGAGAAGAAACGTTCAAAGAAAGAAAAGAAGAAAAAGAAGAAAGGATCCTCCTCGTCGTCGTCGCTGTCCTCGCTATCGTGAGTGTTCGTTCTCATAGCAATACGTAATGTAGTAGTAGTAATAGTATAAAGTGGTAGTGGTACAGCTTACATAGAATCGTGCTAGATAAAATTCACGCAGTTCACGGCAGACTTGTCAAAACCTTTTGATACATCAACAATGGTGACACCATCTCCAGGCATTACCTTGATCCGTTCGCTCACATGTGTAGGAATGTTCAAACAGCCAGAAAGTATTTGTCGACACGCCTTTTCATCTCTTGCTACGACGAGAATATTTCCAGTGCTTTCCAGCGCGGCGGCTTGAACGCTTTCATTCGAGGCGTCGGTTTCCAATTTTACGCACTCCGCGAGGTTCTTCTGTTTGAACAACGCCGAGAGACCTTTCGTGAGAACACACTCTACATTAGTATCGACACTAGCGGAGCACACGGAGAGGATCCTCGTAAACGAAACGTCGGCTAAGAGCGTGTGAATCGTATTGATTTCACCCATGGCTTCGTTCATTTTGTCTCCGAAGTGTTTCGCCGCGACTAAAACGACGTACCGCTTACCATCCACATTGCTCTTAATTGGAGCGTTCCCTCCACCAGTTTGGTTCAATTTGACGAGTGTCAACTCGTTACTATTATCTTTCCCCAGCGATGTAGTTGTGAGTTCAACTTTAGTAATGCCGCAGTTGTTTTGTAAAATCCTTCTAAAATATTCCGGTCCAATTCCCAGCGCGTTTCCTAACAGACTTTGATTCACCGCGTTGTGCGCAACGACGAGCAAACTATCGATCGACTTTGATTCATCTAACACTAACGGGAAAATGTATTCTTTCCAGCATTTATCGCCTCTCTCCCATAATTCGACAACTGGAAAGTGTCCGCTCACTTCAAACTTCTCCGGCGCCGTTTTCCACTGCGCGTACGCGTTCGCAAACTCCCTCTTCTCGATCGTTTCTTTATCGTTCTTATCTAACCCTTGAAACGCGTATAAATCAATCTCTCGCAAATCATCGATAGTATCCATCTTCTCTCTGTTTCTTTCTTCGCCCCATATGACTTCAGCCGTCCTGTATGCTCTCTGTAACGGACTTCTCAAACAGTGGTCAAATTTTTCGCTCCGTAACAACTCGTACGACCGTCTGGCTTGCGTTTCTCCCAACTCCGTCAACACGCTCTCGTCGGAGGACCCTTGGATGATCCCTCTTTCGTTCCACGTGGACTGGCCGTGACGAACGAACACCACAGATTTCGTTTTGACGATGGATTTAATGTTGTTGTTGTTGTTGTTGTCGTCGTTAAGAGAAGCAACGCAGGAGAAAAGAGGAGAAGCGTTGATGCTTTTTTTCCTTCCATTTGATGTTGTTCCTTTCGTTAACAACCACCTCCTCCTCCTCGGTGACATCATCATCGTCATCTTCGTCGTCGACGACTTTTCTGATGATGACGCGAC